>Ga0207652_10000023_pt1 | contig 158556 bp, 112 predicted proteins | sample KBSC63BmetaG_FD_184334 | JGI IMG/M metagenome (GOLD analysis project Ga0207652, IMG submission 184334) | Corn rhizosphere microbial communities from Kellogg Biological Station, Michigan, USA - KBS C6-3B metaG (SPAdes) (version 2) | ecosystem: Host-associated > Plants > Roots > Rhizosphere ...
TAAAACTTCCTAGTTTGCTTCTGAAGTAAACATAAAAGTAATATCAATTTATTGTGGAATGTGCAAAAGTTGTAGGTGTTATTCAACCGAACTTGCTCGGTCAATGGATTTTAGTACTATCATCCAAACGTAAACTAATAGCAGGATTATTAAATAAAAGTGTAAACTTATTTTAGGACGATACAGCAGCAACGTCTCACGATAGTGGACGTTGCGTATCATATATGCAGTCTAACAGAAACATAATAATTTGGAATATCTCTATTAAGGTTACCAGCATTCTACCTCTATCCATGAAACAGGTTTTTTAAAAACCCAAATTCATCCACACCTGTTTCATAAAATCTCGCAGATGAATAATAATCCAAATAATCTTTGCCAAAATTTCTCATTTAGTTCAAGTATTTAAGAAGTTTTCTAGCGACATTCCGAACAACAAGAAGTGACCGAGATAAGATAGTTTAATCCCTCTCCACGGTTCGTGTCTTCACGAACCGGAATTATGAGAATTATGAAGGTGATTCGTGGAGACACGAATCACGGTTTTAGCGAGCTGTTCAGGATTTTGATTCAAGTTGTTTTAAAAAATTTTAAGCATTCATTGAAAAAGCAGTTTCTTATACTTTGAGGTTCCAGCACAGTTAGCTTCTCAAAAAAGATGACGGTATTAAAATATACATGAATCTCCATAAAATTGAAAGCGAAAATCAGAAAAGTAATTATTTCTTCTTTTGCTGTTTTCTTTCATATTTGTCTTATAATTAGATAAGACATAAATCGGAATGGTGGGTCAATATGAATTGGAATCTACAATATCCATCGCCGGGGTCTTAATTTTGCCGGGTACTGCTCTGTGGCACTTCATTGCAATTATAAGACCGCGAAGAAAGAGAACAAACTTTTGACCTTAAAATAGTCGATACACTTTTTGGCTGTTTTACTACAAACGATGCTCAAAACAATAATTAGTTTTGCAGTAAATTCAATTACTAACTTTCTTATTTTGCCATGAAAGGCCTTCTACTCTTGCGACTTTTTCTTTTTATATGCACATCGCTCTTTACTGTTAACACTTTTAGTCAGGCGATTCCTGATCCGGGGAATGATCCCATTGAGCCTTTTGATTCAATAGCACAAACCATTAATTCAATTCCAGTAATAACTGGCCAGATAGAAGTTTTGAATGTTCCGTCGCCCGACCTTCCAATAAAGAAGAATAATATCGCTGATCATCCTCAGGTTGCACCTGTGAGAAAACTCCAAACCATCTCTTTAAAGAAAATGAACGGCCAGGCTGCCAGGGAATAATTGATACTCAGAAACCTGACAAATTTTAAGCGATGGAAAAAGTAATTTATCTCGGAAAACGATTTTCTGCAATAAGCAGCGTGATCGCCTTTGCAAATGGCTTGTTGCAAATCCTTTCTGCGGTTCGGCTTATTCCCCATCCCGGAAATTTATACTTGTTTTTCATGCCCAGTTTATTATTGGCACCCGCTTTTTTAATCACTACCATGTGCTTTGATATTCCTGCCTACGATTCATCAAGGAAATGTATCATCACTTCCTGGGTCCTTGCTACGATTAATTGTACCATGTTGATCATGATGTTTTGTTGTAAGCCGGGAGTTTTGAACCCTTCCAGTTTCGACTGGCAAACCGGCAGTTCAGGTCATCTGGTATTTGCCCATCATACTACCCTGGTTATGGTGAAATATGCCAGTTGCATTTTAATAAGCGCTTCCACTTTTATTTTGGCATTCGCCTTCAGGAAACGTAAGGCCAAATGGCTTTTTCGAAGTCTCTTAATGAACGGTCTGATGCTACCCCTTTTGGTTGTTTCTTATATTTACCCGAAGTATTATTTTTTAGCATCTCCCTGGATAGTCACCTTTCCATTTGCCCTCTTCCACATAACCCGATTTTTTACAATGGAAGAAAGAAAACTTCAAAAAAAGGCAAAGACAATTAATCATCCATTTGAATGAGTGATTCAATAAGGTGGTATTGATGAAAACAGCGGAAGATGATTTGTTACAAAAAATCGGGCCTTGTCAACTTGTTTGGTATCATGTTTTTTCCACAATAAAAAATCAGAGGTTTGGTAAGGGACAGTCACCAGTCGGGTGACAGGCGAACAAAGGCAGGCGTCGGCAGGAAATATTGTATTCTCCAAAATAATAGATCCAAAACTTAAAGATGCATTAGAAAACTCAATAGCAAGGCAGCGTTGATACATAACTTCCTGGAAACCAGCATTGCTTTCTCTCATCTGGAATCAGAATTTATAGAATTTTAAAATTTTCAGAATTTCTCCAATTCTGTTCATTCTTTAATTTTGTAAATTCTGATTCTGACTATTTGTAAATTCTGATTCTGACAATAAATTACGCCGCCAACACCTCATTCAACTCCTCATTAATCTCATCCGTCTTCTCGCCAAACAATTGCCACATCTCCCCAATCCGCCGTTTTTATTGAACGGATCCAGTTCAAAATCATCTTTGTCCACATGAAAACTGTTGGCTACATAATCTTTGATCATGCGCAGCCATTGCATCTGTTCTTCGGTAAATTCAATTGGAGTTAAGCAGTAACTTTTTCTTTGGCTTATTGCATCTTCCACTTTTTAATCAATTTCTCAATTTCATCAACTGGCAAATTGTTGTTTACCGTTTTTAGTTTTTCCAGGAGTTCAATCCCTTCATATGTCGTCACCATATTACTTTCTACCAACATCCTGACAACCCAAATACTACCATTCACTACCAGCCCACTTTCTTCAGCTTCACATCGCAAATTTTTATCACCGGTAAGCAACCTGCATTCAAGTTGTTTTGCCTTCCACAATACCGACTTATCGGCAATCCTTCTCAGGTTGCGTTTGGTTTTAATGGTAGCCACCTGGTCAAGCTCTTCTGAGGAAAATGAAAACACCGTCAATTTTTCCGACCTTATAAAATTCTGAATCTGTTCAGCCTGCTCATAATGTTTTATTTCATCGACCACAAAATCCGTAGTACATATCTCGAAATCCAATCCGAAGAAATCAGGTAACACTTCGATATCTACCTCTCCCCGGTTCGTGTCTTCACGAACCGGAATTATGAGAATTATCAGAAGGTGATTCGTGAAGACACGAATCACGGTTTAGCGAGCTGTTCAGGATTTTGATTCAAAGAGAGAGTATCCTCCGGCAATATTATAATTCAAACAGGGTTTCTGATTATTACCTACCCACCCCAGCATATCAAGCACTGGAACATATTGACCATTTATATCAAAGCCTCCAAAATCATACATATAAATTGCTTCGCCGGGGTTAAAACGCAAATTCATTCCGGCATCTATATTCCATGTTGTATTGTTTTTCTTTATCCATCTTTTTTCAAACAGACGGGCGCTGACAGGTATAAATCAAAATCTTTGCGTCAGCCGTCTCTGGAAATTGATATTATTTTTAAGGTTTGGATCGAAATCAGATTTTGAAATAAATAACTTAAAATTTCTTGCACTATATCCCGCATGAGCACCTACCATTAATGAGTAGTTTTCATTGAAATTAATAAAATAATTTCCACCAACTTCCAAACCACATGATTTTGAAGCATTCAGTGAATAGATTCCCGATTGCTTTACACATTCAGGCTTTTTAGAAATGTATGGACTTAGGTAAAAGCTAATATAAGATCCTTTGTAAAGAACTTTTGAAAGGTTTTCTTTTATCAAACGATTATTTTGAGCAAAAGATTGTATGGATACAAAGCAAAAAAGAATGCTTGTGATAACCTAGATTTGAGTGGCAAAAATTTCATCAGTGTTAATTTAGGTTTAGTTGTGCAACTAACTTTTCTGCTCAGTGATCGAACTCAGTTTTTCCCTTTTAATTTCGCCTCATAAATTTTTCTTAGTCGTTTGTTTGCACCGGTAAAAATGTAGCTAAAGGATAAACATACATAAGCTAAGTTAGCTGAATATTTTCCGGTACTTTGCGGTTTACCCGTAACATTTATCTGGTAGGTTCCATTCACCATTTTTTTATTAGAAAAATTGGCCAAAAGATTACACTGTAAATAATTCTTATTCTGAAGCAGAAGTGAATAGCCACATCCTATATTATAATTCAACCACGGTAATAAATTGTTACCAATTGAGCAATCTAACTCGAGCACATTAACAAAAGTACCATTTACATCAGGATATTCTAACTCTTGTTCATCACGATAATATCTTATAGGATAATAGCGAATATTCACTCCCGCAATCAGGTTCCAACAACTATTACTTTTCGTTAACCATTGTTTTTCGATCCATACTGGAACACTCATGTAAAAATCCCATTCCCTGGTAAATCGACCAATTTCATTCACATCGAAATCAAGATTGGGATGAAAATCAGATTTCGAAATAAAAAGTCCAAAATTTCTTGCCGCTACTCCTCCATGGATGCCGACAATTAACCGATAACTTTTATTGAAATTGATATAGTAATCAGGTCCGGCTTCAACCCCTTTCGTATAAAAGGTTCTAAGATGATACGGTCCGGATAATGCTGTTGCCTTTGCTTTATTTACAACATACGGTAAAACTGAAAAACTGAAAAAAGAATGTGCAAATAAATCCTGCGAAATTTTGTCATTTTCAAAATGATTTGCTTTTTGAGCACAAATAAAGACTGGATTTTTGAAAACCAAAAGAAACAATAGCACAAATCTTACGAGTTTGAAATTTAAACAGCGCATAAAACATTACAAGGTGCCTTCTTTATTTATTATTTAGTAGAATTAATTTATTGAAATTAAAAGTTTTTAATTTAAAAATACTTAAGGGTCATTTTAATATAACCAGGCAACAAACAATAATTACTGAAGAACGATTGTAGCAGAAAGACCAGAAGCATCCGTATAAAAACTACCTTGAAAATAACCGGATTCGGTATATCCGTAACCTGAATTTTGTCTGTTAACATACTTTAACTCACGCCTTTTCAAATAGCCTTTATTTTCAGTAATAGTGACCCATTGAGAACAATTCGTGGTAAAAAAGGTGCCTTGAAGATTTACTTTCATATTCATTCTTGAGTGTACCCACTTTCCATTTGATTTTTTTCTAAAACTTTTAACTTTTGCTTTAGCAGATCCTCTAATAAGGCAATCATTAACTGCAACTTTAAATTTGCACCTCCTGCTCTGATCAGAACTGTAATAATATTTCGCGATTTTATAATTGCTGAAACAGTTAATTGCAGCAGGCGAGGCTATTGATTCAATAATACCCCCACCAACAATAAGCCCACTTGGTGTCCATTGATAAGTAGTCCCAGCAATTATTAAATTATAATTGCTATTACAGATTGCGTTTTCTGAATTATCAGATGTGTAATCCAAACTATCAGGGTCGGCTCCTGTCATATTATTGTTCAACCATGAAGTTTCGTTGTTTTCAAAAACAGACCTTTCTGACGTATACCCTGCAAATTGTCCCTCAAAATCTCTGTAAGTTCTTAGTTCATCAAAATTGTTTACACTATCCAAGCTATCTAATTGTAGCGCTGTATAATTTGTATACTGATTTTCATATGCTGCATTATAATTTTCATAATCAGCATCCAATTGGTTCAGAACAGTATTTACATCAGAAGCACTATTAAAGCTTAAAATATGATTGTTACTAAAGTAGGTAATATTAACTCCTGCATAAGAAATGGTTATTCCAGTGCCACCTCCATTTACAACACAAGCGCCAGTAATAGAATCATTATGATAGCCAGAAGCACAAACAGGAACGCATTTCTTTAAATAATAATCCCACTGATATCCATTACCGCATTGGAGCACATTCGGATTGACTGTTTTTGAGTTTTGATTAATGGCAGTTAATGTGGAATTATTTAAATCTGTTTTAGTGCAGGAAGGAATTATAATGATTCCAAAAAGAATCACTATAAAAGGAGCAATAAATTTTTTCATAAAAAAGTTTTGGTTTGAAAATATTTTTAGATTATGCTCAATTAACAAGTAAATTTCTTTACTTACACGTCCGCATCAAAACATTTTCGATGATCCGACTGTTTTATCCGATAATTCGATTGATTAACGGGATAATTGGAAAAATTAGATACAAAAAGAGGAACTATTTTTCTTAATATATTTGCAAGCGCTATGTTATTGTCCTTAGGAAAAACTAAAACAATACTTTGGTCAAAACACAGTTCTTTCAATAAAGGATAGCACGCTCATAATTGATATGAATGATTAAGCAATGGAAAGAAAATGGAAATCAATTGCTTCGGATTTAAAATTTCTCTTTCCAATTTCTGAGTGTTGGTGCGATGAAGAGGTAATGTTAATTGTTTAACTATTGGCAACTAATTTAGTTGTTATTTTATTGGTCTTCCCATGCAGGTATGCCACTCGCCATACTAATTGGAGTTAAACAAAAAATGTCATCTTCAATATTCAATCTTTGAAGTTCTTTTAAATTCAATCTCCACCGTGTTGCCAGCACAAGCTATTGCGCCTTTTCGTCATTCTTTTACAAAGTGCAGGCGATTGGGTTTTAGCCGAACATTGAACAGCTATTGCCATCCCGCGGGTTCCAGACTGACTGCTGATCGTTTTTGAGAGTCACCCTCAGTTATTTTTCCGGGAGGACCGCAAAAACACTTCATGGAGTATAACCCGAGGCAATCGTACGTTGGGAACAATGTTTTGAACATGAATTTACCCTCTCTAGCCAGGCCTCCTCATCTGTGCTTATTCGTTAGTTGATAAGCAAACTTTAGTAACGGGAGATTAGCGTCTGCAGACCGGCGCCAGCAGAGAGAGATTGCCACCTCACATTAACCTTTTTACACCCTTGACGAGGATGCTTGATGCATTCTTAAACTACAGGGAGGTCACCGCTTCAAAACAAAGCGCAAGACGAACTTCGACCAGATTAACGATTCAAAAGATCAAGCCTATTCAATACAAAGTCTCTACCGTTTTCGAAAAAGAGTTTCTGAGAAAATACTTTTATATCAAATCCATTAGGCAGCGCCACCGCTGATTCATTTGCAAAGGCAGCAAAGTTGCCTTCAAACTCAGATTTAAAATGTTCGAGGCTGTTGGCTGTTTCGCAAGTCCAGATGGGATTGATCAAGCCATCATAATCACTACCAAGGCAGAGTTGATTTAAGGCTGTAACTGCATCATAATTATTTTTTTGTGCAACAGCGATCACATGAACTACATGTGCCATAAAATGCCTGAGATGATAATAGCTCACCTTGGGATTGACTATCCCTCCTTCTTCAATCTCATACCATTGCATTACTTTATCGTTGGCAAACGCTTTGCTGATCGTTACCCTTCCGGACCCCAAAAAAAGTGTTTGTTCTTTATCAGAGATATATTCTGTTTCAAGAGGAAAATCGTCTCTTCCATTAGTTTCCATTTCAAATTCCTGATAGCCTAAAATGCGCTTATCCATGCTTAACCCAATCATGCCGCTTGACCGGAGAATTTCGAGAATATCCTCATCATATAAATTGATGCTGGAGGCATTGAAACTAGGCCGGGGACTGTCCCCATATTTCACCGGCTTGCCTTGCCAAAAGACGGTATATCCTTTTTTAGGAAATTTTCTGACGGCAAATAAATAATCCGGAATTTCTTTTACCGATATACCGGTGAAACCTGCATGGGTACATACAATAGGCTGATTGATATTGGCAAAATCATCAGTGTGCCTTAGCTCGTAAAGATGCTGCCGTGAGCCAAGGCTCATGTGCTTGATGTCAATCATTATTTTATTTTCATAACAATGTTTTAACACCCTGATGCCTTCATTAGAAATTTTAAAACCTTTTGGTCGGAATCCTTCATTGCTCAGGAATTGCATACCAAAAGCATGATTGCAAAGAGGAGATTCCTCCATGTGCGTGAGGTTAACCGACATAAGCGCTACTTTGCTGCGAAGATCATCAATATTACTGATGATGGTATCAAGGTCAAAATTTTGCAATTCAGACGAAAGTGTGTGACAGCCTTCCACGCTGAATACCACATGAATGGTAGAAGTGTCGTTCTCATCATAATCGCTTCGCCTTTTAATTGGCTTTACTTTTTTATTAGTAATGCCAAACTGAGCTGCATTGGTAAGTGTGAGCCAGTCCTCTGTCATTAACGACTGGTAAGGATTACAGTTAGTGAGCTTTTCGAGCTTATCTGCCTGGAGATAAGTTTTAAGTGGCCCCTCTGTGCTTTTTTTCAGCAGGTTGTCCTCCAGCATATTCTTTTCTGGAATGTACAAGGCAACACAAACAAAATTGCAATCGCTGGCTGCAAGCTGGGCAAGGTTTCCCTGCGATTGAAGGATGTACTGGAATTCGGTACAGCATTTCAGCAGGAATGGAATTTTACTCTTATCCAGCGGAACCCAGGGGCTATGCTTTTTCAAGTTCAGTGTTGCATCATTATCAGAGAATAACGATTTCAAGGTGGGGTGAAGATGAAAATCAAAGAATGGCATGGCGAATAATTTAATTGGTTAAACAAAAATTAATTACCGTTAAGGGCTATGGATCTTTTTTCCTTTTTTTGCCTGTTAAAAAACCACCTAAAAAAGTAACCAGGGGAATCACGATGGCAGTAGTAGTGGTTTTGGGATCATCTAATAAAAAATCTTTCCATTTATCTACATAACTTCTTGCATCTACACTTACATCAATGCTGATAGTTTTTTGAAGTATGTAGTTGGTGGAACTATCATTGGGATCTATATAATAAAACTTAAAGTTAATGATACTTTTTCTTGTAGAATGCAGTGGTTTTATAACCCATTCCCACTCAAGCGCATTTTTGTTTTTGAATGCTTTGGTAGGGCTGTCGTTATTCGATATTTGTTTAAAATCTTCCGGATCAAATTCAAGCATTACTCCCATTTTTTCATAGAGATCAATCGTATCACCTTTGATATCACGGGATATATTTTCCTTTTTTTTATCAGGGTTTAGCTGTTGTATTTTTTTATTGAATTTCGTAAATGCTTCAGATAGCTCATCCTTGCTGATAGTTGCATTTACGATGGAAGGAACACCTTTGATCATTTTCGCAGGACAATAAACCATTGCAGTTCCGGTAGCGGGCTTTTGCTCTTCGGGCACACTGGCGGGGTTTCTGTCAATGTGATGCACTTTCGAAGAATCTATAAAAGGTGGAGTTCCGGTAGAGCCGCCGCTCCCAGCAGCCATAGAGTCTACAGGCATCGTTACTATAGAATCCACCCGCATTTGCAAACTGTCATGGGTTATTGTTTCTGTTGACACGGAAGTACTATCAGTGGTACTCTCGGTTTGCTTCATTGAATATTCATTGTTACAGGATAGTATCCATAGAGACAGCATTAACAGCACTATTATTAAATAGAACCATCTCTGATGAGGGAATATTGATTTCATGATTGAAATGTTTTATTAAAGATTGATTTAGCCTCGCTTCAAGGCCTTGGAGGAGGATTGGTAGCCTCACCCCAACCCCTCTCACAAAGGAGAGGGCTAAGACGCACACGGCCTGGTAGTTTTGAAAAAGTGAACGCGAATTATTTAACCAACTAAACTAACCTTCTACTCCTAAACCTTCTAAACTCCCTAAACCTTCTACTCCCCTCTCTCACTTATCACCTACTTTTTTCAAAAAACCCTTTTTATCCAGGTCAGTCAAAACCCATTTCACGGCCATTTCTGTTACATTACGTGCCAGCCCTGGCTTAGTGAGTGAGAAGCCTCCGTTCAATGCCTTGTTGATAAAAAAGCCCTTAACCCTATCCAGCCAGGTGCTGTGGTAATATTTATCCATCCATTTACCGGTCTCTGTGTTTTTGGTCTCTGCACTTTTATGCACGAACGTTGCTTTAACGATTCCAAGAATTTTTTCAAAGCGGTCTTCCATTTTTTGTCTCTGATCGAACAATGCGGTAGGGTCATACGTGGGTCTGACCTTAACAGAATAATCCCATTTGCCTTTTTCATTACCTGTCTTTCTATCCTTTAATAAATTCATGTCGGGAATTATAGGAAGATAAGTTTTACCATCGGCGCCCGTTTGTTTGAACAGCTCTACCATTTCGTCTGTCCATGACTGATGGATAGGGTGAATGATATCGGGGAGAGGAACCTCCTTCATTATCTCCCCCTCCTTCTCCACCTTCTTTTCATCTTTTCTATACTCAAAAGAAAAATAATACCTGAAAAAATTTTTAGCATTATCCCTTCCGAGAAAGAAATCGTGATGCCTGAAGTTGATATCGAGAAAGCCGCCAAAAGCAGAAACAGTGCCGCAAGCGATAGGATGATCTTCCACCTCCGTTTCGCTGATAGATTTTCTTGGGTATATCTCGCCCCTGTAATATGGATTAAGAGAAGCCTCTATAATATCTGCTCTTTTCACTTTAGATTGCTCATACAGGGTATTAATGATTGCAGGCACTACAGAAAATAAATCCGAGGGAGCTTTGTAAACATCTTTCTTATCCACTACATCCGGAAAAGGGTCAATCATTACAATGCCATATTTGGGATATCCATTTTCATAGCATTCATTGTACCGGTGTTTTAATATACCCAGCACTTCGCCGAAAGGCTCATTGTTAATAGCACCTCCGTCAATGGTTACAAAATCAAAAGGTTCAGGGTAGTTGTCCCAATCCGGCTGTGATACATTGTCTGTTTGCCCGAAACGGTTATAGATAATTCTTTCCGTAACTGATTTGATGTAATCATCAGAAAAAATAGTCTTATCAATTTCCCTGAATTTTAATCCTACCGGAAAAGCGCCGGTGGCTTTGGTAGTAAGCGACATGATCTCTGAGAATGGCTTCTCATAAGGGTTAAGCCATAAGAAATTGGCATTGGGTTTTACCCCGTTATTCAGTTTGTATTGAGAAACTATGAAGTGTTCAAAAGTGTTGTGTTCAATTCCCTTCACTCCTTTTATATCCCCATTGCCGGTAGAGAAACTAATACCGAGCGGAATGCCGCGAAGCATGGTATGCGACAGCAACAGGTCCATATCTTTTGAGAAATAAGGAGGCAATTTGGCCACCCGCTCTGTGATATTTCCTTCCACTTTGAAAGCTTTGTCAGCTATGTCATCAATTATTTTAGAGTTGAGTAAAGACACAAATTTATTTTCATTCAAATCATCCGTCTCCCATGCTTTCGACAATGTTTTTTCTCCTTTGCTGCCAGGGTCATCATCATCATCAAGCCTTACCCAGCTATCATAAAAAATATTATCTCTTTTACCGCCAGTTATGGACGGGTCTGTCACAGGGTTTATCTTTCCGTTCAGGGCATAGATAGCGGTCATTATGGTAGTCATGCCACCGGCAGAAGCGCCGCCCATGGCGTCAATCATTACGTTGTGCTGCGGAACCGCATCATACCATTGCTCGTATCCGGGAAGATTTTTGTTTTTGGCTTTTTCCCATAGATCCAGTATCTCAAAAAGATAATCTATGACGCCGCCGGTATAGCAACCTGCAGAACCGGCTCCGGCCATGGTGAGGCCGATGTGGAAAGTGGGATTGGGGTTGTGCGTCGATGACATAAGCTTGTTCTTTTCATTTATGATGGACTGATTAATATTCAAACCTTATTATTTTTACAACTCCTTTTTCTGGCTTATTTTTAGTAAAATCTCTGAAATTTAAATGTTAATTGGAAAACGATTGCAAGTACAAAACTTCATTTTTTGCAATTATTTTCAAAACATTTTCGCCAGATGATACGAAAAACCTGATAACTGGTTGAAGTTGGACGATATTCGCACAATTAGTATTAAAAATGAATCATGATGAATACTACAACTCCAACACAATTCTTTTTATTTTTCATTGGAAAAGTCGAATGAATCTTTCAATTTTAGGATTTGCCGGTTAGAATTCATTTGATGAGAACTTTTCCTTAATAATAAATTTTCAACTCGACTCTCCTGTTCAATGTCCTTCCTTCAGCCGTTTTATTACTATAAACCGGCTTTGAAAATCCGTACCCTTTTACTGACAACCTGCTTTTACTTATCCCTTTTAATATCAGATAGTCCATTACTGACTTTGCACGGTTCTCACTGAGCAATTGATTTTCTTCCTCTGACCCGACGTTATCGGTATGGCCTTCAATTAAAAGCTGGAAAGAAGGATTTGTTTTAAGGACAGCGACTACTTCATCCAAGGCTTTAAAAGACTGCTGTAACAACTCATAACTTCCTGTCTTAAAAAATATTCTTTGGGCAGCCAATTCAACTTTCTTTACTGTTTCTTCATTTAAAACAGGGCATCCATGATGCTCTTTAGGCCCAGGCTCCAGGGGGCATTTATCTTCTTCGTCATTAATTCCATCGCCATCGGTGTCAGGAATTGGACAACCATGGTAATTTATTACACCTGGAACGGTTATGCAGCTATCATTTTCATCATTAATACCATCTCCATCGGTATCGGGTACCCGGCACCCCTGATACTTCATCGTGCCCGCTACGTTGGGACATTTATCCTCATTATCCGGAATGCCATCGCCATCAGTGTCCGGACAACCATTGAATTGCTTTAATCCAGGTACATCGGGGCAGGCATCCAAAGTATCAGGGGTTCCATCCCTATCGCGGTCGTAAGACTGATGTGCAAGCTCAGGCACAATCTTTCGGGATATTTTTTGTCTTTTTTTCTTCAGTATATTTCCTTCGAGCCCGATACTATAATAAAAGTGATTGTTTACTTTGTTGGTAATGGCAAGCCTATATTGTGCATTTACCATCAAATAGACTTCATTAGAAAAATTAACCTGTAATCCAAGACCAACGGGAATGAAAGCTCCGTAATAATTAATGTATTTGGAACTGCCTATTCCAGCAAGGAGATATGGTGATATCCAATGTCGGTCAGTGAATAATTTTACCATCAGCGATGCGTCTGTTTCTAATATTAGCCTTCCATGTCCGAGTATAGTTCCATTATGAAGTGTATAATCAAGATAGGAACCGGCAAGTGTGACTGAAAAATCAAAATGATTGGAAATACCATTCAAATAATCGATGGATAAGCCTGCCTTCATATTTTTTGAATTGGCAAATTGCTTATTCCTGAATGCCTCGAATAAAGAATTATTGCGGATATAATCTGCACCTCTGAAATCATTCTCAATAAAATGAATTCCTATAGCAGGATTCTTTATATAATTATTTGTCTTGTTTGTCTGGGCTATAGACAAATAAGTAAATTGAAAAAAAAAGAGAGCCGATGATAATAATATTTTAAACATTTACGATCCTATAAATATAAACAACCCGCCCTCAAACGGTGATAGGTTAAGATAATGACCTTATTTTATTCTAACAGCAGTTATCGATGTTGTCTTTCCTGAAGTTCCGGTGTTATTGTCAGCGGTAGCAGCTTTCAATGAACAACCAGAAGTTGTGGACGCGTAGCTGGCCTTAATAGGGGTAGTAGAAGATACAGTTACAAAGCTATTCATACTGACATTTACGTATCCCTTTACACCTCCGCCTAATGATCCTACCGAGCCTTCGCTCGCACCATAAACTGTGGTGCCGTCCCAGATTTTGCCGGTTATTTTCATCGCGCTATTATTACTTGATTCTACCGTTGCAGTAGCAGTAATCAGCCAGGTGCCTGCAGCGAGTGAAATGGTACCGCCATCATAAAAAGTACTTCCTGTTGACATCGAAACATCCGTTGTTAGAGAATTAGATACTGATGAAAGATTTACATCTACCGAGCTTGATGAAGATGCACTGTTATCCGTTGCAGTTACTCCATAATTAAAATTTAATTTAGACCTTGAAGGAAGGTCTGAAGCATCTTCCTGCACTGCAACCGATGTAAGGTATCCTTTTGGATTGGTTGCGTATGGATAATAAACCGTACTATCCTTTAAACCCATGAATTTTAAATGTAACGTTGCACTATCCACGTTAATAGTTCCTGTTGTAGTAACAGGTCCTCCTGATAAACCATAACCAGTTGCGACACTTGTAACTGTACCGCTACCACTACCACTACCACTACCAATTTCATCAGCAAAGGCCAACCGTTTTCTTCTCAAATTCAAACCGGTATAATAAATACTATCCTTATATACTTCTACCGCACCACTTACTAATGTGTCTTTCAGTACATCAGAACTGCTGTAACGAAATCTCATTGGCGGTAAGGCACGATGGTTACCATTATTCAAAATGTCAAGTGTAGCACCTGGAGTGGGATCATTTCCAATAGCAAAAGTGGTTTGGTCAAATCCTAAATTACTTGGATCAACATATGATTTAGAAAAATGTTCCAAATTAAACCCCCCGTACCAGTCTAAATGGAAATATGCTCGGGGACTATAAGTTCCCATGTTCACATCAACACCTGTACTGTTAACCGCCCATGATGTTCTGTGGTTTACATCATCCCCTCCATATCCTACAATATGTAGCTCGGAATTTATAGATGCCTGCCCTATGGTTGTAACAGGATTTTTAAATGTATTACTACCTGTAAAAACATTTGCACCTGTAAGAAAAGCATAATTGTGTTTTACCCATTCACTGTTTACAACTTGCTTGCTGCTATCATTTGATAAAGGTGTTGGTACTAGTTTAATTCCTGCAATTGTTTCATTGCCCGAAAGGTGAACCACATTGCTATCAATTGCCTTAGTATCTAAAGCTATTTGAGTTGCTGCTAAAGAAGCGTAATAATCAGCAGGTTGACCCCCTAAGCTGTCTGCATCACCAGATGCTCCAACACCGACAGGAGTTGCATAAACATGCCAATATCCATTTGCATCTTTACCGATAATATTCAGTGCATCACCGCCAGCGCTATCCAGACGAAATTTCATATGAATGGTACTATCTGAAACAAATAGAGTAGAATCACCAACGCCGTTCTGTCCTGCCCGGTTACCCAAACCTATATTATAGTTGCCATAATTATCAGCCAAAGCCGCAAAACCAATAGCTGTATTGTACGAATGATTATGTACCCCTGACCCACCTTGGCCCATTGATTCTTCACCAATAGAAGTATTATTTCTGCCTGTTTGATTCCAATCGTTGGAAAGATTACCAATAGAAGTATTGTAATAACCGGTAGTAAATGATCCACCGGCAGAATTACCCACAGCAGTATTAAATGAACCTGAAGTAACCTTTGTAAGCGCTCCGCTGCCAAAAGCAGTGTTTGGGTTTCCTGTAAGAGCACCCGTAGAATAGGTATTGAGAGCGGAATTCCCAAATGCCGTGGAAGAAAAACTTGGTGAAGTACTTATAAATCCGCTAAAGATATTGTTCACCTTAAAAATCAAAGGATTATTATCCTTAGTTCCCAGGAAATTTGACGAAGTAGTTCCGGCATTACCTGTGGGACTCCAGGCGTTCAATGAGGTAAGATAACCTTTCGGATTACTGTTATAAGGATAGTAAATGGTACTGTCTTCAAAGCCTACAAACTTTTGATGTAAAGAAGCTGTATCTGCTACAATTGATCCTGTAGTAGTGATCGGTCCCCCAAGCAGGCCGTAACCAGTAGCAATATTAGTAACAGTTCCTCCACCATTTATTCCTGCTGGAATCTGGTACAGATGCCAGAATCCATTTGCGTCTTTTCCGATTATATTAGGAGCTGCACTGGCAGAACTATCTAATTTAAAATACATGTGGTAGGCACTATCAGAAATAAATAAAGTATTATTTCCAGTTAATCCATTGCCGGCATAATATCCCAATCCTATATTTGCTCTATAAATCCCATGTTTATTTAATGCAAACGCACCAAGTGCTGTATTAAATCCGCCGCCTGGAATTTTAGTCAGTGAAGTATGATTCAAGGCCTCTGTTCCAAGAACCGCATTATAAGAAGAAGACGTATCCCATATATTTGCTCCTTCGCCCACACGGGTATTAAAATTGCCGGTTAGATTATTAAATCCGGCTTCATAGCCTATATCGGTGTTTTTGCCACCTGAACGTAAATTAGCGGATGCCAATGAGCCAAAAGCAGCATTAAAGTCGCCTGTACCGTTAATGGGCTGTGATTGAGCGCCGAAAGATGTATTGCTAAATGAACCTTTCCCGGTTCTACCTGCCAGAATATTATTAACCTTAAACATTAATTCTGTATTATCTATAGTCCCTATAAAGTTAGTACCGGCAACCATACCAAGATTCCCGGAAATATTCCATGCATTTAATGCAGGGGAACCGTTGGGATTGCTGTCAATATGTAAGGTATCTATTCCTACCAGGTAAGTGGAATCATCAATTTTTACAAGTGCATGCCTGAATTCCGTCCGGCCAGCTCCTTTGTTAAAAAGAAATCCATTGACTGAATCTGTACTGTTTTGTAATATTAATTCACCGGTACTGTTATTATTATGAATGTATATACTGTCACCGATTAGCTGAGTTTGCACCTGTGCAGTTCCAGAAAGCAAAATAAAGGTGAAGACGGTAAATAATATGGTTTTAAGCATAGCTTTAGTTTTTTAATATATTGATAATTACTTTATTTGAATATTTTTGATGTTTTACATTTTTGTTTTATCCTTGGTGCCTGCAGGAAAACCATAAAATATTTATTTAGAATGTTTTATTACTGAATTAAAAAAAGGGACAAAACCCTGCCATCCATAATTGTTATATTTCTTTGTAACCGGATATTCTTTACCGGTAGCCCTGTCGAGGAAATGCCCGCTATAGTCAATTTTCGGAGAAGAGAAATTCGTAGTACTACCTCCTCCTGAAAATGAAGTATAAGAGGTACCCCCAATTGTTCCCCATAAGACTGCGTACTTGTAAACTTTTGTGTCACTATATTTTCCGTTAATTGCTAAGATGTCTTCCTTATTTACGATTTCGTATTTACCCGGATACTTTTTATCAAGAAAATTTTTCATTGATGTGTTCCATTTGTCCTTACCGGGGTAATGTTCGACCAAAAGTGCTGATTTGGAGGGTTCAAAATCTGAAGGCACCCATTTGGCAGCATCAGAGTAAGAACGATTACTTATGTTACAAGAACTAAGTGCGATCAATAGTAAAAGGAGAGATTGTTTCATATTTTTTATCTATATATTTTGTTTATCTAAGTCTTTGATAAATCGTTTGAAAAGTTGATGTATAACTTATCATTGCAGTAAACAAACTTTTATTCAACATTTTTATTTTTTAATAAGCCTGACGATTACGTCTATCTATATTTATTTTTACCACTCTACCATTTTATTTTCTACTTTCATCAGCTTTATTCAAGTACTACCATTTTCTCTTTTCAACTCAGGCACAAGCGAGACGCTTGCGCCAACACTGAGCAACTGTCTGGTTATACAAAATTTATATTACCACCTCATATTTTTATGTCTTTCAATTCTAATTTTAAGCATCATTACCTCTTTTCAACTTCGACACAAGCGAGAGATGCTTGCGCCAACAAAGGGGTACTCCTTACAGATGCAGTAAACAAGCTTTTATGCAACATTTTTATTTTTTATCATTATAACCATTAGGCATATACGAAATCAATACTTATAACCCACATATACAATTATAACTTCCATCTTTTACATTGTCTATAGTACCTCTTAAGTGCATTTCATTTTATTTTTAAACCTTCGACTTATAGTTGCAATGCATGTCCTAACTATGGGTTTAATTAATTATTATAAAATTGTCTCCTGATGACCGTTCAAGTTCGGTTCCCGTATCCATTTCAAGAAATGGAATAATTGCCGGATCATAATTCACAATTGTGTTTAGGTCGTAAATCATTAGGTTATTTTCGTCATCAACATACTCTTGCGTTTCTGTTCCTGAAAAAAAACGCCAACCACTATCCCCTGAAAAAACCGGCTGCTCTCTATACATGTATTTTACCTTCATCCCATCTACTGTAATTTTATCAGATGCATAGCATGAACCCATAGGTTTAATCAATTGTCTTATTTCTTCACTTGATAATAAAAATTCTTTTTCTTTCATAAATAAATTTATTCTTTTTCTTCGTGTTTGTGGCTTCTATTACTTGAACGATCTTCATAGTGATATAAATCGGGATTATTCTCCTCTTTAATTACCTGTTCACGCGTACTTCCTTTCGCTTGATGCATCGCTTTCCTTTTACGCCATTCTTGACCTTTTTTATGGCCTAAATCTATTTGACCTTGTTCTAAAGGCTTCTTGGTATTAGGATCAATCATTTCTCCATTTTCATTTCGAGGTTGATTTTGTTCCACCTTCTTAAGAGTGCTCGTGTTAGGTTTTACTCTATTATAAGTTGATGGTGGTTTACTATTAGCATTTGCTTCTGCTGCTTCCGTGTTCCCGCTATTTGCTGCAACAGATTGTTTATTTATTTGTTCGACTGGATCAGGAGCACTGTTTTCTGTAACTGCACCTTCCTTAGCCATTAATCTTCCTCCTACCACAATTTGTGTTGCTGTTCCCAGTAGCTCACCTTGCGCTTCTTTGTCCCCTTTTGAAGCGTGGTATATACTAGTTCCTAACCCTTGAATAACTCCAAATCCTGTCTGGTTCCAAGCTTCTTGTTTAATAACCGAAAAATCCCCTTTCAGTGTGTGCTTCGCAATATTATATAATCGAGAGTTAACATCTAATCCACCGAAACTTCTGACAAATCCTGACAATCTTGGGAAGCCTGATGCTTTTGCCTTATCAGCTAACCAGTCTGTAAGTATTTTTAATTCGCCTCCATCTAAGTCAATTCCTGCAATTGGACTATTACTTGCAAACTGAAAAGGTGTTAATTCAGGATATTTAGGAGTCAAAGGATCCACACTCAAAAACCTTCCCAACCTCGTATCATAAATCCTCATGCCATAATCCTGCGCTCCATTTACAATATCATTATCCTCTTCCTTTCCATTAAATCCATACCTATAATTTGTATTGGCAATGGAATAATTCCTTCCAGGCATTCCCATTCCAAAAGGATAATAATCATTCGCGCTAATTACGTCAGCGGCATAATAATCCACAGTGCCATCACTATTGTTATCTACTTCCGACTTTTTATCTGAGATGGTTGCCAGTACATTACCAAGGTGATTGGATAGTTCGTAGGCTTTGCCATCTCTGGTAAAATTAGAAGTAAAATAATTCCCAATCAAATTAGCGGAAGTACCTGTAGGGAAAGATGCATTGACATCTATACCCCTGTTGAATATTCCGAGCCTGCTGCTGCCATACAAATCCTGCTCGCTTTGAGTAAGGGTTCCACTGGTCTGGGCGGTGTAAACTGCCATGGTGTTTCCACTGGCATCTCTCACATACCATGTTGTCGTGGGCTGCCCCCCACCCGGTGTTACAGTTTTACTGATACGGTTACCTGCCGCATCGTAGGAATAAGCAACTGTGGTGCCATCGGTTTTTGTAATAGTAGCGATCTTCCCATATACCGTCCAGGTAATGTTTTGAATATTTCCTGATACGTCACCGGTCATGTTACCAATGGCATCGTAAGAATAGTTATTGGCGGGCTGATTATCAATATCATCATTATAATTGCTGGATGCAACAGCATCACTTACACTGGTAAGTTTATTATTGATAAGCTGACCATTGCCATCAACATTGTAATTGTAGGCAAGATTATCCATGGCAAGTGGCGTACCTCCATCAGTAGTCCCATTTCGCAAATAAGTTTTAATATTTCCATTGGCATCATAAGTTGCATTCTCGTGGTAGTCGCTAAGTGTAGTGATAGTACTCCATGAATTTGTACCCTGGTTCAGACCGGTCATAGCATCCATTTGCGTCAGTCTATTCAATTGATCATACTGGTAATTGTATAACAGTGGTTTATTAAACTTTCCAATATTCACGGTCATAGCACTTATATTGCCATTATAGAGTGACTTATAATAACCTGATGGCATCAACCCGCTAAAGCCGGGGAATGGGCTAACGCCAGGATTAATAGGTGCATAATCGCCGGTAAAATAATTGAGGCTATAGCTGTAAGCGTCCTGTCCTACGTACTTGTTTGAGCTTCCATTCACACCATCTTCGCCCATATCAGTTAATACACCGCTTCCTGCAGTAGATTGCAAACTAGTGCTATTCACCCCTTTCAGCCAGCCTTGTAAAGTGTAGGCATAATCCAGCCCCTGCACCTGCCGCTGTCCAATTACAGCACGTGCAAGCGGCCCATGTTTGTAATACTGGTAAAATGCTTCATGCTCTTCAAGGTTCTTATGGCCTACATAAGCTTTGTTATCGCTGGTATAAACATCGGTTATGCGGTTCTCGGCATCGTATTCATAACGATGATAAAACTGGTCAACATTTCCGGGGTTATAATCCACCTCATTTACTTTACCACTGATGAGATCATAGTTGTAAGCAATTTCTTTAAAACGGTTGTAGCCATGATTAGCCATTGCACCCAGCCGGTAATCCTGCAGCAGGGTATCTACATTACCGTGTATATCATACGTATAATAAGTGCCGGTATTGTAGTTGCCATAAAGAGGCGTATAGATGGTTTCACCATTGACAACAGAACTATTGTTCTGCAACACATCATAATACTGCGTATAACTTACCCTGTTGCGGAGGGTATAAGGCTGCTGGGTAAATGTAACAGGATTAAGTGGTACTACGGGGGCAGTAAGCTGTGTCACGTTTGAAGGAATATCATAAACGGTGCTCGTTACCTGCACAGCATTATAATCAAAGGTTGCATTATTAAAGCTTAGCCATGAAGTGAGGGAACCAGGATTGCGGCTGATAACATTGCTCATGGCATTTGGCTGAAGCTTTTGTCCTACTTCAGTGATCCTTCCGATGTAGTCATACAATGTATAGCTATAATTGTTCAGCGGGTTTTGTTTGGCATTCTGGCTTATCACAAGCCTGCCCAACCTGTCGTACCAGAAAGAACTGATACCCGCATCCGGCGTATTCTGGCTCACTATCTGGTTCAGGCTGTTGTACCGGTACACGGTAGGCATGGTATGATCCGGAACCAGCACCGTGCCGGCAGCTTTGTCAGCTTCCACCTGTGCCAGCCAGAGCGGATCACGGTTGGGATGCACTCCCTCAGGTGGTATGGTCTTTACCAGATTGCCAGCCTGGTCATAATAGTAAAGCGTATAATGATATTCGCTTACAGCATGGGTTATGGTAAAGCTTTCTAAATTAATGGCATCAAGGCATTTGGCAGTATAGGCTTCATTAAAATAATCAGATAAAGAATCTGTATAGGAATCATAGATCTGTGTGGCGGTGGAAACAGCAAATGCGGTGGTATCCACACAAGGGCTGGTTTGCACATCAGTAATTACAGAATCAATTGGCGTTTTACCGCAAAGCATTGTACCAGTCAAGTTACAATCGCCCGAAGCCAGGAAATCATCAAAGAATACAACTGAGGATGTATCCTCCCCGGTGATCTTCACCCAATCAGTAAGCATTCCGTAGCTGGCAGATTGAAGGCCGGGCCCTTTTAATAATCCATCAACCACCTTTATCCGGGTAGTGCCGATAAGCCATGAGGTGTCGGAAGGATCTTTAGACCATTGGGCTCCAATATAAGTATTACTGCCTGTTTGTATTACCGGGTTTACCATGTCGGCATTTGAAGCCGGTTTTACACGCCATTGCATAATTACCACACTGTCAGTGGTAGTAATGCTATCCACTTTATCGGTCAGCACATATCCCGGCGCCTGCGTAACTGTTGGGCTTGTAAAGATGCTGTTGGTATTGAAAAACTGGCTTACCGGCAAAATATTGTCGACAGCACCATCATACAGATCGTTGTTGATGGTAAGATTGGGTCCTGGATTAAATACCGTCCAGACCAGAGAAGAACAGTTGGTGGTATCCGGCGACGCTCCTGAACAATTGGCGAGGAAAGTGAGATAGTCCTGGGCGGTATAGCTAAATCCTGAAATGTAGTTCATGAAGCTGGCAAAAACCTGGTTGGTATTGCGTTGAACAGTATCGGACTCAACCATAGCAGGGGTTGCACCTGGGAATTTAGCAAGATAAGCAGCATACCATTGCTGCACAGCTGTGCAGGTAGCGCATGCCGCATTTACACTACATTGAAAGACAGGAGGCAGGTTTATTGGCCTTGTAAAATAGCCACAGCCTGAAGTGTTATTGCAGGCGCTGCGAAGTGTATCCAATTGGCCTTCAGACATCGAAATTCCAAACTTTTTACTTACATAGTCACTGAAACTGGCAAACAATGAAGACACCCGTTTATAAGAATTATAGTAATTGTTGATAGAACTGCACTGGCAACTGTCAGGTTTGCTCCACATCGGTAAATTTACCAGGGGAGCCGACTGACTATAAGGAAGCGGTTTCGTGATCAGAAATGAGTTGCAAAGGTTGGCGTTTTTTTGTCCTCCATAAGCCGAATCGTTATATTGTGTGATTACATCTTCAAAGCTGCTGAAGCGGTAAGAACTGTCAGGACTGATAGACGAAGATCCTAAAAAATGAGTTTGGTCGCTACCCAATTCACAAACCTTAATAAGACGTGGAACGATAATAGCAGAGTCGGCAGAAGTGTAATTGCAAGGAGCCATTTGCTCCCACCATTGGGTTGCATAACCGGTACAATTATCCTGGTAAAAATTTCCAATTTTTTGAAGGCCATTTAGGCTGTCGCTTGCTTCATTACTTCCATCGGCACTATAACCCTGGTCAGCCATTAAAGATCCGGCCTGCTGAAAAACAGCTATGTAAGGAGGAGCAACCGTAACACTCACATTCTGACTGCGTATATACTGATCTATCCAGCTGCTTTTGGCGCTCTGATAAAACCCCCTGAATTGGCGCCATGCCATATCGAGGTCTCCGGTACACAGAGAATCGGTATTAAAGGCATCAGCAGGATCATTGTACGAATAAAAACAGGCATTGTTATTAGGGTCCTGGCACTTCGCCAGAATGGTAGCAAGGTTCCATTTGGTTATTGTGGAAGCTCCTGCCCCTTGCGGCAGTGAATAGTTGAAAAGGGAGTCCTGGATGGCAGCCAAAGCTTCAGCACCTACTGAAGAGCCGGTATATGGATCTATTGTTGATATGTTGTAAAGCGGGTCAACATTTTTGGGCGTGTACCTGCTTGCAGGCAAATCAGTAGTATTGCCCGTCGGGTTCAAATACCCTTTTTCAATTGCATCAGCATAGGTATCGGTTTTCTCAAAGTCCTCATCCCATGTGAGGCTTGCAGCAAGAGATTCATAAGTTTGTAATAGTCCATACTCCGGATGCTTGTCCAGAAGCGAACTTGCCCAGCTATCTTTAAAATCAGCGATAAATTCATCCTCAGATAGATCCTCAGGTGGAACCAGTTCCCCGTTTGAGTTTACTACAGAATCAGCGTTTCCCTCTTCATCTACGTATGGTGTTGAAGGATGCTGATAGGCGTAAGTTCCATCATCGTATTTATTAAAAATGGAAAAACCGTTATTCGGATATGACTGATTTTGATACAAAAGTGTGGAAGAGGTATCGGCATACTGTCCTGAAGGAGGGGTTAAATCCTGCAGCATTTGCTCTTTATAATCTGTATATGAAGCGGTACTATCCAAAGATTGCTGGCAATCAAAACGGCTTTTGATACTATCCATTTGCTGCTTCAGTATTTGCTCATAACTCCTGCAGGTATTATGGGGTACGAATACACTGTCATGGTAATACTGCATGGCATATTTGCTGATGGATAAGGTTTTGGTAATATTATATTCGCCCTCAGGTAGTGTATAAGTAAAACTGGTATCCATTGGGAGCACCATTCCACAACTTGTATCAACTTTAAATAACTGGAAATTCTGTTTATTGATTACAATTGGATTTCCGCCAAGTAGCTGGTTATTACAATTGTCTGTAATCGTGATGTTCAGATCATAGAGGCAGTCATAGCAAATATTCATACTATCGCAATCCTTAATAGTAAGAGCTTCGGCAGCCATTCTGTAGGTAAAAGTTTGAGGTCCTGCAACTGTTACCAGCAACGATTTTGAAGATTGGATAGAAGTTCCGTTAATAATATTATTATGGGAGTCAATTAAATTATCCGTCTGGGTTTCATTCCTGAAACTGCTCAGTTGCTGCAAATTATCCGGGGAAACACCGGCGAGTGCCGTAGCTACTGTTTTGCCATTCATGTCAACATAAGAAACACTATATTGGCCATTGGCATCCCGCACCATGTTTTTTTGATAGTGAGAAGCTTCTCCCGCTTCTGTTCCGAAAAGGGCGTCAAGATCGCTTTGTTCCGGTGATCCATAATAGTATTTGGTGGCATGCCCGTTGCCGATCTGAAAGGTATTATCAACACCTCCTTGTCTGTAAATGCGGCCTGTATTATCCTGCGTATATTGGGTTTGAGCAAAAGGATAGCCATGGGCATCAGGAATAAATTGGTTGTATCCTTCATTTACGAGGGGATTGGCCCCTGAATAATATTGAGAAGCACCGCCTAGAGTGTCCATTGAGGAAATCACCGCAGAACAGTAATCGCTGCTATTCAAAATGGTATCATACACTCCTTTATCATATTCGGCGCCATTAATACCCACATTAAACATTGGGGTATAATTATTTATAGTACTTAGAGTTGGGGAGGGCAGAACCTGGATGGCAGGCCGGCCCTGTTTATCATAAAATGTTTCGGCAACTACTGTAGTGTTGGTCGTATTATCCTTGGTAACCGTTTGACGCGATCTCAGACTTCCATCGAAATATTGAACAACCGACTTCCGTTTTCCCTCTTCAGCAAAAGAGGTAGAAGCCTGCCAGTTCAGGTTTCTTCCATGACCTGTAAAGTCATAGCGGCCAAGTCCTCCGGAAGAGGCGAAATCAGAGCTCCATTCGGTTGATACAGTCTCGCCTGAATTTTGAAGCTGTGTTCCCCTGACACGGAAGAATAGTGTGCCGTCTCCATCATAAAGAAGAGGGATGGAATATTCATTACCCCTGATAGTTACTCTTGTGGCATTATTTTTAAAGATTAATACCGGGTCCGGCTGTCCGTCAGTATTATAGGTTCCTGCGTCCAGGGCGCTTTGATCTATCCATGCCCATTCCAGGTCATATTGCTCGGCCGCTCTGTCAGCTGACCAATAAACTTTCAATTCACCATTCGTTCCTACAGTTGAAATACTGTCACTGATGGTTTGTATGGCATCATTGGTACAATCCATTGAATAGTACCTGTCAACGTTGATATCGTTCTCTAATTGTAAAGCAGGTAAGATAGTAGCAAGAGTAGCATACTGAGCGCTTATCTCATTGATCCTGATATAAACTGAATAAGCATTTTGAAAACTGAGAATGGCTTTGCTGTTGTAGAAACTGGCTTTGTTATAGTTGATCGTTAAAGCTTTAGAACTGATAGAATCGGTCGCATTATTTTTATCAATATAAATTATGGAAATATTTAAATCCACCTTAAAAGAGTCAGGAAGAAGAATATTGGAAAATTCATTCAGGCTAAAAGATATAATATCGTTTACACTATTGGTATAGGCAATTGTGGGTTTCAATACAGGATTAAAAAATACCGTGTCCTGGGTAAGTAAAGTTTTACCATATTTTAAGCTGTCTCCCTGCAATCCATTAGTAAACGATTCATTTTGTCCCTGTGCTTTTAAGCAAATCGATACCAACAGAACCAACGTAAGCAACGTGTATTTGCTTCGCTTGTTCAAAAGATTCGATATTATTTTCAATAAGATCATCATTAATTGGATGTGTTAACCATTAATTGAAAACCCGAATACTGTGGTTGCACGAAAAATTGTCCATTTTGCGTGTATATATATTTGCTCTCCATGAAATAGCTGCCATCCATCACCTGGCTGGAATAATTACTAAATTTGATGGTAAATACACTTGCAACTGTTGCCGGCACAAACACCTCAAATGGATCGCCGCCGGGGTCAAGAGGGTCATAGTATGGTCCTCTTGTCCTGTATATAACAGAATCCATCATATAAGTATTTTGATCATAGTCAACAATATAACTACTGAATTTGCTGGTTGTGTCAAAATGCATCTGAAGCCTTCTTGTAGTATCATTCAGTTGCAGCACTGTCATAGAATCTATATTTGCTTTACGAAACAAACTGTCTAAAAAAGGAAGCTGAAGGATATTTGAATATTGATGAGGGCTTGAAATGGTTATCACACTATCGTAATCAAAAACAGCAATATTATATTTAGATCCCTGCACTAATTCAGTGCTGTCGATCATTGAATAGTATCTGCCATTGCTGATTTTGAAACTACCGGATAATTCGTCAATTATACTATCCGACCTGGCGCTGTCCGCATAAGTAAAGTCCACATCGAAACTCAGATTAGGTGCTTGTCGGTAAGCCTCAGCTATATTAATGATTTCGCCGCCTTCAAATCCCTTTATAACGCCCTGGCCTTTTATTAAACTTCCAAAGCAACAAAAAGCGATGATCAAAAAGCAGCATTTCTTTGTTCGCATGATTGTATGTTTAATATTTATTACAATTTTTCTATTTCAAGTTGATCCGCAATTCCCTTTGATTAAAAATTAATTATCCTTGAGTAAAGCACTCCTGGTTTCCTGGATCGTTTTGATGCCTTGTTCCGTTTCCTTTTTTACCCTCACAAGGGTTCCATCATCGTCATATTCATAAAACGTAGCGTAATTATTTTCATCTAATTCTGCCATTAATCTAAGATTTACGGGATCGTATACAAATCCTTTCATGCTACTGTTAAATGGTTGTACTCTTATATCGTCTAGAAAAATATTATTGGCAGCAGGTGCTGATATAGAAATCGTCATGGAGGAAGCATTTGCAGGAACCATTACTTCTCCTTCATATCGCTGCCAACCTTCAATCCTGGTACCTGTTCTCTGCAAGGTGACAGAGCTATTACCACCTACATCAAAATTTGCGCTGATGACATTGTCAATAGCAGGAAGACTATTGCAATCGGCTGCATCTATTCTTACCCAGCCACTTACAATAAGATGATCACCCTGAACAGGAGAAAAGGTAGGCCGGATCATGTTTTTTTGCTTCACATTATTGGCGTTGATGCAATATTTTAGTATAGTACTGGAGAAGGAACCTACAGTATCAGATGTTGTCATATTTTCATTATAAAGGAATTCTTTAGGCACAATAGTCTTTGGCATTATATTACTTGACCAATAAAGGTGCACTGAAGAGAATGGGTGAAACCATATAGAATTATAGGTATTATAGGTATACTGAACTATCAAAGGATAGATGTTTCCGGCAACAAGAGAAATAGTTCCCTGGCCCGATTTTCCTACAAAAAGCGTTCGATTATTTATCCTGGCAGAAATCATGTAATCCGAATTTCCATAAAAAGTAAAATCACCGGAACTTGGCGCCTGGATATATCCCTGCCATGTGACCGTATAATGCTTGGAACAAAGTTCAGGGTATGGAGGTGTCAAACCCCATATAAAATCAATGGTAGTGTCGATTCGTGTAAAGGTTAGGTCGGTACCACATGGCACCTTCCCTCCGCGATATCCATAGTAGCTCGCAGACAATCCCATTCCTTTACCGATTACTGAAGTTTTATAAATAGCTGAAGAATCTATTTTGAAAGACAATGCTGGAAGAAGTGTATCGGCACTGACCGGAACTACCAGGGATGAATTGAAGCCCGCATTAATCTTAAGGCTGTATAAACCAGTATGACTTTGTTGGTTATTGACTGAAACATTACTATTCCCAGTGGTAAAATCAAATTCCCTCGATGAGGGACAAACCACGCAGTTTTGTGATTTGTAATTATAATCTTCAAACCCATCAAAGAGAAGCTCACGGTATTTGCTGTTTTGTGAAACAGCAACCGGTAGAGTTTCATTATAGCCATAAAGGCCGGAATTATATCTGCCCAGCGGATCATAATTTTCAATTTCAAAACCCTTTCTGTTGTATTTTGCCATGGCACTATTCCACACCCATTTGGTAGTATCAGGATTGGCCAATAAGGTACTGTCTGTAAATTGCCAGAACGGTGTAAAATCTTTTAATACCCCTTCTTTTCGAATATTAGTCTCTGTAATGGATGCATCATTTTCTTTTCGGTCTCCATAATAGCTGTAAGCTTTATCGATCCGCCAGTTGCCCAATATGCCCCAACGGTAAGGGTTGGTTGCGGTGTCTGAAATATTTGCGCGACAAACTTTTATGGTTGTATCAACCGGGATCCGATAGGTAATAGTCAGTACCGGCGCCTGGCAGGTACAAGGCAGAGTGCCGGTTTCATCTGAACAGCCAGAGCCGTTCCTGTTGTTAATATTTGCCTGGTATCCGGAGCAAAAATCAAGAAAGTTGACGCCTTCATACGTTGCAGGGATTTCAAACATCAACCCATACTTAGTATGATAATTCACCATCTCCTGTAATAAGGAGGTTATGTTTAAATTATTATAATTATACCAGATTACTCCGATTGAAGAGTTGAGAGAAGTTTGAATAGAACTATAAGGAGTATAAATATTCCAAGGAGTAGTTATCCTGGCCAAAGCCGCGTACCCACTTCCCCCGTAAAAATTATTTGCTTTAGACCAGTCGTATGAGTTAGTGTGGCCACAAAGGCGTCTACCAGTTCTGATTTTTTTTCTAAACCACAAGTCATACGGTATTCTTGGAGTCAGATTTAGGGTTGCTGACAATATAGTTGAACCCTGGGGTATTGATGAAGTATCAAAAGTAATAGCACTTTTTGTAAGCAGGGCATAAGACCATCCGCAAAAGATTCCATTGGTTGCTGCTCTTAAATCAGTACTTGCTCCAATATTCGGTGAGTGAACAGTCACTGCTTCCCCTGTGGAAGTTAAATTAACGGGCTGCGTATGCAACGTTTCCTGTCTAAAAGTAGTGACATCAACAGATGGGTGTACAGTGATAGTATCATAAACCGTTACTACGGTATCTTTCTGGAACAAGGTATTTTCAACCTGCCATAAATCTTTATAAGAGGTAGCAGTAGTATGAATCACGTTGGTGTTTGAATCAATAACAATTTTAAAATTACCGGGTACAATTTCACGAACGGGGTTTCCCAGGGACACAAGACTTCCGGCACTGGCTGCAGACATATTACGTTTTCCTGACCGAATGACTTTAAGTGAATCAATCACTCCGGTATAAGGAACACCGGCTTTGTCAATCAGATACAAACCCTCTCCTTTTTCCTGTCCCTTGGAAGCATCGACCACCCATAACTTTTTAGGGATTTCAGAAATATCGGCATGCAAAACAGGGCATTGCGGATCATAAGGAACTTGTTTTGTAGAACGCACCCATAGTTCATCTCCGCTTTCAAAGAATTTGTTTGCTTCAAAGTCACTTCCATCATAAGCATTGAATAATTTTCCATTGATACACATAATATTTTTGTGATAAAATACCGATCCCATGTTTTGATAAGCCGGCCCCATACCACTATAAGCCCAATAGGCCGGGTAATTAAAATTATACACAGGATCATTAAATTCGTTATTTGTTCTTGAAATGACCACATCACCCGTTTCACCGTCATATACTAAATTCTTCGTAGAAACGGTACTCCCTTTATCTATCACAACAACACTATCCAAAATCCCATATCTGTGAATAATTTTTACTGTTGCAGCCGATCTAAACATTGTTTGCTCTTTTTGAGGCAATGGCCAAACTGAAGGAAATGGAATCGGGAACCCGAAAATTGGAATAACATCCACATTTGGAGAATATGCCATGGTGATACTTTTCGAGCTTTGTTCCCTCATATCCACAATCACCTCGATGTCTTTACCAATAATGCCACTTTCATCAATATGTCCATTTAATGAATCAAGTACCGCAACAGAATTGTTTAAATGTTTTTGAAATGCATTTGGATTATCTTCTTTATAAAAATAATAGCTGGCTTTTATTGGATGCAGGGAATCAGTTTCAGCATAGCTCGCTTCAGATTTTGCCTTTCCATTCATATCGTTTAGCTCTACTTTGAAACCCTGGGAAAGGGTCATAAAGTTTTTTGCATTTATTTTTAGAAATGAAGACAAAACAGGATTATACCTTTTTTTGGAATAATCATCTAAAACACTGTATTCAACAAGCGTTGGAAATTCTTTTGTGGTGTAAAATGTGCTTTCCTGCCAGCCGTTTGCTGATTTGGCCCTTCGGTTAATTGTGCGAACAACAACCCTGCTGTAACCTATTGAAGCAGATGGATAAAACGATTCGCCAATTGGTTTTTCAACATATGTATAATTTACCGGTGCTAATGGTGCCAGTTTCTCAGCAAAGGGTATTGGCTCACGAAAAGGATTTTCTTCATTTCCTATATTTGGCTCATAACTTGCAACGCCACTGCTGATTGTTATTGATTGATCATTTACTTTTTCGGTTGTCGTATAACTGTATTCCTGTCCGTAAGATGCCTCTTTTTGCCCGGTCATTTTATTCCAATTATCAAATAGTTCAACACGCTTTACCCTATATCCCCCTCCGTATTTCTTATAATTCGGGCATGTAAGCCTGATAAATGACTTCGATAGATCAGCATATTTACATAATCCCTTAATTCTTGCCTCTTTATCAAAACCGTTGATACTATTAGCGATTTCCTTATAGCTTGAAGCAAGCATTGAGACTGCCGAAGAAAAACTAAGATCGTTTCCTGTCTCACTGCCCGGATATGCTTTTGACGGAAGATTAAGCCGAAGAAATTGCAAGGCACTCTTTGAGACCGGACTTTCATTATCAATAGGTTTAAGTTTGAGCCAAAACTGGTGATCATTATTAACGGATACTCCCACAGCGGTAACAACGCCATAACCAGGCACAAATTCATAACCACTTCCCCACATATCTGATGGCATTTGAACGGCAATTTTAAAATATACCGTATCATTGTTACCGAGAAATGCTCTTCTTAATGCCGCAGTATCAGGTATAGATAAAGTTGTATTTACAAATAAATAATAATTTTCGATTGAAGATGAGGTATAGAGTTGATTTGAAGGATTAAATGAAGGATCACTGGCAAAACCAGCTATTTGAAACATTTCGCATGCTCTTTTATTTTGCACATAGGCGTAGTCATCAGATTCATAGGTAATCTTTAATCTTCCTGAGGAAGGTAATTGGATATCAGTCATTTCCCATGCTGAAGCATTTTTTGCGGCCATAACACTATCCTGAACACTATAAGGATAATCAACATTACTCAGACTACCGGGATTGCTTTGTGAATCCTTAAAATTACCCCATCGGTCATAATTTTTGGGGTTATATGATGGATTGTATTCAGCCTGAGGAGTACCGCTACTGCCGGGACTATAATGAAAAACATAAGGGTTGATCCGGCCTTTATAATTGGCATTATATGAAAACCAAATTGAGTCAAGGGTAAGTTTTGCGACTGATGGATCACCAGGATCAATTCCGGGGCATAATGTATGACTATACACAAAATGAACAGTTTTGATTGGCTTGGCCTTTGTGCCGTTTGCAACAAGATCTGCTTTTGCATAAAGGTCGATCTCATCCAGCCTTCGCAATTGTTTTAGATCATCAAGACCTCCATTTTCTCCTTTTTCCGCTTCAGCATCTTTCCGGTTATTACTTATTTTGAAAACGGCGATCATCGTTTTCGATTCTATTGAATTTAAATACCAAACTTCCTTTTTTCCATATAAATAAGTTCCCTTATCATCCCTGCTGTAGGTCCTAAGACCTTCATTGTAGTTGGCTTTATTTTCCTGGGTCGGTGTTCTCCAGTCGAAAAAGTTATTATCAGAACCATAGATTCTACTATAATTAAATTTTACTGCATCACCAATATCATCCGGTGTGATTCCATCACCTGTTATATCAACATAATCAGGTGAAAGAACGCCCGTTAATAAGAAGTCGTGAGCGTAAGAAGGTATACTATCCTGGGTATAATAATTTTCTTTCCCTTTATTGTTCCATGGAGAATTATCGCCATGATAATAATTGCCGTTATTAAAACCTGCCGGAACATAATTCACAAGCCCATTATTTATATTGTTAGAATCAATTTCCTTTTCTACTGAAAATGTTACCTCTTTTTGTTCTATGTTGTAAGCTGGAAGACCGTAAACATATCTTCTGCCATCTGAGTTGGTTACATCTATCTCAGAAAGATGATTTTTCTTGTGTACAAAATTATCTACGCGCGGTATTACCGTAAAAGAATCGCTACAATTGCCAATTGGTATCGTATTTTCTTTATACGATTTAATCGTTTTATCCAGTCCATATTGCGATGCTTCATCTGCTGTGAAATAGGATATCAATTGTGTTCGTTTATCACGATTTATTTTGACTGGGGGAGCAGTAACAGGTATTTCTCCGGCCTGCTGACCATTTTTTACCAGGGTAAAGGCGTTCAAAGCTATGATGTTTGACTTATTACCACCTAACTTTATACGCATAAGGGCATCGTCACCTACAGAATGATAATAAGCCTTAGTATTACTTGTTTTTTCACCTGGATTTCTAAAATAGACACTTTGAAAAGTGGTATCATTTTTTTGAAAGCGGATATAGTTATTAATCGTACCAGCCCCGGAATTTTGCCAGCCCTGCGTTTGAGTAACAGCATTTATAGGAATATAATCAATTCCAAGGTGAAAATATTGCCCGAACCCCAGATCCACTGAACCATTATAAGTTGCGCTTTTTGTTCGCATAGCGTGATCCTTTACAAATCCAATATCACCCCTGTAAGGCCTGAACATTCCACCGGTGCCTTCTCCGGAAATAGAATACAGGTCGTAAGTATATTGGGGGATGGCAATCATTGGAGAAGATTTTCCATTGAATTGTGTTTCTTTTTCCCGGTTAACATCCAATAATGCATTAGGTTTATCATTCCCTTCTGTATAGTATAAGTAGCCAATAGCCGGAATTGCCTGCCTTTGATCTTCAGGCTTTATTTCCTGCTGGCTTACATATCCATTAGCGTAGACATTTGGATGAACTGTCCAATGTTCACCTCCCAGTTTAACGGTTAAAGCATATTGAGTACTGGTATATGGCATACTGATTGTCGGGATATAAGATGGAACCGCAAAAGAAAGAGAACCATCAGGAATACTAGTGCCACTATTCGTTAAAGCATTCATGAGTTTCTTTTCATTATCTACTTGTCCTCGTACTTCGGTATGGAGTTGTAATGCAGAAATTCCTGTCCTTGAATTGTAGTTGGTTGAAAGGGTTGAATTACCATGCAACTCCTGGTCTTGCTGGCCGAGGTTCACAGAAATGCTTGGAGATACAGTAAGCCCCGTTTGAGAATTATTTGAAAGTGACAACCCCCCTGATAATGCTCCACTGCTTTTATCCGAAGAATTTATAGCCGCGTTTATTCCCGTTTCAAGCCCCCATCCATTATAATTGTTTTTAAATATGCCAAGACTCGCTCCAACATGCAATGGAAGGCCAACCAGTTCCAAATCACCTCCTACTGTAACCCCTGCAGTTTTGTTTGGCTTTACATGCTGGGTTCTCACAATACTATCCTTGCCATCAAAGTCATCAGGAATTCCACGCATGCTTCTGCTAATCGTACCAGGATTGATATTCCAGCCTAAGCCAACCCAACTGGCTTCCTGATCCATAGAAATACCTCCTGTATAATGAATGTTTACAGGATAACCACCCACATCAAGCAAAGGAATATTATAAGAAAAATCACCTGTGAACAGATCCACCATGTTAGAGGTGTTTACGCTCTGGAAAGTTTGCATTTCAGGCTGTCCGGGACCCGGTCCATCGGTTTTTACGCTTCGCCTTTCACTTATTTTTATTAAAGGTGCTTCCGTTTTGGCAGATAATTCTGGTTTAATTATAGGAGTAATAAAGGGTACAGAATTTATCCGGCTATTTTTTGCAGAAAGTAAATATTGTTGGCTACTCGCGTCGTGCGAGTAATTTATATAATGAACAGCCGGTTCAAATGGAAAAGCAACTACAGGCGAAATCATCTGGAAGCAAAAAACGACAAACAGGAACCATGCAGCGGGCTTTTGATATTTTATTGATAATTCATGAATCATACTAATGCTTTAGTTTAAATGCTGATTACTCCTGATAAGTAAAAAATACATTACTTAATCCTGTGGCTTTAAATATTCAAATTTCATCCTCCATATTTCATTTCTTGAATTGTGCAACTCCATCGAATAAATATGCTGGTCAATAAAGTAGGGGTTGTTTGTCAGATTAATATCCATAAGATTTAAACCTCTCATCATTAAAGATGTAGCAAGAATATTCGGCATTGGAATAGACTTATGGCTGTTAATATCAAAAATCATTACATTCCACACCGAATCAGTAGTTTCATTGACATATGCAAATTTTAATTTGCCGGAACATATCGCATAACCACTCTCATTGTTTTTTTGCAATCTGGTATAAGGTAATCCACTTCCATCTGTATTGTCTGAAGAAAAGTTTTTTAAGGAAAATACCCACACTTCACTATTGCTTACCTCCGTTTCATTATTTTTTGCAACTACTTTCCACGCATACTGTCCACCTGTCTGTAAGGCCGGGGCTGATGACGGATATATTAATGATGTGCCTGTTATATCCTGCTGGTATAGAATAGGAATATTTGTCTGAATAGCATCTACAGCTTCTTGCCCGGAATCCATTTGAACAAGATAAAAATCATATTGAAGATTGGTAAACAGATTTAATGGAGCAGGAGGAAGCCATGTAAATTGCGGAAGACTCGTAGTATCTATTTTTGTTTTATCTTCCGGTATGATCAGTTGTGGTGGAGTAAGAGGTTCGACATCTATTACATTACACTCCTGGGTAATCGGTCCCTTTGATAGCGAATCAGAGATAAAAGTATAACATACAAGGAAGCTACCCACCGGCAAAAAACTATTAAGATTCGGGTCAATATTATAGCTACCGCTGAATACATTGTATTGTACAGGTGTTAATGAGATTGAATTTAGCATTACATTTCCGGGAGGAAATATGAAAGACGTAGTTGTGGCTCCCAATACCTGCTCACCTGTCTGATTATTCGTCATCATCATACTAATTGAAGCGCTGATATTATTTTGAGTGGTGTTGGTTACAAGCATATTCCAAAGCTGGTTTTTTTGAATGGCCCCGGAAGGAGGTAATTGAGGAGTAACTATCAACTGAGCCTCGCCCTGGAGGGCCAGCATCATCCCTATCATTAAAAAATATTTTTTCATTACTTCCTGTTAATTAAAAAATCGGGTAAAACCGACATTTAAAAACTCATTTTTAATCAATTTATTTCCAATACCTGGCAGATAGCCCTTTTCTGCCCATGCGTTTAAAATTCCAATCTTTGAAATTGCGGCTCTTATATTTATGAAGTATCCGAATTTATTTTCTTCTGTATTCAGATGATCAAGCTTAACCCCAAGGGCAACAGATGTATTTTTTTTGAAAGACTTTCCAAATCCTGCTTGCATTACATCGAGCAAGTATTGTGGATTTTCAGTGTGTGAAATGCTGATATTAGCTGAATATTTTGCAAATAAAATATTTTGATTTAAGTAAATATTTTTGGCATTATAATAAAAAAAACCACTATCCGCTCCGTCATTATAGAAGTGGTTATACATTACAGTGGATGAGGCATTAGAAGTTCCTAATTTATAATTATGATTCACATTCATAGTAAATTCCTGATAGCGGCTCTCATACACTTCATTATTAATAATGCTATACTGAGATGAAGGAATATAGCCAGCCGAAACAACAGGCCAAAGCCGTTTATGGAAGGTGGCGGTAACATTAGTAAAGACTGTATTACTGTTGTAGTTTTGTTGAATTAGAGGATTGGCGTAATCATTTTTATGAATAGCTGCTGTGAAATGTAAAATGCCAGAGAATAAATATTGGTCTGCTTTCAAATTCCAGGCATTCGTACTTCCATTGGCTTTATAAGCATTGAAACACTGAAAATTAATACCCTGGTGCTCAAAAAACCCATCAATCCCCGTGCGTGTACGTGGAAAATAAGAACGTACCTGTAGTGAGTAAGCATTTGAGCTTTTATCCTTTAACGAAAACCCCTTTCTGCTGGAATCAATTAAAATACCCGGTGATGGAGCAATGGCAGATTGTGCAACTTCAGCTATGAAGCATATATTCCGGTTTAATATGAATTGTGATTCCAAACTTAAACCGGAAATAGAAGCGGTATTATTTATAGCCTGAGAAGAAAACAACTGCTTTCGGCCTTGATAGCCAGTCAGGATAATATGATTGCCTTCCCTTCGACCCCAACCTAACCTCCCTGCGCTTACATATTGCTTTGATACCGGTAAATTATTAAAAACAAAATCCCTAACGCGAAAATCAATAAATCCAGCTACAACGGCAGTATATAAATTCTTCTTATTGATTTCTGCATTAATACCACTTACCCCTATATTTTGTACGGTTAAGCTGGTATAGTTTGGCATTGTCTTCCCAATAGCCAGAGTACGGATTGCATACAAATTATTCACTAATCTTTCAAAATGCCTGTCATGCAAACCTTCCTCCTTTAAAGAATGTATTATTGCCACGGAACCACCCGGAAAATTAATGTTCCTTTTAAATAACTTTTGAAGTTGTTGAATTTTCTTAGTTATCAATATATACTTGTTCTTTAGAGAATCATACGATTGTCCCGCATTTTTTACATCCTTCTGATTACCTTCATATAATGCAATGAAGGCAGACGCCTCCTTTATTACTGAGTCTTTGTGTTCAGGCGAGCCGGTCAGTTCATCTTTATTAATAACCGCTTCTTTGCTTTGCAAAAACTTTTTGATAATATCCGGCCGATTGAGGTAACTACTTAAATCAGCAAGTTTTTTTTGCTGGATCCCCATATCACGTTTAAGGCTTGGATCCTTCAACTGATTGATAAGGGAATTAAAAGATTTAGACAAACGTTTAGACTCCAAACGATGGAATTCAGTGGCATTAAATTCAACGCGAACATCGGTATAGTTTCTGAAATAAATTGAATTAGTCCTTCTCTCGTAAACAGAAACCCTTAATGGAATCTTTTGAGCTATCAATACATTGGCACTAATATTTGCAAGATGCTGCTCCATGTTTTTTTCTAAATAAGGTGTATCCAATCTGGATCTGTAAGTATAATTATAGTTTATGAACCCATTCTTAATAATCATCAGTGGCCTACCGGGTGTAAGTTGCTTATACAAGAAACCCAAAATGGTGTCTGATCTTTTTCTAAATCCTTGAGTTGAATCAATAAAAATTTTTTTAATTGCCTTATCCATCAAATTATTTAACCCGTTTCCCGTTTTTTTCGTTAGGCTGTCAACCTTTACTTGTGCCGGCTTTTTTAATAAATCTACTGTATCATGTAAATTCTGGGGTAAGTATTTACTTACCTGCCCAGCTACTTTTAATTCCACCATTACAAGCAGACAAATTATTAAAGAATGCTGCGTTAAAAAGAATATTTTATGTTGTACATTATGCAAGCAGTTTACTTTAGGTTTTTAAATTAAAGATGTAGAACGAAACAGAAATTCTTTCGTAACTCTCCAATATCGGAACTGTCAAAGGTTCATCTTCTATTATACAGCAATTAATATGCATTGCTAATAACAGTGGTAATGACTGAAGAAGTTGGATCGGTTGAAAACGTATTATTTATTTTTAACTCAACAAATTTTATGTTTTGCTTAGTTGAATAAGCAAATTTGGCAACAATGTTTTTCCTAATGAATAATTGATTTGGTTTCGGGTTTGTAGCAGTTTGTTTCATGTTATTTTTTTGTCTGATAAATATTACCAGGCAAAAATGAATTTTATAAAACGAGGCCAAAAATTTTTTCGACTGTTGATCAAGAATACCCGACGATTGACAGGAATTAGCGGATTTTTATTATGAACCCAGGTAGATAAAACGAAGACTAATGACTGTTATTGATTTTTAAAGCGATAAACAATTCATTTTTATGACTTTTCGATATAGGTAAGGACATGCCGTTAGTTAATTCTACAGTATTTCCCATTACTGCTTTTACTGCATTTATCTGCACCAGGTAGGAATTGTGAATCCTGGCAAACTGGGCGGAAGGCAATTTTTCTTCTATCGCCTTCATGCTGGAATAAGTTACTAAAGTGCCTTCAGCAGTAAATATTTTTAGGTAGTCTTTGATTGATTCTATATAAAAAATATCCTTATACTGAATTTTATTCAGCTTGTTTTTTGCTTTTATGAAGATATATTCTATTGCCTTGTTTTCTAAATCAGGCGGCGTTGAATTACTTTTGTGTAAATTTATTTGTAATCTGGCTTTATTGATGGCTTTTAAAAACCTATCGAAAGAGACCGGTTTTAATAAATAGTCAGCCACCCCCAGATCATAACTGTTTACCGCAAATTCATCATGGGCAGTGATAAAAATGATCACCGGAGGTAAAGGTAAAGAACGTACAAATTCCAAACCATTGATCTGTGGCATCTGAATATCAGTGATCAATAAATCTATTTCATTGTTTTGCAGAATATCCAGCGCTTCAAAAGCATCTTCACATACTGCTGTCACTTTAAGATAATTGATCTGTTTTACGAAGTTTTCAATTATCTCGCGTCCAATTGGCTCATCATCTACAATTAAACATTTAATAAAGCTGTTCATCTTATTGCAGGTTTAATTTCATTTCGACAAAGAAACTTTTTCCCCGGTCCTCTATTTTCAATTCATGTTTCCCTGGATACAAAAGTTCTAGTCTTTTCCTGATATTAACAGTACCTATGCCACTAAATTCTCTCTCTCTCTTATTTTCTTCTTTGTCATTGATAATGGAAAAATAAAAGATATTATTACCAAGGGAAACATTTATTCTCAGAAAGCCATCATGCTTTCGTTTCAAGCTATATTTAAAGCCATTCTCAACAAAAGTAAAAGTAAGCAAAGGTGCTATCATTTGAGTATCTATATTTGAATCGTCCAGATCAAAAACAATATTTTTATTGTTTTTATAGCGCATTTTTTCAAGCAATACATAATTCTTTAAAAATTCCATTTCTCTTGTCAGAGGAACCTGTTCGGCATTTGATTCATATAATATATAACGCATCATTTCTGATAGTTGCATAACTACTTCCGGCGTTTGTGGGTCGTGTCGCAAGGAAAGTCCATACAAATTGTTTAATGTATTAAACAAAAAATGTGGGTTTAATTGCGCTTTTAAAAAATCCCTTTCGAGGTTTAGTTTTTCTATTTCAGATTTGAACCATTTAGAATAAAAACGGATAATATCAAATACAATTTTTATGAAAAAGAAGGGAGATATTGAATAAAAGACCAGTATGGATTCTACAAGAAGATTTTTGAGCGATACTAATTCAATAAGAGTTTGGTTTTCACTTGCAACGATGGCATTTTTAAAATAAGGATTTTCAAATGTAAATTGTTTCCCAATCATAATCAACCAATAATGATTCAGAATAAGCCATAAGATTAAGAGAAAGGGCAAGGAAAAAATCGTCAGCACTAATCTACTCTTCAATAATGTGTTAGGTACAATAAAGTAAAAAAAAAGATAAAAGACAGACACATTACATAACAAACTCCTACCTGTAAAAACTAAAGTATTTCCTAATGGAAGACCCGAACCTAAAAACAAATTTATTTGAATGAGGAAAGTGAAAATTATCCACATTGAAAGGTGGCATATAACCCGCACCGTTGGTGTGTAAAACTTATTAAAATCCAAAGTAGCGACTTTTTCAAGAAAAGTTTGCGGTGCAATATTTTTTTTACCTACATTCATATCTTACTCATTTATTGAAGATTTTGCTATTATCTTCTTTGTTTGATGTATTATTTGATTATAGTATTTGCTGCAAAAAAGGTAGCACATATATTCCAATAACCTTTGTTGGGTAATAAACCATCTATTCATACTCATGTGGATGTAGTTTGCCAGATTTTCTTTTGGAATTAGCATTTCTTTCAGTACAATGTCCCTTTTAGCAAATTCAATATCAAGTTTTTCAGAATCTAAAAAAGGAGATACAAAATTTTTTAATTCGCGATATTTCAGGTCTAACTGTAATTTCATGGAGCTACTGAACTCCTTCCCAAAAGTATCAGACCTCTTTAAACAAAAATCCGCTTTTTCCTGAAGAGACATATTAAAAATCGTAAACCACTTATCCATGTTTTTAAGCGCCGATAAAAATCGCATTTGTTCGTCTTCTCTAAACTTTTCATTAGCCAAACAGTTAAGGTATAAAAGGCTATCCTGAAAAAAAACCTCTTCACTTATTAATATTGAATCCGCTCCATAGCGTTCAATCTCTCTTTGATAAGTATCCAATTGGATTTTCCAAACCAACCGATTAGAACTGAAAGGGTTAAGTAAATCATGTATGTAATTTATTGCCGAAGAAAATTGTAATTTATCCGTGCTATTTGACAAATGCAAACGAAAACGAACATGATAATGCGGGTCAGAATAGCGAATGAAAAAAGCTTTTGTTATTATTTTTTCTTTTGAAAGTGAATTAATGGTGGGTTTGATAACGTCTAGTAAGATATTATTTGAAAAACACGCTCCACAATAGATCTTGAAGTAAATCCATTCGCTACCCGGCTCAAACGTTCGCCTGATAGAATTAATATTTCCACACTCTGCAAAGGTTGGATGGACTGGAATTCTTTTAGATAATGGCAAGATAAATTGCTGTATGGTTGCCTTGTCGTTGTGCTCATCATTCATTACACCATTATGATACCACTCATGAAGTTTTACAAAATTATGGGGTTTTATTTCCTCCAAAAGAATCTCCAAATAACTGTTGCTGGAAGTGTCAATAAATAATTCATTATCTCCTTCCGCAAAACATACAAATCTGGGCACATTCCATTTGAGAAAGAACTCCCGAAGTTTACTTATAGGATCTTCTGCCTTAATAATTAAACTTATATCCCGTTTATGCAGCAGCCAGCAAGCGCGGTGCAAAATGATCTTCCTATAGCTTAAACGTGGTAAAAACCTTTTTTTAGAAGCAAATTCCCCCCAATTAATTTCAAGTCCAGGTTTACCCTGATGTTGAATAGAAGATAAAAATTTATAAACAGGCACCAGGCTATTGGCATAATTGTGAGCATTAGAGAGCCTTGGAATTATGCGTTTGTTCAACTTCTTAGACCTTAGAATGATTTCATCCTCCTGTACAGATACTAAAAGGTCACTGGCGGGAATTTGTCTTTCGCTTTCTAATCTACTATCTGCAAGAAAAGGAATTTCATAATCAGAAAGAGCCGGTCTTCTGGCTATATTGCCAATTCTTCCTTCCGGAATATGTATTATTTCTGCAAAAATTACCTGTGGATCGGCTTGCTTTTCAATATCCGAGATCTCTTTACAGAACTCCTCCATTTTCCCGTCTAAATAAGCAAATCTACCGAGAAGGGCATTAGCATGTGATCCGCCAATGCTTTGAAGCAAAATGTTTCCTGAAGGAAGTAAGGTGCCGATTACAGCAAAATTGTTAGCCAGTTTAGCAATCTTATCGTCAAAATCTTTGAGATCTTCCTCAAAAAGTTGGATGCCTTTCTCAAGACTTTTGGCACCTAAAGCCTCTATCTTTTCGTGCAACCAAACCTGACAATTCTCTGAACCTATTTTCTCATTTCTTTCCAACGATAATTCTACCTTTTCGATTAACGAATTATATGCTATATTTCCAATTGCTTCAGTAGCAGGGAAGCCTATGCCTAATTCAGGATCCAAAGCTTCTGTTAAGGGAATTTCCTGTGCCTCATACTTCTCAGAAAAAAGCTTTTTGAAACGGTTCATTTGCATCTCATGGGGTGACATATTGCAAGTGAGCTTTCCTAAAACAGGAATAGCTTTTACCAAATTCTCCAATTTCTCTTTTTCAAAAGAAAATCCCGCTGGAATTGATTGCTTTAAATCTGCATGAAATAAATGCTGCTGGCTATCGTTGAGATCACACTCATTCAATACAACTTTCAAATCATTTATTTTATTTAAAGGTAAATTTCCTATAGGCAGTGTTTCAAATTCCATTAAAATATCTCTAATATCTAAAAGAAGAGCGAGATATTTTTTCGCTTCCATAATTCCCTCACCTATTAATCGTTCGAGTATTTTTATGTACCTGTCTAATTCATTTCCGGATGTCAATCCTAACTGTAACTCACTAACAAGGAATTGTGTTTTAATAAGCTCTTTTATAAAACAATCGAATTCTTCATATAATATATTTTTATCGGCCATCGCATAAATATCGTTTACAGATACCATTTTGTTTTGGCTTAACAAGATGATTTTATCCAAAAAATCTGTTTGATCAATCGAACTTATCTGATAATGGCATACTCCATTTTCAATAATCGTTTCCATAAAACGGTATTCGCCAGGAATACCATAAAGAGAATTATTAATTGAATAAAATAAATGAGGATAAACAGCTTCATCGGATTCTATTACAGATTTTAAATTTTGCATTAACCCAATATCTATTCGGACTTTCCGCTCCATTGGCGGCTTTTGATTTTCATGCTCAATCCCTATGTCAGCAATGCCGGTACCTGCGTAAATTCCATAAGGGGTGCACCTGGTACTTGCCCGGATGAGATATTTTTTCAAGGTCTGCAGCAATTTTTTTTGTTTGGCTCCTTTGATGCTTCCTTCTTTGAATTTTAAAACAGCTTCAAATAATTGAGGCGAGCTCCAGTACAATGCTTCCATAAAGACAGAATCCTGGATGTGTAACAGGATAAGATCATCTAAACTTTTGGTTTCATTATTATCATCAAAAAGGCTTTGATATGAATAAAGGGGTGTACGAATAAAAACTTTCGCATGATCTTTAAATAATTCATCCATTAATTAACAGTTTGCAATTGGCTTAATAAATCAGTAATTTGATAAAGAATAGTAGGCAGTAAGGTTTATAGCCACAAGATAAATATTTAGTGTTTAAAAATGTAATTAATTTGACAATTTGGAGTTGAGCCGTTCTACTGAACCTCACACATGCTTATAGTAGCATGAAAATCTCTTTATTTTTTTTATCAAATTTTAATTATTCACAGCGTTTATAGAATTTCCATTCACTTTACAACGTAGTAATTTTATTAAAAAGTAAATTCCATCAGGAGCAAAATAACTGTAGAAGTTTTTAAACCGTAGATTACATATACAAACACAATTCTTTTAAGATAATGACGTTCTTCTTCTATAAAAAATGAATTTTCGTGTCAAAAATTTTCTAATTTACATTTGGTATCAGCAAACATCGAGCAAAAGCTAAAAATAAATATGCCGGAATTTTTATTGGTTGACGATCATTCCATAGTGAGAACGGGGTTAAAACTACTGGTCCAGGAATTTTTTGCTCACAGTAAAATTGATGAGGCGTACGATGGAGATTCTGCTTTTGAAAAGATCAAAAACAATGATTATGATTTGGTCGTAATGGATGTAAATATGCCCAACACAGATTCGTTTGGCACTTTGCAAACCATTCTTGCATTTAAACCTTCCATAAAAGTCATCATGTTTAGCATGAACGATGAAGATACCTATGCAAAAAGATATTTGAAAATGGGCGCGATGGGATACTTACGAAAAGATGCATCCGGCGATGAAATAATAAAAGCGGTTTCCATGGTCCTAAATAATAAAAGATATGTCAGCCAGGAATTGAATGAAAAATTATTAACGGATCTGCAATCAAATCATCAATCGGAAAATCCGTTTGATAAATTATCTCCACGCGAGTTTGAAATTGTGCAACACCTGGCTTACGGAAATTCGGTCGCAGAAATCTCTCAAAAATTAAACCTTCACACCTCCACAATCGGCACACATAAAGCCCGGATTTTTGAAAAACTGGAATGCAAAAATATTATTGAACTGAACAATCTCGCAAAAGTTCATAAGGTCGTTCTTGACGGATAGCCTCTAAGTGAAAACGCTCTTCAAAACCTTGATTAACCTTGCTCTTGTCATTTTTTTTCTACAAACAATTCATCTTTTTACTACAAATTATGCAGGCTGCGTTTTTATTTTTGCTTTATTAATCAGAAGCACAATTAAAAAAAAAATCCATTCTATCCATTGTCTTATGATTGATAATTTAATAAACTAACGACACAAACATTGCGCCGTTGGCAAACCCAGAAAAAAAAAGCGATGGCCATAAGCTGTCGCTTTTTCATAGAAAATTTACTACATCAACTTACTTCTTAATCTACACTCTAACGGTTTCTGATTATTAATTTTGCTTAATCGGTTCCGTAAAGAAAAAGATTAATCCAACCTATGAAAAAAAATTCGTTCAAATACCTTCTGCTCCTTATTTCTGTTGCCTTCTTTTCTACAAACACTTTTGCACAAGCCCCGCCCGATCCGGGAAGCGATCCTTTGAAATCGGATACGACAAAAGAAATTATAGCATTACAACCCGAAGCAACCATGCCCCCGAATCTTCGTTCCGGTTTTTTATCTGAAAGAAAAAAACTTTCCAATTTTAATAAACCATCAGATACCCTTTTTTTAGGGAAAAATGAAGAAGAAAATTTTCGCACCCCGGTTGAATAATTTCTCAAAAACTCTGCTGCCTGAATAACAATTTGCGTTATTTATTCATTTACTATCATAACTAATTTGCTAACCGGACAGAACTTTTTAATTGTCATAAGTTTTCAAAAGTATTTTCAGTTTGGATAATTTGGATAACATAGTTTTGCACCTTCCAAATATCCCGGGCAAATGAAAAAAACTTTACGAAGTGTTCCTTCCCTGAAGGTTCTTTTACTTTCTTATGGTGCATTATTTGTTTTATTAGTTGTAGTTCGGAATTTACAATACTGGTCTATTAAGAAGAAAAGCACTAATCTTATTGAAGTAGTTTCAAAATCTAACCAACGACAATCTACGCTTTCAAGTATTCATACTGGCAACATGAATGAACAGCTTTCGATTTTGAATTTATTATATCCGGATAAAAGAAATAATGATAACAGGATTGAAACGCTAATCTCAAAAACAAAGAGTAATGACAGCCTGCTCGTGGCATTTTCAATGATCACCCGGGAGCCGCATGAACAGCAGCTTTTTAATAAATTACAGGTAATAGCGAAGAAAAATACAGAAGATCGAAATAAGTTTTTTCAATTACTTGAATCCGGAAAACAAGATGAGGCTATAAAAATCTACAACGATATATTGTCTGTCTCCTATACGAATTTTCAACAGCAAAGTGTTCAGTTATTAAACTTTGTGAGTAAACAAGACAACAGCCAGATTCAGCTTCTAGAAAAGCAAATTTCAATCACCAATTATCTGAACAGATGGATAACCGCCGGGTTAATCCTTCTGATTATTTCCCTTGCTATTACCTACACCAAAATGGTGAAATTGATCAAAAAAACGAACCTGGAATTAAGCGAAAGCGAAAGAAGATACAGGACATTAACTGAACAAACCAACGAGATAATCGAGAAATGTGATGCCAGTGGAAAATTTATTTTTGCGAATGAATCTTTTAAAAAAAGGCTTGAATATAATGATGACGAACTTTCCAAACTTACTATTTCAGATATTTTAGCTGAAGGATCTTTCATGCTGGATCAATCTTCAAAATCCACCAAAATAATTCCGAACGTTCAAAAAGTATTTAAAAGCAAAAGCGGCAAAAGAATCTATATAGAAGGTACGATTCTCCTGGAATATAATAACGGAAATTTTGCAGGCTCAATGGGTTTTTTTAATGATGTCACCGAAAAGAAAAGTTTGGAAGAATCCCTTATTGCTTCTGAATTGAAATTCCGGGATTTTTTTAATCTTGCACCCATTCCTATGTGGGTTTATGATATTGAAACTAATAAGTTTGTTATCGTAAATAAAGCCGCTCTTAAACACTATGGTTACACTGAGGAAGAGTTTTTAAATATGACGATTACGGATCTCAGGCACAAAGAAAATAATTTGAAGGAAAAAGAAGAAGTTTTAAGTATAAATGAGAAAATCGCCCATAAAACAGGCCGATCTAACTACATTCATTTGAAAAAGGATTGTGAAAAAATAGAGGTAGAAATCCATACTTCACCGATTATCATAAATGATACTAAATGTATCTTAACGATCGCAAATGACGTTACAGAAAGAAATCAGCTTGAGAATAAAATCACCAAGGCGATTATAAAAACGCAGGAGGACGAACGCTATGAAATAGGCAGTGAGTTGCACGACAATGTATGCCAGCTTTTAGCCGCTGCCAATATGAACCTGGGCATAATGAAACCAGCTATGGATTCTGCAGTCACCGGTACCTTCAATCATGCCAGGGAATCCATTAATCTTGCCTTGGCAGAGATCCGCAATCTCTCGCATCGCCTGGCACCAGCTTTTTTTGACAACACCAGGCTGGACGAAGCTTTTGAAAACCTTCTCAAGACCTTCAATATTGAGGATAAATATCACATCTCGGTATATTTCAACAAGAGTGCAATGAATTATCCGATCAATCCGGAAATGCAGTTAAATCTCTACCGGATCTTGCAGGAGCAGTTAAGAAATATTATAAAATATGCAAAAGGAACTGTTGTTGAAGTGGGTGTTTTCATTTATAATAACAAACTTAAAATGCGCATAGCAGATGATGGAATAGGCTTCGACGTCAACTGTGTGAAAAAAGGGATTGGCCTGGCCAATATAAAAAGGCGTGCAGAATTATTTTCCGGCAATTTACAAGTCAATTCGTCGCCAGGTAAAGGTTGTGAGTTGCTAATAACCATTCCGATGAATGAAATAAATTAGTGTGGCAATTTATTTTTTATACTATTATTCTGATGAAAGCAACTTGTTTTTTTTGCCCCCATTCGGCCAATAAGCAAGCACTTACTACATGGTAATCTTACAAAAAAATCAAAAGGTTGACAGATTATAAAATCATCAACGATTTGATTATTTGATTATGAGAAAAAAGTTGATACAACGCTTTATTGTTATTACCTTTTTTAAAAATGTCTTCAAGCTCAAATACTCACTTTAACAACCCCAATAAATTACCAATTTCTCTTGATGTTCGTGTAAGATTTTCCGAAGTAGTCGCGAATGCTGAATTCATATCAAATGAACCATCTCCTATAGACAGCAAAACATCAAAGTATTTCTGCAAATCTGTGTTTCTAATAAGCGGCACTTTCCCAGCCAGAGCTATCACAGGAACACCTTTTAACTTCGCTTTATTAGCCACTCCAAAGGGGCCTTTACCTTTTAAGGTCTGTTTATCAATACTCCCTTCACCCGTAATAACAAGATCTGCTTTTGCGAGTGCTTTATCGAATTCGGTAAGTTGTAAATAATAATCTATACCATTTACCAATTTCGCATTCAAAAAAGCATATAAACCGGCTGCTGCACCTCCTGCAGTGCCCCCATACTTAATACCAGAAATATCTTTGCCTGTCTGTTGTAAAGTAACTTCACTAAGTCGTTTTAGGGAAGCTTCCAATTTGACAACGCCCTCAGGCGTTGCTCCCTTCTGCGGCCCAAAAATTGCAGCAGCTCCCTCCTCGCCTAGCAAGGAATTATCGACATCACAAATAATTACTATTTCACAATTAAAAATTCTTTTATCGAGACCCGAAACATCAATAGTTGACAAGTTGACTAAGGATTCCGGAAGTTTAGATAAACATTCTCCTTCTTCGTTTAAAAACCGAATGCCCAGGGCTTGTAATATGCCACTGCCTCCATCAACAGTAGCAGAGCCTCCCATTCCAATAATGATTTTTTTTACTCCTTTATCAAGTGCAATGCGGATCTGTTGACCAGTCCCAAAGGAAGTGGCACGTAGAGGATCTAACTCAGCTTGCTTTAACAACCGCACCCCTGAGGCATTGGCCATTTCAATTACAGCAGTTTTCTGTGAATCTATTAGACCAAAGGTGGGTTTTATAGTATTTCCTAAAGGATCTTGCACGTTTGTGGTAACAACACTGCCTTTCCGCTTCTTGATGATTAGGTCTGCAGTACCATCCCCTCCATCACCAATTGGGAAAAGTTCAAAAGTGGAAGTAAGATTGCTTTGGATTAGTCCTTCTCTAATGGCATAAGCTGCATTTTCTGCATCCAAACTATTTTTAAAAGCATTGGGGGAAATGAGAATATGCATTATTAATTTTCTCTTTTAAATGTTATCATCAGTTTCAAGAATAATTTTTTTATTACCTTTTATAATATTTTTGGTGATAATAATGAATGTTAAGATTACCAGAATTATCAATAAAATAAACAGGTAAATGTACCCTATAGAAGATTCATTTGATGCAGTAACCATTTTATTATTAAGCATATGATAAGCTGGAATCATCCATCTGAACACATAAGCTTGTGCCAACACAATGAAGGATATGAGAATCAGCATAATAAAGCTATGCTTTACTGTAAAACGAAATAATTCAGATTCTTTTCCAATAAGGCCAGTTGCTGCTGCAGCAACTGCGATAGACTGTGGCGAAATCATTTTACCTGCTACACCTCCCGAACAATTAGCGGCAACTGTTACAACAGGATCAACCCCAATTGAAACGGCAGTGGCATGTTGAAGCTTACCAAACAAAGCATTTGATGACGTATCAGAGCCAGTTATAAAAACGCCTAACCAACCAAGTATTGGAGCAAAAAAAGGAAATAAAACTCCGGTACTAGCTAAAGCCTCTGCTATGGTTATCGAAATTCCTGAATTATTGACAACATAGGCAAAACCCAAAACAGCCGATATAGTTAAGATCGGAAATTTTAATTGATAAATAGTCGAAAAAAGTATCTTCACACCTTCATTAACTTTAAGGCCTACCAAAGGAAGAGAAATAAATGCAGCCATTAATACTGCAGTACCGGGCGTAGATAGATAATTGAATTTGAAAGTCTGAGGCAGTAAATTACCACCATCACTTAATGCGATCATATTATGAAGGTGCGGAATATTGAATTTAATTAACCCAATTGAATCTAAGGTATCTTTAACTGGCTGTAGTCCCCAGGTTAAGATTACTAAGGTTAATATTAGAAAGGGAGACCATGCTTTAACTATTTGCCCGTTGGAATAAGTACCTTTAACACTAATTGTTGCAGCAGGTTCCTCTTTAAATCGCCACACATTTTTAGGTTTCCAGAATTTTAGCAAAACCATCAGGCTTATCATTGACATAATCCCGGCAATCACATCCGGAAGCATAGGCCCAAGATAATTTGAAGTTACCCATTGAAAAAAAGCGAAAGATATACCGGAAACCAATATGGCCGGTAATACTTCGATTGACTTTTTAAATCCTGATATTAAAGTTACTAAATAAAAGGGAAGAAATAAGGACAGAATGGGGAGGGTTCTTCCTATCATTTGAGAAACAGCCATTTCCGGAATGCCTGAAACTTGTGAAGCAACAGTTATAGGAATACCAACGCTTCCAAATGCAACGGGGGCTGTATTGGCTATGAGACATATACCAGCGGCATAAAGAGGATTAAATCCCAAACCAATTAACATTGCTGCGGTGATGGCGACAGGAGCTCCAAATCCAGCAGTACCTTCCAGAAAAGCACCGAAGGAAAAAGCAATCAACAAAGCCTGTAATCTTCTATCCGCTGAAATTGAAGACATAAAGTGCTTAATAACTTCAAACTGTCCGCTTTTAACTGTTATATTAAAAAGAAAGATAGCACTGATGATTAGCCAGCAAATCGGAAATAATCCATATAAGGCACCATGTACAGTAGACAATAAGGCTAAACTTAAGGGCATATCATACACAACAAAAGCAATGAAAACAGCAATCACAGTTGCACATAATATGGCCTTATGGCCCTTCATCTTTCTTATGATCAATGCCCAGAATATAAAAATTATAGGAACAATTGCCACTACGGCTGATAAAGCAATATTATTAAGCGGATTCACAACTTGCGTCCAATGCATATAATTATTTATTTATATATGTTTATAATTAAAATACTTTCAGATGATAGATGATTCATTTTTTTACAGCACTGGCCTTTAACAATGGGGGTACGTTTCTATTAAAATCATAAACCGTTCACTTCCGAATTAAAAAATGTTACTCAGATAAAACCAAATCCAGGTTTGCCGTAATCCGCGAACCGTCTTTTTTAAAGTTGTTTATGAACATATTGATTCTGCTTTTTGCCAGTTCTAAATCCGTGTTATTAAGATTAATATTCAGTAAGTCAATAAACCAAGGCATTTTTTCTTCATTATGAACATAAACTTCAGCAATCCTGCGGGAAATAGGCAATGTGGTGATTTTTGAAGAACCGTAAACATCCTTGTTATCGGCTTTGAGCAGCTTTTCATATTCCTCAATAAGCAACCTGTTAAACAGGGATGCAGAAAAAATATCTCCCGCTTTTGTTCCGGTCTCTTCATCATCTTCAGTGAGTATTGCCCCTTTGTGAACCCATTCCCAAAGAATACTGAGCCTGATTTCGCCGGTAGCCATATCTTCCATCAGGTATAATATATCGTCATCACCAAAAGAATCAGCCGGTTTCAGCGCCGCGGCCTGCATTCCCTGGCCGAAGGCATTCCCATATTGTAAAGCAACGCTTAATAGGTTTCTCGCACCTCTGATCGTTGTCTCTCCCTTTTCAATCAATAATAAGCCTTCAGCATCCTTTTCTGAATAAGTAAGCAATGGAAATTTTCTTCCTAATTGGTTTGTTTCTCCAGCCTTTTCCCAAACAGGTCTGACAATGTGTACCATTTTCCAATGCGCAACCCATTTCCCGCTGGCCCCTTCTCTCTGTTCTCTTTCAGCTCCAGCCAAAGCTTTCTTCATGCTATTGGAAACACCTTCTTTAGAACCAACGGGAATATTGGGTTCCATACCTCCCTGCCATAAAGCAAAATTACCATTCATATCAGGAGTATTTACAGCGCGGCGAACCCGGTCTTCGTAATTACGCATGTAGCCATAAGTCATCGTGATCTCTTCAATATTTGGATTAATAAAAGTTTTATCCCACGACATTGAATCTGCCACACTGTTAATGTAATCCCATCGTCCGGTATTAAATCCCACAAAGTGTTTTCCTAAGGCAGCACGAATTTCCATTAGCTGATAAGTTGCTTCCAATTGCTCAACTAATACATATACTTTAATGGTTCCATCGTCAAGCCCTATCTGCTTCTCAAGAGCAGATATCATTTCATTCCAAAGACCGGCCTCCCCAGCTGTCTGGATTTTAGGCAGATATAAAACAATAGATGACCCGGACGTTTGTAATGCCCGATAATTATTAACCACATATAAAACCATATCAACGATTGAAGCAGCCATCCCTGATCCATTGGAATCAAGAATATGCCGGTCATCAAGATGAAGGCCCCGAGGCCGTAGCATTTTTGTAGTAAAATTTAATTGGTTTTCCAAATCAGTTATAATGGAATAACCAAAGAACTGTTCGGCCCATTTATTCATATCTGCTGCCACCAGGCCGGCGGCTTTCATAAATACCGGATCTTTACTGATGGCTAACTTTAGATTTCGTTGGTTGTCAAGAGACATTGTATTTATTTGCCCCAGCGCATCTTCACCGTCAAACATCCATCCATCAGCCCCTGAAAGTAAAGCGTACGCTATATTGCGAATACTACTCTCTACCGGAGCATTTGGCTTTGCAGCAGGGCCAGTACCCTGTATCCACTGCCTCTGTAAATCGCCAGGAATAATAGGACCTTCAAATTTGCCATCACGCGCATCCTGCACTTTAATTTGAGTTCCGGTAATATAACTGTCAGGATTCAAAAATGTTATTTTCTCATTGTTTTTTTGGCGGTCTTCCCTTCGCTTCAAACGGGAAGTCATAGCGCTTTTAATATAAAAGTTGAAATGAGCAAGGGAGGAGAGAACGGAAAGAGCTTCAGGGGTGTAAACATCACTATAAGTTCCCTTGAGATTATCATTAATTATAAAATTTTCTGTCATAGTTATTTTTTAATTTTAATTGAAATTGTCATGAACCAGTTTTATAATAACACTACAATTTTCGACCAAAGTGAGACAAAGTTGTTTTCCGTTTCAATATCACACCAGCGCTTGTTCCTGATCTTCGAATTTGCTATCAGCTTGTACCACATCATTATGCAACCGCTACAGCGGAGCCTTTTTTATTTCTTCCTCGTGTTGTTTTGCATTTTAATTGTGCATCTACTACAGCAATTAACACCATATTAAAAATAGACCGAATAGAGCTTCCTAACTGTAATACATGTATCGGTTTGTTTAAACCCAATAAAATAGGGCCTATAGTATCTGCACCGCCTACCTGCTGTAGCAAATTGTAAGCAATATTGCCGGCTGCAAGATTTGGAAAGATCAATGTGTTTACTTCCCCCTCCAATAGTTCGGTAAAAGGATAATTATCTTTTAAAATTTCTTTATTAAATGCCAGAATTCCCTGTACCTCGCCATCACAGATGAGCGTAGGGTCTTTTAATTTTACCAGTTCGCTGGCTTTACGCACCAGGTTAGCCTCCGGTGAATTGCTACTCCCAAAGTTAGAGTAAGAAAGCATGGCAATATGAGGTTTAAAATTAAATTGTCTAACTTCCTTTGCAACCAGTAACGTGATCTCTGCCAATTCTTCGGCGGTAGGATTGAAATTAATGGTGGTATCCGCCAAAAACAAAGGCCCTCGTTTGGTAGACAAAATGTACATACCGGCAATCTTTTTCACGCCATTTTCGGTACCAATAGTTTGTAAAGCAGGTCTGATAGTATCAGGATAATTGCGGGTTATACCGCTAATCATACAATCTGCTTTGCCGGTTTCCACCATCATGCAGCCAAAATAATTCCTGTCTCTCATCATCTTATACGCCTCATGTTTATTAACGCCTTTACGCTGGCGCCGCACATAAAATAAATCGCCATACCGTTGTCTCAAAGCGCTATGTTCATCCGCATTAGGATCTATAACTGGCATGCCTTTTATATCAATGCTATTTTCAAGCGCAATTTGTCGCACCCTTGTTTCATTACCTAAAAGGATTGGATATCCTACAGCTTCTTCCTTTGTCAACTGGGCCACTTTTAGAATCTTTATATTTTCGGCATCAGCAAAAACCACTTTTTTCGGATCTTTTTTGGCTTTGTTGCCAATAATCCTGCTTAATTGATTATCTAATCCTAAACGCTTATCAAGATCTAATTTATAAGCCTCCCAGTCCTTTATTGGGTTTTTGGCTACGCCGCTTTCCATTGCAGCCCTGGCTACAGCAGGCGCTATGGTGGATAACAAGCGGGGATCCGTTGCTTTAGGAATAATATAGGTAGGCCCAAAAGCAATTGTTTTTTCGTTGTAAGCCAAATTTACAATATCCGGAACCGGCTCTTTGGTCAAATTTGCCAAAGCTTTTACAGCCGCCATTTTCATAGCTTCGTTTATAGTGGTGGCTCTAACGTCCAATGCTCCGCGAAAGATATAGGGAAATCCCAAAACATTATTTACCTGATTGGGATAATCGCTTCTACCTGTGGCTATAATGATGTCTTTACGGGAAGCAATGGCCAGCTCATATGTAATTTCCGAGTCGGGATTGGCCAGAGCAAATACAATGGGATTTTTGGCCATGCTCCTCACCATATCTGAAGTGACTACGTTACCGACACTTAAGCCAACAAATACATCTGCATCTTTGAGCGCTTTCGTTAAATCATAGTCTTTGTATTTTTCATCTACGCAAAAATCCTTTTTAAGCTCTTCTACGTCAGGTCTTTTTTTGTATAGAACACCATTCTTGTCAAACACTATAAAATTGCCTTGTCTGGCACCCAGTGAAACGTACAATTGCATGCAGGCCATGGCTGCAGCGCCAGCACCATTCATGACGATGCGTACTTTATCAATTTTCTTTTTTTGCAGTTCCAGCGCATTCAATAAGGCCGCTGAAGAAATAATAGCGGTACCGTGCTGGTCATCATGCATAATGGGGATCTTTAGTTGCTCCCTTAGTTTCTGCTCTATGTAAAAACATTCCGGCGCCTTAATATCTTCCAGGTTGATGCCACCAAAAGTGGGCTCCATTGCCTTTACCATTTGTACAAATTTATCAGGATCTGTTTCATTTATCTCAATGTCAAATACATCAATGTCTGCAAAAATTTTGAATAATACGGCCTTGCCTTCCATCACAGGCTTTCCGGCTTCAGGACCAATGTCACCGAGACCCAATACAGCGGTACCATTTGTGATTACGCCGACTAAATTTCCCTTAGCCGTATATCTATAAATGTCTTCTGGATTGTTTGCAATTTCAAGACACGGCACAGCCACTCCCGGAGAGTAAGCTAAGGAAAGATCTCGTTGTGTCTTGGTCTCTTTCGTTGGAATGACTTCGATTTTCCCAGGCTTGACTTTACCGTGGTACTCTAAAGCCTGTTGTTGAAATAATTCTTTTAGCATAAGATTATTTTAATAGCTACCGGAGAATAAAACACCACCCCTTTACGAATACTGACTGGCATAGGAGCACTCGGGCTCTGCAGCACGGCCCACATCTTCGATAGATAGAAAAGGCCTTTCTGTTCTTGTTTTAATATTAGCCAAACTATTCCTGATAATAAATGCGTAATAGGTTTTTATCCGAATTAAGATTTAATTCTAATTTAGATTGTTTATCAGTTTTTAATCTTGACTACTATTTTCTTCACCAAAACACTATCCTTTACTTTGAGTCCTTGCCTATGCAATTCATTGGAAAAAAAAATGAAAAATTTACCTGGTTGGGCAAAATGGTTTTGGCTCTTATCTGCATTATAAAATTGAATATCTTTTACTGAATCATACCGTGTTCTTTCCGATGCCGCTGAAATATCGGCACTTCCGATATTCTCGTCGCCGGAAATTACATAGTGAATATCCGCATAATTTTTATGTAGCTCGAACGGAACTTCCGAAGGGTCTTTTGTATAATATTCAGTAACCTTTACAAAAACGTTTTTACCATCCAATTCACGTACCCCTACTTCAAGAGCAGATAAATCTTCATATTTTAAAAATGCAAATGCTTTATCCCAACGTTCCTTATTCTTATAGTATTGAATGGCAAATTCCTTTTTATTGATTGATAAATCGGGGCGTAAATTAGTTTGCCCTAACCAGTCCTTTTGATTAAACCATTCGAATAACTGAGTTTCAGTCCATTTTTCAGGGCTATCTTTCCGGTTCATCATACAACTGTCTATCGTGAGAAGAAGGAGGAATCCAAAGAATAAAAAATTATTGTATTTCATAACAGCATTCCAAATTCAGATTAATTGAACAACATTCCGAGGAAAAAAATGAATGTTGATCATAATGATTAGCAAATAGTACTTAAAATTATCTAGGCGATCATCACTACTTCGTGATCCAGCACGGATTTGATTTCAAATTCACACCAACCATTCGACACATTTGCAGAAATCTTCTGATTGGATACCAGCGTGCGCAAATTTTTGCCCTTCACCTCATTGGGTAATTTAACCCTCACTCGTAAAGGGCCGATGGAAATTAATTCATGTACCGGCTGTCGCCAGGTGCCAGCGCTCGTTAAATTAACAATATGCAAGACAATACGTCCTTGTTGGCCATAAAGATGATAATCTACCAAGCCTGCCCCTTCGACTTTTAAAGGGATGTTATCTTTTACAGCCCAACGAATTATGTTCGCCAATAGTTTTCCGTGGTCCGGAAGGTTGTAGCGTCCAAATTGTCTATCAATATCAGCCGGCACAAAAGCAACGCGGCCACCCTGAGGGGTCGTGTTAAGGATTAATCCGGGAATATCCGTTTTTGGAATCCTCATCCATGCTGTCTCAGGAGGATAAATTGGAAACTCGGGAATGAAGGTCAAGGGAATCTCCACGCCAGATGCAGTCTTCAGTGTCTTCAGCAAACCACCGTAAGGCAGAATGTCCGTTTCCTCGAATCCCTTTAAAACAAGATGGCGTTTGCCCGTAATAGGCGGCTCCTTGCCGTTATGCGGCCCTATCATCTGTCCACGCAACTCCGGAGCAAGCCTAAAGTAGGTATGATGTGTTTTGTCACTCTCCCGTTTACCCGACGTTTTATCATTAGCACCAGTAGAATCATTCAAGTGCGCGCCAAATAAATCCCCTAAAGCATAGTCGCTCCTAATATCTCCTCCTTCGTCGTACAAGCTTGTTTCATCTGTAGCAATTAAACTGCCGCCCCGTTCTACAAAACGTTTCACACTGGCAATCTGAGTATCAGTCATTAAGGCTAGATTAGGCAAAATCAACATAGAGAATTGATCCGCATCCCGATCAATATGATCTGCATGAACTGGCAAGTACGGAATATTAGCCCGTATAAGAGCTTCTGTAATTCCTTGCCAAGGTAGATCGACCAATTCACGCGCATTATCCCGCCCATAAAAATCTGTATTTTCTTGTGACCATACTACGCCTACCGTTGCGATGGGTCGGCGATTAATAAGAAATTTTTCATTGTCTTTATACCAGTGAAAAATTGGACCAGCCGTATGATACATGCGACGATCTTCGTGATAAGCGGCTACCATATGCCACCAAGGCTGTATACCACCCGCAAAACCTTCTATCATCCACATCCTTGCCTCAGGTTCAGGTTTACTCGCCACACGGAAGGTCGGCCGCCCTGCCTGGTACATCGCCATACTTTCCGGAATGAGTTTATCCCATCCCAACAAACCATGAACAACTTTACCAATATCGCCATTGTGTTGAAAACCACTCGAATCACTGCGAGCCTGATTGTCCAACATAATTATGTCGGCTCGACTGCAAATCTCCTTATAATCACGGAAGCTATTACTTTGGCTGCTGATAGAGCCACTGTTCATACCCGACCAAATGCATAGTGGCCCACCAGCGGCTTTCGTAACTCGATTATTCAAGTCCCAGATTTCCAGCCTGCGGTCATAATTCCAACGTATCCATTTTTTATATACTGGATCATCCCAGTTCTTAGCAAGCGGAATTTTATTCCCGGTTTTGTCTAAGAAACTCCTCTTGCAATTATCACAATAACATATTGATTCACGACCCAGCCCACTCCAGCTATTGTCCGTGAAACCCTCCGGGTGATACATCTCGGAAATTTCTTTTAAAATGGCTGGGATATGTTCTTGATAATAGGGGCCGTTAACACATGAAATATACAGATCACCTGCCTTGTAAGGCTTCCCAGAAACATCAATTGCAAACCAGTCAGGGTGTGCACGATAAAATTCTTCGTGGGCCCTATTTGAATCCATCCGTGCAAATACCACAAGCCCATCCTCGTGAGCTGCATGACAAAGTTCCCCAAAAAGATCACGTCCCTGGAGATACTCAGCTTTACGGTGTAGTGGAATTTTGGTAGGATAATACGCAACAATACCCCCAGCATTGACTACCACACCTTCTGTTGCCGTTTCCTTCCAGTACTTACGCCACCAGGGAATATCGTACTGAGGAGGATCTTTTTCTGTAATATTAATTTGTCCCCACCGTGTAATTTTTTGATACCAGGGAATAGCGTTTTCCTCCTTTTGCATGTATCCGGATACTTTAGGGGAAGCTATGGAAACGAAATCGCCAACTGCGAACGCAGCAGCAGTAAGTACAGATTGCTTTAAAAAGTTGCGACGACTATCCCCAATTTTCGGCGTTTTGGATTGTTCCATAATTTATTATTAATAGTTTTAAAAATTTTTAATTAAGGGATTTGCATTGCATCAAGAATTGTTTTTGAGACCCAAAGAACTCATTGACAAGACTTTTTGAAAATGCCACAAACATACCAGAGACTGAAAAAATTATTAATTATTCGTACCCCTTATTTTGCGGAAATATTGATGGGTTGTTAATTAATTGTATTTGACTCAATGGGAGAGGAAAAACAGTCATAAATTGTTGCATTCCAAACGGTTCCATAGTAGTAAAAGCACGACCGGTTCTTACTAAATCAAACCATCTCACACCTTCAAAAGAAAGTTCTAATCTACGTTCTAAATAAATTTTTTCACGCGCATCATTTTTTGTTAATCCGGTATATCCTTCTAGACCAGCTCTTTTTCGAACCTGGTTTAAATATTCTAATGCTTGATCAGTTTTATTATTTTCATTTAATGCTTCTGCTAACATTAATAAAACATCTGCATATCGAATGACTTTCCAATTGGCTTTACTATCGTTAATTACAACTTCCGGTACAATATATTTCTTAGTATAAGTTTGGCTAGTAGTTGATGGTAATTTTACGAAATCCGAATCTGCATTGTAGAATCCACCCTTCACCCCTATGGTAATATCTTTTCTCAAATCATTCGAAGTGAATAAATCAATCAATGTCTGTGTAGGAGAGTTCTGCTCATCACCATATCCACCTATACCATAAAACGAAAACAAAGGAGCGCTATTAGGCAAGAATGCATTAGTAAACACACTTCCTTCCCCAATTCCTTCCTCATACTCGATATCGAATATATATTCACTGTGATGTTCATCTTTAGTATAATCAAATAAATCATTATAATTTTTTAAAAGTTCGTACCCCATTTGTGTCACCTCTTGTAAGGTGGATTCAGCATTAACAAAATCCTTTTGAGTCAAATATACCCGTCCTAGTAGAGAAGTCGCGGCTCCTTTGGTTGGCCGTCCAATATCAGCACCGGTATATTTCGTAGGCAATTTATTTTTGGCATCCAAGAAATCGGGAATAATAACTTCATTATAAATTGAATCAACACTTTTTCTTCCAATTTTATAAGATTCTTCAATACTAACAGGAGCAGTAATCATGGGAACATCTCCAAACAGTCTTACTAAATCAAAATAGGCAAAGGCTCGCAGGAATTTCGCCTCTCCAATATAACGGTCTTTATTTTTTACAACAGATGCATCTGCATCTTTAATTCGGGATAGAATCGTATTTGTTCGAAATATTATCCGATAGTAATTTAGCCAACTTGAATTTATTAATCCATCAGAACTCGTTGTTACAAAAGCGTCAGAATAAGATTGGCTATTATTCTTAAAAATTTGTTGCCAAGAATCATCAGCTCTGATATCCCCCCATATATAAAAACGTTGATACTGACTCTGTAAGGTGTTATAGGTAGCTGTTAAAGCGTCCTTAAAATCCTTGTCTGTCTTGTATAATACATCGATACTTACAGCTGATTTAGGCTTTAGATCAATAAAATCTTTACTGCAAGACATTATTAGAAATAATAATGTTGAAAGAATTGTGAATCTTTTAAATTTTTTCATTTTTTAAAGCATTTTAGAATGAAATATTTAATCCAATTATCAGGCTTTTTGATACTGGATAATTATAATTGCTCACGCCGGGAGTCAAGGCATCATTGTTACTGCTCACTTCCGGATTAAAAAAACGATACTTTGTAATTAATAAAGGATTAGTAGCTGTTATATAAACGGAAAGGGCATTAAAGGAAAGTCTTTTTGTCACCCCATTATTGAATGAATAGCCCAAACTAATATTATTAACTCTGAAAAATGCACCATTATCAACAAATCTTGTTGATTTTTGACGGAGTCCGCCAGTTGGGTTGTTATTTGGTCTTGGACTTTCACCATCACCTGGATCTGCTTCAGATTTCCAATAATTTTTTACGATGTCCAACTGCTTATATCTAGCCCTTGTATATAAAAAGGCATCGCTAGCCTCGAATATTTTATTCCCATAAGACCCTTGAACTGTGAAACTTAAAGTAACGTTCCTGTAAGACAAATTATTTGTCATGCCATAATAGAAATCTGGGTACGGAGATCCAATTGTTGTTAGATCGTAAGTATTAATTATGCCATCTGGTTTCCCGTTCGGACCACTGACGTCCTTGAACCTTATATCTCCAACCCGTGAACGATCGGATGCTCCTGGATCATAAATTGGCCCAGCGTCTAATTCAGCCTGATTCATAAATACGCCATCCGTTATATATCCATAAAACATTCCTATCGGCTGACCAATTTGAGTAATATTCAAAGTATTTATGATTGGATCGCCCTCTGGACCTAACTTTGTAACTTTATTATGGTATGCTGCAACATTAAAATTTGTTGTCCACTTAATTTTCCCATTTAGGTTTTTGGTATTTAAAACAAACTCCCACCCAGTATTCTTAACTTCACCGATATTTTCTAAAGCATTACCAAACCCTGTAATCAGCGGAACATTTACGTTAAGTAATAGACTGTAATTTTTAGTCCGAAAAAAATCCGCACTAAAAGATATTCTATTGTTAAAAAAACTTGCATCAACACCAGTGTTAAACGATTCCTGTTTCTCCCAAGTTAATGTAGGATTAGCAAATTGAGATGGGGCATACCCCCCAACTGCCGCACCACCAAAGGTATAAGATTCGTAACCAGCATTTGCATATTGAGCATAATTGCCAATATTGTTGTTTCCTGTGGCACCATAACTGGTTCTGATTTTTATATCATTGATAACCTTAACATCTTTCAAAAAGTTCTCTTCAGATACTCTCCATGCCAAAGCAACAGATGGGAAAATACCATACTTCTTGTCAGCACCGAACCGAGAAGAACCATCTTCACGTAATGAAGTAGTTATATAATACTTACTATTATAATTATAATTAACTCTGGCCAGGTAGGAGATCATTGACCATTCACTTTCTAGTGAAGAACCCTGATATATAATGTTACTAGCTGCATTTAAAGTGTAAACAAGATTATTTGGAAAGTTCCTACTCTCCAATGAGTTACCCTTATTTGATTGTTTCTGAGTAGTATATCCTATTAAACCAGTTAAGTTATGCTTACCAAAGTTCTTTTTATAATTCAATGTGCTCTCCGTTATCCAATTCAAGTAATCTTCCCTTGCATCTATCCCATCAGCAACTGTATTAAAAACCGGAATGTTCGGTATAAAACTGTAAGTATGCGAGTTAGATATGGTAGCTCCTATCATTAAATTAAATCTGACAGCATCAGATATCTTATATTCTCCATTTAAATTTCCTAAACTTCTCGAAGTATTTTCTCCCCTTTTTACCTCTTTAGCAATTGCTACAGGATTTCTAACATTGTTTGTTGCATCTTGGCCAAAACCACTGAAATAGTCTCCATCTTCATTAAACAATGGATACCAATGTTCCCAAGTGCTTGCTGCGCCAATAATCCCGTCATCTCCTCCACTTCCTCCTTGCGTTGTTTGAGAATTGTTAGTAGAGTAAGATGTATTGTAATTGAGTCTAACTAAAAGCCTTTTGGATAATTGCGCATCCAAATTTGCTCTCAAAGAATACCTTTTGAAATTTGTACTTATAATTATACCCTGTTGATTCAAGTATTCACCGCTTATTGCATATTTCACATTTTCATTCCCTCCTCTAGTGGATAAATTATAATTTTGTTGGGGGGCTACTTGAAATATAGCATCAAAAGCATCGGAGTTAGTAGTATTACGCCCCTCAACAACATCCATGATTGTTTTAGGAACAGGATAGTTCCAGCTTAAGGGATCACCTGAAACATCTTTACCTGCATCAAGGTTCTGATTTTTCATGCCTTCATAATAATACTTCGCTTGATCCATCACACTCAAAAACTTTGGGATTTTCGATACTTTCTGCCATCCATAGTAAGCATTAAGGCTAATTATACTCTTGCCAGATTTTCCTCTTTTTGTTGTGATGAAAATCACACCATTTGCTCCTCGCGATCCATAAATGGCAGTTGCTGAAGCATCTTTTAAAATATCAATTGTTTCAATATCATTTGGATTTATCATTTGAATATCATCAGTTGGAAATCCATCTACCACATAAAGAGGGTCTGACCCAGCCGATATACTTCCCACACCTCTAATTCTTATTTTAACTCCCTCTCCAGGTGCCCCGGTTGTAGCCAAAACCTGAACACCAGCTACTTTCCCTGCTAAAGCCTCGTCCGTACGAGTTATTGCTAAATCTTTTATATCATCTGCGTTTACAGTTGCAATAGCACCTGTTAAATCTTTTTTCTTCTGGGTCCCATATCCCACCACAACCACATCGCTCAATCCTGTAATAGCCGTCTCCAAGACAACATTAATGTCAGTCTGCTTTCCTATATTTACTCTTTTCGATTGAAACCCTACACTTGAAATCTCAAGAACTACATTTTTATCATCGGGTGCAGTCAACGTAAATCGACCCTCACTATTTGTAGTGGTCCCTATTTTAGTACCGACAATTAATACTGATACGTTCTGCAAAGGCTCTCCCTTTTGACTTATTACTCTTCCATGGATTTCAACAAGAGGAGGTAAAGCAATCGTATTATCAGATTTAACCTCAGGTGCAAATTTCTTTTCCGGGGTTATAACAATCGTATTCTTTACAATATTATAAGTAAGCTGCTGGCCCTCCAGACATATTTCTAAAGCATGTTCAAGAGTTGCGTTCTTTAATTTAACATCAATGGGGTCAGTATTTTGAATCAGCCCTTTATCATAAAAAAAGTGAAAACCAGTTTGTTGTTCAATATCTTTAAATACCTCAGAGAGATGAATGTTATTTCTGACAATAGTGATCTTTTGGGCATTGGTTTTGGCATTAACCTGAAACGTAAAAAATAACATTAAGACAATTGTCAGTTTCATAATCATCCATGTTTTGGCTCTTAATGATTTGGCACCATTTTTATTTTGGAACCATACAGATAAAATCATAGTTTTGATTTGATTTTTGGTTATTAATTTGTTTGAACACACTTTTTAGCCTTAGAGCCAGCGATGCCGCAAACATTGCTGGTTTTTTTCGCTTAATAATTACCCACTTAAAATGTTCATTCTTACCATTCTATAAAAATTTATTGTACTACTATCTTTTTACCTTGTACGAAAAATTTCACATTACTCAACTCTAAAATTTTCAACACATCTGATAATTGTGCATCCCTGCTTATCTTTCCTTCAAATCTTCTTTGGGGCACCTTTCCTGCATACTCTATTTCTACATTATACCATCGACTAATTTGGCGCATAATGGTTTTGATATTCGCTCCATCAAATTGAAATAGTCCATTCTTCCAGGCCATCACTTCATTCATATCGGCCTTTTTTATTTCTATCTTATTTGCATTCTTAATTAATACACCTTGCTCTCCTGGTTTCAATAAGCCGGAAGCTACATCACTTTTTATTTTCACACTACCCTCTAACAAACTTGTTTTTATGCTTCCTTCATCTCCATAAGCATTTACATTAAAATGCGTTCCCAACACTTCCACCTGCATGCCTTTTACATTTACATGAAAAGGCTTTTCCTTATTCTTAACAATTTCAAAATACGCTTCGCCGGTTAACTCCACATCACGTTGGTTACCCGTAAAAGCGGTAGGAAAATGTATGGATGAAGATGCATTCAGCCACACTTTACTTCCATCGGGTAATACAAGCTGATATTGTCCGCCACGTGGAGTGGTAAGTGTATTATAAACTACAGGCGCATTGGTTTTGGGTGCTGATGAAGCATCGTACACTAATACTGCACCTTTCTTATTTATTTTTGCTATTCCTCCTTTAATATTCCCGTTTTGAATACTATCTAACACAACCTTGGTTCCATCGGCGAGGGTAAGAATGGCATGGTTTCCTCCTGGTAAAATTGCTGAAGGCTTTGTAGTTGAAAGAGCAACAGGCGAAGTAACCTTTTCTTTATTTTGATTAGCTAGGAACCAGTAAACTGTGCCACAAACAAACAAAATCACTACTGCCGCGGCCACACGCGTCCAAAAACTAAAACCGGATTTATTATTTTCAATAGGGACAACTCTAGTCCTGCCTTTTTGCAAAATGTTCTGAAGAATGGAGGCAGCGGTTTCATCAGGGATTGATCTTTCTAATCCAGTATTCTCAATAACTTTATCCAACAGTTTTTTTACTTCAACTTCATTTTTTGAAGCAGACAGTAGACTCATCAGTTCTTCTTCCTCTTTCTCAGAACAATTTTGTTGAACGTAACAGTTGAATAAGTATTCCAGTCGTGATGAAAGCATAAGCAAATTTCTTCTCTTTCATATAAGAGTGCATTCTACATCAGTTTGGGTGGGTAAGATTAAAAATTTATTTGAATAGCTCAAAAAGTGCGGATAGCAGGATCGTTAATCCAATAAGAGTATTCAGATGAAGCATGCAGTAAGTGCGGATATTTTTCATCGCCTGCGCCAGGTGAAACTTGACAGTTTCCGGCTGCAAATGAAGAAGTTCAGCTACCTCTCCCCTTTTTAAATCTTCCTCTCTCATTAATTTATAAACCTGTTTCTGCTGACGGGGTAAACGGTCAATGGCTTTCTGTAGCAAGGTGGTTAACTCTTTATTAACCAAATAATCTTCTGCATTGTTATGAGCGGGTGATTCATTGTTTTCAGACAATAAAACTATCTTATAGTTTTTGGCAATTTGCTTTAATATCTTGTAAGTTTCGTTTCTGGCAACAGTAAAAAGATAAGCGCCGAAGTTTTCTATTTCATTTAAAGCTGCTCTCCTTATCCAGATCTTTAAAAAAACATCCTCCACGATTTCTTCGGCTACTGAAGTAGATTGAGTAAGTTTTAATGCTACTCCATATATTTTGTTTCGATAATAATCAAACACAGTTGCAAACGCACTTTCGTCTCCTTCGGATATAAGTTGGAGCAATTCTTTTTCGTTATGTAAAGCTGGCTGAAACAAAAGCGGAGCAGTTAAAAAAAGGTTAAATCATAATCGAAAATAAATAAAAAAGAATTAAATGAACAATTTAAATTTAAGGAATTTATAAAACAATTACTTTTCGTGCTATTCCTACCCCTCAATCCTCCCACAATACACACTATCTGAAGCGTTCTTTTCATCATGAGTTAAAAAGCCGATCCAGGTTTCTGCGGTAAAGCCTTGCAGTGGCTTCGTTTCTAATACTGCTCTCTCTTCAGCCCTGGTCGCGCTACCTATACTGAAAATCACCTGCCTCAGTTCCGGAAAATAGGCCACGAGAATCCCTTTGTCGGTAGCTTTTGCAGTTCCCATTTCTGAATTATCCGTCCAGGTAAATATCGTATTGCCTTCTTCATCTACTGCGGCTGCGGCAGTTTGAACGGATGGCAACTGCCCTCTTGAAATCAGTACATCAGGATAAGAAATGACTGTATTTGGGAAGGATTCTGTTATAGCGAAATTCATAATTGCGCTGGTTGCCCTGCTGTAGCCGGTGCCTCCGGTTGCGGAAGAAGGAAAGGTTTTATTAAAAAATCCTGTTCCGCAAAAAGGGCGGGTAAATTCATTGCACCCTTTTAATTTTTCACGTTGTGCTAATCTGCCGGGAGTAATTCTTTTATCTTTCCGCGACCTGGCAGTGCGCATGATATTTTCTCCGTTTCTGCGGTAGCCGGCCCATTGTTCGCTCCTAGGAACTGTGCATCAACCGGACATCGAGAGAACATATACCGAACAAATAGATGGTGAAGGTATAGGTTGGTAGAAGTCTGGGGAGGATTTCGTATGCGGTGCAGGGACATTATAGTTTCCTTATTCAAATAAAATAGTACCAAATTTCTCATAATCATGAAAACTAGTCCGGGTCTTTTGCCACGACCACTCGGACGTACCGCTATCATAATCAATCCGGTAAAAATTGGCCCGCCAATAGGTTCCTTTTTTCGCAGGAACATTCGACATAGGTTTGAGTAACGCAAACGGAATAAAAAATTCAGCCGTCCAGGAAGTAATTTCATTTACTCCATTTATATGTGTGGCATGGTGTGTTCTCCTGTCGCCTTCATAATGCCAGGGTTTCCATCCAAAAAAATCGCCATGATTATTTGGCACCAAAATGGGTAACTCGTAATTCAGTGGGGAAAGTTCGTATTCAAAATAAACCGGCATCTTTTCATCTGTCCAGAAAAATGCTTCCACAACATCCTCATTATAAAGATCCAGAAAATCTCCTTTTAGAGTAGCGGTAATTTTTTTATCGTCGCATTTAAACAAACAATAGATGCCTGCGTCGGAATATAATAGTTTTATTTGCGTTTGATAAACCGCCCCGCCGGTTTCCCGCTGTGGCAATGTGATCCATTTAGCAGATTCCCAGTTTTGCGAATTTCCGTCGCCCGTAATAACAAAATCTGAGGTTCTTTTAATTCTTAATACGTTATCATTCTCTATGGAGCTATCTGATGATTGAGCAGATACAAAATTGTAAGTGCTTAAAATAAAAAGCAAAAAAAGACAACGGTACATCATCAAAATTTCTTAAGATTTGATAACCAATTATTCTGATAAATTTCACTTCTGAGGTAACATTGGGAACAACCGTCTGATCTCTTCATCATTGGGCTGAGCGCCATATTCGCAAATCTCAAATGCTTCTGCATGTTGTACCTGGCCTGCTTTTTCAACCCCATACCATTTTTCAAGCGACTTTCTTACAGCAGGTGTAATCTTCACGGTACGACTTTCAGAAAGCCATTTTTCACGATCTTTTTTATTTTTGGGAACCTGGTCTGAATAATGGCCAATCCATGGCAGCCATTCATACATCTGCGATACATGGGCATCCATCGCGTGAACTTTTTGAGCGTATACACTGGTAATATCTATAGCTATGTCCGGGCTGAAAGGATTAGGACGTTGAAAAAAATCCTGGTAATATAAAAATACCGGATTCTTTTTTAAGGCTGGCGTCTCAGGAGCTACATCGGGAACTGCAACCATATATGCTGCATCTTGCACAAGCACACCCGTATACCGATGGTCAGGGTGGTAATCATTTGGCCGGGGCGCAATTACTATATCCGCATTCCATTCACGAATTTTTTTTATGATTTGTAAACGCACTTCCAAAGTCGGCAATAATTGTCCATCATGATTATTCAATACATCATAAGTTACTCCAAATCGTTTACCTGCCTCCTGTGCCTCCGCAAATCTTCTTTTAGCTAACACAGATCCCCTCTCTGTTTGATGCCCCGCATCTCCGTTCGTTACAGAAACGAACTTAACAGCATAGCCCATTTTTGCAAAAAGAATTGCCGTACCTCCTCCATCCTGATCGCAATCGTCAGGATGCGCTCCTATCATAATAATACGGATCTTACCGCTGTCAGACGCGGATTGTACCGCTTCTGCTTTTGCGATATTGCCTATAATAAACACCGAAACCACCAGGGTAAAAAATAACTTTTTCATTTGATTTTATTTTACGGTTTATTTAGTATTTCTATAGAAGCACTATTTCCAAGAATAGCAATCTACATTGACCTTGCAGACTTATCAAAAGTACACATTTAAGGAAAGATCGTGAGAAAGAAAAATCCAGTCGTTGCTATTTTTAATTGTGATTCCTCTGTAATCGTTTATTCATCCTCGTTAAACGATTAGTAATAGACGAAATAATTATTGAAGATTAAACGGTGGCTGAAAAGAAATATAAAAAGCTGTTATTTATTCGTTCACTGTAAACCGCCAAATCAATTGACCTATTCTAATAAATAGTATCAAATGCAGCACTAGAACACAAACTTTTGTCTTAACCCTTAAATACGCTTATGAAAAAGTTGGTCTTCGTTCTTTTCACTTCTCTATTTCTATTTTCGTGTGATCCTAAAGCTGGCGGCATTCAGGGACCATTAGATACTTATGTGCCCATTTATGCTTCCATGTCAGAGGTAGAACAAATTTCTGTAGAGCCAGAAAAAGCAACTGCTATTCCCGGGAAAATTTATGCTTTTGGGAATTACGTCTTTCAAAATGATCTGTATACCGGCATTCACATCATTGACAATTCTAATCATGACGCGCCGGTTAAAGTTGGCTTCCTTAATCTACCGTTAAACACTGAAATGGCCATCAAGGGCAATTATTTATATGCAAATAATTATGTTGACCTGGTTGTTTTTGATATAACTTTTCCGGACAATCCTCAATTTGTAACAAGGGTGCCAAATGTATTTCCCCCCGTTGACCAGGATTATCCTCCTTTTACCAATGTCTATTTTCAATGCCCCGACAAATCGAAAGGAATTGTAATAAGATGGGAAAAACAGGATATTCCGGTTCCAAAATGTCGCCGTTAAATAAAAAAAATTATGAAAAAAAGGCTATTCTATTTTCTGTTTATTCCTTTTCTCTTTTGTCAATGCGAAAAGGATTCTTCCGAACCGGTCAAAGGGAATGTAGCCGCAGGCACGGGAGGCTCTCTGGCCAGATTTGCCATCACAGGCAATTATTTATACAGTGTAGATGAAAATCAATTAAAGGTTTTTGATATTTCTACTCCCCGCAGCCCGGTGTTGAAGAATACAAAAGATGTTGGTTTTGCCATAGAAACTATTTTTCCATTCAAAGGCAACTTATTTATAGGTTCCGCAACCCGGATTTACATTTATTCAATTGAAGACGGCGCCAATCCAAAACTATTAAGCAGTGCTATTTCTCCGCAGGTGATGCGGCGTTGCGATCCTGTTGTTGCGAAAGATTCTGTTGCTTATGCCACCCTTCGCACCAATGGCCCTTGCGGTGGAACACAAAGCCTTCTCGCTGTTTTTAATATAAAAGACATTACCAATCCGGTACAGGTTTTCACTTATCCTGTTGCAGAACCGTATGGCCTCGGCTATAAGAACGATGTATTGTACGTTTGCGATAAACAAAGAGGTTTAATCTTGTTCGATATTAGCGATCCATATAAGCCAGATCCCATTGATGTCTACATTTCAGACGGTTCTTATGTCGATGTGATTCCTTATCAAAACACTTTAATTTGCTGGACTACAACCGGTGTAATTTTGTACGATATTACAGACAACCGCAATCCGGTGCTTATAAAAAATATCAATTGATTAAAATCTATTTTACCATTTCTTTTCTGTTGATTGTTTGCACGAATGGCAAGGCACAATCGTCAAGAGGTTTTGTGCCAGCAGAAGTTTTTCCACTGCAAAAAGGAGTTTCAGCAAGATTTAATTTTACCGGCCTTTTAGATATTTTAGATCAAAATATTTCTGTTGGAGGCGAATACAAATTTAGCGAACATTTATCTGCCGGAACTGATATTGCCTATATTTTCGAATCCAAATATCTATCAGAAAGTAAATCTTCACACGGAATTATTTTGCGCCCTTTTATACGGTACTATCCTGCAAAAGGCCGTAACGGTTTTCTTGAAGGCGGATTTCATTATAAACATGTCTCTTATAGAATAACTGACTGGATAGGAAAAGATGTGATTAACGGGATTCCATCTTATGAACAGTATACAACATTTTATTTCCTTAAAAATGTGTATGAATTAAATATTAAAGCCGGTACGGCAGTCAATTTAGATAGGAATAAAAAATTCCGGTGCGAGTTTTATGGTGGCTTAGGTGCAAGATTTAAAACCCAGGGATCACATGAAGGTTCATATAGCCGGCAACGCGGATCGTTTTTTGCACTTTACAATCCAGGATATTCAACTATTTCCATGCCAATCGGAATGCGCCTGGTATATTATATAAAGAACAAAAAATCATAGACTTTTTTATTATTTCCAAAAAGAGGATAGGTTTGCTTCGTTTTAATTAAGTTTTGCCATTTTTTGTTTGTTTACTCCGTCAATATTACTTTATTTGAATTCAGTCAGTAAATAACCTTTTGCCAATTCAGAAAATCTTTTAACCTGATTTTCTTTCCAAACTTCATCTTCGCCCAGTTCTTTCATCATTATTTCGGCAACTTCCGGAGCCAGCTTATAAGCAAGCCGCGCATCCATAAATAACAATCTTGTTCTGCGCGCTAAAAAATCCTCTACGGTTCTTGCCATCTCATTTCTTACGGCCCAAACTACCTGCCCAGCCAGAATATCTGTCTCTTTATCCAGCACCTTAGCAAAAGATCCATTAGCTGCGATCAGTTCACCCAATTTAATTTTATCCGCTCCATAATAGGAAAGTGTACCGGTTGAATTCTTATCTATGTATCCATGAATCTTTAAATCTTCCGTAATACATTTTTTATCCGGGAGTATTTTTCTCTTAATGATTTTCGATAAAGTATCTTCCGCCATTCTTCTGTAAGTAGTCCATTTGCCTCCAATAACCGATACCAATCCACTTTCGGAAATGATCACTTTGTGGCTTCTCGAAATCTCTTTGGTTTTCTCATTGCTGTTATCCGTAGCAGCCAGGGGGCGCAAGCCGGCAAACACGCTCAAAACATCCTTCTTTTCGGGTTTTTTAGATAGATATCTGCCTGTTGTTTTCAACACAAAATCAATCTCACTTTCCAAAGCCCTTGGTTCGAGGGAGTGACTATTCAAAGGCGTATCTGTTGTGCCAACGAGTACTTTATCATACCAGGGAATCGCAAAAAGTACGCGACCGTCGTCAGTATGCGGAATCATGATTGAATCTTTACTTTTTAAGAATGAATTGTCCAAAACCAAATGAATTCCCTGGCTGGGCCTGATCAGCGACTTTGATCCGGCGTTGTCCATTTTAATAATATCATCTACAAAAACGCCTGTTGCATTGACTACCACTTTTGCCTTCAACTCATAAATTTTTCCTGCTTCTTTATCCAAAATACTTGCACCGCAAATTTTATCATTCGTTGATTTTATTAATGAAACCGCTTCACAATAATTGATCACGACTCCACCGTTTTCCACACAAGTTTGTGCAAGATTGAGCGCAAGCCTCGCGTCATCAAAAGTTCCATCATGATAAAGCACACCGCATTTTAAAAATTCTTCTTTTAAAGTTGGTAGTCTTTTATTCAATTCTTTTTTAGAAATTATTTTCGATTTTCCTAAAGTTAACTTCCCGGAAAGCCAATCATAAAAAGCAAGTCCGGTCGCATAAAAAATTCCTCTTAGCCACGAATAGCAGGGAATAATAATTGATTCATTTTTGGTAAGATGAGGTGCGTTTTTTAAAAGTAAGCCTCGTTCTTTTAGTGCTTCTTTTACCAGCGAAATATTTCCTTGGGCCAAATATCGTACTCCACCATGAACCAATTTGGTACTTCTGCTTGATGTACCCTTTGCGAAATCGTCCTGTTCCACCAATATTGTTTTAAATCCACGGCTTGCAGAATCTACTGCAATTCCTAATCCTGTAGCTCCGCCGCCGATGATCAAAATATCCCATTCACCGGTCTGGTTTAAAGCGTTTAAAAGTATTTTTCTATCAAACAAAGTTTCTCTGGCTTTTGAGTTTTTCTAAAATTATGGTTTTAACCTTGCATGGTAAACTCCTGATTTTTATAAACAAATTAATTATTTTATTTTTTTTATTACTATTTAATTTTAATTTACTCCCCGATAAGCGATTTGGCTTTCTTAAATAACCGAAGGAATGAAAAAATATATTTTAACGCTCGACCAGGGAACCACCAGTTCCAGAGCCATCCTTTTTAATCAGGAAGGCAAAATAGCTTCGCTTGCCCAAAAAGAGTTTAAACAATTTTATCCTAAACCTGGCTGGGTTGAACACGATCCAATGGAAATCTGGTCATCACAAGCATCTGTTATAACAGAAGCTATTTTAAAAGAAAATTTTAATGCAGAAAATATTGCCGCAGTCGGAATTACCAATCAAAGAGAGACAACCGTGGTATGGGATAAAGAAACGGGCCTTCCAATTTATAATGCAATTGTCTGGCAGGACAGGCGAACTGCTGAACAATGCGATCTGCTAAAACAAAAGAAGTTAGACGCGGTCATTCGTGAAAAAACCGGGCTGGTTCTTGATGCTTATTTTTCTGCAACAAAAATTCAATGGATTTTAAATAATGTCGCTGGTGCAAAAGGGAAAGCAGAACAAGGAAAATTAGCTTTCGGAACCGTTGATTCCTGGCTGATCTGGAATTTAACTGAAGGCCAGTTGCACCTAACTGATGTGAGCAATGCATCGCGCACGATGCTTTTTAATATCAATACGCTTTCCTGGGATAAAGAATTACTGAAGCTTTTTGAAATTCCGGAATCTCTGCTTCCGGAAGTAAGGTCCTCAAGTGAAAAATATGGAGAAACATCAGGAAAATTATTAGGTACTAAAGTTCCGATTGCAGGCATCGCCGGAGATCAACAGGCTGCGTTGTTTGGCCATATCTGTAACAAACCGGGAATGGTAAAAAATACGTATGGAACCGGATGTTTTATGCTGATGAATATTGGCAATAAAGCTATCTTATCAAAAAACAATCTTATCACAACTATAGCCTGGAAAATTGGGGATGAAGTGCAATATGCTTTGGAAGGAAGCATTTTCATTGCAGGTGCTGTCGTCCAATGGTTAAGGGATGAGCTTAAAATTATTTCAAGCGCTTCTGAGGTTGAAGAATTAGCCGCAAACGTTGCAAATTCCGGTGGTGTTTACATGGTTCCGGCTTTCGCAGGATTGGGAGCGCCACATTGGAACCAATATGCAAGAGGAACTATTTTTGGGATTACCAGAGGAACCAATAGAAATCATTTTTGCAGAGCCGCGCTTGAAAGCATTGCCTTTCAGGTGATGGAAGTGCTGAAAGCCATGCAATCAGATTCCGGAATAGAAATAAAGGAATTACGCGTGGATGGCGGAGCCACACAGAACAATCTTCTTTTACAGTTCCAGGCGGACATATTAAAGGCTTCTGTCGTTCGCCCAGAAGTAACAGAAGTGACTGCCATTGGCGCTGCTTATCTCGCGGGACTTGCTGTAGGGTATTGGCAAAATATCGAAGATATCCAAAAACAGTGGCAGATAAACAAGCGTTTTGAACCAACATCTGAAAACAAGGAAGATCTGATAAAAGGCTGGTTCAAGGCAATTAAAGCAGTTAATGCGTGGGCCGAACCGGAAAATCTTTCTAAACAGAACTAAAAATATATCCTTAAAAACATAAAACAAAATTATGTCTCCGTTTATTGCTGAATTAATTGGTACAATGATCTTAATTCTTCTTGGAAATGGTGTGGTTGCCAATGTGGTACTTAAAGATACCAAAGGAAGTGGCAGCGGCTGGATCGTAATTACTACCGGTTGGGCGCTCGCTGTTTTTGCCGGAGTAGTTATTGCCGGTCCATATAGTGGCGCACATTTGAATCCTGCAGTTACATTGGGTTTGGCTATTGCCGGAAAGTTCGCATGGTCACAGGTTCCTGCTTTTATTGCTGCACAATTAATTGGTGCTATGCTCGGCACTTCGCTTGTATGGTTAATGTACAAAGATCATTTTACTGCTACAACAGAACCCGTATTAAAAGCTGCCGCATTTTATACCATGCCCGCCATTAAAAACACAAAACTTAATCTGATCAGTGAGGCTTTGGGAACTTTCGTTTTGCTTTTAGCCGTTTTTTACATAACAAATGGACAAATCGGTAAAGAAAAAACACCGATTGGCTTGGGTTCTATCGGAGCTATACCGGTCACTTTTATTGTGTGGGCGATTGGTCTATCTCTTGGTGGAACAACAGGATATGCTATCAATCCTGCACGGGATCTTGGTCCGAGAATTATTCATGCCATACTGCCAATTTCAGGAAAAAGCAGAACCGACTGGAAATATGCGTGGATTCCTATTGCCGGCCCCGTTGTCGGCGCAGCCATTGCAGCCGGCCTTTATTTATTGTTGAGCATTTAGAATAACCAGGAAGATCGGCACAAATATTTTTGCTTAAAAAAAATACCCCCACTAAAGCATGTGAATAATTATTTTCGCTCTATTACATATACATAGCCAGGAATTTTTGAATTTTACAAGCTTTTACAAAATAAGCTGAAAATTTTTTATACTTTGGTCATCCAAAAGATCTACACTAAACGACCACAAAATCAAAATTTCATGAGCGGTTTAAAAAGAAGAACTTTTATCAGGAATTCTGTTATGGCTGGCATCGGCGCTTCTATGACGCCCAATATTTTGCTGGCAAAAAAAATAAATGAAAATAAAAATAAGGAAACAAAAATCAAAAAGCTTACAGAAAAGAAAAAAGTAATTGTTGCCGGCGCAGGAATTACAGGTTTATGTTGTGCATATGAACTGATAAAACTTGGCCATGACGTAACCATCCTGGAAGCAAGTGGTAGGTTTGGCGGACATGTTTTTACAGGCCGCGACGGTTTATCCGATGGTTTATATGCCGATTATGGTGCAGATCATATTACTAACCCCGGCTACGAAAAGTTTTTTGAATATTGCAAAGAATTTGATCTACCTGTAATTCCCTATCCTCATGCAGAAGGCTCGGAAGCAGCGCCGGACAGCCATACTTTAAAAATGATTGGCGGCAAATTTTATACAACCGAAATGCTTGCTGATCCCGTCGTGCTAAGAGGTTTTGGGTTTAATGAAAAAGAAGTAGCCTTCTTATCCAAAAATCCTTGGTATTCCTTAAGCTCATTTTATCTAAACTCCTACACATCAAAATTCACTGATCCTTACCAGCCTTTTGGTGTTGGGCTTGATGAACTGGATAAAATTTCCGCCAATGAACTTTATAAAAAAGGAGACGCCTCTTCCACTGCTCTTCGGTTCCTGGGTGGCAAAGGCGTTTCCGCACTTTATGCGGTTTGGAGATTGGCGGTTATGAAGTTCCGCGGAATTCCGCTTTCAGAGGGAGATACCTTTCATTTAAAAGATGGAAACGAACAACTACCGGTTGCATTTGCAAAAAAGCTCGGCGAGAAATTAAAATTGAACCATCCTGTTACCACGATTAAGCATAGCAAAGACGGCGTGGCCATCACTTTTAAACCATTTGGGCGTGATGAAGAGAAGGAAATGACGGCAGATTTTTTGGTGAATTGCATTGCACTTCCTGTGTTCAGAAATATTCCGGTAACGCCTGTTTTATCAGATGAAAAACAATATGTTGTTGACAATCTAACGTATTCTTCGCACCCATTTTTTGTTTTTGAAGCAGCTACAAAGTTTTGGCTGGATGATGGCTTTAAAAGCATCAACATGGAATTTGAACACCCGGACATTTCATCCATTTGGATGGAAACAAACAACATAGATTCGAGCCGCATTATTTTAAAGGCTTTTGGTCCGAGTGGGCTTTCTCCGCAGCGTGTGCTGGCTGCTTTTCGGGAAGTTTACCCCGGGAAACAGGACACGATTGTACAGGCTTTGACAAAAGACTGGTCAAAAGATAAATATGCGCCGGTGTGCGAAATGGAACCTTTTCCAATCGGCGAGATGCACAAATTCTGGCCACAAATTATGTTGCCTGAAGGAAGAATTTATTTTGCCGGGACTTATGCAGATAATATGAGCCGTGGAATGGAATCTTGCATTCGTTCGGCGCAGCGTGTAGCAAAAGAAATTGATAAAGTTTAAATCCGAAGATCCAGTATGGCAAAGACTTTTCTGTTTATTTTATTTTCTGTTGGATTTATTTTTTTGCTTAACGAAGTGAATTTTTATTTTGAGAAAAAATGGCAGCAAGAAAGAAATACTCCACCGATTGTAAAAATAAAAGCTCCCAAAAACTACAGCTTGGCTGGGAGCGGTACACACCTTCACTACTCAATAACTGTCTCTGACAAGGAAGATGGAGAATCCAAATTTGATGAAATCAACACAAAAGAAGTTTTGTTGGAAGTAAAATATATTAGTGACTCATCCAGGCTTTCTGAAGCGATTAAAAAAAGTATGGAAAAAGATCCTCCGGGATTGGCTGCGATAAGAGCTTCCAATTGCTTCAATTGCCATGGTTTTGAAACTAAAGTGATTGGTCCTGGTTTCACTGAGATCAGGAAACGTTATCAACCGACAGCAACAAATATTGCATTACTTGAAAAACGGATTCATGAAGGTTCTACGGGTATTTGGGGGAAAGTAAGTATGCCAACACATCCTGAATTAGCGGAAGAACAAATACAAAATATGGTAAAATGGATCATGGAAAATGCATCCGAAAATAATATACATTATTACGTGGGTACAGAAGGTTTTTTAAATGTACCCCAAGCCGGAAAGGCAACAGCTTTACTGCTTACAGCAAGTTATACAGATCACGGAATTAAAAATAGTGGTGTTCGATTTAAAGGGCGGGATGGGATTGTAGTAAGGGTAAAATAAATATTTATTCATCTCATCAAATGGATAAACTACTATGAATCTGTATTCCAGCAACAGAAGAATTTGGATAGCGCAGTAAACGAATAAATAACCCCATTTTTCATTTAGCAAATAAGTAGATTCACACTATTAAAAATTATTTTCGCATAAATTATTTTAAATGGAATGGTTATTAAATCCTGAAATCTGGATCTCGCTGATTACTCTTACAGTTTTAGAAATCGTTCTCGGCATTGATAATATTGTTTTTATATCCATCATGTCGTCGAAGTTGCCTGTTCACCAACAAAAAAAAGCAAGGCAGCTAGGCCTTGGGCTGGCAATGATCACCAGGGTTTTGTTGCTCTTGTCATTAACCTGGGTAATGACACTAACAGCTCCGTTAATTAATATTGCTTCATTGCTGAATTCTAAAGATCCTGAATGGATAGAAAAGCTAACACTTTCGGGCAGGGACCTTATATTGATTATCGGCGGATTGTTTCTCATTTATAAAAGTACTGCTGAAATGCACGATAAACTGGAAGCGGAAGACCATGAAAAAAATATTAAAAAGATCGTTTCCTTTTCGGGCGTAATAGTTCAGATATTAATACTGGACGTGGTATTCTCACTGGATTCGGTGATAACCGCCGTCGGTATGGCAAATCATATCGGCGTAATGATTGCCGCTGTGGTTATTGCGGTTTTAGTGATGATGGCCTCTGCCGGGTCAATTAGCAATTTTGTGAACAAACATCCAACTGTAAAAATGCTGGCGCTTTCTTTTTTATTACTAATTGGCTTCTCATTGCTGCTGGAAGGATTCGAACAACACATTCCCAAAGGCTACATTTATTTCGCGATGGGGTTTTCTATTTTTGTAGAAGTACTGAATTTGAGATTGAAATCAAAAGCTTCGCCACCGGTTCATTTGCATAATTTACCAGAAAAAAATGATGAGAAGAAACCTGTTTAAATAGTAAGCAAAAATCGGTATCGGCTTTTTGGTAAAAATTAATCACCATTTAAACCGAAGCTGTCGGTTACCCAATTCATAAATTCTCATAGGCTATCTTATAAGCCCAAATGTGGTGTCTCCAAAAAGGTTTAAGCTGCTAACATGGTTCCATAATCGAAAAATACATTTATTTTTTCATTTTTCATCTTCTCTTCATCTTCGCCTTCTAAGTTTGCTCTCGTAATCATTATTAATCTAAACAAAAAAAACATGAAAACGACATTATTAATTTCAGCAGCATTATTTCTGGCAACCGCTTCTTTTGCCCAAACAAATGTAAACACGAATTCAACAGTTAAAGGCAAATCTGAAATCAAATCGGACAAAGTAAAAGCCAATGCAAATTCAAATGCTTCTTCTGAAGCCAACGTACATTCAAATGCTATAAAAGAAGATCACAAGGCAATAGCCGCGGAAAAATCTGCTGCATCTGCAACAGCAAATGATAAAGGAAAACAGATCAGCGGCATTGCAACAGATAGATCAGATGCCCAGGTTCAGGGGAAAGAAAAAGGAAAATTGATCAGTGGTATTGCCTCTGATGGGAAAAGCGAATCCGGTTCTGTTCATTCAGATGTAAAAGGCAGTGCAAACGCAAATGTCAAAAGTAATGGTCATGTAAAAACCCATGTTAAGAATATCAGACATTCAGGCAAAAAGATAAAAGCCTCCTCTGCAAATACAATACATGCTGGTGCTGCAGCAGCACATGCTGTAAAAGTACCGGTTTCAGTAAAAACGAATGCTGGTGTTGGAGTTCACATTAAGTAAGAACAAAAACAGGTTTTGCATTAAATTGCAAAACCTGTTTTTTAAATTTAAATAATGAAAGTTTCAATCATATTAAAAAGTTTGGTGGCAGTATTATTAGTTTGGTTTCTTCCAAAATCGTCATTTGCAACCGGAGGCAAACCAACTATTGTTTTCAGGGAAACCCTGATGAAATCTATCCAGGACACTACTCTGCCGGTGCCTGAACAAACGGTTGTGAATACAAAAGATAAAAAAAAGGTAAAGACAATTAAAGTGCTCCCGAAAACGCATCGGCAGCCAATTCCTGTTCCTGTAAATGTAAAAGTACCAAAGGTTAAAATCATCAACCCAATTGTCAAACCTGTTATTAAAATTCTACATTAACCTCACGAATAAACCATTATGAAAACGATCTTATTAATTTTCGCTATAACAATATGTAGTCAATTTTGTGCGGCACAAACTGATTCCACTGCCGTTGATAGTGCTTCATCAAAATCCACATTAACCCTTGCTGCAGTTTATTCAAATAATGCAAGTTATTACGGCCAGCGTGCCGAGGAAAAAATCCCATACGCTGCCGTTGCTGTAAACTACCAGCTTAAATCCGGTTTCTATTTCACTGGCCAGACATATAAACTTTTGAATGACAAAAGTTCAACGCTTTCTGCCGGTAGCCTGGGTGCCGGAGTGAACTTTAAACTAACAAAAAATCTCACCACGGATTTGAGTTACAGCCATAATTTTTACGCTGATAATTCGCCTTTGCTGCAAGCTGCAAATGTCGATAATGCCAGTGTTGCACTTTCTTTTGAAAAGTGGCTCACCACGAGCCTCACAGGAGATTATGCATTTGGAAAAACCAGTGACGCATTTGTAACAGCCGCTATTTCCAAACAGGTCAGCCTTTTTAGTATCGGTAAAAAAGATGTGGTTACGATCACTCCTTTAGCAAATATTGTTGGAGGAACCCAACACTTTTACCAGACGTACATCAAAGAGAAAAAAATCCGGGATAGTTTATTGGGAGTTTTACCGGTACCCATTTTTGGACGGCCAAATTCTAATCAACATACCGATACAGTAATGACGACCGCGTTTAATCTTTTGTCTTATAATTTTAAACTTCCCCTGGCTTATAACCGCGGAAATTATGTAATAGAAGCAGCTTACCAGTTATCTTTGCTAAGTGATCATGTGCAAGCATCTACCGGTAATGTAAATTCTTTTTTTACTTTTAGCTTTTATTACCAGTTCTGAAACCATGACAGTATTAATCATTGAAGATGAAAAATCACTAGCCCGTGAAATCAAGCTTTTTTTAGAAAAAGCTTTTTATCTCTGCGATAAAGCTTTTACCGCAGCGGAGGCAAAGAAACTGATGATTGAAAATGAATATGATTTTATCCTGCTTGATCTCGGCCTGCCGGATAATGATGGCCTGGAACTCCTGGATGAAACAAAAAAAATGTGTCCCAATGCATCGTACATCATTCTTACCGCCAGGGGAAATCTGAAAGATCGGATAAAAGGCCTGGATCTTGGCGCAGATGATTATCTTCCAAAACCCTTCTCTTTGCTTGAATTACAATCGAGGATGCAGGCCATTTCAAGACGTAAATCCGGCAATAACGATCCAATGATAGAATTGGGAGATTTTAATATAGATCTGAATAAACGAGCCGTAAAGTTTGAAGAAAAAGAAATTGATTTATCAAGAAAGGAATTTGACCTGCTGAGTTATATGATCCTTCACAAAAACAGGCCACTTACACGAATGCAGTTAAGTGAACATATCTGGGGATCCTTTTCTGATGACGATTATGATTCAAATTATATTGATGTCCATATTAAAAATATCAGGAAAAAAATGGCCGCACATGCGCCGGTAGATTGGCTGCAAACTTTGCGGGGAATCGGTTATAAAATAAAAATGTAAGTTTTGAAACTGCTGACTAAGCTCACTCTTTTTATTACACTTTCAAAATTATTGATCGTGGTGCTTTTTGTACTGCTATTGCCATCTCTCGTAAATTATGCAAGCTTCCAGTACAGTAATTATTATCTGAATCAGCAAAAGAAAAAAGTACTTGACGTAATTTCTCAAAACGGAGTGGACTATTACCTCCAGGGCGATAGTGCTTTTGCAAGTTATACGATGCTTAAAGAAGAATATATTTCTTTGCTTCCGGCTGAAGATACTCATTTCAGGGATACTATAGAAACTTCGCAACGCATCGTTGGTGAAGACACATTAAATTATAGAATTCTCCTTCATGAAATAAATACTCAAAATAAAAAATACATTCTTGAAATCGGCAAAACAACTGCAACGATCAGCCAGTACAACAAGCTGTTACAGCGGTTTACACTCTATATTTTAATTGCCCTGATCATTTTCAGCATCGTAATTGATCTGATTTATACACGTGTCTTACTACGACCGCTGAGCAGGATTATCCAAACAAAATTATTGCACCGGAAATTTCCCTTCAAAGAACAACTTCCGCCCATAAAAACTTCCACTACTGATTTTAAATTGCTGGATGATTCGCTTATCAGCCTCATGAAAAAAATACATGAAGCTTTTGATAAAGAAAGAGAATTTACTTCCAATGCCTCTCATGAATTAATGACTCCGATCAGCATCCTACAAACGAATGTGGAGAACATGATGATGGAAGAAAATATCAGTGAAGAACAACAGGAAAAAATTTCATCAATGATGAAAACACTAAACCGGTTGAAAAAAATTGTTCATTCACTATTGTATATTTCGCGCATTGAAAATGATCAGTTTGCCAAATCAGATACGGTAAATATCTACGAATTATCTTCTGAAATAATGGAAGAACTTTCTACGCGACTGGAAACAAAATCGTTACATTTTACCAATCAAATTTCTACGAACATTAAGGTAAAAAAAGTAAGCCATGACTTATTTTTTCAATTGTTGTACAACCTGGTGAATAATTCAATCCGATACAATAAGGAAAATGGTTCTATCCTTCTTTCTGATCATTATGAGCAAGGCCAGCCTTATGTTTTGGAAATAAAAGATACCGGCATCGGCATCAAACCGGAAGAGCTGGGATCTATATTTAACCGCTTCAAATCCGGGAAAGATAAAAGCGAAGGATATGGCCTTGGATTATCAATTGTAAAAAGCATTATCTCCTTTCTCGGCTTTGAAATAAAAGTCACTTCAGAATCGGGTAAATGGACGGTTTTTAGTATCACCATTCCTTTAGAAATGATTGAAGTTGGATTCGCCTCTAAGAAAAAATAAAAAAGTATTGATCATAGTGAAAGTAATCCGATAACTGCCATCCAGATTTTTTTTGAAAAAGATCACAATCCTCAGCGCTATCCGGCTTTTGATAAAAGACTAAACTTTGTTTTTCTGTGTATTTGCCAGTATGATTTAAAATAATTTTTTATCATGACATTTAATCATTTCTAATTTCGTGTACACATCCCTGTTATATGAGTAAACCACCAAATAATGCGAATTCCTTTTTGCATTTTTACATTTTTTTGTAAGCAAATTATTCACTTCTCAAGCTCTCCACAGGATTTGCTATTGCCGCTTTTATCGCCTGGAAGCTAACCGTTGCCAATGCAATAACTATTGCTGCTAAACCAGCCACAACAAAAATCCACCAACTAATATTTATTCTATATGCAAAACTTTGCAGCCATTTGTTCATTGCCCAATAAGATAAAGGAAAAGCAATGAGACAGGCGATTGCAACTAATTTTATAAAATCTTTTGAAAGCATTTCTGTAACTTGGATTACGCTTGCTCCAAGAACCTTGCGGATACCAATCTCTTTCGTTCTTTGTTCTGCGGTATAAGTGGCCAATCCAAATAAACCAAGACAGGCAACTAAAATTGTAAGCAGCGCAAAGATGTTGAGAATCGTTCCTGTTTTTGCTTCCACGGAATAGGTTTTGTTGTACAGGTCATCCATAAAGGTGAATGTGAAAGCCTCGCCGCTATTGTAAGAATCCCATTTCTTTTTCATCGAAGAAAGCAAACTTTGGATGTCAGCAGTTTTTACTTTAAATATTAACCCAAAATCGGGTTCCAAAGTCATCAGCAAAGGAGTTATTGGCTGATGCAGTGATTGAAAATTAAAATCTTGTACGACACCAATTACATGATAAGGAACATTTGTTCCGCGACTACTGTTTTCTCTAATAATTGTTTTTCCGATAGCAGTGGTATTGTTCCAACCAAATGCTTTTGCAGCGGTTTCATTAATGATCATTCCTGCAGAATCCGTTGGAAAATCTTTTGAAAAATTTCTCCCCGATGCAATCTCCATTTCAAATGTTGGAATGTATTGCTCATCTACATGGTACTCAGTTGTTCTCATGATCTCATTATCATGTCCTTCGGGGTAAGCGAGTGCGTTTCCACCACTGCTTGGGCCGGCCGGTTTATAAGATGAAACAGTTGCATTTACAACTAGCGGATTCTGCAACATCTCCTGTTTATATACTTCTTCATTTTTTCCCAAAACATAAGAGTTGGGAATCGTCAATAATTGTTCTTTGTCATAACCGAGGTTTTTATTCTGGATAAATTTCATTTGCTGCCACACAACTATTGTGGCAATGATCAAACCAACGGAAATAAAAAATTGAAACACCACCAAACTGCTCCGCAAACCAAATGTTTTATTATTGCCGGTAAGTTTTCCTTTTAATACAGAAATCGGCTTGAAAGAAGAAAGAAAAAATGCCGGATACATTCCAGCAATAAGGCTTACAGCGATTGCCAATGCAATAAACGATGCAATTATTTTTATATTAAAATCAAAGATCAAATTCTTGCCGGAAATATTATTGAACGCTGGCAATGCAAGTTTTATAATCACAATTGAAATGATCAGTGCAATAAAAACAAGTACAGAAGATTCAACTAAAAATTGTTTCACCAGTTGAATTTTTCCAGAACCGATTACTTTTCTGACGCCTACTTCTTTTGCCCGTTTCGATGCGCTTGCAGTTGAAAGATTAATAAAATTAATGCAGGCGATCAACAACATAAAAATCGCAATGGCACCGAAAATATACACATACGTCGCGTTACCTGGAGGAGTTAACTCAAAATTTGAATGTGAATACAAATGAATGGAGGTAAGTGGTTGCAAAGCAAACCCTAAATGATTCCCTTTTGTAATAAACTGCTCTAAACTGATGCCCATACTTTGTTGGATCTGCGGCCCCATATATTTCTTGACCATTCCAGGCAATTTTGCTTCTAACTTTTTATAATCGTAGCCGTGTTTCAATAACAAATAAGTGAAGAAATTTGATCCCATCCATGAATCGGATTTTGCTTCATCAAGGCCCGTCATAGAAGCAAACAAATCAAAATGGAAATGTGAATTTGCAGGCACGTTGTCAATCAAACCTGTTACTTTAAATACTGCATGATTATCAGGAAAGCTTAATGTTTTACCAAGAGGATCTTCATTGCCAAAATATTTTTTTGCTGTTTCTTTTGAAATAATAATTGAGTTTGGTTGTTGCAGAGCCGTTGCTGCATCGCCTTCCAGCAGAGGCAACGTAAAAATGCCAAAGAAGTTTGGATCCACGAAAGCAAGTTCATCATTTTTAAAGGTTTTATCTTTATAAACAATTTTAGGTGTGCCTGCAACCTGTAATCTCGTTGCGTCCTGCACTTCAGGATAATCACTCTTCATTGCAAAAGCAACAGGAGGCATTACATTGGCTTCAAAGATTTTTCCGCCGTTAATGCTTGCTTTAAAAACAACACGCACAATGCAATCAGCATTTTTATTAAAACGATCAAAGCTCAGTTCGTTCTGTACATATAGCATGATGATAAAGCAAACCGAAATACCAATGGATAACCCGGCAATATTGATGAAGGAAAAAGTGCGGCGCTTCATCAGGTTGCGATAAGCGATTTTGAAATAATTTATGAGCATTGTATTTAGTTTAAAATTCCTTGTTGGTTATTTTGAAAATTGAACCCGTCATTGTTATTTTCGTTCATACATCACTGTTATCAACACTTTTTCAAATTCTGTAAACAAAGAATTATTGTGAATTTGCATTCTTACATCAGCGCCCTTAGCCCATTATTCACTTCTCAAACTCTTCACCGGATTTGCAATCGCCGCTTTTATTGCCTGGAAACTTATCGTTATCAATGCGATTAATATGGCTGCTCCTCCCGCAATTAAAAATATCCACCAACCAATATTAATCCGATAAGCATAATCCTCCAACCATTGATGCATAAAGTACCATGCAATAGGCGCGGCAATTGCAAAGGCAATTGCAATAAGTATGATAAATTCCTTTGAAAATAAATAAACGATGTTGCCCGCAGTGGCACCGAGCACTTTACGAATGCCTACTTCTTTAATTCGCTGCACTGCCATGAATGAAGCCAAACCGTACAAACCAAGACAGCTAAGGAATATAGCGATTGCTGCAAAAATTTTATATAGTTGCGCCAACTGGGTTTCCTGTTTATAAAAGCTTGCAATTTTATCATCAAGAAAAGTATATTGATACACGTTATTTGGAAATGTTTGCTGCCATATTTTTCTGATTGCCTGCATGGTAGAAGCAATTTCTGTGGTTGAAAGTTTGATAGACGCCTGCCGGTACATGGTGCTGTTTGTGGCTATGAGTAATGGTGCAAGGTTCTGCCGTAAAGACCTGTCGTTAAAATCTTTTAATACACCAACAACAGGACATTTTATCAGACCACCCATTATGCTTACTTGTTTGTTCAATATATCTTCAGGCTTCTTCAGTCCTAAGCTTTTAACGAAATCTTCATTCACCAAAAATTCTCTTGTCCAACCTGATGCCTGCAAGTTTCTGCCGGCTACCAATTGTAATTTATAAGCCGGCACATAATCGGTGTCAGCGAATTTGACAATAGTCTGAAAACCGGCATCCTTTATTGCATTATCAAATTTGAATGAGGTAAACCTATTATTATTATCTTCCATCGGCGGGTTAGAATTGAAGCTGACTGTCTGCACACCTTTTGATAATAACTGCTGCTTTAAATAATCTGTCAGTCTATCTCCGGTACTATCCGGGCGGAAAGGCACATTTACAATCGCATCTTTATCAAAGCCTAACGGCCGATTCATAAAATAATTCATCTGCTTTACAATGATTAGTGTTCCGATGATTAATGCCTGGGCAATGACAAATTGAAATACCACCAATCCTCTTCTTAATGAAATTCCCTTTGATGTATTTGCTGTGACTTTAATTTTTAAAGCATTAACAGGATTGAAACGTGACAAAACAATAGAAGGATAAAAACCCGCAAATGCAGTCACAACAAGGATTATAGCCAAAAGAAGTAAAATAATATCAGGATTACTTAGTATACCGTAAGAAAGCGAAAGTTCTAAAAGATTATTTACAGAAGGTAATACAAGAATTGTAATACCTGCCGCAAGTATCATAGCAATAGTTACTATGAAAAACGTTTCAACAATGAATTGAATCTGCAATTGAGATTTACTACTTCCCAAAACTTTTCTCACGCCAACTTCCTTGGCGCGGTTCACCGCCTGGGCAGTAGAAAGATTGATAAAGTTTACACACGCGATTAACAGGATGAATGCTGCGATCAGCCACAAAACATTTATCAGTTCGTGACTGATGGTTTTGTTACTAAAATTGCCCGCTTCTGCATCATAGTGCACTGCACTTAATGGTTGTATGATATAGCTGTCCTTATCGTCAACCGGCGCCATTTTTCTTGTATATGTCGCTAATTGTAGATTAAACGTATCAACAGAGACACCCGGAGGCAACAGAACGTAACAACCAAAATCAGGTGCTGTCCCGTTCCAATCGGGTTGCTGAAATCCGTATTTTTTATCTCCGGTAAAATCTGTGCCATAAGCAACAACCAATTTTAACTGGAAGTCTGTATTTGCTGGTATCGTTTCAAGAATCCCCGAAACTTTCAACGCTACTTCTGGAAACTGAAACAATGCGGCGCCTATGCTGTAATATCCCGTTAGTTTAATGGTTTTACCTACTGCAGTTTTCCAATCACCAAAATATTTTTCAGCAATTTCTTTTGTAAGTAAAACATTGTTTGGATCTTTTAAAGATTCATACGAACCTGCGAGCAGCGGGAAATCAAATATTTTGAAAAAAGCAGGCGACGTATAAAACACACCACTTTGCTCTTCAAAATTTCTGACAGGGGTTCCATTATCATCAAGTACCAGTAACTCATCATTGTGACTTGCATAAACGGGTGCAATTTGTTGCAACTGTGGGAATTCCGTTTTCAATCCTTCGGGCATTAGAAAAGGAACATTTTTTTCATAAGAAATAGTTCCTGCATCGGCATGATGCTGTTCAGTCAACACACGATAGATGCGGTCTTTCTTTGAATGAAAAGTATCGAAGCTCGTTTGAAATTGTATGATGATGAAAATGATTATACAAACGGCAATTCCAACGGCTAAGCCGGCGATGTTGATCACAGTGTAATTCCTTTTACGGATTAGACTTCTGAACGCGGTTTTGAAATAATTATTAAACATAGAAGTGGATTTCTGATGTTTGGCTTATTTAATTTCTGATTTACTAAAACTCCTTACTTTCAATTTTTCAGTAAACCCACAAATAATTTTGATTTTTTATTCATTGTTAACCTTCTAACTGACGGAAATTTATGCCACTTCTTTTCCTGCTGTAAACCAGTAATTTATGAAAGTGGGAAAAATAAAGTGTCCGGTTTTGATACAGTTTTGGTTCGATACTGATACAGAATTTTGACCGTTCAACAACTTGTCTTTATTCCAAATAAGACATGAACAATTTAAGTAAAATAACTTTCAGGCTTTATATATTAAGAATAGCGAGCAATGATTACCATCTTTATACCGTCGTTTCACTCTCGTTAACTTTTTCTTCATGAAAGAAAGAAGGTGATCGGCGAATAAACCAATCATGGAGAAAGGTCCTGCGCTATGCTTGAAAGCTGGAGGCTATTTTCCAAATACCTGACAGCTATCCGCTGCGTCAATTAACGCAGTGGGAACGTAGTGGAGCAGGCCAAGTACGTGGCAATTAGCCTACAGGTATATAGAAAAGGCGAATCAGTTAAAATAAAAGATGATGTCGAAAGCCAGAGATTCATTTTGACATGGAGGAAAGACCGGTGGAGCGGTCAGTGAGGAAAGCGACCATGGAAAAGCTTCTACTTCAAACTTACTCAGGACCATGGATAAACCGTACTAAATAAAAAATGGCTACTTTTTAAAATAGCCATTTTATTACCACACGTTGAAAAACCAAAGAACCTACTAATTTTTACCTGATTACCTATTGTAAAATAATTGTAATATCTGCTTAAAAATTTTTGATGGTTAGGAAAGATAATAATGTAAATCTATGCTCATAGTGAATCCTGAACAATTAAAATTTAGGATACTATTTAGTATTCAAAAAGCAAACTGATTTATACCAATCAGAAATATTATTCGTAAAATCAAACGATTAAGGATTTGGAAAATGATGTAATTTTAGTAATCAGAAGCAAAGCCGGGAAAAAATATTTTTATGCAGCAACGATTAGAAGAAGAAGAAAATAGCCCTGACATTTTTCAACTTGTAAGAGGATTAAGCGGCAACGAGAAGTCCTATTATAAAAAAATGTCTAAACGGCACGCCAATCAGAACGATGCCTTGCATCTAAAGCTGTTTAAATTAATAGACGAAGGTGAGGTGCAGGATGAAAATGAATTATGTGCAAGACTTGAAATGGATAATAGGATCCATTTTTCCGGCCTCAAAACCTATCTCCATAAAGATATTTTGGATACGCTTGTATTTCAAAAAAGAAACAATACCGTTGATACCCGGTTATATTTTATACAGGACCAGATCAGGGCTTTGCATGAAAAGAATTTATTATCCCTGGCCCAAAAGCTTTGCAGGAAAGGAATAGCGCTTGCGAGGGAATATGAAAAATATCATTTTCTGATCTTGTTGCTCCACCTGCAAAACCGGGTGCTTGAATATAAAAATTATAAACAATACAAATCGACCAGCGATGAGGTTTTTTTGAATTTGCAGGCGGCCATCAGGTCTCAACAGACTCTTGCAGAAAACAGGTTTTTATATGAAAAAGCACGAAGGCTTACCTACCGGTCGTGGCTACCCATAACAGAAGAAGAATTAACCGAAATAAATGAGACAAAAAAGCTTCTAAAAACCTTAAAACCTTCGAACAGTGAACGACCGCTGATATCCTTACTTTACCTGAATACATTGGCATTATGCCAATATATGCTACATGAAAACACTTACTGCACCCAGACTTGCCGGAAAATATATAACTTATGGAATGCTTTTCCTCATTTGATCAATGAATACCCTTTTCTTTTTCTGAATTCAATCAATACAACCTGCTATAATGATTTCCTAGGTAAAGATCTTCAGGATGTGAAAAAAAATATAACAGTCTATGGGCACATGGAGAAGGCTTATTTAAAAAATGAAACCTATCATAAGCATTTCGAAGTTATCAATTTCAACACGGAGCTAAAGATATATCTTAAAACGGCCCAATTTGATGAGCTTAAGAAACTCATTGATGAGAAATCGGCCCTTATATTTTCTTACTCATCACAGATTTTACCACCTGCCGACCGGTTATCTATCCTCAGCTCAGTCTGCATTGCTTATTTCGTGCTGCAGCAATGGGATGAAGCAGAAAGGCTGTTGTTGTTGATAAAAGAACTGAACCGGAATATAAGCCGGGAAGATATCTTATACTTCTCACTGCTGTTTTATTTGGTCATTCTCTATGAACAGGAAGAATGGTATAGATTGGATAGCGCTTTGGAAGCAGCCTACCATCTTTTATATGACCGAAAAAAACTCCGGCCTTTTGAGCGGGAATTGATGTTATTCCTGGGTCATTTATCCGGCAAGCGTTCTAAAAAGAATCCAAATGAATTAATTAAATATTTTCTAAAACGGCTTGATATCTATAAAGATGATCCGGGTAAAAATCTATACTTCCTTTATTTCAATTATTATGGCTGGTTGGAAAGTAAGTTGCTTAAACTACGATATATGGATTATATAAGTTTGAAAATAAAAGAAACGGAATAACTTTTCATGGTTGGCAATCTTCGGGAGTGTTGGTAACCCTAATCCTCATCTGGGATCACCTATCGTTACCGGTTGCAACCTATAAGCCTTTACAACCCTTCCATATTGCCTTGCCGGAATCCATTTCGGGCCCCTCTTAACTGCTGCCACCGCAATATCTGCAAGTGTTGAACCCTGCATCGTCGTCGCGTGCACATCGCTTACTTTGCCACCTGTATCTATCACAAAACGAACAATGCAGGTTCCGTAATCCTTGTCAGAGAGGTCGAATACATGCGGATTGATTTGTTTTGAGATATATGCCTGCCACGCTCCCGGCCCGCCTGGAAAAGATGCTTCCTTTTCTTCACGGGTAAATAAGGAATCAGTCTTAGTTCCCGAGCCATTATAAATTTTCATAACACCTTTTTGTCCGACGAAAAAAACTTCTGAAGTGATCCTTCCTGAATCATTGTAAGCCACCTGCTGAAAGTGATCATTCTTAAAATTGGAAACATCGTAGCTGCTTAATGCTCCGTTTTTAAAATAATAAAACGTAGCGCTATCGGTTTTTTTCCCATGATCATAAGTTATGGAATCAGTTAAGTGGGAGGCGCTATCCCATTTCTCCCACGCTCCGTTTAATTCATTATTTTCATAATTGCATTCTATTTCTTTTCTTCCGTCAATATAAAAAGTTTGGAACAATCCCTGGTTAATGGTTAAAGAGGAATCTGTAAAATTGGCCACCAACAAGACCACTTCAGGATTTTGGTTTGAATAAACCCGCAGATTTAAAAGATTATTTTGCAGCGTTCCATGACCGGTAAAAAGTGATGATGCCTTGTCACATATATCCAGATTATTATCAAGATAATAAACATATTTTTTTCCCTGGCTAAAGGAAGTGGAGAAAAGAAAAATCAGGATTGCAGAAATAAGAAGCGTTTTGGTTTTCATTAATTTTGATTTAAAACATAAACATACAAAAAGAATTAAAATGCGGAAATTTTTTTTCAAGGGAGGGCAGATTCAAATAGAATGCGATTACAAAATGCCTGTTTTTCCTGATTTACTGTAAAGAAGTTATTGCTCCGGTGATGCAGAGCTCTGACCGAAAAGATTGGCTTTATTTGCTTTACAAAGCTTCTACCGGTTTTCTATTTCTAATGCTCTTTTTAACACTTTGCCGGTGCATGGCGCCCCACTCACTTAATGCCTGTAATACCTCATTCAATGATTCAGCGTATTCCGATAATTCATATTCAACGATCACAGGCGTACCAGTAAAAACCTTGCGGCTGACAAAGCCGTTTAGTTCCAGATCTTTTAATTCACTGGAAAGAACTTTTGCAGAAATCCCTTCTATCACCCGGTGAAGATTGTTGAATCTTTTATTGCCTTCCTTTAAAGCAACAATGATGCGCAATTTCCATTTACCACCAATCACATAAAGTGCATCTGCAATAGCATTCAGGGTTGCTTTACACTCTGTTGCTGAAGAAGGTTCCTTTTTAATTTTTAATGTAGCCATAAGTTTTATTTTAAAGTAACCCAAAGGTAACTACTTACCTTTTGTATAGTGCTTACTTTTTGTAAGTAAAGGTAAATAATTTTGCATGATCAATTTAAAACAATAAAAAAATAATTTATGGTAAAGACAAAATGGTCACTCGACCCAATGCATAGTGAATTGCAATTTAAAATTAAACACCTGATGATTAGCAACGTATCAGGCGCCTTGAAGAACTTTCAGGCAGAAGTGGAAACTGAAGATAAAGATTTTACTACCGCAAGAATTAAGCTGATCGCACAAATGGATTCTATATCAACCAATAATGAACAACGGGATGCTCATTTACGCAATTCAGATTTCTTCGAAGTAGAGAAATATCCTGAGCTGGAATTCAAATCAACAAAAGTTGAAAAAGCGGATAGTAATACCTTTGTGGTATACGGAGAGCTTACGATGAAAGGAGTAACCAAAAGGATTAAGCTTAATGCTATATTTAATGGAATAGTGAAAGACCCCTGGGGCAATGAAAGAGCCGCTTTTACTGTAACCGGTAAAATTAATCGTACGAATTGGGGAATTAACTTTAATAGCGTAATGGAAACCGGCGGTGTTATGCTGGGTGAAGAAGTAAAGATTAGTAGTGAATTAGAGCTTGTGAAACAAGGGGTAGATGTACTTGTTTAATCCGTGGTTGGAAGGTTGCCAGCCTTAAAGATGGCTACTCTGAAGCAAAAGCGAACTTAAAGGTTGGCGACCTTACAAGTAGATAAATAAATTCTTTTAAAAATAAAAAAGATGTTATGGTAATCAAAAGAAAATTAATAAAAATAAATACGCCCGAAGGGCAGCCTGGTTTTCTAGGCCCAGGTCATATCGCGCGCCCTGTAATTAGCGGCAGTTTTTCTGACAGCGACCCTTTTATCATGCTTATGGATGATATGCTGGATAAAAAAGACAATGAGCCTGTCGGGGGACCGCATCCTCATGCTGGTTTTGAAACGGTTTCTCTTTTGCTGGAAGGTGAAATGGGCGATGAGCCGCACAAAATGAAAGGGGGCGATTTTCAAATGATGACTGCCGGTAGCGGAATCGTCCATACAGAAACCATTGAGAAGAGGGCCAAAATAAGGTTGCTGCAACTATGGTTAAATCTTCCAAAGAAAAACAGGGCAGCAATGCCGAGGCTTCAGGAATTACCATTGGCGCATGTGCCCGCATTAACTGAAAATGGAGTTACTATAAAATTATATAGCGGTTCTTTGGCAGGCCTTACCTCCCCGGTTAAAAACTATTCACCTATTGTTGTGGCTGATATTACCATGGACTCCGGCGTCAATACTGTTCTGCAGATACCCGCAAACTACAATACTTTTCTGTATATACTTAAAGGCAACATAAAAGTTGGTGAGGAGAAAAAACAATTAAACCATGACCAGGTGGGCTGGCTTGACTTATTTTCTGATATCGCTCAAAGTAACCTGGAAATAACAGCCGGAGAAGAAGGCGCTCATTTTGTGCTCTATGCAGGAAAACCCACTGGTGAAAACATCGTTTCTTATGGGCCATTCATTGCGGATAGCTCGGAAGACATTCAAAGGCTATACCGCGAATACAGGCAAGGCAAAATGAAACACATTTCAACGGTTCCAGAAAACCAGCGGATTCTACTGTAAGTTGTTTCTCCTTTCGATCAATTCATAAACTCTTCGCGATAGCTCTTTCATCCGCAGCCTTACATCCATTTCTGTGATGGGAGTAAACAAGGCAATAATATATTTCACCTGGCCATCATCAACAATGCCGACATCATTTGTAAAATAACTCCACCAGCCGGATTTATGGTAAAACATCGCGTTGTGCGGAAGGCCGGTTGAAAGTTTGGTGGTATCTAATTGTCTTCCCAATAACACTTTTAGTTGCTGGCTCACCCAGGGATTCACCAATTCGTCTTTATAAATTTTATACATGAAGTCAGCGGAGTGTAACGCACTGGTAACAGTACTTCGCACCGTGTCATAACCTGGGTCTTCAAACTTTCTTGGTAAATATTTCCTCGTTACTTCACTTCCGTGCCAGCCATTTTCGTGAATCGTTTTATTGATGTTTTTTCTACCGGCAATATCTATCAGGCAATTGGCTGCTGAATTATCGCTTCGCGTAATCATCAGGTCTAATAAATAATCCACCGTCACGGTATCACCATCTCTTAAAAGCGGCCGCGGATCCCAGCTTATTTCTGATGTATGATCCACATCATTGGGAGATTTTACCACATAAGATTTGTATAAGGAATATTTTTCTTCACTTACCTGTTTTAAAATTTCCATCGCCACATACATTTTATAAACAGAGGCGGGATAAATAAAATGTTCCATGTTAACACCGCCCAGCAAAGGTTTGCGGCCATTCAGATCAATTACAGCAAATGAAATTTTCTCCATTCCATCTTCTCCCGCGTCATAAATTCCATCAAGGTTTACATCATGAATAATCTGCTGAAGAGAATCAGTAAAACTTTTTTTTTGAATATAATAATCAGGAATTTTTGTTTGAGCCATCATAAAAAAAGAAGGGAAAGAAAGAACAAATAATAGCAATAAATGTTTCAAAGAATTTATTTTTTAGGAGATAAATATAAGAAGAAAACGTTTGAAACTTTTGAAAGATTGTAAGAGAAATAGAAACCTTGATTATTTGTTGGTTTTACTATTTTAGTTTTTCGAAAGTGAACCTCTACAACAAAAACTTCATAAATTTGACAGTATGAAAATTGCACTTCAATACGTTAACGACATTAATGGAAATATACAAGCTGTTCAGTTGCCTTTGACTAATGGGAAAAGTGCTGAACAAACTTCAAAAATATGAGCAGGCATTAAAATTAAAATCTGACTTAAAACATTTGAGCAGGTCGCTATTCTAAAAAAACAAAAGGGCAAAAGCAAACGCTAAATGAATTTCTGAATGATCTTTAGTGTTATACCAAGTGATAAGTTCAAAGAGAAGCCAAACGGCTTATCAAAAAATTTCCATCTATAAAATAAGAACTGGCCGATTTAGGTTCAACACTTGAACAAGCCCCAGAGACAGGTACACCTTGAGGTAATAATACTTGCAAAATCCGGCTTGCTATTAAGAGTAAAGGGAAAGGGAAAAGCGCGGCGCACGAGTTATAACATATCTGGTAACACAAAATCAAGAAATATATTTGTTGACGATTTACGATAAATCAGAGTTTGATAGTATTGATGATAATGTGATAAAAATATCCTTGAGGCTATAATTTTTAAAAATAATTATCTCACATCTTCTCTTTCTTCCACAATTTTTATTATTGAATTTTGCAATGCTGTATTGATCATGATCTGGCACGACAAACGAAGATTTGGTTTCTTTACCGCAACTTTAGCTAAAGTACTTTTTTCATTTCTTTCCATTTCCGATGCAGCCAAACCAAGGTTTTCAACTTCAACAAGGCATGTTCCACATCTTCCTATTCCTCTGCATTCGCCAAAATCTTCTACATAAACTTTTTCATTGATAAGGATCATCAGGTTTCTGAATTCCCCTTCATAAGTAGCTACTTTTATTTCCTCATCGAAGTAAATCAAAGTAAAAATTATATCTCTTTTTTGAGTGATCATTTAAGTTCCGGAAGTAATTTCATTTTGGCAAAATCGCAGCAAGTAAAACAATCCATGTTTATAAAGAACTTGATTTTGTCCAAAAATTATCTTGATAATTATCCATCAAGGGTTCGGTGTTTATTCGTTTTCCAATTGTTTCTAATTGCTCGCCAGACAATTTTTTTTCCAGGTGCGGGAATAAAATTCTTTCCTCATAACGCACATGCTGATCAACCAACTCAACTAGTTGCACCAAAAGATCATTGTTTCCTGTTTCGGCAATTGTCGCCTGATCAATAAAAGTTTTTATCTTCTGATGATCATTAATTGCCTTTTGGACTACTTCATCTTTTAACGGCTTAAAAAGAAAGTCTTCTTCTTCTTTAAAGTGTGTGGAAAAATGATTCGCCCAAAAATATTGTACATATTGTACCAGCCGACCGACAGCAACATGATATTTAATTCCCTGCCTTAACTTCCAGCAAAATAAGAGGCTTGCATGATGATCTTTTGAAATTTTTTCCATTCCATTTTTAAAATTATTTGGCAAATTTATAACACAATTAATTGCTCAAAGTTAATCACATAGATGAATATCTTTTTTGCGGTACAAATAATTCCACTGGTTACACACAGTTTCAAAAGAAAATCGCAGTGTTTGGCAGCGTTATTTTTCAAACAAAAAAGCCGTCCTAAAATAAATCAGGACGGTTTTTTGTAATTAAGAAAAACTATCAGGAATGAGCATGAACCTGCATATCCCGATTCTGTTTGATCACATCATGTGATTCTTTCAACTTTGCTTTTTGAGTCAATAATAATTGCCTGGTAGATGTAGTCAAATCATCTGTTGAAAGTGCCTCCTTATATGCTTTTTGGGCGGCATCTTCACCAAATTCACACAACTCAAGCGCTGATTTATCAGAATGTCCCTGAAAAGCCGATTTCACATCCATCCATGCGCGGTAAATTTTGCCTGAATTTGTAGTGCTATTTTCTTCTGCATCGCCCCCTAACATATTAATCTCATCAATCAATTGTCGCTTGTATTGCACACTCTGGTGAATCATTTCATCAAACAAAGAATCGTAACCCAAATCTTCATTTTTACTATCCTCTATAGCTTTTTCATATCCTTTGATCCGGTCATTATTTATCTGAACAAGATCATTCAAAACATCAATTACTTTTTCATTATTTGCCATAAAATATAAATTTTAAAAGATGAACAATATTTTAAAATCCCCAAAATACCATGCCACTATTTTTCTATTTCATCAAGAATTAAGTTGTACACTTCTTCACACGCGCTTTTTTTTATTTGCAGGGGCGATCCTTTGAAAACCTTGTGGCGGCGAAATAATTTTCCGTTATAAAACATGGAAAAAAATACGGTGCCAACAGGCTTTTCAGGAGATTCACTTCCGCCGTCTGCATCCAGCCCGGTTATAGCAATATAAATATCCGCGTTAATTAATTGCGGAAGATTTTTCGCAAGTGCATCGGTAACTTCCTGCGATTCCGCAGTATATTTTTTTATCAGTAAAGGTTTCACATTCAATAAATTTATTTTTACTTTTTCATTATAGCAAACAATACCACCCATCAGAATTTCTGAAGTTCCGGGAGTGCGATTTAATAGATTACAGGCCAATCCGCAGGTAACACTTTCAGCAAAAGCAACAGTTAGTTTTTTTTCAATCAAAAGTTTTATCAGTTTTCTTACAAGTGATTTCATGCAATATTTTTATGAATTATCTGATAGCACTATTTATACAATTGTTATGCCGTGGTAGTTACAAAGGTTTTTATAAATTTAAGGTAAGATTATTGTGAGTGGAAGAAATAAAAATCCTCATGAAAAGTAAAGCAAGTTTTAAAAGTCATCCGATACATCCGATACTGGTAAGTTTCCCAATCGCTTTTTTGATTGGAACATTTGTTTTTGATTTTATAGGTAAGTTTTCAGAAAATAAATCGTTGTGGCAAACCGGTTATTATTTGGAGATCGCAGGAATTGTGATGGGTTTGATAGCGGCAGTTCCCGGATTAATTGATTATCTCTTTACGGTTCCACCAAAAAGTTCGGCAAAAGCACGAGGCTTGAAACATGCGCTGGTAAACGTTTTTCACCTTCTTCTATTTTTTATTGCATTTATGATCCGAAGAAATGAAGATGCAAATATGAATCTTGTTTTAATAATCGAAGCCGTTGGTGTGGTACTGATTTTCATTGCCGGATGGCTTGGAGGAACCTTGGTTTATCGCAATCAGATCGGTGTAGATCCACGGTACGCCAGGGCTGGCAAATGGAGAGAAGAATATTACGAATCAGGAAATGAAAAAATAAAAGTTGCTGCAAACGATGAATTAAAATTGAATCAAATGAAGTTATTGCATGTGGGTAAAAAAAGAATCGTGATTGCAAAAACCGAAAATGGCTATATCGCTTTTGACGATCGTTGCACACACAAAGGTGGTTCGCTTGCAGGCGGTGCAATGATTTGCGGAACCGTTCAATGCCCGTGGCATGGTTCGCAATTTGACGTAACAACAGGAATGGTAAAAGCCGGTCCGGCAAAAGAAAATATTAATATTTATCCCCTTATTGAAATAGATAAAACTATTTATTTACAATTCATTAAAGGATAAAAAATGAACTGTTTTCTTTGGGAAAATTTTTACACATTTTTTTGATTGTGCAACACAATTTCTTTATCAATATTCAACCCACAGAGGAATTCAAAAACCTGTTTCATCTGCACTTGGCCCATAACTTCCTGGAATGGGAATGTTTAATAAACGCAGAAAAACACCAAGCTGCGCACGATGGTGAGTGGTTTGACTAAACGAATGACGAATGGCTTCATATTTTGTCATCGCCTGCAAAATGTTATCACCGTCGCGAAGCGTCCAGGTTAATAGAAGATCATCTTCCTTTATTTTTAGCAAGGCAGCGCTTGCTTTTTGCAAAGAATTTTCAAAAAGATTCAAAAGATCAGAAGTACTTTCAACTGCCGGAGGGTTATAAGGACTCGTCGCAAAGTCAATCCCATCTGAGTGTACAGACAAATCAATCCATGAGGGCAATTCTGCAATATGGGTGCAAAGCTGTTTTACACTCATACTTTTTTCGTGAGGTTTCCATTGAAACTTTTCTGGTTTCACAAGGTTTAAAAACTTGCGGGTTGTAACTGCTTCCTGTTCGAGTTCTTTTATTAAAAAAGGAATGATATGCATAATTTTAAATTTATTTTTTTTAATAAAACAACAAATAGAAGACCACTTAAGATTTAAAATGAGTAATTAAAACTCCAATCATAAAATTTCCTCTAATCTCTTTTTCTCCAAAAACCCTTCTTTTTCTTTTCTGTATAAATGCCGTTCGCTTTATCAATTAACGTCACAAATTCTTTCTCCAAAAAATTATCCGGAGACAACGAAGCAGTGGCAATATTTTTAATTACTTCCCAATTGATAGTCGCAGGAAAATAAATTGATTCCTTCAATTTTAATCCAAACATTGCAACAGCAGCAGCAAATTGAAGCTCTTTATTAATAGAATCAAATCGTTGATAATTATCCGGGCATTGATAATGAAGAGTCTGTTGGAGTGTATCATTTGGCAACCGGTAATGAACAGTAAAATCTGCAATATTTGTTTGTTTACTATACAACGAATCCTGCGTTGATGGAAGTATTTCGAAGATGACTGTATTACCTGAAGCAGAGCCAATTTCACCGCCCTCCAGTTCATAATTTTTTTCTGCAATGATGCTTTTTTTATTATCATAACCGATCAAACGATATTGTTTTATCAGGTCATGATCAAACTTTGCATTGACAAAAACGTTGCTGGCAATGGAATACAGCGTTTGGGTAAATTCTGTCACCAACACTTTTTCCGCTTCTCTCACATCATCTATATAGGCAAAATTTCCATTCCCTTTTTTTGATAAGGCTTCAATTTTTGAATCTTTATAATTACCCATTCCCACCCCGAGACAAGTAAGATAAACACCTGATTGTTTTTCTTTAGAAATCAAATCTTCCAGGTCAGTTTCACTATTTTGGCCGATATTAAAATCACCATCTGTTGCCAAAATAATACGGTTGTTTCCGCCTTTGATAAAAGTTGCTTCGGCCAGTTTATATGCCGTTCTGATAGCAGCTTCGCCCGGCGTATCGCCGGAAGCAGTAAGCGCTTCAATCGCTTTGGAGATTTTTTGTTTTTCCGCGCCACTGGTCGGCTGCATCCAAATTCCCACATTTCCTCCATAAGTTACTATCGAAACAGTATCCACGCTTCTTAAATTTTTTACCAACAATTGGAAAGCTTCTTTTAAAAGCGGTAACCTGTTTGGCAAATCCATACTTCCCGAAACATCAATCAAAAAAACAAGGTTGGAAGAAGGCACAAGATCGAGGTTTAATTTCTTTCCCGACAAATTTAAAAACAGCAACCGGTGATCTTTATTCCAGGGGCAATCTGTCACCTGCGATTCTAATTTGAAAACATTTTTTCCTTCCGGTTCTTTATAATTAAAATTAAAATAATTGAGCATCTCATCAATCCTTACTGCATCACGCGGCACCTTACTATCCTGATTAATAAATCTCCGGATATTGCTGTAAGAAGCCTTATCGATGCGCATAGAAAATTGTGTGTTGGTTTGATTATTTGTTTTGATAAAATCATTTTCTGCAAGGCTGCTGTAGCTCTCGTCGTTATAATATGAAATTGGAAAAATACTTCCGTTTACTCCCGTCGTAAGAGAAACCAATTTTTGTTTATGCGTGTTGGCCTGTGACGGAATAATATGCAAAACAATGTGTTGATATTCTTTCGAATTTATTTTTATTGCCTGTGTAATATATCCATCCAAACTGAAAATTAAGGAGTCGGTCAAATTAGAAGTTGGTATTCCAAACCCACCTGAAACCCCGCTTGCATAAACAGTTTTGGACGATGGCATATAAATTTTCACATTTTGCAAAGGTAAATCTTTCTCATCCTTCACGTCGCCACGAATGTAATACTGTGCGCAAAGTTGTTGCATAAAAAGCAGGGTAGCAAATATGGTAAATAGCTTTTTCAAAAAGATATATTTAGTTAGACAAAAGCCTTCTGTTTATGCAATTTACAAAAACTTTGTGAGGCAATTCAGACCAACTGGTAGATCTCTTTTATGTTTCTTCCAAGACCATCATAATCTAGTCCATATCCCAAAACAAATTTATCAGGAATTGTAAATCCCAAATAATCTATTCTGATAGAATGCAGCGTGGCCGAAGGTTTATGAAGAAGTGTAGCGACTTTTAATGATGCAGGATGCTGATGTTCGAGCTGCGGCAAAAATTGTGATAACGTTTTCCCGGTGTCAACAATATCTTCAACAATAATTACATCGCGATTAAAAAGTTCGGCATCCAGGCCGATAGCAGTAATTACTTTTCCGGTCGATTTTACACCTTTATAAGAAGCGAGTTTGATAAAACAAATTTCAGCTTCTACATTTATTTGTTTAAAAAGATCAGCCGCAAAAATAAAAGCGCCATTTAAAATGGCGACAAACAAAGGTTTTTTCCCCTGATAATCTTTATTAATTTCTTTGGCAACTCTTGCTACCTGTTTTTCTATTTCTTTTGAAGTGATGTAAGGAATAAATTCTTTATCATGTACTTTTAAAGTGGACATAAATTATTTTGAAATGATGAGCTGCTGCCCGATTTTTAAATTATCGCTTGTAAGATTATTCCATTTTTTCAATTCATCAACAGTAACGCCGTATTTCTTTGAAATACCGTACAGGCTTTCCTTTGGAAGGACTTCATGTGTTTGAGTCTTTAGCTTTGAGCCATCAGCGTTCGACTTTGAAGTTGATGTTTGAATGCGAATTGCTAATTGCGAATTGTCGTTTGATGTTTGTTGATTTGGTTTTAAAAATATTTTTGTTCCTGCAACAATATAATCATCCGGAGTAAGTTGATTATAAGCATATAAATTTTGCAAAATCACCCCATACTTTTGCGCAATATCGTACATCGTTTCATTCGCTTCTGCAATACAAAAATCATTCTTTCCTTCTTTTTGTTTTTTCTCTAAAAAAATATATTGCCCTTTATCAAGAAGACCGTCTTTTGTGAGATCATTAATAGTTAATAATTTTTCCAGATTGATGTGATGCTCTGTGGCGACGGCTAACAAGGAAGTGCCCTTCGGCACATACAATGCTTTCGAACCATTGATGGTAAGGCTGATGGGAGCCACTGAAACAGTTTCATCCACAGTATCATTCTGTTTTTCAGGATCACCTGCATATTGTGAAGCATCAAAATGAGGCACATCATTTATAGCCTCCAAAGTATATTGTTGCAAATTATTATCCTCGATATTTTTAATTAAAATTTCAGGATAACGCGGATTCGTTGCATAGCCAGCTTTTCGCAATCCATAAGCCCAGCCTTTGTAATCTGCAGGATCTAATTGAAATAAAAAATCATAACGGCTGTTGCCTCTTAAAAAATTAGAATGATCGCGATAAGAATCTTCCGGGCTTTTATATTTTCTGAAGCATTCGCCGGGGGCATCATCATCATGGCTCACCGTTTCGGCTGTCCAGGTACTTTTGCATTTTATTCCAAAATGATTATTTGATGCTTTTACCAGGTCGCTGTTCCCATTTTCAGTCTCAAGCAATCCCTGCGCAAGTGTAATAGCGGCGGGCACTCCCATCCTTTTCATTTCTTTTATCGCCAGATCTTTATACTCCTGCACATAATCCTGTGCCGACATTTTCTGTGCATCACATTTTAAAAAACAACAAAAAGAAAAAAATAAAATGAAAATTGTCTTGTTCATTTACAACAGGAATTTTTTATTCAAAAATTTAAATGATCTATTTTTTCAGGATCATCATTAAACCGTCCCGAACCGTTAGGATTACCTGCTGCACTCTTTGGTCTTTTGCAACATGTTCATTAAAATTATTTATGGCAATTCCATTTTTTCCGGTAATATTTTCTTTCAAAACGTCACCATGAAACAGCACATTATCTGCCAGAATTACTCCACCTTTTTTTAAGGCAGGCAAAACTAATTCGTAATAATTAATATAATTGGTCTTGTCAGCATCAATGAAAACCAAATCCCACGTTTCATTTAATTGTGGGATAACATCTAACGCATTTCCCCGGTGTAAAATTATCTGATGAGACTGTGAAGATTTTGCAAAATAAATTTCTGCAGTTGTGGCGTCTTCATCTCGTACTTCAATCGTGTGTAAAAAGCCGTTTGATTGCAAACCTTTCGCGAGGCACAAAGCGCTGTAACCCGTGAAGGTTCCAACTTCTAAAATAAATTGCGGCTTTACAATTTTACTCAACATCTCCAGCAATTTTCCTTGTAAGGGGCCACTCAACATGTTGGAATGCGCATGATGATTTAAAGTAAATTCTTCTATTTCCTGTAACAATTTATCTGTGGGTTCAGAAAAAACAGTTGCATAATCAGTTGCTTTATCGTTTATTAATTCAACCATAAGATAATTTTATTTCTTCTGTTGCTTTTCTTTTAGACATTAACCATAATCCGATGAAAGTAAGAAGTCCATTTACAATAATTAATTCTTCTGCAAACACATATCCATTGAATAAAACAGTAGAATATTTATCTATAAAAAAACACAATATCGGGGCCAAAATAACAATAAAAGGAGTGGCTTTATCCATCACCTGCCTTTTTTTCGCAAACAAAGAAAAAGCAAATAAACCAATGAGCGGACCATAAGTAAATGTGGCTACTTTAAAAATAGCCGTTACAACAGAAGCATCATTTACGGCATTGAACAATAGAACTACCAACAAAATAATGATTGAAAAAAATATGTGCACGACAGTTCTTTTTCTTACCATCTTCCTTTCATTTGGGTTGACTTCCTTATCAAAATTTAAAAAATCAATGCAAAAGGATGTGGTTAAAGCCGTAAGCCCCGAATCAGTAGTAGCAAAGGTTGCAGCCGTTAGTCCCAACATAAAAACTACTGCTGGAACTCCTTTAAAATAATTTAAAGCGATCTCGGGAAAAAGATAATCAGTTCTTGGCTGATGCGTAACTGCATCCAGGGGAATTGCAATTCCTTCGCGGCTTGCATAAATATAAAGCAAAGCGCCAACGCTTAAAAAAAACAAATTAATCAATACAAAAATGAAAGTAAAGCTCAGCATGTTTTTTTGCGCCTCTTTTAGATTTTTACAACTCAGATTTTTTTGCATCAGATCCTGGTCCAGGCCAAACATTCCGATCGTTACAAAAATTCCTCCTAAAAATTGTTTGCTAAAATGAAATTTATTGGAAACAAAATTGTCGGTAAAAAATATTTTGGAATAACTGCTATCCTTGATAGCATCAAAAGCCTGGGGAATATTCATATCTAAACTGCGGCAAATAAAATAAATAGAAAGAAAAACCGAAGCGACTAAAAAAACTGTTTGAAGTGTATCGGTAATAATAATTGTTTTCAATCCACCTCTGAAAGTATAGCCCCAGATCAGCAATAGACAAATCACAATGGTGAGCCAAAATGGGACGCCCATTTCATCAAAAATAAATTTTTGTAAAACGATTACAACTAAATATAATCGGAAAGCTGAACCGATAACTCTTGAAACTAAAAAAATTGCAGCAGCCGTTTTATGGCTTACTTTTCCGAGTGTTCTTTCTATCACTTCATAAATAGAAATGAGGTGCATTTTATAATATAGCGGAAGCAAAATTCCGGCCACTAAAAAGTATCCGACGGCATTTCCCAAAACAAATTGAAAGTAACGAAACTGAGATCCGGCAAGGTTTCCAACTTCGCCGGGAACAGAAATAAAAGTAACTCCACTAAGTGCAGTACCGATCATGCCGAAGGCAACGAGATACCATTTTGATGAACGGTTGGCGATAAAAAAAGTTGAGTTGGAAGTAGACTTTCTTGAGGTGAAATACGAGATCAGAATAAGCATCAAAAAGTAACCGATAATGAACGAAAGCAATACAACGGGAGACATAATTTTTTTTTGGAAAGATTAAAAATGTTTTAGGATTTCTATTTTTTAATTTTGATTTTTTTTCAAGATAAATAAAAATATGTCAATTCAATCTTTAAGCGTTTTTTGCGGATCAAAAAACGGCAACGATCCATTATTTTGTGAACAGGCAAAACAAATTGGCCACATGCTTGCTGAAAAAAATATCACTTTAATTTACGGCGGCGGAAATAAAGGAATCATGGGCACAGTAGCTAATGCCGTTTTAGAAAAAGGCGGAAAAGTGATTGGAATTATGCCACGGATTTTAGCCATTCCCGAACATCAACATCAGGGACTAACGGAGATGCTTGAAGTGGAGGATATGCACATCAGGAAAAGATTGTTGTATGAAAAATGTGATGCTGCATTAGTGCTCCCTGGTGGCTTTGGGACGATGGATGAATTTTTTGAAATGCTTACCTGGAACCAATTGAATATTCATGACAAAAAAATATTTATCTTGAATACATCGGGATTTTATGACCATTTAATTTCGTTTTTACATACAATGGAAGACGGTGGTTTTTTGTATTCAAAGATTGTTGATTGTTTAGTAATTATTTCTTCACCGGAGGAATTGGTGCTGAATTGAGTGAATTTTTTCAAAATAATTTACCGGCAAATAAGAAATAATCAGAATTCCAGATTTTCTTTTACCACATTTTGCCATGAATTTTAATTCATGTTTCTTTACTTTACTTAAGATAAAAAAAAATGAAACGAATTATTTTTATTACAGGCGCTACTTCCGGAATTGGAAAATCGTGTGCTGAAAAATTTGCAGCAAATGGTGATGATCTTATTATAAATGGAAGAAGAAAGGAAAGGCTGGAAGAACTGAAAAAAGAACTGGAAGAAAAATACAAAACAGAAATTTTATGTGCTCCATTTGATGTTCAAAAGAAAGAAGACGTCTTTGAAATTATTAATAATTTTTCTAAAAAATGGACATCAATTGATATTCTGATAAACAGTGCTGGCCTGGCTTTGGGACGAGACCTTTTTAATGAAGCAAATCTTTTAGATTGGGAAACAATGTTAAACACAAATGTGAACGGACTTATTTATGTAAGTAAAGCGGTAATTCCTTTTATGATAAAAAGAAACAGCGGTCACATTATTAATTTAGGTTCCACCGCAGGAGATAAAGTTTATGAAAGAGGAAATATTTACTGCGCTTCCAAAACCGCTGTGGAAGCAATTAGCCATGCGATGCGAATTGATTTACTACCGCATCATATTAAAGTAACGAACATAAAACCCGGTGCTGTTGAAACTGAATTTTCTTTAGTAAGATTTAAAGGCGATGAAGAAAAAGCGGAAAAAGTTTATGAAGGTTTTGTACCGCTAACTGCCGCAGAGGTTGCAGATTCAATTTTTTATTGTGCGTCATTATCGCCAAATGTTTGTATAAATGAATTGACAATTACACCTACAACACAGGCGGATGGAATTTATATTTATAAAGGATGAAAAGAGTGAGTGACATGAAATAAATATTCTTACCGTTAAACAAGCTTTTATTATGAATTTTTAATTTAAAAAACTGACAGAAGTTTATTTGCAGACTATTTGGGATAAAATAATTCCACTTGCTACCGCCGCATTCAAAGATTCTGCATAGCCAATTTTTGGAATCGTTATCTGATGTGAAGCTAATTTTAAAAGATTTTCATGAACGCCTTTTGATTCATTCCCTATTAAAATAATTCCCTCATTTATTTTTGGCAATCTAAAAATAGAAGTACCCGATAAAGAAGTTGCATAAAGATTTATTTTTTTATTTCTTTTTATAAAAGAAACCAAGTCAGTATAGAAAACATTTATTCTGGAAAGGCTGCCCATCGTGGATTGCACTACTTTCGGATTATAACAATCAACACTATTTTCACTGCAAATAATATTTTCTATGCCAAACCAATCTGCAATGCGAATGATCGTTCCCATGTTTCCGGGATCCTGCAAATCGTCAATCATTAATGAAATTTTATCGGAAAGATTCGGAATTTCAGTCGCAATTCTTTGATCAAAAACAGCAACCACTTTATTAGGCGTCTTTAAAAGCGAAATACTTTGAAGCCAATGATCATCGGTTTGAAAAATGCCTTCAGGATGTACATTTTTTAACAAAGATTCGTTTTCCAAAAGCCATTGCTTTTCGGCACAAATGATTTTGCATTTTGTTTCTTCTGACAATAAAAATTCTGAAACAATCTTCGGCCCTTCGGCAATAAAAACACCTTCTTCATCCCTAAATTTTTTGTGGCTCAAACTTTGAATATATTTGACAATCTTTTTGCTCAACATGGCTTTACATTATGAAAGGGATCAACTCGGTAAAAATATCTGTATTGTTTTTTTTTAAAATTCTTTTTGCTATTATATTTTTATCCGGCTGCACCATTGTTCAAAAATATCAAAAAAATGTTCCTTTCGTTTTTAAAAATAATATCAGCCTTAAAGCAAACGACGCAAGCAAGGATGAACAAGTTATTATCAAATCCAAATTAAATACACAATTGGATGACAGCGCGCGGGTGAATGTGAAAGACAAATTTTTTGTTTTTCATTACATTACCAGTCCGCCGGTTTTTGATACAAATGCCGTTGCGCAATCTGCTTTCAACATGCGGTCGTTAATGGTAAATTCAGGGTTTTATCACCCTGAAATTACATACGCTTTTGACACGGTTACCCGCAAAAAATATCAAAAAAGAGTTACGATAAATTACAACGTGAACTCAGGGAAAAGAACGATGATTGATACAGTCGCTTATCTATTTAATCAACCGGAATTAGAAGCGCTGGCGTTATCAACGAAAAAAAATTCATTGTTACAACCCAACACGCCTGTATCAAAAAGCGGGATCCTGAACGAAACAAACCGCCTGGTAAATCTTTATAAAAATAATGGCTATTATAAATTCACTGCGGATGAAATAAGAGCTACCGGAGATACTTCAATTGCAGCGTTGACTAGTGTTTCAGAAGATCCGTTTGAACAATTACGTTTATTGGCAGAAGCAAATGAGAAAAAAAATAAACCTTCGATCCGGCTCGCTTTTCAACTAAATAATTTACAAGACAGCAGTAACCTGCAGAAATATTACATCAAGAATATTTATGTTTTACCGGATTATCTTCCCGGCGATCAATACACAGACACTACATTCCAGGTTCGCACTTTCAAAAGTTATACAGTAAAATATCACGAAAAACTCTTTAAATTTTCCCTGTTAGGTAGCAATCTTTCTATAAAAAAAGATAGTGTATTCAAACAAAGTGATTATTTTAAAACCATCAATGATCTTTATAAACTTGGAGTTTGGGAAAGTCCCACGATCGATATTATTGAGCAAAAAGATACCAATCTATTGGATCTTGTTGTAAAATTAATTCCGTTAAAAAGATACGGTTTTGAAGGAAACATTGAGATAAGCTATTCTGCAAATAATGCTACGAGCAACATCAGTACGTCGGCATCAGGGAATCTCTTGGGCTTGTCAGCAAACCTGTCAGTAACCGATAGAAATGTTGCCCAAGCTGCGATTCGGATGACCAATGGCATAAAAGCCGGAGTTGAATTTAATACGTCGCATCGGAATAGCAGCGGCACTTTTATCAATTCGAATGAACTCAGTTATTCCAATTCGTTATTGTTTCCAAAATTTATTTTTCCGATTGGCGTTTACAATCAAAAAAAATTAATTACCAGGCAATCTTTTATCAACACCAATATCTCGCTTATTAATAGAATTGATTTTTTTAACCAGCAGGTTTTTAATACGAGCTATGGTTTTAATTGGACTAATAATGAAACACATTTGTGGAGTTTAAAACTTTTTAACTTTGATTATCGCCGTTTATATAATCGTTCAAAAAGTTTTGACAATACTTTAGAGGAAAATCCTTTCCTGAAATATTCCTTCAACACCGCACTGGTAATGGGTTCCGGAATAAGCTACAACCTGGCAAAAGCCAATCCCCGCAATCCTAAATTAGTCACGAATCTGAATATAAATTTTGAAGAGTCAGGATTGCTATGGGATTTATTAAAAGAAAAGAATAAGAATTCACTGGAGGGAAATTTTTTCAATAAATATTTAAAAGAATTTATAAAAACGGACATTAAATATGTTTTTACGATCAATCATCCAAAATCTGCAATTGCTTTTTCGGCTTTTGCAGGAGTAGGAATTCCTTTGTCCAAAAGCGATACAACATTGCCCTTTTTCAAACAATATTTTGGCGGCGGCCCAAACAGCATGCGGGGATGGCCGGTTCGCGGCATCGGCGTTGGCGGGCAACAATTAGCTCCCTATCAATCATCAGGAATCAGATTCAATGACCGCACAGGCGATATCCAATTGGAAGGAAATGTGGAATATCGTTTCAATGTAGCGCCGCTTTTTTCCAACGCCGTCCTTTTTCAAATGGCTCTTTTTACAGACATTGGCAACATTTGGAACTTTAAAAATACACGGCCCGACGGCCAGATGGATACAACGCAATTCAATTTCAAAAATCTTTACAAGCAGTTGGGAGTCTCTTCTGGCATGGGCTTCAGATTTGATTTTAATTATTTTGTCATAAGATTTGATGTGGCATTGAGATTTAAAAGACCCGATGTTTTGCAAAATGATGGCTGGCGAATTCCTGATGTGAGCCTAAGAAATCTATTTGGATCTTCTTACGAAAACAGATTGTGGCGATATGAAAACTTTAATGCAACTATTGGAATCGGTTATCCTTTTTAATTTTATTTTAGATAAAAATTTATTACAATTTGATAAAAAAATACTTTTTTATCAAATTTATTAAGCCTTACTTTTGTGGCATCCGCAGCTCTATACAATTCTACACCCAGACTATTTTAATTCAACCTGCTCAAGCATTAAGCAATGTTTGGCCTATAAATTTTTATAAAAGGATTGTTCCTGTTTTGAAAAACCAAATTAAAAGACTGAAAATTTTTCAGTCTTTTTTATTTTAACTTATTGATTCATGTGCTTATAGCAGACAAACAAATATTCAAAATTTTCGTTTAATTAGCTCAAAAACCTTTATAACAGTTACGCATAGACGAAAATAATTTCACCCGAAGTTTCTAGGATTTTATTGCGGCTTATCTTTTTCAATTTTTTATTTTTCAGAAAGCAATAACATCAAAACATCATGCGATTTAATAGCAGATTTCAAAGGTCTTTTTGTGTCGCCAATATTTTCCTTTTTCCAAAGATCACGCAATTTATAATCCACTTTTTTTGCATCTAATACGCGGTTGAACAAAGTATCATTTATGATTTCATTCTGCCAGTTAAAATTGATATTTTTCGTTTCGCCGGATCTGTTTAAAAAACAAATTGCCCAATTATTTTCGCTCAAAGGCTTTATATAAATTTCGACGCTGTCCTTTATTTTATAAACAAAACCTTCGATGCCTAGTTTGTCCTGGTCTACGCCGATTGCGTCTTTGTTAGTTAATATGTTTCTTGTTGCTTCAGACATTTTTCTGAAATCGTTTCCTGCGATCAAAGGAGCCGCAAGCATGCACCATAATGAGAAATGCGCCCGGTCTTCATTTTCACTCATTCCGTTTCCAACCTCAAGCATATCTGGGTCATTCCAATGCCCGGGGCCTGCATATTTTCTTAATCCCTTTTGCAGATCGGCAATCGGCATTACTCCCGATTGCTTCCAGGTACCATGATCGAAATAGCCATCAAAAAGAGCTGATATATCGCCGGTTGTACGCCATAGCTGGCCGACATTTTCGGCCCAAAGCCAGGGCTTATTCGTTCCCCATTCACAAAGACTAAAAACAATTGGGCGGTTGGCAACTTTAAGGGCTTTGCTCATTGTTGTGTAAGATTCTTTCGCATTCAATCCATCCGAACTACACCAATCAAATTTTAAATAATCAATCCCAAGCGATGCATAAAATCTTGCGTCTTGGTATTCATAACCTCTGGTTCCCGGATAACCCGCACAGGTTTTTGTTCCGGCACAATTGTACAATCCGAACTTCAATCCTTTTGAATGAACATAATCAATCAAAGCTTTCATTCCGTGGGGGAATTTTTTAGGGTCCGGAACCAAATTGCCCGCAGAATCTCGTTCCATCATCATCCAGCCATCATCCAAAACAATGTATTGATAGCCCACATCTTTCATCCCAGACGAAACCATTATATCTGCAGTTTGTTTTACCAATTCTTCACTAATGTTTGTCTGAAAAGTGTTCCAGCTATTCCAACCCATTGGTGGAGTGAGTGCAAGATTTTCAAATTTTTGAGCATTAATGGTTGTAAAAAAGAAAAGTGCAATTGCAAGAAGGAATTTATTTTTCATCATTATTCTTTTGAGTTTTTAAATAGAAATGTTAGCCATTTGTTGGTTTGCTATTACGTAAAATATTTTCGTGTACACATCACCGTTATGTTACTTTTCATCAATCGCTAAGTAAACAACCGATCTTGCCGGCAAGACAACTTTTATCCCGTTTTTCGTTTCTGCAGAATAGGCTTTTAAGCTGGTATAATTGGATGGTCCTCCTGAAATTCCATCGGGTCCAATTCCATTTACAAAAACCTTTCTTGAAAATTCTCCATTGTCGGTTCCACCCCTTAAGGTGTAAAAATAAAAACGATTTCCTGCTGGAGCGTTAGAAATAATATTTACATTTTGAGAAGTGGTTCCTTTATTAATAAGAATCACTCCTTTTTCTCCGGAAGAAAATGAGGAAGCAAAAGAAAGCACATCAGGACTGCCATTGACAGTGGATTTCAGCATTCTGTCGCCGAGCATTTTTTGAAAATAATACATGTAATAATATGCAGGACGTGCATTCCATTTCACTGCGCCTGGTTCATCGCCGATATTAAAAAGTCCCATATCGTTTCCATTGCTCCAGCCATTTGCCAGATCCCAACGCCCTGTCATGCCATATTTATTTTGTAAAGCTTCACCCAATAAAATCGCGGCATGCATTCCATTGATAAACGAAACCTGCTGCATCGAACCCTGCGAAGTGATGTTCCATTCAGTCAATGCAATTGGCTTCATGCTCCCGCTTGCGCTGCTAATACTGCTGCTCAAATACGTCATCATTGCAGCAGGATTCTCCTGGGCAGTATTTAGAATTTCTGTTGCAGATGCGTTGGTTTGATATGCAGTAAAATAGCTGTGGACAATATAAAAATCAGAAGTAGTTTTTAGGTGTCCAAGCACGCCTGAGTTCCATGATTTATCTGTTGCTGTTTGCCAGCTCTCGGGTTGCTTTTCCAAAAGCTGGGCACCGATATAAATTGTCGCACTGATTTCTTTTGCAGCGGCGCGCATTGAATCCGCAAAAACATTGTAATGTTTTCCATAAAGATCACCGGTTATAATTTCCGGTTGTCCATCCTTATTTTGGGTAACATCAATCCGGTATCCGGCTTCCCAGGTTCCGTTATCTTCATTTCCAATTTCCCAATATTTAGTTCGTCCCTTATCATAGCGAACCCAATCGGCTGCAAGGTGCGCAGCTGCTGCAACAGGATCAGCACTGGTGCCGTAACGGGCATAGGCATAATTAACGGTAATCATTCCCTGGTTTCCTGTAAGTTGAAGCATTTTGTAATAATTATCAACGGATAAAGTCCAGCTTTCAGTATTTTTTCCATACCAATATCCAGCATCAATTTCGTTTCCATTCGCATCCAACAATTTTGTCGGCGCATCAGCAGGCGGAACATTTTTCTCAGCATTCCAAAAGAAAACATCGCTCAAACTTCCTCCCGGAAAACGAATCACATTCGGATGAAGATTGGTGACATAACTCATCAATGAAGGCTCCGTGATCATTTGGGTCATCCAGATATTTGCATTGTGTGCGAATACAGATTTCGGCACTTTTGTAATGATCGTTCCGGCATCAATATTCACGGTAACAGAGGTAGAAGAAGGAATGGTGGTATCTTTAAAAGCCGGAACAGCAAAGGTTTTAGGGGCCCAATCGTTAAAAAAAAATCCTATTGTATTGGCTGTCGAAGGATCTGTTGGATTTGGATCTGTAGGTGACGGATTGTGAGTTGTATCGGCAACAGGTGGTGTCACCGGGCCATCTGTTTGCTTTGGCTTTTTACAGGCAAATAAACAAACTGAATTCAAAAGCATAACAGTCAATAAACACTTTGATTTCATCTTTTTTAATTTTTGCGCCATCACAGGTAAAACAAAATATATTGAATCAACGTTTTGATTGATCAATCAATTAAAAAAACTTCTGTTCGATTCAAAACACCTTCGTCTTATTTATACTAAAGTTTGAAGTCAGATTTTCAATTTCAATTTTAAATTCTCCGGCTTCAAGGATTTTTTTATTGTCTGTTTTCACAAAAGCCAATTCTTCCAGTGGCAATGTAAACGTGATGGTTTTTGATTCTCCCGCTTTCAAATCCATTTTTTCAAAACGACGCAATCTTTTTACATCAGGGGTGATAGAGGCCACCAATTGAGAAGAGTACAATTGAACTACTTCTTTTCCTTCTTTGCTTCCTGTATTTTTTACAGTAACAGTAATGGTTGCAGTTTCATCAGGACCAAAAGTGTTTTTATTTATTTTCAAATCGCTGTAAGCAAAAGTTGTATAAGACAAACCAAAACCAAAAGGCCATTGCGGATCAAAATCACCGCCTTGTGGATTGCCACTTCCTTCGGAAGGTTTATGAATATAGCCAACCAGATCATTTACATAACGAGGATAAGTGATTGGTAATTTTCCGCTCGGATTTACATCACCGGTAAGAATATCAGCCAGCGCATCAGCACCAAAATTTCCGGGAAGATAAACATCTAAAATTCCTTTTACACCAGGGACGATCTCATTGATCACCCTTGGTCTTCCTTCATTTACAATTAAAATGACGGGCTTACCGGTTTTGATCATTGCATTAGCAAGTGTCCTTTGATTGGGCGATAAATTCATGTCGTTGATGTTTCCCGGTGTTTCTGTATAACTGTTTTCACCAAGGCATAAGAGGATGTAATCCACATCAGCAGCGGATTTCACGGTCTCATCAAAATTCACCAGAGAATCTTCATTGAATTTTCCCCACGCCGGATTATAAGCAACTCCCTGTTCATATTTTACATTTTCCTTTCCAAATTTATTGGTGGCAGCTTCGAGAATCGTGTTGTATTTTTTTGCATAAACATCTGTTTTCTCGCCCTGCCATGTATAAGTCCATCCCCCATTCAGGCAGCGCATCGAATTTGCATTTGGCCCTGTTACCAAAACTTTTGCAGTCTTTGAAATAGGTAAAATATTATTTTCATTTTTCAACAAAGTGATGGATTCAGCAGCAGTGTTGTAAGAAGCTTTATGAAATTCTTCGCTCGCAAATTTTGGATAATCTTTCAGGTAAGTCATTGGCGTTGTAAAAAGATTCAGTTCTTCTTTCACTCTTATGATTCTTGTTACCGCATCATCAATTCTGCTCATCGGCACTTTTCCTTCTTTTACCAATGAGATCAGATCCGTACAAAATTCTTTATAATTGTGTGGAATCATCGACATATCAATGCCAGCGTTGATCGCAAGCATCGTTGCGTCTTTGATATTTTTTGTGATGTGATCGCGGCGATAAACATTTTCAATGTCCTGCCAATCCGTAACAATAAATCCTGTAAAATGCAATTCACCTTTCATAATATCAGTCAGCAGATGCTTGTTGATATGAGTTGGAATTCCATTGATCAACGCAGAATTTACCATGACGGTTCTTGCGCCGGCCTTCACTGCTGCCGCAAATGCGGGTAAATGATATTCGCGCAAATAATATTCAGGAATCCAGGAATCGCTTCTGTCGTGCCCGGATTTCGGATCAGAATAATCCATATAATGTTTGATGCTTACTGCCAGTTTATCTTTCGCTCCCAATGGATTTTGAACGCCTTTTATAAATTCAACTCCCATTGTTGCATCGAGATAAGGATCTTCGCCATAATCTTCCCAAATACGCGGCCATTGTGGATTTGTTCCCAAATCCAGCACAGGAGAAAAAGTCCATGGAACACTTGCTGCCCTTGATTCGTAAGCTGTGATCACTCCCGCATTAAAAATCAATTGCGGATTCCAAGTAGCAGATTGCCCAATCTGTTGGGGAAACAAAGTAGCATCCAAAACATAGTTGCAACCATGATTGTCATCGAGCCCATACAAAACAGGAATCTTTAATTTTGTTTGCTTTGCTGCGTTTTGAATTTGTTCAACAACAGCATTCCATTGTGCTGCGGTTAAAGGTTCCCCCGGAGAATTTAAGATTGATCCGATCTTATAGTTTTGAACCGCATCTTTTAATTTCGCATCATCAAAAACAAAATTATCTCCCACTATTTTTCCTAAAGATTCGACAGACACCTGTGCCATCTGCCCCACTTTTTCTTCGAGAGTCATTTGCTTTACTAATGCATTTACTTTAGTATTGATGGCGGCTTCATTGAGTTGGGCTTCGCTTTTTTGTGCTGCAAAAATTGCACTACAAAATAAAAAGGCAAATGGAAAGATTCGTTTTAAACGGCTCATGATAATCTTTTTTTTTATTAAAGTGACGATTTATTGAAATTTAAAAAGTATAATCTGTGTTAATCCAATGCCTATTCTTTCGACATATCTGTATTGCTTACAAAAGCAATCTTTTTGCTATCGGGCGACCATGACGGCGTATTGATTGTTCCTTGCCCACCATACAAATAAGCAATCACTTTTAAAGAGCCTCCACTTACCGGCATGATTCTTAAATAAACATGCTTGTAGAATGGATGATCATCCGGCGTCACTTCATCCTTTAAAAACGAAATACAAACGATCCATTTGCCATCAGGCGAAACATGCGCGAACCAATTGTTGTAGTCATCATTTGTCAGTTGTTCAGGATCAGATCCATCTGGTTTCATGCGCCACAACTGCATCAGGCCGCTTCTTACCGAATTGAAGTAAATATATTTTCCGTCCGGACTGTATTCTGGCCCATCGTCCAAACCGGTTACATTGGTGAGTTGAATTTCTTTACCTCCCTTAGATGGAATTTTATAAATATCAAAACCTGCCGGAGTAGGATCATTATTTCGTTTCGCCGTGTAAGTCAGCCACTTTCCATCCGGCGACCAGCCATGTAAATAAGAAAAACCAAGCAGTGGAGTGATCAGCTTCGGCTCGCCTCCGCTGATGGGAACTGTGTAAACGGTAGAACCAATTTTACCATCCGGGCTTAGCGCACTGATTCCCAACATTTTTCCATTAAAAGAAATTACATGATCATTATTAACGTCTTTTACATTTCCTGTTGGAAGCAAAAAAGGTTTTGGGTTTTTAAGATCCAACCGATAAAGTGATCCGCGTGAATTATAGATCAGACTTTTGCCATCTTTCATCCAGTTGGGCGCCTGAAGCGAAGCATTTTCTGAATAAATGACCCTTCTCTTCCCTGTCATCACATCCATTGTTTCCATATGGCTTCCGAGAAAAGTTCGATAGGGAACCAGATCTTTCGACGCAGGAATCACAATTCTCACATTTTCAAAAGCAACTTTTTCAACTGCATCTTTATTGTGGGCACAAATAAATAAGCCTACATAAACCTCGCCATCAAAATCAACATTGCTTATTTCCTGCGAAACCAATGTGTCGCCGAAATGTGCCACAGACATTATGAATTGATTTGCTTTTCTTTCCAATTGAACAACATCCGGGCCTTTGATATCAAACTGTTTTTCTTCTACATTCGTGTGAGGCGCAGCTCTGTATTGAAGAGAAGTAAGGCCGTTTCCATGAATGGTAGCCACAATCATTTTGGAACTGTTATCCAAACTTTGCCGGATCATCCAACCGAATTTTCGATGCTCTTCAACGCCTTTTCCTAAAAATTTTCCCCTCGCATGTACGATAAAATCACCTTTCATTTTTTTCCACACAAAATGGAATTCATCATTGGTAAACCAAATGTTAGCACCCGAGCCTGAAATCAAATAATCCTGCGAAGAAGAATTATAATTCACAGTTCCTTTATGAAGTACTTTTCCAATGTCCGTTTGCCCATCAAAAATCCCAATCTTTTGAGAAAAAGTGTTTGCAGAAATCATAAAAAAAATACCTGCAAAAAGGATTTTGAAAAATGAAAATGTTTTCACATACATCGCTTTTATTTTATAGATTTAATAATCTGAATAATTTGTGGAATGCATAAGAATGCTGTCAATATGTGACACAGAAACGTTGTTTTCATTGACAGGGTCGGTAGAAATTTCCTTCCATTTCGGATCATTTCCAAATACTTTCCATTGTGCGTTCCGGTCTTCAACACTTTTAAAAATGGGCATGTACATGAGGTTTGGCATACGGCTTCCGGAGATCACTTCTCCATAAAAAACAGGATCGAAGCCAAGCCTGTTAAAAATGTTCATCTCATCTTTATTGAACATCGCTCTTTTTTTATCCGCCAGGTGCCATGTCGGGCTTTCATAGCTTCTCAATTCAAAAACCCTCTCTGCGTTTTTGTTTTTAGGAATCTTTAAAAAAGTCTGACCGGAAAATGGTTGTAATAGGATTGATTCCAATCTGACAAACGGGAAATTTTTTGAATCTGCATGTAAAAAATTCTCGCCTGAAGATTTGTAAGATGGATCTGCATATAGCCGATCATTTATTTTCACCCATTGATCAAGAGAAGAAAATGGAATCAAAACGTAAATCAGTTTATCGTTCGCCGTATCGTTAGCTATCGGTTTAAATACACCAATATTTTTGATTCCAAACCGATGTAATGCAGGCAGGAAACTAGTTTGAAGAAAATCGTCTGTAGCTTTTACCTGGTCATTATCTTTCAAATGATAAACCTGGATTTGGAAAATGCCATTGTTTGTTGGTTTACTGTAGGCCCTTTGAGAAAAAGCAAAAATTGCAAAAAAGATACAAGAGAGTTTTAAAATTTTGTTCATTATCACTGTTTAAAAAATACTTTTTTAATTTTTTATGTCTGAATAAAATATACCAAAAAGTTTGTCACCTGCTTTTAACCTTAGTAACAATCTCTATAGAAATTTTACCTTTTATTATCTTAAAGATTCATCCGTTCCATTCACAATCGCATCAAAATCAAAACCCGCTCTCACCAAAGTTCTTTTAGCAACATCAAGTGCGTAGGCTGCTTCATTGAATGGATGAACCGGCACTTCAGCTACTTTTTCTAATTGTTGCAATAAAGCGTCCGTTTCACCCTCTGTTAATCTTTCACAAACATCATACATGCCGCCGGGTTCTTCCTCTAAAAGATCATGTTTGTCCAAAATAAAACACAGCACTTTGATCACTTCTACAGATGGCGGCACTACCATTAATGAAGTAAGTGCAGCGTGATCAAGGCGCAGCTTTGCGGCCAGCGGCAACGAAACATTTCCATTTGCCTTTTGCGCAGCAGGAAAAAGAATTTTCTCCTCCATTTTGATGTGCTTCAAAAGGCCGGTGCGAAACTGATGATAATAACCTATTTCAATATCGTCCGCATTTTCTGTCGCTTTATTCAGCATTTGATCTATGCGATGATGATCATCTGTAAAAAAATGATAAAGAGGTTTGTTCATTTTTATTAAACCAAATTCTTCTTAATGTAATCAATACTTTCTTTAATGCTCACAAACGGATCGCCGGGAGTTTTATCCTGCTCCACAAAAAAATATTTCATGCCTGCTTCATTCTTGTGTTTGAAAATTTCTTTGAAATTGATGATGCCATTTCCAACTTCTGTAAAATCTTTGGCAGCAGTTTTATCCATATCTTTTACGTGCCACAAAGGAAATCTTCCCGGGTATTTTTTGAAAAGTTGCAGTGGATCCATGCCTGCTTTTGTAACCCAATAAATATCCATTTCCATTTTCACCAAACCTTTATCAGCGGTCATTAAAATATCGTAAGGATAGGTATCTCCTTGTTTTACAAATTCAAAGTTGTGGTTGTGATAACACAATTGAATTCCTGATTTTTTGCATCTTTCACCCGCTTTGTTCAAATCTTCAACAACTTTTTTATAATGATCCAAATCCCCTCTTTCTGATTCCATTAAAAATGCGCAAACCATATATTTCAAACCCACTTCGGCAGCATCATCAACGGCTCTGTTCCAATCATTTAGCATAGTTCCTTTCATCTCTTTTCCATTAAATTTTGCTTCCCCAAGCATGTAATGGCTGCTGTACATTACCTGTCCGTTTTGTTTTAAAACATCTTTAAATTCTTTAGGCGACATGCCATAAAATTTTTCCGTTCCGGTATAAGTGGCGCCTTCAACAGAATTGTAGCCAATCGATGCAACCTTTGCCAGCGTTGCTTTGGGATCTTTTCCCATCGCATCGCGTACCGTGTACAATTGCAAACCGATCAGAGAATTTTTTGGTTTAAATGCAGAAGGAGTGATCATCAATCCTGCTGAAAGAACCGAAGTGGTTTTTAGGAAGGAACGTCTTGTTGTCATTGTTATTGGTTTTTATTTATAAATAAATTTTTCTTTTTATTTCAAATTGAATATTGTTTTCCTCAAATAAATAGCAAATTGGTTTATTTATTCTTTTACTACACCGAACTCTGTCAATTCAAAAATTTAATTCTATCTATTAACTCCAAACACGCTCTGCCATTGTGATACGGGCATTTCCAAATTCCTACTTTATCTTCATTCAACAGGGTTTTATCTTCTTTGATTCCCCAAAACCATTCGCCTTTTTTTTGATCACGAATATTTTGCTGAATAAAATTCCATGAAGAAAAAGAACGTTGTAAAAAAATTTTATCACTCCTGATTTGCCATGCGTTAAAAAATCCAACCATCGCCTCCGCCTGCGGCCACCAATGTTTTTCTTTCACTAGGTCATCTTTTTCTAAATCATACTCATACCATAATCCTCCATCCGTGTCAAGTCCATCTGATGCTGCAATTGCGAGATTCACGGCTTGATCCTTTGCCTGTTGCAATAAAGGTTCATTACCAATTATTTTCGCTGCTTCTTCAATCAGCCATGCCGCTTCAATATCATGCCCGTAAGATACAATCTGCGATTTTTTATTCCACTTTTCATCAAAAAATAAAATCAAATGATGCGTTTTCGGATCAATGACATGATTGAGAAAAATGCAAATTAACTCCGTAATTTTTTCATTCAGTTTTTCGTCTGCCCATGACCGGTAAAGATTTGAAAATGCTTCCAGCAAATGCAAATGCGTGTTCATTGATTTTTTTTCATTCGCGTCTTTATCGCTTAATCTGAGATCGTCAATTTCTTTCCAATCTCTTGTCAATGCTTCAATATAGCCACCATTTTCAAGATCATAACTGTATTTTAAAATTGTGTTGTATAATTCAATCGCAAGATTTTTTGCATCTTCGTTTTTATTGCTGATATAAAATTCACTTAATCCATAAATGGCAAATGCCAAAGCATAAATTTGTTTTTTTGTGTCAAGTGGATTTCCTTTGAAATCCACTGTCCAATACACTCCGCCGAATTCTTTATCAATAAAATGATCTCTTAAATATTCAAAAGCTCTTTCTGCAGTTTTTAAATAATCAACTCTTTTTGTAAGATTATATGCCGCTGAAAATGTCCACAAAATCCGGCTGTTTAATACAGAACCTTTGGGTGCATCCGGAATAATTTTATTATCGTTTTCAATCTTTCCAATGAATCCACCATGTAAATCGTCAATGGTTCTATTTTCCCAGAAATCAAGAATGCTGCTCAATTCGTTTTCCAGATCTTCTTTAAATTGTTGCAACATTTTCTTTTCTTATTTCATCCAATAATTACTTACACCAAACAGGTTTCGCCGATATTTCTTCGTCTACTGTAAAAAATTTTTTATAAAGTTAAGCATGATGCATCTTTTTTTCTTCACCATTTTTTTTCACAGATTCTTGCAACCGGTTTTTTTCAATAATGTTCATCATTGTATGAACCGAAGAGTTAGAACTTAATCCATCTTCCGGCGTGTTAATCACATAATCCGATAATTTCTCAATGGAAGAAACAGCCACATGCATTTTCAAATCGGAAGAAGCGTAATAAATAAAAACGGTTCCATCATCATCCATGATCCACCCATTTGAAAAAAGCACATTAGATACATCTCCTACCCTTTCATCTCCCTCAGGCGCCATAAAATATCCACCCGGTTTATGAATTAGTTTGGTAATATCATGCAGATCGGTCATAAACATATAAAGCACATAACGCAGTCCGGACGCTGTATTCCGGACACCGTGAGCCAAATGCAACCAACCCTTTTTTGTTTTTAAAGGCCCAGGCCCCAAACCATTTTTTGCTTCATAAACCGTGTGATACTTTTTTCGGTCAATAATTATTTCTTTTCCAATTATGGCATTGCTAATGTCGTTACAAAAGCCAATAGCAATTCCACCGCCGGAGCCTGCCTCAACAAAACTATCCTGCGGCCTTGTATAAAAAGCATATTGACGATTGACAAATTCGGGATGAAGAACTACATTTCTTTGTTGAGGTGAAGTCGTTTTTAAATCCGGCAAACGTTCCCAGGTTGTCAGGTCCTTTGTTCGTGCAATTCCACATTGAGCAATGGCAGCAGACTGGTCACTTTCGCGGGCAGAAGGGTCTCTTTTTTCAGTACAAAAAACACCATAAATCCATCCATCTTCATGACGCACGAGGCGCATATCATAAAGATTCGTTTCCGAAATTTTTGATGGCGGCATTACAATTGGATGATCCCAAAAAGTAAAATGATCAATTCCATTTTTACTTTCTGCAATTGCAAAAAAGGATTTCCGGTCTTTCCCTTCCACTCTTACAGCAAGCACATATTTATCATTAAATTTTATTGCGCCGGAATTGAAAGTGGCGTTAATTCCAAATCTTTCCAACAAGAATGGATTGGAAACGGGATCTAGATCAAAACGCCATTCGAGCGGTACATGCTGCGGCGTGAGAACCGGATTTTCAAAGCGGTTGTAAACGCCGTTGATGGATCTTTTCTCTTTATTTTTTTTCTGCAATAATTCTTTATGAAACTTTTGCAAAAACTGAAATCTGTTTTGAAAATATTCATTCATATAATTGCTTTTATCACGTTTTTTTGTTTTTAAAAAGCTTTAATTCTCCAATTTATTCCACCATGTTTTTTTAAGAATGATGACAACGATCGCCAGGATAATGATTGTGATCAACAAAGGAAGTTTCATCCATAAGATCAGATACATAGGCAAAATGGTCAAACATGATTGGCCAATAATTCCAATCACTACATTAAACATATCGAGCTTGAATCTTTTGTTGGCAACGAAAGTCGGATCCTCTGCAATAACCAATTCGTGAATCGGTTTCCAGAATCCCCAAGGCTTTACCTGTTTATAAAACTTTTTTAAAATTTCAACATCCGTGGCTGGGGCTGAATAAGTTCCTGCGATACAACCGATGATTGAAATCAAAAACAACAACGGCCAGTTATACAGCGGCAATCCGGAAAATATAAAAGGGAAAACCAAAGCGGCGATAATTCCAGCCATCATGCCCCAATAAAATCCTCGTGCATTGAAGCGCCACCAATACCATTTGAGCATGTTGGAAGCGATATACCCGCCGTACAAAGCGCCGACGATCCATTGCAAAATCGAATTCACATTTTCAGCATAAAACCCGAGAATTATCCCAACCGTTGCCACAACAATTCCAGAACTGTAATTCATGAACATTGTTCTTTTTGTGGAGGCATGCGGATTCAGGTACTTCAGATAAATGTCATTTACAATGTAGGCCTGAGCTGCATTTAGTGTGCCTGAAAAAGTTCCCATAAAAGCACCGAGCAAACCTGTAAGCACAATTCCTAAAATGCCAACCGGCAAAAATCCATTGATCGCTGCAGGAAGAATTCTTTCAAAATCAGTTCCTCCTCCGGGAGCGCTCAGGTCCATTTGATTGTAATAAAGTATCGCCAAAACGGTCAATCCAATGACCATTGTATAACGGATAGGCAGCAAGATAATCGAAACAAAGCCCGTCATTTTTGAAGCTTCTTTTGGTGAGCGGGTCGACAATACTTTCTGCATGTCATAATTCGGCGCGGGACCGGCCAGACTTGCAAAAACTCCTTTAAACAACATCATCATAAAAAAGATACTGAACAAACCAAACTGGTCATCCTTTATTTTTTTCACTGCGTCAGGAACGATATTTTTCCAATCAAGATTGAGATCAAGTCCAAAAAAAGGAGAACTCCATCCATTGGGAACATTTAATTTTTGACCATGTAAATGTTTCATTGCGATATATCCGATGGCAATACAACCAACGGTCATGATCATATATTTGATCAGGTCGCCAATAACGATGCTGTTCATTCCGCCAATTATGGAATAAAACATGGCAAACAATGTGAACACAATTCCATAAAAATGTGCGACATATTGAGCCGGAACATGAAAAGGAACATAAGGCGAAACCAAATTCCATGGAACAAATATTTCAATAAATTTTCCAAGTCCTACAAATCCATAAGCTAAAAACCCAAGGCAACCAATCAAGGCAAAAATAACGGTGATATTATGCGAGGCGCTTACTCCTTTTCCAGTAAAACCAAATCTTGTAGCCAACCATGCGGCGCCGGTATCGGCGTTGGAGCGGCGTAGCCATTTTGCCAGGAACATCATATTAAAAACCTGGTTAAAAACCGGCCACAGCCAGGGAATCCAGATGCTTTTAAAGCCATACACAAAACACAAAGAAACCATCCACATCGTGCCGCTGATGTCAAACATATCGGATGCATCGCTGAGACCCAATAGATACCAGGGCAATTTTTTTCCGGCGAGTAAATAGCTTTCTTTAGTTTTTCTTGCTTTCTTTCTAAAGTACATGCCGATGAGCAACATGGAGATCAAATAGATCACTACAATGCTTATGTCGGTTAATTGTAATTTCATTTATAGAGATGCAATTTTGAAACATCCTTTTGAAAAAGAATATTCGGCTCTTTAAAAAATTCAATAAAATCTTTTTCAGAAACCTGACCTTTGTAAGGAACATAAAATTCTGCACCACCTGATTTATTAAATCCGGCATTTCGCCACGCCAATGCGTAAGAAATTTTATGATGATCTAAAGCTTTATAAAAAACCTGTGTCCACCAGGCGCTGTCCGGAACCTGTGCATAACCAAATTCGGTAAGCGCAGGAATTTTGTTTTTCTCTGCAGCTATTTCTTCGATCATCGTCAGCATGTGATCCATATCTTTTACAAACTGCCCATTTCCTTTTTCGCCGCCTTCGCGTTGATAAATATCAAAGCCAACCACATCAACCCATTCATCACCGGGATATTTTAAAAGGTAATCTTCTTTGGAGTTAAAACGATCGGTATTGTAAGCATACAAACACTGGCGAATGTTTTTGGTATCTCTCAAATAAGAAATGGTGAATTGCCAAAGCTGTTTAAATTCTTCCGGTGTGCAATGATCTTTTCCCCACCAAAACCAATTGCCGTTCAACTCATGAAAGAGGCGCAGGATTACCGGAATTTGTTCGCCATTTTTCCCTTTTAAGCTCACGATAAAATTGGCAACTTTATCTAACCAGGTTTTATATAATTCATTCCTTTCGCCGCCGGGCAAAATGGATGTAACTGTTCCCGGCGCCGGATCCCAGGCGGTTTTACCCGTTAATGGATTGTTTAAATGCCAGCTTAAAGTAATTACCCCTCCGCGTTCGTAAACAGTTCGGATATAATTGCGCATCGAATCAAAAGGAACGCTGTCAAGATTCACGGGATGATCCAATTCTATCCGTCCCAATTCAAAACCATAAATAGCAGGATAATCACCGGTTACTTCTTTTACGTCACTTTTACCAGAAACATATTTCCATCCAACTCCATACGCAAGGTCATCCTGGTGGCCAAACATGATGCCCTTATTTTTTAATTTCAATAAATTAAAAAATAGGTTTTTTGTTTGTTTACTGGCAAGAGGATCAATTGAATTTTGAGCATATAAAGTAAAACTGCCGGAGACCAGTAATAGGAAAATGGAAAATATGAAGTGCTCTCTTTTCATCAAATAAAACGTAAATTTTACTGAATACCCAGGATAATTAAAACCTGGTTCTGAAATTAATTAATGTTCAGAACCAGGTTCATCGTTTTTCTTAATTTTTTTATCTTAAACCCACGTGGTCAATATGGATTGTCCCGCCCCATCCTGCTGATTGGAAAACAACTTCACTCAAATTAGCAGGGCTTCCCAAAGAAGAAAGATTTAGACTATATGTTGACCATTCATCCTCTTTGATCACAACCCCGGTGGGAGAACCGTATTTACCATTAATTACTACATTTAAGGTTTTCCCGCCAGTACCGGTTTCTCCAAAAACTGAGAATTCTAACTTGGTATATCCTGACGTAGAAACACCGGTTCCATTTGGATTATGAAGCGTTATACCCTGGTATCCGTTTCCGGCATTGTAAACAGCTAAAATGGATTTCGTCCCTTGTCGAACATTGGAAGTATTATTGAAATCGTGTGTATCTGTATAAGACCAGTCCTGGAAGCCATTCTGGGTAGCATCAGTATATAGAGGAAGCGGGAAATCTGCAAGTGGAGGAAGGCCGCCATTCAATACAAGATCATCAGTAGAAGTTACTGTCAATGGTGAATTAAGAACAGATAAAACGATTTTCCCTTTCAGAGTTCCTTTAGGAACTTTTACGACAATGCTTGTGGCAGACTGGCTCACGAAAGTAGTAATTGGGGCTGTAGCTCCGACAAAAGATATTCCTGTAACCAAATCAAGATTGGTACCTGTAATGGTAACGTTGGCTTCCGCATCAATAGGGTTCGGAGACATGGTAGTTATAGCAGGCATAATCAAATCCAGTTGCTGTGCGGAAGCAGTACTAACGCCTGAAGCAGCAACAACAGTTACCTGGCCTTTCGTTGTCTCGCCCGGAACTTTTACAACAATTGAAGTAGCAGATTGACTTACAAAAGAATCAACGGGTGTAGCCACTCCTGTAAATTTAATTTGTTTTACCAGGTCAAGATCAGTTCCGGTTAAAGTAACATTATTGGCATGTTTTATGGGATTAGGAGTGACGTCAGTAACCATGGGTAATGTTACGTGTAGCGTATCAGTTGTTTCTACAAAGCTTGAATCGGTACCACCGTAGGCAAGTACCAACGTACCGGTTTGAGCATCCAAAGGTACACTCAACTGGAGTTCATTTTTACTCTGACTTATAAAAGTGGTTACTATTTTTCCATCATTAAATGTGACGCCGGTTACCCAGTTAAGGTAATCACCTTTTATCGTTATATTTTCACCAGGGCGGGCTAAACCAGTAATAGAAGAAACAGTAGCTGCAACAGCAATATTAAATTGTGTTTTGGAAACAATATCTCCTGCAGAAGTTTTCAAAGTCACAAACCCCTTCTCTGTTTGGTTAGGTACAATCACAAATATTTCTCTGCTTGATTGCGAAATAAAATCACTTTTTGCAACAGTTGCTTTGGTAAAATCTATTTCGGTAACCCGATCGAGATTATTACCAAAAAAACGAATGGTATCGCCTGGTTCTGCGCCCGTCGGCCCAAAACTCAGCAATTCTGTAGCAGAGGATGTTGGAGTTCCATTATCCTTTTTGCATCCATAAAAAGTAAGGCTGCCAACAATAAGGATTATGCTTAAGAGGCGCACTTTATAAATTACTTTCATGCTATATGTTGTTAGATTGGTGAATATTTATTGATCAACTTTTGGAACGATTCTAAAATTATCAAAACTCATGTCAGCATCAAGGTCGCCGGGGCCTTGCAGCAATACCATCGCCCAATATCCATTAGGATTCACAACCGGAGGTGTGGTATAGCTTGCCACAACTTCTTCATATGGAATGACAACTGTTTGCCACTTACCTTTGGTATCATATGGAGGCGCCCATTTATATCCTTTTGTATCCTGAACAACCGATCCTCCCGCGTTAATAGTGATCATACTGTTGTTATAAGGCTTCATGGTATTGATCTCAAACTTGAGATAATATTTTTCAGGGTGGAGAATGGCATCATCAGGAATATTTTTGCTATAGCTCGGCATTGAACCAGCGTCACCATCGGCAAGCTCATTCCAACCCCAGCTACCAATATGTCCTGTTATCCGGAAATAGTTGCCGTTAATTTTAGGCGGGTCACCCGGCCCTGGGTTTGTCACTACAAGTGATGCATTATTCCAGCCTTCAAAGGGATCGCTGGCAATAAATATATTTCTTGGATCCCTAAACCAGAAGTTGGATTTGGTTTCACCAAAATTAGTTTTAATAGTGATTGGTCCTGGCTGTGCGTCTGCGGGAATTTTAAATTGTAGCTGTTCATCTGCCACATTCACAAGTTCACCGGTAGCGCCCCCGGTGAATGTTACAGTAACCGGCGCATAAAAATAATTGCCAATAATAGTTGCTACATCACCTTCATTTACATACTCAGATACCATACTATTCACTGCTGGCTTGCTGATCTCCACTTCGAACGGATGTTCAAGTTTGTAACCATTTTTAAAAATAATAGTAAGATTGTTGGTAATAGAATCCGGTATTGCACTGGGAACAGAGGCAAGGATAGAAGTATTGCTTATATAAGTAGGCGTTAATCTTGCCTGCTGGTCGTTGAACCAGACTTCGCGTGCCTCACCCAGGTTATTTCCTACAATAGCAATCAGTTGGCCCTGTCCTGCACTGACCAACAAAGAATCAGAGGATTGCGGGCTTGTAATTCTTACATAATTTACCACAGGAGTCCCTCCAGAATCTTTCTTGCAGGAAGTAAACATACTTACGGATGCCATCAGCATCAGGAGCGTTAATAAGATTTTATTTATTGATTTCATTGAAGTAGTTATTTCATTTTGAAAAATTATTTCCAATTTGTTATGGATAATCCACTGGATCCAGTTTAAGATTAGGAGCCTGGCTTAGTTCCGAGTTTGGAATAGGCAGCAAAAAATTCCCTTCATTAGCATTAATTTGCCTTTCCGTGAACCATGAAGTTTTAGTGAAAGTCCATACCGTTGGATTTGGCATTTGATCTGGCTGTGCAAAGAATAAACCTCTGTCCTGCGAGTCTAGAATCTCGAATGCTTTTTGAGGATTCCAATAATGCAGGCTTACGAAATCGTACCAGGCCATACCTTCCAAAGCAAACTCCTTAAATCTTTCGGAATAAACATCATCTAAGGTAAGAGGTCCACTGCCGTTATCACCGCCAACTTCATAAGCAGGCAAACCAGCTCTTGTATGAATTGCATTAAAATATTCAACAGCAGTAGGGTCTGTTGTCGAATTATTATTTCCAATCACTGCTTCTGTATAAATTAGATATAATTCGGCCAGGCGCATCATATAAGTATCATTCGGATAATGCTGTTGTGCCGCTATTCCAGCCAAATCTATTGGCGAACCAATCACATATTTTTTAACCGATAAAAAGTTGTTGTCAGTACCTGTAAAGGGAAATACCAATGCCTTTTTAGTACTCACACTCGTAATTTCAGGATAGGTAAAACCCGGTAGCATGAAGGTGGCATGCAGGCGTTGGTCTAAAGTCCTTCCTTTTAAAGTACCGTCAGGTTGAAGGGTAAACCCATCGTATTGGCTCAACAGCCACCAGGTGCAACCTTTATCTCCACCCCAGCCGCCAAAAGAAATATCAGGACTGAAGGCTAAATATTCGGGCATACTGTTGTTGGTGCCCCAGGCGCTGGTTCCCGAAAAAACCCACTGTAATTCAAACAACGATTCAGAATTATTATCATAAGGATATTTAAAAAGGTCTTCATAATTTGATAACAGCTTTTTCCCACTATTATTAATTACATCAGCAGCATAATATTTGGCACTGTCTAAAAACATCTGGTTTCTGCTTCCGTTACCGCCTTCAACGCCAGCTCTTGTTAAATAAAAGCGTGCGAGCATTCCTTCCGCGGACCACTTTGTGAGTCTTCCAGGCTGTGATTCAACATCAGGGAGATCGGCAGCAGCGGCGCGCATTTCACGGGTAATAAAACGCCAGACACTGGGCACTGTGTTGCGATGAATCGAAGTGTCAAACAACTGTTCAACATTATTCTCAATAACCGGCACAGGCCCCCAGTTCATAACAAGGTAACGGTAAGCCAAAGCACGCATAAACCTTGCCTCTGCTATAGCAACCTTTTTTGCTCCCTCCGTTACATTAGAACCTGCAAATCTGTTGATATTATAGATGGCAAGATTGGATTGAGCCACCACATTGAAGAATGCCCGCCATGAAGCACCATTCTCTCCATTATCACCGGTGGTATTGAACATTACATTACCGCGATCATTCCAGGCAGAGAAAGCTGAACCACCTCTGAAATCGCCCAAATTATACATCGCCTTATCGTTATAATCAAACCAGACTTCACTATAAAGCAAGCTTGTAGCTGCAGCCAACTGTTCATCATTCTGATAGAAATTGACATCTACGATAGAACTTTTAGGCGGTTTTTCCAAAAAGTCCTTTTTACAGCCTGACAAGGTTGCAAAAGCCAGTACCAAAATTCCGAAATAATTTATGTATGTTATCTTTTTCATATTGCAATAGTTTAAAAGTTTACGCTTACGGCTATATTATACATTCTTGTAAGTGGGTAGCGTCCGAAATCTATTCCCGTCGCCTGGTTACCGCCTGCAGAACCAGTACCTACATAAGAACCAACTTCAGGGTCATAACCGGTATAATGAGTAAGTGTTACCAGATTTTGTGCGCCAATAGTCGCCTTCAGACCCTTTATCACTTTTGTACTTTCGAGCCATCTTGCTGGAAAATTATAAGAAAGCGAAACGTTTTTTAATCTTAAATAAGAGCCGTCTTCCACAAACCTGCTCGTAATTTTACCATAATCATTATCACTTGCTATCTGGTTATTGGTAATGCGCGGAATAGTTGTTCCCGGATTAGCCAGCATAGTCTTCCCCGTACCATCATCTATCAATTTTGCATATTGCATTACGTCAGTAAACAGATTTCGGCTGAGATTAATGTTATTTGGATTGCTTGCATCCTGGGCAATGTAATTATATACATCGTTACCATAAGTGCCAATTACAAGAACACTCAAATCAAATCCTTTATAGCTGAAAGTGTTTGTAAAACCGAGTGTAAGTTTTGGCCATGGGTTCCCAATATTGGTCATATCATCCACATTAATAACGCTATCACCATTCATGTCTTTATATTTTACATCACCTATCCATAAGCCTGTGGCAGGATCAGCTTTTATTCTGTTACCACTGTTATCAACAGGTACCGGGCTACTATTAATATCTTCTACTGACTGAAACAATCCATCTACAACATAGCCTCTGAACAACCAGGGTGCAGAGCCTATTGCCGAACGCTGTGTCCAGTTATTCATCCACCAGGAATTCCTTTCTATAAAAGCATTGTCCTCATTCAAGCCGGTAATAAGGGTTTCATAGTGTGACAGGTTTACGTTGGTTTGCCAGGTGAAATCTTTACTCCGGATAACAGTGGCATCAATTGTAATATCCCATCCTTTTGTTTTTAAAGACCCAGCATTTACCAATGGCGCGCCAACTGCTCCAGGACTACCATTAGTTCCCATATATGCCGGGAGACTTGCAGTCATAATCAGGTTATCGGTTTTCTTTGTATAATAATTCGCATCAATATTGATCCTGTTTTGTAATAAACCCAAATTTAACCCGAAGTTATTGGTGTTTGTTTCTTCCCATTTTAACTTCGGATTGGTGAAGGTTGAAGGAAGAAAACCTGTCCCCCAAGGTGTTGCACCAGTTGCCATGGCTGCATAAATACCAGATCCCGTGCCCTGGTTACCCGTCAAACCAGTTTCGTATCTAAACTTCAATTCACTCATCCACGGAACATTAAAGAATTTTTCCTGACTAACTCTCCATGCCACTGATAATGAAGGAAAATTCCCCCATCTATTATCCGGCCCGAAATTAGGTGAACCATCACTTCTGAAGGTTGCCGTTAATAAATAACGATTGTCATAATTATAATTCAATCTACCAAGGTAAGATTCCATTGACCACGGATAGGTGCCGCCTCCATTGGTTGAAGTAAGCGGATCGCCGGCGTTTACATCAAAAATATCATTAGTAAGAAACCCGGTTCTTCCTGCAGATAAGGCCTGGTATTCAGAGGCCTGCGCTTCATGGCTTACCATTACATCTATATTGTGCTTACTAAATTGCCGGTTATATTCGAGCAGTTCGTTCCAGTTCCAGTACCAGCTTGAATAAGTACCGGTGGTTAAAGCAGCGATTGAATTATAATGCCATTGATCAATATTATAAGTTGGTGTATAGTAAGTAGATAAACCGCTACCAATATTTCCGTTAAATGAGCTTCTAAATGTAAGGCCTTTCGCAAGTGTTACCCCTAAATTTAAACCACCCAAAAATTGCCTTTTCATATTCTTATTTGTGATGAGAGAAGCTAACGCAATTGGATTAATAGGTGCAAACTGATTGGCGCCATTAACCGGGTCGCTGCCACCCCATGAACCATCAAAATTGGTCACAGGTATTTGAGGTGTTAACCTTAATGCATTGGCTATAAGGGGGCTTTGCGCATCTCCATAGTTTGTTGTTACCAAATTTTCATTAGTTTGATTAAAATTAAGATTGGCGCCAATTGTTAACCACGGCCTGGGTTTATTATCAAGGTTTAATCTTAGTCCATATCTTTTAAAACCAGAACCTTCAGCCACTCCATTCTGGTCTAAATATTCACCTGATAAGTAATAAGTTGTATTAGTACCGCCACCGCTCAAGTTCAACTGATGCTTGTTCATAGTTGCATTATTAAAGAGCTCTTTCTGCCAGTCAGTCCCCGGCCCCAGTAATGATGAATCTAAAAATTCAGCAGGAGTAGTGCCACCTGCAATTTGATGATATTGTTTAACCATGCTTGCATATTGCTGTAAATTCATTACATCCAGATGGTCGGGGGGCGTTTGCAAATTATTCTGATAAGAATAATTTATTTTAAAATCACCAGATTTACCGCGTTTGGTAGTAATTAATATTACTCCATTTGTCCCCCGTGAACCATAGATAGCAGTTGCAGACGGCCCTTGCAGCACTTGTATGTTATCAATATCTGCGGGATTTAAACCTGATAAAGGATTGGAAGAACTCGAATTACCATAAGAAACATCCTCACTTGCCTGTATCTGTACTCCATCTATTACATATAATGGCTGGGTGCGGTTCAGTGAACTTATACCGCGAATATTTACATTAATACCACCACCCGGCTGACCGGAATTTTGGGTAACATATACTCCCGCGGCTCGTCCCTGAATCGCTTGCTCTACCGTTGTATTTATTGTTTCATTAATTTGCTGTGAAGAAACACTGGTTTGAGCAGTTGTAAGGTTTACTTTGCTCGCCTTTCCATAACCGACAACCACCACGTCAGTAAGAGCATTTGCATTTACCGCCATAGTGATCTCGAAATTGGCTCTATCACCGATTGAAATTTCCTCAGTCTTCATTCCAACAAAAGAAACAATAAGTACTTTTCCATTTGCGGGCACATTGAGTGAAAATGAACCATTCACACCAGTGGCAGTGCTAACCGAAGTGTTTTTCACCGTCACGGTTGCACCGAAAAGCCCCTTTCCACCTTCGTCACTAACGGTTCCTGAAATTGTCCTTTTTTGAGCAAATGCTGTAGAAAAAGAAAACGAAGCTATTAATAGAATCAGCAGTTCTCTTGATAAAAATTTTCTCATAATTGCAATTCTTTAGATTTCAAAGCTATTTTAAATTATAACAGTAAAATAGTACGTTTTTATCTTTTCAATGTGTTTTTTTATGATTTAATTAACACTCATGTAATAATACTCAATGTTATAAATACTCTTAAAGTATAAAATAAATTTTCTTGTCTAATACTATATTGATATTTTTTTAATCCAATTAAATAGAAATAAATAAAAACCCTTGTTTTTATAAAATTATCAATTCCAGTAAGGCTGGGATTAGCGAGGTATAGAGGGGTTGTTAGTGCGAATTGATTGCTTTTTTGGTTAGCGGGTATACCAATAGTGTAAATTTATAAAATATATCTTATGATATAATTATCATGATATATATATAATTGATCAGTAATCATTATTTGGTTTCACGGCATTTACCACACGCTTTTTGAACTTATTTCCTGTTTGCCTGGAAGTATCCTTTTTCGCCGGATTATAATTGGATGGACCGAGTGGCCTCGATGCAGGCATCACATTTTTTGGTACTGGTTTACTAAAATCTGATTCTACCGGCACCTCCGTAGGCGCGGCATAATCATCCGCATTCCCGTTTCCATCAACATCTGCAGAGTCGCTGCCATGCCCTTCCTTGGCGATTGCCGCAAAATTTTGATCTGCAAAAATGGGATTGTTATTTAATTCTGCTGGCTTCTGGAAAGTTGCTTTCGGATCAATTCCCAATGATTTGTCGGCATAAACTTTTTGCATAAAATAAGCCCATTCTGGCATCGCCATCTGGTTACCACCTGAAGATTGCCGGATCTTTAAAAACGGATCATCACATCCAACCCAGGAGCCGGCGAGAATCTGTGGTGTATAGCCGATAAACCAGCCGTCTGTGTAATCATTGGTTGTTCCTGTTTTTCCACCAATAGCGCTGTTTATTCCATATCTCCATCTCATTGAGCCCGCTGTTCCATAATCTACCACGCCCTGCATCATTCTGACCATTGTGTATGCATCTACTTCACTGATCACCTGTTTTATTTCCGGTTCAAAAGTTTGAAGCACATTGCCATCTTTGTCTTCAATTTTGGATAAATAAATTGGTTCCGTATTAAAACCTCTGTCAGGAAACATTGTATAAGCGCGAAGCATTTCTATGAGTTGAATATCTGCTGAACCTAGTGCAATCGAAGGTGCAACCGGAATATAGCTTTTTATGCCGCATAAATGGGCAAACTCTACCGTCTTTTTCGGGCCTATCCGGCTCATCAGGTCATAAGCAGCTACATTGATAGATTTGGCAAGACAATAGGCCATTGTTCCACCTGGTCCTGAAATCGTTTTATTGGCAAGTGTGATTGTCGTACCCCCAATATAACTATCTGGTGTCAGGCCCGCATCGGTTATGGCGAGCGTATAAAGAACCGGCTTAAATGTAGAACCAACTTGCCTGTTAGCTGTGACGTGATCGAATTTGAACCATTTAAAATCTATTCCACCAACCCACGCTTTTATTTCACCCGACACCGGATCCATGGCACAAAAAGCGGTCTGCATCATTTGCTTAAAATATTTTATAGAATCAATTGGCTTCATAACCGTATCAGTTTCGCGGTTTTTATTCCATGCGAAAACTTTCATGCTCACCGGCTTGTAAAAAGATGCTTTTATTTCCGCATCCGTTGCGCCCGCTTCCTTCATGTTTTTCCAACGCTCGCTTTCTTTCATGGCGCGATTTAGAATGTCGTCATGGCCTTTCCAGATGCCCTTTTCCAACTGGCGGTTAAAAATCTTCTGCATCGAAGTCATGTGTTTAATAACTGCTTCTTCTGCATACAGTTGCATTTTTGGATTAATAGTCGTATAAATTTTCAAACCATCACGGAAAAGATCATAATTTTCACCGGTTTTCGGATTCTTATGTGTATTGCACCAATCCTGCAATTTTTTAGTAAGAACGGATCGGAAATAAGGGGCAATCCCCATGCTTTCGTCAGCTTTTTTGTATTTAACTCCTAAAGGTTTTTTCTTCAAAACATCTGCTTCTGCTTCAGGAAGAACATCATTGGTAACCATCCTGTCTAAAACAAGATTTCTTCTTGCCAACGCTGCGTCAGGGTGGCGCCGGGGATCATATTGCCCCGGCCCACTCAGCATTCCAACTAACAAAGCTGCTTCATCCGCAGTAAGTTTAGAAGGTTCCTTTTGAAAATACACCAACGAAGCATTTCTGATACCATAAACATTTAACCATGAAACGCGGTTGAGATACAGAGCAATAATTTCCTGTTTGGTAAAATTCCGTTCCAGTTTCAGGGCAACGATCCATTCTTTTATTTTATCAATTCCTCTTTTCATTACTGATCCTCTGCCTTGTTTTAAAATATTTTTGGCAAGCTGCTGGGTAATGGTGCTTCCGCCGCCCTGCTTACCAAATCCTTTTATGGCACGGGCTAAGGCAATCGGATCAATCCCTGAATGTTCATAAAAACGAATGTCTTCTGTAGAAATCAAGGCGTTGATCACGCTTTTAGAAATGTCTTTATAATCTACCGAAACCCTGTTTTCGGTATAAATCTTCCCCATCAGTGTAGTTCCATCGTCCGCATAAATTTCCGTTGCCAGATTTGCCTGCGGATTTTCTAATTCCTGCAGTGAAGGCAATTTGCCAAATAGCCCAAAATAAGCAGCCGTTAACACCAATGCAAACATCGCAAATCCAATGGCAACAATTGCCCATAGGACCTTTACATTAGGCCTCATAGTTGATTTCTTAGTAACTTTTTTTTTCGGAGGGTTTTGCATTTCTATTTCTTTAAGACGCGGAAAAGTATTAAAATTTTTGATAGGGAAAACTTAAAATTTGCCCGGGTATTTTTTATTTAGAAGATCCAGGTAGCTCTTCAGGTCTTTATTTTCTTTTAGCAATTGAAGATTGCTTTCTGAAATAATATAAAAAGAATATTTCTGCGCGGGCAGCCACGAGATCTGCGAAGGCGCAGCCTGCTTTAGTTTGTCGAGATATTTTATGGCAATATCTGCACCTTCAAATTGAGAAAAGACCAATAAAGTTCGTTCACTGTCCAGGGTATCTTTTGCAATCTGAATTTTATTCGTACTAATGCTCTGGCTGTTAAACCTGTTAAAAGCATTTCTTGCTTCGCTGCTGTAAACCGGATCTACCTTTGTAAGTACCATCACAACATTCTGCGGCTCCGTCGGATCAAAACTAAAGGATGCATTTTTTATAGGTGGTGCTAATTTTTTCGCAGGATTTACTTCCGCTTTTCCCGGTTGTACTACTTCGTTTTGAATAACCGGTTTTTCATTATTTACCGGAGGTTTTATATTGTTCACAATTTTCGATTCATCAAAAACAACTATCTGCGAATCTTCTTTTGCTCTCACCACATTTAGATTCGTAAGGTAACGCTCGATGCTGTCTCTTTTTCCCAAAATATCAATCATCGTTGCCGCTTTATCTTTCATTGGCGAAGTTGGATAGTTGTCTATGATCTGATGCAATACTTTCATTGCAGAACTATCCTCACGTTTTTGAATGTAATAAACCGATTGAATATAAAGCAATTGCGGGTTCCAATAACTCTGGCCATACAAACTATCAGCGGCATTCTTTTCTCTGATGGCTTCCTCAAAATTCCCTTCAATAAAAAGGTTATAAATCTTGGCATATCTGTTAGATGCAGCGGTATCTTTTTCAGAAGGGTTGAAAGCTTCGGGGTGCAAAAGATACAGCGCATACTTGCTATCATTAAAATTTTTCACCAAAAGATTTTTGTAAAAATCCGCCTGGGCCAAGTTGCCAATTTTGTTGTAGCAATAAGAAAGATTCATGTACAATTCGCCAGCATACAAACTATCAGGAAAGCGTTTTAATGACTGCTGGTAAGATTCAATGGCGGCATAATAATCTTCTAAAAGATTCTGGTAATTTTTCCCAAGTTGAAATAACGAACGCGCTATTTTTGAATTGGAAGTATCCAAAGCAGGCTTGGTAAGCGGAACATTTGCCAGTAAGCCTTCTTCTGAAATATCCTGCTGGTAAGGAGTCGCAGGAATTTGGGTATTGCCGGATTCCACCTGCGACGCCATAGGATCTCCGTAATTTGCATTCGCCTGATCAGGGTTATTTCCAACAGAAGCATTTGGAGTTGAACCCGAAATGCGGCGCCAATTATCTACGTTTTGCCTCTTGCCCCAAACTCTTTTAAATTCATTATAACCGTTTCCTTTTAAGGCATTATTATAAAAATACCAATCTCCTTTTTTGCTGTTATTGTTTGAAAAAATATCGGACGACTGATTTTGCCTGTTGAAGAAATCGGATGAAGGGCCAGTGTATGCTTCTTCATCTTTTATTCCACGCTCCTTTCTTAATTTCTTTGATAATTTTTTTAAAAAATCTTCTCTTTGATCAGCAGGCATTGCAGCAATTGCCTGAAGACTGTCTTCTCTTTGAATAATATCAAGATGTGTCACAATTTGCGCCAGGGCGCTTTTTCGTGATTCTATTTGAGAAATCTCTAAAGTAGTATCGCCAGCGGTTTGAATGCTGTCATAAGAATTATAGGATTTCTGGTAATTCTTTTGTAAATAATTTATTTCAGCTAGATTGAGAAATGCCTGGTTCTTTAAAAACAGATTGTTTTCATTAAAAACCGTACTTGCTTTGTAAAAATGAAGCGCGGAAGAAGTATCCGGTTTTTCCATCGCAAGCTGGCCTGCGGAATAAAAGATAATATCGCGATAAGGTTTAAATTTATCTTTATGAGTCATGCGCAATAATCTTGAAATGCTGTTATCAATTTCGGTAGGATCTTTACTCTTCAACATTTTTGCTTTATTCAGATTGGCATAAATATCCATCAGCGGATCGGTGGTATTTCTGATGGCTTTATCATAGAAATCAGACGCAGTGTCCTGGTTGTCATTCATTTCATAAAGCTCTGCCAATAAATATTCACGTCTTGCTTTATCTGCCATATCAATCGCATTTGGCAGCGCATTACGGATATAAACAATTGCGCTGTCATACATTTTTTGTTGAAAAAACCAATAGCCCTGAACTTCTTGAAAATAAGGGTCCAATCGACTTGGAAACAAAGGATCATTTTTTAAAGTATTGATCAACCCCGCAGCTTCGGCATAATTGCCCATGTCGATAAAAGTACGCACCTGCCAAACCAAAGCGTCGTTTCTGCTCGGCGGCCGTGATAAAGTTTTTTCAATAATATTCCGGTCTTCTTTACTCGAAATACTCAAAGAATTATTGGAACGGTTTTCATTTGAGCCTACAACCAATTGATCTTCATTTTTTTTTGTTCTTGGAAAAAGATTGTAATTGATAAATTGAAAAGTCATGGAGGCAGAATCAAAGTCTTTACGCAGGTAATATGCTTTGCCTATTAATAAATAAAAATTATCTACCCAATCGCTGCGAAGATCATGTAGCAAAATACCTGCGGTGGCTTTATAAATTACTGAATCGAGCTCATTTTTTTGTGCCGATGTATTATCTAAAGTATAGCTGTAATAAGGAATTAATTTTGAGTAATCATCTTTGCCGGCCATCCTGGCAAGCTCAATTACAGAATTAATTTTATTATTAGCGTTAAAAAAATAATTGTAATGGCTGGTGGTATTTTGAATGAATCTTCTTGGAGCAGTAAATTTTTTTTCGCCGGTTTTTTCGGATCTGAGCTTTGTCTCTTTAAACTTTTTAGGTTTGTCTTTTTGTAAATCAAAAGTAATTTTTTCAACTTGGGCATGAACCTCCGGCAGCAGAAAAAAGAAGAACAATAAGACAGATACCCACTTAATGATCCGGTTATTCATGAAGATTGTCAGTTTTACAAAATAAGAATTCGCAAAAAAAGTTCTTTTACTGATAAGAACTCCTTTTCGGCAAAATTATTTTAAAAATACGGTTATTTTAAGCTAATATGCTATTATGTAAAATTGGTGTATTATTTTTAACAACCAGTAAGAAGAGACAAAGGTGCCAGAATAAGAAAGAAATAAAATTATTTTGAAAACACGCAAAGAAACAAACCACCAATTGATACGCTATGCCGGGATGGGCGCTCAATTTTTAGCCAGTATCGGGCTAGGAATATTTATTGGAATAAAACTGGACAAGTGGTTCAATTTTTCTTTTCCTTTGCTGGTGTGGTTGTTGCCGCTTTTTATTATTACCGGCCTGATCGTGAAAATTATTAAAGACACTTCCAAAAAATGAATCAACCTCTCTTAAAAAAATTTGTACCCATAATTGTAACTTTTATTTTAATTAATGTGCTGGTTTTTATTTTTCAAAAAACATTAATTATTGCCGGCTTTAATGTTGGCTTTTTATTAGCTTCGAACTTGGTTCTTTTTTTATTAACCTGTTTCGGTTTTTTTATTCAGACAAAAGGCGTTCGTTCTACAAACGTTCATGCATTTATCCGCGGCGTTTATTCGTCGCTTTTGCTGAAAATGTTTATAATCGTTATTGCCATTGTTATCTATATTTTAGTAATGGGCGGACAGATAAATAAGCCTGCTTTATTTACATCTATGGGAATTTACCTGGTTTATACTTCGATGGAAGTAATTCAATTAATGAAAATTGCGAGAAAAAAAACCGATGCTTAAAGAAGAATCTTCATTAGACCTGTTGAAGCCTTACCTGCCCGAAGGCTCATTTGATGGTGCCACCTTTTATTTGATAAAATATAAAGTGCACCTTACCGTAACCCGCGAGCGGATTACAAAATTGGGCGATTACCGCAATAAACATTTGAATAAAAATCACCGCATCAGCGTAAACGGAAACCTCAATAAATATTCTTTCCTGATTACTTTGTTGCATGAACTTGGGCATTTGGTTGCGTATGAAAAACACGGAAATAAAATCCAGGCGCATGGCTCGCAATGGAAAAACGAGTTTGGAAACATTCTGGCAGGCTTCATTTCAAAAAAAATATTTCCTAACGATATTGAAACAGAACTATTGAGAACGCTCCGGAATCCTGCGGCCAGTTCCTGCGCGGAAGCAGCATTGACAAGAATCTTAAAAAAATATGACCCGCACAAACCAGGCGTCTTTTTGTTGGAAGAGTTGCCAAACGAAAGCTTGTTCAGATTTAAAAACGGTCACATTTATAAAAAAGAAAAAAAGATCAGAACGCGCTTTTTATGCAAAGATCAATTAACCAATAAATTGTTTTTATTTAGCCCGATCGCGGAAGTAGAGTTGGTGAAAAAATAGATGACTTTTTAAATAAGGTGAAAACCTGCCTTCTTCTAATTTAATCAATGCGGTTTCAATAAAACCTTTCAAGATTAATCTCTTAGTAACAAATTTTTTATAAGCTTTCAGAAATGATTTTGAAGGAACAAGTTTTCTCTTATTCATTCGGGTTAGAGAGTGTTTAAAATAGAAATAACTTTTGCAGCAGTTGTGGCTTTAATGTTTTTAGATTTAAAATCAGTCGTTGTTTGTTCAGCATTTTTAGCGATTTCTTTTCGTCTTTCTCTGATCTGGCGATTTTGCATATTTCGAGTACATTTCTCTTGACGAAATCAAGTTGCATAATGGAATCTAATGTATCGTTTAAAGTAATCATAAAATTTAAATGTAGCACGAGTTTACTTTAGTTTATTGAATAGTAGTTTTGCATTTTTAATTTTAAATTATGACTTCACAACGTTACCAACGCCTCTCTTCTGTTCTTCACCATCGCCAGCCGGATCTTACCGTTATTTTAGAAAATGTTTTTGATCCGCATAATATTTCAGCAGTTATGCGGACCTGTGATGCCGTTGGGATTCAGGACGTTTATGTTTTAAGTAACCGGATTCCCCCACATAAAAAATGGGGCGAGAAAAGTTCTTCAACTGCTTCGAAATGGCTGACGATTCATCAATTTACAGATGTGAAAAATTGTTTTCAAGAGATCCGAAAAAAATATGCTAAGATTTATACTTCTCACCTGGGAGAAAATTCAAAAAACCTTTATCAAATGGATCTTACAGAATCTGTTGCATTGATTTTTGGAAACGAAACTTTTGGAGTGAGTGATGATATTCGAGCATATGCTGACGGTGATTTTATTATTCCGCAAGTGGGCATTATTAAATCGTTGAATATTTCTGTAGCCTGTGCGGTTACTCTGTATGAAGCTTTCAGGCAAAAAAATGGAAAAGGGCATTATGAAGAAAGTCGTTTACCAAAAACAGAAATGCAGAATTTGCAAAAGCAATGGGGAATTATAGAAGAATAAAATGAAATAAAAAACCACGATATTTGTTCATTTACTGTATACACATTATTTGTTCATAAAATGAAACTGCAATTACTTCCCAATTTTGTTCGGCTTAAATCAATTGAAAATGAAAAAATCTACTTTGTTCATTACTTTTTGTCTTTTAATAACTACTTCTGCCTTTTCTCAAACAGTAAACGGAATTCCACTGAAAGAACTTAATGCTCATGCAGAATATATTCGCGTAAGCGAAAATCAAATTTATTTTAGCAAAAAAATCAATATTGATATTGATTACGGCCAGGCTTATAGAATTAAAAATACCAGGGTTCTGGATGGAAATGGAAATCCAATGGAGTTTAATTCTATGATCGAGGCGCTAAATTTTATGAGTAACCTTGGTTATGAACTGGTGAATGGCGGTGATAATATCAGCTCTTTTTTATTGAGAAGAAAGCAATCAGGTTTTCAATCAACTAATACATTCCCCATACTGTCTGCAAACGCCAATTCAAAAAGAATTGAATAACGCTTTTCACGGTTTATAAATGCTTTACATCTGGAAGATGAAATTTTGACGGATTTTTTACACAAAAAAACTGACATACAAATACATTCCACTGCCAAGTAATCTGATTAAATGATTTGGTACAATTATTCGTGGTACATTTGCAACCCAAATAATAAATTAAATAAATTTAACAATTATGGCAAAAGAAACTTTTGAACTCTTTGATGACAGAGTTCTGGTTAAACCGAATGCGGCTGAAGAGAAAACCGCCGGTGGAATTATTATTCCGGATACCGCAAAAGAAAAACCACAAAAAGGTACGGTGATCGCGGTTGGAAAAGGAAAATATGCAGAACAAACCGGTAACCTGATTCCGGTAAATGTAAAAGAAGGCGATGTCGTACTTTATGGAAAATACGGCGGCACAGAAATTAGTCTGAATGGCGAAGATTACCTGATTATGCGTTCTTCCGACATTTTAATGAAAATTAGTTAATTCATCTTTTAAAAAATTAATAAATAACAAAATGGCTAAACAAATATTTTTCGAAATAGAAGCCCGCAATAAAATGAAAAAGGGCGTTGACACGCTTGCTAACGCGGTGAAAGTAACTCTTGGGCCAAAAGGCAGAAATGTAGTTATTGATAAAAAATTCGGCGCACCACAGGTTACTAAAGACGGAGTAACAGTTGCTAAAGAAATTGAACTGGAAGACCCGATTGAAAATATGGGTGCTCAGATGGTAAAAGAAGTAGCGTCAAAAACTGCGGATATTGCAGGTGACGGTACAACAACTGCAACTGTTCTTGCTCAGTCAGTTATCAGCGAAGGTTTGCGAAATGTAGCTGCCGGGGCCAATCCGATGGATTTGAAACGTGGTATTGACAAAGCGGTTTCTGCTGTGGTTGCGCATTTGAAAAAACAATCCGTAACCGTTGGAAACGATAATGCCAAAATACAGCAGGTTGCTTCTATTTCTGCAAACAACGATGAATCTATTGGAAAACTGATTGCAGAAGCAATGACTAAAGTTGGAAAAGAAGGGGTGATTACTGTTGAGGAAGCAAAAGGAACTGACACAACAGTTGAAGTAGTTGAAGGTATGCAATTTGACAGAGGCTATGTTTCTCCTTATTTCGTTACAAACAGCGAAAAGATGGAAGCAGATCTTGAAAATCCTTACATTCTCATTTATGACAAGAAGATATCTACCATGAAGGATATTCTTCATATACTTGAAAAAGTAGCTCAGAGCGGCCGTCCTTTATTAATTATTTCTGAAGACCTCGAAGGTGAAGCATTGGCAACTTTGGTTGTAAATAAACTACGCGGAACCCTGAAAGTCGCTGCTGTAAAGGCTCCTGGCTTTGGAGACAGAAGAAAAGAAATGTTACAGGATATTGCGGTACTAACAAAAGGAATTGTAATTAGTGAAGAACAAGGTTACAAATTAGAAAATGTAGATCTTACTTATTTGGGTGAAGCAACTGCAGTAACCATAGATAAAGACAACACAACAGTTGTAGGTGGAAAAGGCGATAAGAAAGATATTACAGCAAGAGTAAATCAGATCAAGGCCCAGATCGAAAGCACTACTTCTGATTACGATAAGGAAAAATTACAGGAACGTCTGGCAAAATTAAGCGGTGGTGTTGCTGTACTTTATGTGGGTGCTGCAACAGAAGTAGAAATGAAAGAAAAGAAGGATAGAGTTGATGATGCGCTTCATGCAACAAGAGCTGCTGTTGAAGAAGGAATTGTTCCGGGCGGTGGTGTTGCTTATATTCGTGCGATCGAAAGCCTTGAAAATTTAAAAGGACTGAACGCTGACGAAACTACCGGTATTCAAATTGTGAAACGCGCTGTGGAAGAGCCTCTTCGTCAAATTGTTGTGAATAGCGGAATTGAAGGAAGCATCGTGGTTCAGAAAATTAAAGAAGGGAAAAGTGATTTTGGGTTTAATGCACGCACGGAAGTTTATGAAAATTTGCTTGCTGCCGGTGTTATTGATCCAACAAAAGTTACCAGGATTGCTTTGGAAAATGCGGCTTCAATTGCGGGAATGTTACTGACAACTGAATGCGTAATTTCTGACAAACCAGAAAAAGACAAATCTGCTGGTATGCCTCCAATGGGTGGTATGGGCGGTGGCATGGGTGATATGGGCTATTAATCCAGTCATTCGTACTATAACAATATAGGTGTTTAAGTATTAAATCCCTTTGCAAAAATGCGAAGGGATTTTTTTGCTAGACCTAACAGGGTTACAAAGTTTTAGTAACAAACAAATAACGCAAGTTTCTTTTTTCTCTATGAAAGTTGATATAACGGTGATGCTTATACAAAAGTTTTATTCAAAAATAAATTGACGAATCGATTATTTTTTTTTTATCATTTCCATTTCTTCACAGGCTTTTTAAATAGTGAAACGGAGAAAAATAAATAATAAAAAGACATCCACACATCAAAGAAAACAAACCATGGAAATAAATCTTTTTCGTCCAGTTTGTTGGTTGCCTTAAAAATAACATAAGCCTGAATGATAAAGCGGATGGCAAAAGCGATCAAAGTCAGTTTCCAACTTAATATAAAAAGAGAGACGATAAATAATGGATAAAAAAGGAAGAGAGAAAACGCGTAAAGTCCTAATAAAAATTTATGGAGAGGCTTGTAATATTTGCTCGTTGTGTAATGACGTTTCTTCTGCCTGATCCACTGTTTCCAACTGGTTGCTGGCGCTGATAAAGTGAAGGAATCTTTATCAATTACAACGGCAGTATTTTTTTTCGTCGCTGCCTTATTAATAAAAAGATCATCATCGCCGCCAGGAACATGATTGTGAGCAGAGAAACCTTTGTGTCTGAAAAAAACAGATTTTTTATAACTCAGATTTCTGCCAACGCCCATGTAAGCCATCCCGCTTTTTGCATAAGACAAATATTGAAGAGCCGTATGAAACGTTTCCCATCGAACCATTTTATTAAAAAATCCTTTCTTTTTATGCATCGCTCCATAACCTAAAACAATTTCAATTCCATCCTTAAAACCGTCCTGCATTTTTTCTATCCAGAACTCCGAAGCGGGCACGCAGTCAGCATCTGTAAGCAAAACGATCTCATGTTTGGCTGTTTTAATTCCAACACTTAAAGGGAATTTTTTCCCGGGAATAAATCTCGCTTCCTGTTTTAATTCTACCAATTGCAATTGTTTAAATTCGCGCTGGTATTCTTCCAGAATATATTTGCTTTCATCCAAAGAATTATCATTTACAACAATTACTTCATGTGTCGTTGGATATTTTTGAACCAATGCACCGGGAAGATTTTTCACAAGGTTTGCAGCTTCATCTCTCGCACAAATAATTACCGAAACAGGATGTGTTTGAGAAATATTTTTTGGTCTTGCCTTCAAAAGAGCAAGCCGCAAAAAGAAAAATAAATAGTAGAATATTTGTATAAACGTGATTACACAGAAAACAAAAAAAATAATATTTCCAGGTTGAGAAAAAAAATCAGTCAGTTTCATTTGGATGCAAACTTACTTTCGTTCTGAATAGGCGCAAAATTTTTTAAATCATAATGTGGGGAAATAGCAATTCCGACTATTTCTCATTTTACTGTAAACCAAAATTTTTTCAATCACATATCTTTGCAGCCCTTTTTCAAATAAAGATTTCAATGGCTGCCTTACAATTCGAACTTCAACATGCTGATTCATCTACAAAAGCTCGTGCGGGAAAAATCACCACTGATCATGGCGAAATTCTCACGCCGATCTTTATGCCTGTCGGTACGGTTGGAAGCGTGAAAGCCGTTACCCAGCAACAATTAAAAAATGATGTTCAGGCGCAAATCATTTTGGGGAATACTTATCATTTGTATATGCGTCCGGGATTGGATGTTTTGGAATCAGCAGGTGGATTACATAAATTTATGAATTGGCAAAAACCCATTCTTACAGACAGTGGCGGCTACCAGGTTTTTTCTTTGAGCGGTACAAGAAAACTAACAGAAGAAGGCGCGGTTTTTCAGAGCCATATCGATGGAAGCAGACACCTGTTTTCTCCTGAGAAAGTAATGGACATTCAAAGAATTATCGGCGGCGATATCATCATGGCCTTTGATGAATGTCCGCCGGGAGCAAGCGAATATAATTACGCAAAAACTTCTTTAGAATTAACTAATCGCTGGCTCGACAGATGTTTTGAAAGATTTAATTCCACAGAAAATAAATATGGCTATTCTCAGAATTTATTTCCAATTGTGCAAGGGGGAACTCATTATGAACTACGAAAGACTTCGTGCGAATATGTTTCTTCAAAAGAAGCTACGGGAAATGCAATTGGCGGATTAAGCGTTGGCGAACCAACTGAAAAAATGTATGAGATCTGTGAATTATGTTGCGATAATCTTCCACAAAATAAACCACGTTATTTAATGGGTGTGGGCACTCCATGGAATATTTTGGAATGCATTTCGCTCGGCGTTGATATGTTTGATTGCGTAATGCCGACGCGGAATGGACGCAATGCAATGTTATTTACCAGTAATGGAATTATTAACATTGATAACAAAAAATGGGAGAAAGATTTTTCACCGATTGATGATGGAATTGATTGCGAAGTGAGCAATTATTACAGCAAAGCTTACCTGCGGCATTTGATGAAGTCAAAAGAAATTTTGGGTTTGCAAATTGCAAGCATTCACAATCTTACTTTTTATCTCGATATCGTTACCAAAGCCAGGCAACACATTTTTGAAGGAAATTTTTTATTATGGAAAAAAGAAATGGAAGTAAGATGGCAGCAGCGTTTATAGAAAATTATTAATTGAAATTTCAATTCAGTAAATTTTAAAATTTCATCGGAATAAAAATCGAAATCTGAATCCGATAGCTATCGGATTTGTTTGCCTGCTGCATTGATTTAAAATAAAAAAGAAGTTTAAAAAAATTTAACTTCACCAACAACAGATCAGCATTCAGAATAAATATTTTTGCACATCTTTGTAAGGGCCTTTTTTTAAAGAACTCATAAATTCTCTATTATGTCGAAATGGTTGATGATTGTTTTTTTTACCTTTATTACAAGTAATTTTTTATTTGCACAGCAAAATAATTTAGAGATAAAAGGCACCGGAAATAATATATTTGTTGAACATATTGTTTCTCCAAAAGAAAGCTTTTACAGCATTGGACGAATGTATAATGTAAATCCAAAAGAGCTCGCTTCTTTTAATCATTTAAAACTGCAAAGCGGTTTAGCCATTGGTGATAATTTGAAAATTCCACTTGATAAAAATAATTTTTTACAAACAGGAAATGCAGCCAACGGGGAAGTTCTAATTCCTGTTTATCACACGGTTCAATCTGGTGAAACCCTTTACAGGCTTGGTGTCAACTTCAACAAAGTTTCGCTTGCTTCCTTAAAAAAATGGAATCATCTTCAGTCGGATGCAGTAAGTGTTGGCGCTCCCATGATTGTGGGCTATTTAAAAGTAGACAAAGCACAATCTTCTTTGGCAAATGCTAAAACAAATGTTGTAAATGAAGTAGCAGCAACACCACAAAAAGAAGAAAAACCAGTTGAAAAAACTCCGGAAGTAACTGCGCAATCTACCCCCGAACAAAAAGATCCGGAGCCGGTGAAAACGCAAAAAACTGAAACAACTGTTATACAACCCGAGCCAGCAAAAACCACCGTTACCACTATCAATGCAAAAGGTAATATTAATTTTTCCGGAGGCTATTTTAAAAATTTATACGATCAGCAAACAACAAATAAATCTGCTGTTAGTAAAAGCGGAAATGCGGGAGTTTTTAAATCAACGAGCGGATGGCAGGATGGAAAATATTATTGCTTCAATAATGATGCAGCGCCTGGAACGGTTTTAAAAATAACTGATAACGCAAGCGGAAAAAGCGTTTATGCAAAGGTGTTAGATGCGATTCCTGACATCAAGCAAAATGCCGGATTATTAATCGTAATCAGCAATGCAGCATCTGAAGAATTAGGCGTTGGAGAAAATAAATTTGATTGTTCACTGAGTTATGCAAAATAGATTTCTTTCAAAATTATTTTCGCTTTCTGAACAAATATTTCTAAAAAATTGTTGCAAATAATTCATCAAAAATTGATTCATAATTATTTCTTATTTCTCATTTCAACATTTCTTATTTCATCAAAAGATCAATAATTTTACTAAAAAATTAAACCATGGATTTAACAAATAGAAATTCTAACATTACCAACATAACTTATGTTCCGACAGGCGAAGAAACACGCACGCGCTCTTTCATAGCCAACGTTTTTTTACTGATGTTTCTAGCTCTTGGCGTGTCCGCATTATTTGCATGGCAGTTTTCAGTAAACGAACAATTAATGGCATATCTTATTTCACCAACAGGCCTTACCGGGTTGGGGAAAATCACTTTATTTGCTCCTTTGGGATTTGTGCTCATCATGTCTTTCGCCTATCAACGACTTTCATCAATGGCACTAATGGCTCTCTTCATGGCTTACGCAACGATCAATGGAATCAGTTTTAGTTTTATTTTACTTGCCTTTACTCCAGGTTCTGTTCTCGGATGTTTCCTTTCTGCATCAGCCATGTTTGGTGTGATGGCCGTTATGGGATATACCACCAATCAGGATCTTACGAAATTTGGACGCATTCTGTTTATGGGCGTCATTGGCGTTTTAATTGCAATGGTGATCAATTTCTTTTTACACAGCAGCCAGTTGGATTATATCATCAGCATTATCGGTGTGATGGTGTTTACTGCCTTGACCGCTTATGATGTTCAGAAATTAAAAAGGATAGGCGAAGGGGTAGAATACGAAGGTGGTGCGGCAGCAAATGATGTAAAGAAAATGTCTATTCTCGGCGCGTTGACTTTGTATCTTGACTTTATCAATATCTTTCTTTTCTTACTTCGAATGTTTGGAAACAGAAGAGGCTAAATCTTTAATAAATTTCTAAGTAAAAAAGACGGTTTTAATGGCCGTCTTTTTTATTTCGCATGCCTTAATTTTTAGGCAGATAATGAAACCGGTTTATGAAGCCTTCGATAAAAAAATGCGAGTAAAACACAAACGCCTGCTAGGATATACCAAAGCATTTTAAAACTATAATATTCTGCAATCAAAGAACCTGCAAACGGGCCTATAGCCTGCGCTGACGCCCACGCAACAGTGTATAAAGCTGCATACTGACCGCGATTATTTTTTTGCGCTCTCCCGATCCACCAGGCATTCATAAAGGGCATCGAAAATATTTCACCAAAAGTGATAAAAATCATCACGGTCACGCCAATAAAAGTGGCGTTTGCAGGCGGCATATTTAGTAATAAAAATGAAACAGCTACCAATAACATCCCGGTCGAAATAAAATGAAGCGATGGTCTTTTTCCTTCCAAAGTAAAAACGGTAATCATTTCAAAAAAACTGATAATAACTCCATTTAATGCCATCAGAATTCCGATAAAGAAAACACTCAAATTAAATTTTTCACGAAAGAAAACAGGAATTGTTGTAAAAATCTGGAAGAAACAAAATGCGAAAATAAACGTGAGCAAAATAAACGTAACGTAAGTGCGGTCTTTGTACGCTGAATTCACAATTACATTTTTTCCTTTTTTAATTTTCTCTGTTGATGAATTTCGTGTAGGTGACAGCGTTATATACAATAAAAATGCCGCAGCAAGATTTGAAATCCCATCTACCCAAAATAATAAATGATAATTAATACTTGCCAAAAATCCCCCTAAAGCACCGCCCACAGCCCATCCTACATTTATCGAAAGCCGGTTTAAGGAATAAGAGCGCGTCCTGTTTTCTTCTTTGCTGTAATGTGCAATCGCAACCGTATTTGCAGGTCTGAAAGATTCATTCAGCATCGCCAGAAAAAAAATAGTAACACAAATTGAATTGTAAGAATGCATTTGTCCCAACACAATAAACATAATTCCACCACCCGCAAGAGCAGCTAATTGCACATAGAAATATCCAATGTTATCAACTAATTTTCCACCGATCAATGCACCGGTAACGGCACCTAATCCAAACACACTCATTACAAAACCTGCCTTACCAATTGAAACGCCAAATTGCTGCGTGAGGTAAATTGTCATAAACGGAATAACCATTGTGCCCATTCGGTTTACGAGCATCACCAAAGAAAGCCACCACGTTCCTGAAGTAAGGCCGCCATAAGCCCTTTTATAGAGAGAAAAAGCATTTTTGATGATCATATTTCCGAATAGAATATGAAGATAGAATCTATTGCAGTAAAGCAACAAAAAATCCCTTTCATTTTAAAAAATGAAAGGGATTTTACTAACTTAATCGCACCAAATTATTTATACAAAATCTCATAATATTCTTCCACCATCCGGTTGCTGTTAAAAGCAAATTGCACATCACGCATCCCATTTTTTACGATCTGTCTCCAGGTGTCAAAATCATTATAATATAAAGGCAGAATTTCATTTTCAAGGATCTCATAAATTTTGTTTAAATCATAATTATCCTGTTCTTCAACATGCATATTCATGTAATCTGCGGGGGGCACCACAAAACCATTATTGCCATTATTTACAAATTCACCAATCCATCCGTCATTCGTGCTAAGATTTACTGCACCATTCATTGCAGCGGTCATTCCACTGGTACCACTTGCTTCGCGCGGCACTCTTGGATTATTCAACCAAACATCCGCAGCTTGTTTTAGTCGTTTGCTTAAAGCCAGTTCATAACCTATGCAAACAGCCACATTTTTATATTGCTTGCTAAGGTTTACCAAATGATTAAAATCGCTGATTGCCGGAAAGTCAAGCGGGTAAGGCTTTCCCGCCCAAATAATCTGAACAGGATATTTTGTATTATTTAATAAGGCTTCGAATCGTGTATGGTCCCTGGTGATCAATTCTGCTCTTTTATATCCTGCAAATCTTCTCGCCCAAACAATCGTCAAAACATTTGGATCCATTAATTTTCCGGTCTGGTCTGCAACGATCGCGAGCGCGCGCTGTTTCAAATGTTTTTTTCTGTCGTCGAACCAATCATCATTATGTTCCTGTCTTGCGCGGTACAATTGTTTGTCAGCCCAATAGCGCCAGTTTTGCGCATTGGTGATTGCTTTTATTTCGCAGATGCCATCATACTTATACCACATTTGCCTGCTCACTTCACCATGCAATTGTGAAACGCCATTTGCAAGATGCGCAAATCTTAATGCAGCCAATGAATGATTAAAAAGATCATCTGTCATTCCGGTTAATTCGCGAACTTCTTTCAAAGGCATTCCACAGAAATAGCTCATTTTTTCGCACAAAAAAATATCATGTTTTTCATTACCGGCTTCTTCGGGCGTATGGGTGGTAAAGACCAAACGCTTTTTCACATCCTCAAGATTTCCAAATTTTTTATACAAGTAAAATGCAGCACTGACAGCATGTGCTTCATTCAGATGATACAGATCCGGATTGTAATTCATCAGGTCAAGCAACTTCGCCCCTCCTACGCCGAGCAAAATAAATTGAGCCATTTTTGTAGCCGCGTTTCCATCATAAAGTCGATGGCAAATGGTTTGAGAAACATAATCGTTTTCAGCATCGTCGGTGCTTAATAAAAATAATGGCGCGCTATTGAACGTCTTCGGATTCAGATATAAAACTTTTACCCAAACCGGATGATCATGGATGTCTATTTGAAATCGAATTCCGGTTTCCTCCAGAAAATTATAGATCTTTTCTATCCACACAACCTTTAAAGTCTGATCAGCATTTCTTGCCTGGTCATAATAACCTTCTTTCCATAAAATGCCGATGCCTATTAGGTTTTGACGCAATTCAAATGCACTGCGTAAATGTGATCCGGATAAAAAACCAAGTCCGCCGCTGTATATTTTGAGTGGCTGGTCAATCGCATATTCCATGGAGAAATATGCCACTTTCTTTTTATAACGTTCGTTAATTTCATAGGGGATTACATAATTTTCAAAACTCATGATCGTGAAATAGTATTAATTGAGGCGCAATATAAACGTAAAAAACAAGAAATTATTTGTTTTCATAAAACTTAATGTGTAGAAATTACATACATTTAATCCGATAGATATTTATAAAAATGTTTGAATGAGGAGAATAGTATTTCTCACACAACACACAGTTCCACAAAAATAAAAAACGATGAATTCTTAAGAATAAGATTTTTTATCCCTAATTGTTAAAATATAAAAATAAACTTTCTCTTCACTTTCAAGTTTAATGTTTCCAGTCATTAAAATATATTTTTCATATTATCGATATTAATTTTTAGATTTGTCTAAATATTATTTTATGCAGTATGAAATTATCAGAAAGTGAAGAAAACTATATAAAAAGTATTTACAATTTGCAGAAGAAAACTGAAAAAGTAAATACCAATTCGCTGGCAAATTTTTTAAATACCAGCGCCGCTTCTATTACCGATATGCTGAAGAAATTAAAAAGTAAAAAGCTGTTGGAATACAAGAAATATTATGGTTTCAGACTAAACGAGGAAGGAATTAAAGAAGCTTTGAAGATCATTAGACGACATCGCTTATGGGAATTCTTTTTGGTTTCAAAACTCGGTATGGAGTGGGAAAAGGTCCATGACATTGCAGAAGAACTGGAACATGTAAGCAGTCCTGAATTAATTAACAAATTAGACGATTATTTAGGAAAACCAAAAACAGATCCGCATGGCGATCCGATACCAAATGAAAAAGGGAAAATTGCTGTTTTAAAACAAAAGCCTTTGAAAGATTTACCACTAAAACACAATGCTATCGTCAGTTCTGTAGGGAATCAGACTCCGGAAATGATGGTAATGCTCAATCATTATGGTATTGCGATCGGATCTCAAATTAAAGTATTGAAGGCATTTGAATTTGATGGTTCGCTGCAAATTAAAATTGCCAGAAAACCCGAATGTATTATTAGCGGAATGGCCGCGCAAAATATTTTTGTTTATGATAATTGAAAGGACTCATGACGATCTTTCTCTTGGGGAAATTCATGAAAGTATTGATACAAAAAAGAGAACCGGATGGCGAAGAATTTTTTCTTTTTTAGGGCCCGCATATTTGATCAGCGTTGGCTATATGGATCCGGGAAATTGGGCAACTGATCTGCAGGGTGGGAGTAAATTTGGTTACTCGCTCATCTGGGTTTTATTGATGAGTAATCTCATGGCATTATTACTCCAGGGATTATCCGCACGACTTGGAATCGTGCGTGGACGAGATCTTGCGCAGGCCAACAGGGAAGCTTATCCTAAATTTCTAAATTTTATACTTTATATTTTAGCAGAAATTGCAATTGCTGCCTGCGATCTTGCAGAAGTTTTGGGGATGGCTATCGGCATACAATTGCTCACCGGGTTGCCGCTCATCTGGGGCGTATGTATCACTGTGCTCGATACCTTCTTATTGTTGTATTTGCAAAAGCTCGGCATGAAAAAAATGGAAGCATTTATTATCGCACTCGTTGCAATTGTTGCCTTGGCTTTTTTAATACAAATCATTTTAGCAAAACCTGATATAGGAGAAGTTGCTGCCGGAATAATTCCTGCCATTCCTAACAAGGAAGCGCTTTATATCGCGATCGGGATTATCGGTGCAACAGTGATGCCGCACAATCTTTATTTACATTCAGCATTGGTGCAAACAAGAAAAATTGAAAGAACCGAAAAGGGAATTAAACAAGCCATAAAATTCAACAGGGTGGATAGCGCTATCGCACTCAATATTGCGTTTTTAGTAAATGCAGCCATCCTCATTTTGGCAGCGACGGTATTTTTCAAAACAGGAAATTCGCAGGTTGCTGAACTTTCTGAAGCGCATAGACTACTCCCCGGTTTTTTAGGAAATCTTGCACCAATTTTATTTGCTATTGCTTTGATTGCTGCCGGCCAAAGCTCAACAGTAACCGGCACTTTAGCCGGACAAATCGTTATGGAAGGTTATTTAAAATTAAGAATAAACCCGTGGATCAGAAGATTAATTACAAGGTTGATCGCAATAATTCCGGCTGTAATTGTTATATTGATTTATGGTGAAGATGAAGTAGATTATTTGCTGGTTTTAAGTCAGGTAATCCTGAGTGTTCAATTGGGATTCGCCATTATTCCATTGATCCATTTTGTTAGTGATAAATCTAAAATGGGAAAGTTTGTAATCAATCCTATTACCCGGCTTTTTGCCTGGCTGATTGCCCTCGTGCTTATTTATTTAAATTTCAAAATGCTTGTGAGTGAGACTACGCCCATATTTGAAGGGAATAATATTATTGAACAAACCATTATAGCTCTTGCCGGCCTATTTTTTTCAGGCTTGCTTCTCTATATTATTGCGGAGCCGATTATTACAAAAAGAAAATTACTTGCATCAATTAAAATACATCCGGAGATGGAAAAGATCACTTTTGAGATTCCACAATATCATCGAATCGCTGTGGCACTTGACTTTTCTGAAAACGATAAAAAGCTAATTAGTTATGCAATAGGCCAGGGAAATGTTGGTACGGAATATATTCTTGTTCATGTCGTTGAAAGCGTGTCAGCAAGGCTTTGGGGCAGTCAGAGTTTCGATTATGAAACGAGAAAAGATCGGAAACAATTAGATAATTATGTGAATCAATTAAAACAAAAAGGATTTAACGCCAAAGGTTCATTGGGTTTCAAAACACCGGCAAAAGAAATCGTAAGATTGGTAAATGAATCCAATGCGGACATGCTGATTGTTGGTGTTCATGGGCATCGCGGACTTAAAGATTTAATTTACGGACAAACAATAAATACAGTAAGGCATCAATTGAAAATCCCAGTGCTGATGGTGAGTTTGAAGGAATAGGAAGAACAATAAATCTGTTTATTTGCTTGTTTACATTATTCAACAGATTCAAACTTGCCTATTTTCAATATCGTGAAAACATATCAATTTAAAATAAGAAATCACATTCTTTGTTTATTTGCTGTGCTCCTAAATTTTCAAACCCATTTTTATCACTCAACCATGCATAATATCAAATTCTCCATTTAGCTTAATATCTTCCGAAGACACTCCCACCATGACTTTGAAGGTCCCTGGTTCTACTACAAAATGCATATCGCGATTCCAGATTGAGAGATCATCAGGAGTTAAAATAAAGTTTACAGATTTGGTTTCGCCTGCATTAAGATGCACTCTTTCAAAACCACGCAATTGTTTTTCATAAGTGGTTACATCGGTTACTTTCTCATTAATATACAATTGCGGTACTTCGTCGCCTTCTCTTTCCCCGGTGTTTTTTATGTCAAAACTTACCTGAATGTTTCCTTGCGAATTTTGTTTTGCAGGAATGATTTTTAAATTGCTGTATTCAAAAGTGGTATAACTCATTCCAAAACCAAAAGGATATAATTTTCCTTTTAGTCGCGCTGTTTCACCAGAATCTGTTTGTGCGCCTGGCTTTGAAGGAAAATTCATTGGCAATTGCCCAACAGAACGCGGAAAAGTAAGCGTTAATTTCCCGCCCGGATTGTAATCTCCAAATAAAACATCAGCAATGGCTGTACCGCCATAAGTTCCCGGATACCATGCTTCTACAATACCTGAAATATTTTCTTTTGCCCAATTAAAACTGATCGGTTGCGAATTGATAAAAACAATTACGACGGGTTTTCCAATTGCTTTTATCGCTTTTATTAAATCCAGTTGAAACCCTGGCAACGCAAGCGTAGTACGGGATTTGCTCTCACCGGCAGTTTCAGTATTTCCTCCCATCACCATAATTATTGCATCAGATCTTTTTGCAACAGCAATTGCAGAATCCATTTGACTTTGTTCTTCACTCGTTGGCGGTTGTGGAAGGACCTCACTTTCTGGCCAGGTTTCATCAACGATCTCACAGCCTTTTGCATAATTTACCAAAACATCCTTTCCTAATTTTTCTTTAATTCCCTGCAACACCGTAATTCCTTTTGTTCCATGCGGGCCGTAATGTGTATCCGCATATTCTGCATTATCTGAATTGGGGCCAATGACTGCAACAGAATGAATTTTTTTGCTCAATGGTAAAATATGATCATCATTTTTTAATAAAACAATACACTCCCGCGATGCCTGCAAAGAAACTTTTTTATGTTCGAGATTGTTTACAGTTTCCACAGATTTTTGTGCATCTTCAATATAAGGATGATCGAATAATCCAAGCCAGAATTTTACGTAAAGCACATCTCTCACACGATTATTTAAAGTTTGCAAAGAAATTTTTCCATCCAGAACATCTTTTCTCAAAGGGAGAATCATTGTGGATGGCGGACTGAAATTCGTTCGAACATTCATTCCTGCATTCACAGCCTGCGCAACCGCATCATCGCGGTCTTTAGCCACATGATGTTTGCTAAAAAGATATTCTAATGCTTCGCTATCAGAAACAACATAACCTTTAAATCCAAATTCTTCACGCAATTTTTTTGTAAGCCAATAATTGCTGCCAATGATCGGAATTCCATCGTAGTCATTGTAAGAAGCCATTACACCAAGTATCCCCGCTTCTTTGATCGCGTGTTCAAAAGAAGGAAGCAACAAAGTTTCTACTTCACGTTTTGGCATTTGCGGATCTGTTCTTGCAAGCCCTTCACGCGCTCCAAAATTAGCACTGTAAATAGCGAAATGTTTTGCAGTAGAAACAACCGTGTGATCCTGCTGCATTCCTTCTGCCATCTCTACTCCAAGGCGGCTTGCGAGATAAGGCGATTCGCCGTAAGATTCCTCAAGTCGCCCCCAGCGCTGATCTCGTGCCACATCCAATATCGGCGCATATACATTTGTATAACCCATTGCGCGCGCTTCAAGTGCCGTAATTCGCCCAATTTTATTTACCAAATTTTTATCCCACGTATTTCCCAACGCAAGTTCTGTCGGAAAGCCAGTTGTTCCATATGCTTCCACGCCACGAATTCCTTCATCAGTAAAATCAACCGGAATACCAAGGCGCGTATCTTCAATAAAAAATGCCTGCGTCATATTCATCGCCCACACATGTTTTTTTATATCAGTGATTATATCAAGATTGCGAACAGGAAATCCATTCAGTTGTTCATCAATATTAGCAATGCCATCTTTCCAGATCTCGTTTTTCCATTCGGGCGTTGGTAGCGAATCTTTCAAAACCCTGCCGTAGCCATATAAAGTAGCCAACTGGCACGTTTTTTCTTCCATTGTCATTTGGGACAAAAGATCGTCAATCCTTTTATCCACGGGTTTAGTAGCATCTTCGTAAACGTCCATTTTGCCATTTTTATTCAGGTCAATCCAGCCTCTGTGATAAATGCTTTTCATCTTCGGTTGAAAAGATTGTTCAAAAGAATGTTGGAAAATGAAAAATAAAATGATGCACAAAAAGTAGCGCCGACGGTTGTTTGAAAGCATTTCGGTTGTTTATACTGATAATTGAAAAAAAATTAAAGCTAAGGTTTTTTCATAAAAATATTTTTCATAGAAATAATTTTGCACAATTAGCGAGTTGGAAATTTTTATATAACGGTAATGCACAAACAAATTATTTTTCTTTGTTAGAAATGAAAATTCAAAATATTTACTTGTTTTTTGATTGCATTTCAGAAATAAAAAAACCTTTACAACATTGAGTATTGCAAAGGCTCCAAAATAAGATCGAAAAATCTTTACCTGCGATATTTTTACAACAAAGCCATATCCAGCACCTGTTGCATGGTTTTTACGTAATTAACTTTTAGTCCTTTTATATAACTCGGATTGATCTCGTTAACGTCTTTTTCATTCTGTACACTCATAATTATTTCACGGATTCCTGATCTTTTCGCAGCCAAAACTTTTTCCTTAATTCCCCCAACAGGAAGCACTTGTCCGCGCAAAGTAATTTCGCCGGTCATTGCCATATAAGGTTTCACTCTTCTTCCGGTAAATGAGGAAGCGAGCGAAGTCATCATCGTAATTCCAGCACTCGGGCCGTCTTTGGGAACCGCGCCTTCAGGCACATGAATATGAACATTCTTTTTGTAAAAAACTTCCGGGTCAATTCCATATTTTTTTGCATTCGATTGCAAATAACTGAGTGCCGTTGAAGCGCTTTCTTTCATCACGTTTCCCAGATTTCCGGTGAGTTTTAAATCGCCTTTCCCATTATCGCTTGTCGTAGATTCTATAAATAAAATATCACCGCCAACATACGTCCAAGCCAATCCCACAGCTACTCCTGCCATATTTGCTGTCTTATACATTTCATTGCTGTATCTTGATCTTCCCAAAATTTTATCTACATCATTAATACTTACGGTTGGTTTTAATTTTCCTTTTTCTGCATATTCTCTCGCCAGTTTTCGCATTACACTTGCAAGTTGCCTGTCGAGCTCCCGCACCCCACTTTCGCGAGTAAAATCAGCAATAATTTTTTCTAAAACTGCGTCGCTCATTTTAAAAGAAACATCTTTTAATCCATGCGCTTCTTTTTGTTTCGGCAATAAATGCCTCTTGGCAATTTCAATCTTTTCTTCAATTGCATAACCACTCAAATCAATAATTTCCAAACGATCACGCAACGCCGGTTGAATATTTTGTAAATTATTCGCAGTCGCAATAAAAAGGACTTTGCTTAAATCATATTCGAGCTCCAAATAGTTATCATAAAAATTATTGTTTTGCTCCGGATCCAAAACTTCTAACAAAGCCGAAGAAGGATCGCCGCGAAAATCAGTTCCTACTTTATCAATTTCATCCAAAATCATTACAGGGTTGGAAGATTTTATTTTGCGGATAGATTGCAAAATTCTTCCAGGCATGGCGCCAATATAGGTTTTGCGATGCCCACGGATTTCACTTTCATCATGTAAGCCACCAAGGCTTACACGCACATATTTTCTGTTTATTGCATTAGCAATACTTTTTCCAAGTGAAGTTTTCCCAATTCCCGGAGGGCCTACAAAACAAAGTATCGGACTTTTCATATCGCCCTTTAATTTTAAGACCGCGAGATATTCCAAAATCCTCTGCTTGATTTTTTCCATTCCATAATGATCATGATCAAGAATCTTTTTGGCTTTTTTAAAATCGTACTGATCTTTCGTATAATCTTCCCATGGCAAATCGAGCATGAGATCAAGGTGATTATAAACAACAGAATAATCTGGTGTGGAAGGATGCATTCGCTCTAATTTTTCAACACCTTTATTAAACATTTCTTTTGCAGCGGTAGGCCATTTTTTTGACTCAGCTTTTTTCTGCATTTCCTTCACCTCTGCGACATTATCGCCGCCCAATTCTTCTTTGATCGCTTTTAATTGTTGTTGCAAAAAATAATCTTTTTGCTGTTTGTCAAGTTCCGCGCGGGTTTTGTTCGTTACTTTATTTTTCAATTCCGCATATTGCAATTCTGTTTGCAATAAATTCAGCAATACTTCCGCCCTTTCTTTTATATTTTGTATTTCCAGCAACTTTTGTTTTTCAACAATATTGCTGTTCAAATTACTGCTTACAAAATGGATAAGAAACGCAGGATTTTCAATATTTCTCAAAATGATTGTCGCCTCAGAAGGCATATTGGGAGAGAGTTGTATGATTTGACCGGCCAGTTCTTTTATGGAAGAAACCATCGCTTCAAAATCAGGATCATCTTTTAATTCATCTTCCAAAAGCACAGTAACTTTTGCTTTAAAATAAGGGTCTTCAGAAGTGATTTCATCTATCTTAAATCTTTTCTTGCCCTGGATGATAACAGTCGTACCACCATCAGGCATTTTAATTTGCTTAAGAATTTTTGCAATCGTTCCAACATTTACCAAATCGCTCACAGTTGGCTCTTCTACCAGACTGTCTTTTTGGGATACCACGCCGACCAATTTGTCAGTTCTGTAGGCATCATTTACGGCTTTTATACTTTTATCGCGACCAACAGTAATCGGAATTACAACACCCGGAAAAAGCACGGTGTTTCTCAAAGGTAGCAGCGGTAACTCAGCAGGGATCACATCATCGTTTGAATCGTTGTCTTCATGTAAAGGAATCATGGGCATAAATTCCATTTCATCTTCCGGCCCATCCAGGAAATAGTTTTTATTCATATAGCGTTTTTCTCATTGTCAATCTGTCAATAATTGTGTCAAAGGAACGAAGTTTTTAAGGGATTACTATAATGTTCAAGATTAATGCCATGTTAAAGAAAGATAACGAAAAAAAAAGAAGAATATTTGATTTTAAAAAAGCTTCATCCTTCTGGGAAAACGAATTATTCGGCACTGATAGTAAACAAAGAAATAACCGGAATTATTAATTTCTTTTTTATTTTTCTAATTTATAAATTAAAAAAATGAAAACTTATTGTAAGAATTCTTTAATTAAAAAATATATTTATCTAACGGTTACGCACATACGCTATTCATAAAGAAGGAAAACATTTATTTTAAAACGAAAATTATTTTTCAACATTTTATTGTAAAAAAACATTTTAATTAATTAAAGTAGGAGGCGGTTTCAAGTTTCCTTGAGCCGCCGTCCTCTCACACCACCGTATGTACTTACGTGTACGGCGGTTTCGTTAAAGTTTAAAACGTTTCACTTGCTCATAATAGACCTTTAGG
>Ga0207652_10000025_pt1 | contig 157704 bp, 118 predicted proteins | sample KBSC63BmetaG_FD_184334 | JGI IMG/M metagenome (GOLD analysis project Ga0207652, IMG submission 184334) | Corn rhizosphere microbial communities from Kellogg Biological Station, Michigan, USA - KBS C6-3B metaG (SPAdes) (version 2) | ecosystem: Host-associated > Plants > Roots > Rhizosphere ...
AAGGAGCGCTTCGGCGACGACAAGCAGAAATACCAGCAGGCGATGATGGAGCTGTACAAGAAGGAGAAGATCAATCCGATGGCGGGCTGCCTGCCCAACCTGATCATCCTGCCGATCTTCTTCGCGTTGTACTACGTGTTGATTTTCAGCGTCGAGCTGCGCCACGCGTCATTCCTGTGGGTGCCGGACCTGTCCGCGGCCGATCCGCTGTTCATCCTGCCGATCCTGTATGCGCTGGCCATGCTGGGTTCGCAGTTCCTGACCCCGATGCAGGGCATGGATCCGACCCAGGCCAAGGTGATGAAGGTGATGCCGGTGCTGTTCGCGGTGTTGTTCTTCTTCTTCCCCGCCGGTCTCACCCTCTATTACGTGGTGCGCCAGGTCTGCATGCTGGGCCAGCAGTGGTACATCACCCGCAAGATCGACCGGGCCGACGCGCACGCACGGGCCTGATCGCGCAGGCAGGCGCATGTCGTCCGCGAGCGAAACCATCGTGGCCATCGCGACCCCGCCGGGACGCGGCGGCATCGGCGTGGTACGAATCTCCGGCGGCGGGGCGCGTGCGATCGCGAAAGCGTTGTGCGGGATCGCGCCCGAACCGCGTCGTGCGCAACTGACCGCGTTCGCCGGAACGGACGGCACCGCGATCGACCGCGGCCTCGCCTTGTTCTTTGCCGCACCGCATTCATTCACCGGCGAAGACGTGCTGGAACTGCACGCGCACGGCAGTCCGGTGGTGCTGGATGCGCTGGTTCGACGCGCATGCGAACTGGGTGCGCGTACCGCGCGCGCGGGCGAGTTTTCCGAACGCGCGTTCCTGAACGGCAAGCTCGACCTGAGCCAGGCCGAAGCGGTGGCCGACCTGATCGCGGCGCGTTCGGAGGCGCAGGCACGTGCCGCCTTGCGGTCGCTGGACGGCGAGTTCTCGCGTCGCGCCGATGTGCTGGCGAATCTGATCGTGCGCCTGCGCGTGGAAATCGAAGCGGCGATCGATTTTTCCGACGACGCCGCGGAGAGCGCCTCGAAACCCGTGATCGAGCGGTTGTTCGAAGAGGCCACGCACGGATTGCAGGCTTTGCTGGACGCGGCCCGCCGGGGCGCGCGCCTCACCGACGGCATGCACGCCGTGATCGTCGGCGAACCCAACGTCGGCAAATCGAGTCTACTGAATGCGCTCGCCGGCAACGATCGCGCGATTGTCACCGACATTCCGGGCACCACCCGCGACGTGCTGCGCGAATCGATCGTGCTGGACGGCGTGGAGTTCACCCTCGCGGATACCGCGGGTTTGCGCGAGTCGGCCGACGTCGTCGAGGGCGAAGGCATTCGCCGCGCACGCGCCGAACTGGCGCGCGCCGACCTCGTCTTGAGGGTAGTGGAAGGCGCGATCACGACCGCCGATCTGTTCGACGGAACGCCGCCTGCGGCCAAGCGGATCGTGATCGTCAACAAGATCGATCTCGAAGGCGTGCCACCCTCGCGCAACGAACGGGACGGGACGATTTTCATCGCACTCTCCGCACGCACCGGCGAAGGCCTGGACTTGTTGCGCGCGACTCTCCGCGAGGCAGCGCTGGGCGGCGAGCGCGGCGGTGAATTCAGTGCACGCACCCGGCATGTGCTCGCGCTGGAACGCGCCGACGCATCGCTCCAACGCGCCCAAGCGGCGCTCGCCACCGCGACGCCGGAACTGGTGGCCGAGGATTTGCTCGCCGCGCAACACGCGCTCGGCGAGATCGTCGGCACCTTCACCAGCGAGGACCTTCTGGGCGCGATTTTCTCGACCTTCTGCATCGGGAAGTGAAGCCTGCCGCAGTGGCTTCCGTCGGTCCCTAAAATCCCTTGAAATTCCGGCGGCAACGACCGCGCGCGGTTGCTACCGCGCGGACGGCGCTGCTACAATTCCAAAGCTCGATTGCGAACTTTTGGGCGGGTCGAAGCACGCCCGAGGTGGCTGAACTTGGACAACTCGCTGGCCGCCGGACGACGGCTCGCCGTTCAGGTCGTGCTGGCGCAAGTGGCGGCGGCGATCATCGTCGGGTTGTTGTTTCTGGTCCGGGGTGCGGGATCGGCCCTGGGTGCGTTCGGCGGCGGCGGCGTGGTGGCGATTGGCACCGCACTGCTGGCGCTTCGGGTATTCAGGCCTTCGCTGGCACGAGGCGCCGTCACCATGCGGCGGTTTGCGCTGGGGATGCTGCTGAAGTGGCTGGTCGTGCTGGGCGGGTTGTTCCTGATCCTGGTGCGGCTGCGCTTGCCGCTGGTGCCGGTGCTCGCGGGCGCCGGCGCGGCGATGGCGGTCAATTGGCTGGTGCTGCGTTTCGACATTTGACATCGGGTTAGGCTGGAACTCAACGCATGGCAGCAGAAGGTCCCATCACGAGCGGTGCATACATCCTGCACCACCTGACGTATCTCCAGCTCGACCTCAAGACCTGGAAGATCGTCAAGGGCTCCACCGACTTCTGGGTCGTGAACATCGATTCGATGTTCTTCTCGGTGGTGCTTGGCCTGTTGTTCGTGTTCCTGTTCTGGCCCGTGGCGCGGCGCGCGACCAGCGGGGTTCCGGCGCGCTGGCAGGGCTTCGTGGAAATCAGCACGGAGTTCTTCGACCGCCAGGTCAAGGACATCTTCCACAAGAAATCGGCATTCGTGGCGCCCATGGCGCTGCTGGTCGGGTTCTGGATCCTGTTCATGAACCTGATGGACCTGTTGCCGATCGACGCGCTGCCGCGAGCCGCGGAAGCGACCGGCATCGAGCACCTGCGCGTGCTGCCCACGGCCGATCCCGCGATCACCATGTCCATGGCGATCACGGTGTTCCTGTTGACGTTCTGGTACAGCTTCCACAACAAGGGTTTGAAGGGCGTCACCAAGGAGGCGCTGTTCCAGCCTTTCGGCAAATGGCTGGCGCCGGTCAACTTCATCCTCAAGGTCGTCGAAGAGCTCTCCAAGCCGCTCAGCCTGGGCCTGCGACTGTTCGGCAACATGTACGCGGGCGAGGTGATCTTCATCCTGCTGGCCTGCATGACGCTGCGCTTCAGCGCGCCGGCCACGGTTACGCCGGTCACCTACGCCTCGTTCTGGATCTTCGCGGCGCTGGCGGTCATCACGGTGGCACTGCTGGCCTACGGCAAGGGCAAATGGATGCGCGCCTGGATCCCGTTGATCCTGCTGGTCGTGATCCCGGTCGGCAGCATCATGGGTTTCCTGCCGGCGATCGGCGCGGGCGTGTATATCCAGATCCTGTTCGCCACCGCGTGGGGCATCTTCCACTGGCTGATCATCGGCCTGCAGGCCTACATCTTCATGGTGCTGACCGTCGGCTACCTGTCGATGGCGGCCGAGAACCACTGAACCCAAGTTCCCTTTTCACCACCGCTGTTTCAACTCAAAGTACTACGGAGACACACAATGGATATCAGCGCACTGGCCAGTGTTGAAGGCTTCACCGCCCTGGCTGCGGGTTTCATGCTCGGCCTCGCCGGCATCGGCGCCGCCATCGGCATGGGCCTGATGGGCGGCAAGTTCCTCGAGAGTTCCGCGCGCCAGCCCGAGCTGGTGCCGATGCTGCAAGGCAAGATGTTCCTGCTGGTCGGCCTGATCGACGCGATTCCGATCATCGGCGTGGGCATCGCGCTGTACCTGATCTTCGTCGATCCGTTTGGCGAAATCGTGCGTACGGCCGCGCGTGCCGTCGGTGCCGCACCGTAATCGAACGGCAGCTTTGTTGAATTCCTGATTCACGCGAGAGGATTGCGACCGTGAGCCTGAATGCCACGCTCATCGCCCAGATCATCGTTTTCCTGATCCTGGTCTGGTTCACGATGAAATACATCTGGCCGCCCATCGTCAGGGCCATGGACGAGCGCGCCAAGCGCATCGCCGAAGGCCTCGAAGCCGCCGACCGTGCACGCAAGGAATTGGCCGAAGCCAACACGCGCGCCGACGACGAGGTGAAGAAGGCGCGTGCGGAAGCGGCGGTCATCATCGAGCGCGCCAACCAGCAGGCCGGCCAGATCGTCGACAAGGCACGCACCGACGCGCTGGCCGAAGCCGCGCGCCAGAAGGCCGCGGCGCAGGCCGACATCGACAACATGGCCCACCGCGCGCGTGCGGAATTGCGTGGCCAGGTCGCGGCGCTGGCAGTGCAGGGTGCCGAGAAGATCCTCGGCCGCGAAATCAACGCCGGCACGCACAAGGCGCTGCTCGACGAACTGGTCGCCGGGATCTGATCCATGACGCAGCCCCTCACCATCGCTCGCCCCTACGCCCGCGCCGCGTACGAAATCGCGTCCGCGCACGGCGCGCAGAACGCGTGGGCGGAAAGGCTGGCGTTCGCGGCGGAAGTCGCGGCCGCGCCGCAGGTCGTCGCGCTGTTCGGCGATCCGCGGTTGTCTCCGCAAACGTTGGCCTCGCTGTTCGTGCGCGGCGGCGAACCCACGGATTCGGAGTTCGTGCGCTTCCTCGGTGTGCTGGCCGACAATGGCCGTCTGCGCGAATTGCCGGAAATCGCCGCGTTGTTCGAGCAGATGAAACGCGACGCCGAACACGTGCTGCGGGTGCGTGTGCGCAGCGCGGTGCCGATGGACGACGCTGACGCCGCGCGGCTAGTGGACGCGTTGAAGCGTCGCTTCAACAGCGACATCGAACTCGAGCGCAGTGTCGATCCTTCGGTGATGGGCGGCGCGGTGATCGATGCCGGCGAAACGGTAATCGACGGATCGCTCAAGAGCCGCCTCGCCAAACTCGAAACCGCGTTGACGCAATGAAGCCGCGAATCGGGAGCCGGGAATCGCGAATCGCAAAAGCTCGCAGCAGTCAGCTTCAACGATTCTCGATTCCCCATTCCCGATTCTCGAAGGAATAAACGAAGAGGCAACGACGGTGCCACAACGGACCGTCCAACAGGAAATCCAATCATGGCCACCACACTCAATCCTTCCGAAATCAGCGAGCTGATCAAGAGCCGCATCGAACAGTTCAAGCTCTCCGCGGAAACGCGCAACGAAGGCACGCTGACCAGCGTGTCGGACGGCATCGTGCGCATCCACGGTCTGAACGACGTGATGGCCGGCGAAATGATCGAGCTGCCGGGCGACACCTACGCGCTGGCGCTGAACCTGGAGCGCGATTCGGTCGGCGCGGTGGTGCTCGGCAAATACGAGCATCTGTCCGAAGGCAACACCGCCAAGACCACCGGCCGCATCCTGGAAGTGCCGGTCGGTCCGGAAATGCTCGGTCGCGTCGTCGATGCGCTGGGCCATCCGATCGACGGCAAGGGGCCGGTCAACACCCATCTCACTTCGCCGGTCGAGAAGGTCGCGCCGGGCGTGATCTGGCGCCAGTCGGTGTCGCAGCCGGTGCAGACCGGCTACAAGTCGGTCGACTCGATGATCCCGATCGGCCGTGGCCAGCGCGAGCTGATCATTGGCGACCGCCAGACCGGCAAGTCGGCGCTCGCGGTCGACACTATCATCAACCAGAAAGGCACCGGCGTGAAGTGCATTTACGTCGCGATCGGACAGAAGCAATCCTCGATCGCGAACGTGGTGCGCAAGCTGGAAGAGCACGACGCGCTGGCGCACACGATCATCGTCGCGGCCTCGGCGTCGGAATCGGCCACCATGCAGTACATCGCGCCGTACGCCGGTTGCGCGATGGGCGAATACTTCCGCGACCACGGCGAAGACGCGCTGATCATCTACGACGATTTGACCAAGCAGGCTTGGGCGTATCGCCAGATTTCGCTGCTGCTGCGCCGTCCGCCGGGCCGCGAGGCGTATCCGGGCGACGTGTTCTACCTGCATTCGCGCCTGCTCGAGCGCGCCGCGCGCGTCAACGCCGAGTACGTCGAGAAGGAAACCAACGGCGAAGTGAAGGGCAAGACCGGCTCGCTGACCGCGCTGCCGATCATCGAAACGCAAGCGGGCGACGTGTCCGCGTTCGTGCCCACCAACGTGATCTCGATCACCGACGGCCAGATCTTCCTCGAGACCGACTTGTTCAACGCCGGCATCCGCCCGGCCGTGAACGCCGGCATCTCGGTGTCGCGCGTGGGCGGCGCGGCGCAAACCAAGATCATCAAGAAGCTGTCGGGCGGCGTGAAGCTGGCGCTGGCGCAGTACCGGGAGCTGGCGGCGTTCGCGCAGTTCGCGTCCGACCTCGATGCGGCCACCCGCGCGCAGTTGGAGCGCGGCCAGCGCGTCACCGAGCTGATGAAGCAGAAGCAGTATTCGCCGCTCTCGATCGCGCAGCTGGCGATTTCGCTGTATGCGGCGGAGAAGGGTTATCTGGACGACGTGCCGCTGGCACAGATCCTGCCGTTCGAACACGCCCTGCACCAGTTCATGCAGTCGAACCACGGCGACCTGATGAAGAAGATCGTCGATACCGGTGACTGGAACGCCGAAATCGAAGGCACCTTCAAGTCGGCGCTGGACGAGTTCAAGAAGACGGGAAGTTGGTGAGGCCGGGAATCGAGAATCGGAAATAGGGAATCGCTGACAGCCGAAGCGGGCGTCGCTCTGACGATTCCCGATTCTCCACTCACGATTCCCGCGAGCGAAGCGAGCACACATGGCAGGCGCAAGAGAAATCCGCACCAAGATCAAGAGCGTCGCGAACACCCGCAAGGTGACGAGCGCGCTGCAGATGGTGTCCGCGTCCAAGATCCGCAAGGCGCAGGACCTGATGCACACCTCGCGCCCGTACGCGCTGCACATCCGCAACGTGATCGCGCATATCGCGCAGGCGTCGCCGGACTACCAGCATCCGGCGCTGCGCGAACGCGAGATCAAGCGGGTGTGCTATCTGGTCGTGTCGACCGACCGCGGCCTGTGCGGCGGCTTGAACGCCAACCTGTTCCGCAAGGTACTCGCCGACATCCATGCCTGGCAGCAGAAGGGCGTCGGCGTCGAGATCATCGCGATCGGTCAGAAGGCAGCGCAGTTCTTCCGCCGCATCAAGGTGGACCTGGTCGGCACGGTCACGCATCTCGGTGATCATCCGCGCCTGGAAAAACTGATCGGTGTGATGAAGATCGCCGACGACGGCTTCATGCAGGGCAAGCTGGACCGCGTGTATCTGTGTTACAACCAGTTCGTCAACACCATGACCCAGCGCGCGACGGTGGACGTACTGTTGCCGTTGCCGGCCGTGGCCGAGGAAATCGAAACGGCCGCGGGTGACGAGCTGCATCCGGCTTCCGGCGACGCCAAGGTCGAGCGTGCGACCAGTTGGGATTACCTGTACGAACCGGACGCGGAAACCGTGATCCGGCATGTGCTGAATCGCTACTTCGAAGGCATGGTGTACCACGCGACGCTGGAGAACCTCGCCAGCGAACATGCCGCGCGAATGGTCGCGATGAAGGCGGCGTCCGACAATGCCACCAAGGCCATCGGCACGCTGACGTTGATCTACAACAAGGCGCGTCAGGCCGCCATCACCCAGGAAATTTCCGAAATCGTCGGCGGCGCTGCGGCGGTGGGTGGCTGATTTAGATTTTCCTTCTCCCTTTGGGAGAAGGTGGCGCGCAGCGCCGGATGAGGTTCGTATTGGCTGCGATGTTGCGGCAAAACCGAGCCCTCACCCCTGCCCCTCTCCCGATGGGAGAGGGGTTCAACCAGAGTTTGAGTCGAGGACAAAACAATGAGCCAGGGCAAGATCGTTCAAATCATCGGCGCGGTGGTCGACGTCGAGTTTCCGCGCGACGCGGTGCCGAAGGTCTACGACGCGCTCAAGGTGCAGGGCACGGCAGTGACGCTGGAAGTCCAGCAGCAGTTGGGCGACGGCGTGGTGCGCACGATCGCGCTGGGTTCCACCGACGGCCTGAAGCGCAACCTCACGGTTGAGAACACCGGCGCCTACATCAAGGTGCCGGTCGGCAAGGCCACGCTCGGCCGCATCATGAACGTGCTGGGCGAACCCATCGACGAACGCGGTCCGGTGAATTCCGAACAGCAATGGGAAATCCATCGCGCGGCGCCGTCGTACGAAGACCAAGCCGCGGCCAACGAATTGCTGGAGACCGGCATCAAGGTGATCGACCTGATGTGCCCGTTCGCGAAGGGCGGCAAGGTCGGCCTGTTCGGCGGCGCGGGCGTCGGCAAGACGGTCACGATGCTCGAGCTGATCAACAACATCGCGACCCAGCACTCGGGCCTGTCGGTGTTCGCGGGCGTGGGCGAGCGAACCCGCGAAGGCAACGACTTCTATCACGAGATGATCGAAGCGGGCGTCGTGAAGCTGGAAGACCCGACGCAGTCGAAGGTGGCGATGGTGTACGGCCAGATGAACGAGCCGCCGGGCAACCGCCTGCGCGTCGCGCTGACCGGCCTGACCATGGCCGAATACTTCCGCGACGAGAAGGATCAATCCGGCAAGGGCCGCGACGTGCTGCTGTTCATCGATAACATCTACCGCTACACCCTGGCGGGTACCGAAGTATCGGCACTGCTGGGCCGCATGCCGTCCGCGGTGGGCTATCAGCCGACGCTGGCCGACGAAATGGGCCGCCTGCAGGAACGCATCACCTCCACCAAGACCGGTTCGATCACGTCCATCCAGGCCGTGTACGTGCCGGCCGACGACTACACCGACCCGTCGCCGGCGACCACGTTCGCGCACCTGGATTCGACCGTGGCATTGTCGCGCGACATCGCGTCCCTGGGCATTTATCCGGCGGTCGATCCGCTGGCTTCGACCTCGCGCCAGCTCGATCCGAACGTGATCGGCCAGGAACACTACGACGTCGCGCGCAAGGTGCAGGGGACGCTGCAGCGCTACAAGGAACTGAAGGACATCATCGCGATCCTCGGCATGGACGAGCTGTCCGAAGAGGACAAGCAGGCCGTGTACCGCGCGCGCAAGTGCGAGCGCTTCTTCTCGCAGCCGTTCCACGTGGCGGAGGTGTTCACCGGTTCGCCCGGCAAGTACGTGCCGCTCAAGGAAACCATCCGCGCGTTCAAGATGATCGTCGAAGGCGAAGTCGATCACCTGCCCGAGCAGGCCTTCTACATGGTCGGCGGCATCGAAGACGCCATCAAGAAGGGCGAGGCGATGAACGCCAAGGACGCCGAGAAGAAGGCGGCGTGATGAAGCCGGGAATCGAAAATCGGAATACGGGAATCGCAGAGACTTGCAAGCTTTGGCTCTGACGGTTCCCGATTCACCATTCTCGATTCCCGCCCAGCGAACGAAGTGAGCGAAGGCCAATGACCACCATCCGTTGCGACATCGTCAGCGCCGAAGCCAACATCTTCCATGGCGACGTGACCATGGTCATCGCCAGCGGTGAAGCGGGCGAGCTCGGCATCGCGCCGCGTCACGAGCCGCTGCTGACGCGGCTCAAGCCGGGCCAGGTCGAAGTGGTCGGCGAGGACGGCAAGCGCCAGTCCTACTACGTGTCCGGCGGCATCCTCGAGGTACAACCGAACGTGGTCACGGTCCTCGCCGATGCCGCGCTGCGCGCCGACGAGATCGACGAAGCCTCGGCCCGGCGTGCCAAGGAAGAAGCGGAGCGTGTGCTCGCCAACCGCGGCGAAGCCAAGACCGTCGAGCAAGCGCAGGAACAGCTCACCCAAGCCGTTGCGCAGTTGCAGGCGCTGGAACGCCTGCGCCGCAACCTGCAACACTGATCGGATTTCTCAAGCGAAAACGCCGGCCCTTGTGGCCGGCGTTTTGTTTGACCAGTGCCCGTCACCAAGCGTCCATGGCATCCCCGCGCGCCAGCGGATCGTGCGCGTGGATCTGCTTGTAGCGACCGGAAAAGAAAATCAACGGTTGCGCCTCGGGACCATGCGCGAGGTGTTCGATTTCCGCGATGAACAAAAAATGGTCGCCCGCAGGATGTATGTCGATCACGCGGGCGACCATCTGCGCGAGGCTGTCCCGGAGCAGCGGCGTGCCCTCGTGGTCCTCGAAATGCACCTCGACATCCTTCTCCGGACGGTTGGCGAAATGCGGGCCCAGCTTGCGCTGCTGCTCCGAAAGGATATTGATGCCGCAGCGGCCGCCGACCCGCATGTGCTTGACGAATGCGGATACCCGGCGCACCGAAATGAGGACCAGGGGTGGGTCCAGCGACACCGACATGAACGAGTTGACCGTCATCCCGGCTGCTTGCCCGCTCCGGAGGAAGGTCACCACCGCGACGCCCGTGGCAAATCGTCCCATGACCCGACGGAACATGCTGGGTTCGATCGGGCGGCCTTGTTTGGTGCTGTGGACCATGGAATTCCAACCAACTCGTGGGGACAGGGAGGATTTTCGTTGCGGGTTCCAACCTGAACGAACGCCCGCACTCGAACCGTCGCGGTGGCGCCGCCCCGCGCATTGTGTCAGCTTCCCAAGGATATTCAGGCATGTTTCGTGCAGGGAGTTACCGGTCCATCGGCGGCAGAGCTCCCGGAAATTTGAACTGCGTCACATTTGTAGTATAAGAACGCTTCACTCCGCCAGCCGTTTTTGGCGAGCCGCGAGACCGGCCAGGAGAGGTAGGCCGGTACGTGGAACCACGATTTTCGACAAGGAGCGTTGAGATGGCGGGTCACGTTGACGCGGTTCCCGCGCTGCCGCGCACCGTATGGCTCGTCGCGTCGCGACGGATCGTTGACGGTGGGCGGCCTAGCATGAGCGGCCGTGCTCGACGCCCAGATGCAAATCCGGTCGCTATGCGACCGGGGGCGGCTTGCACGACGTTTCACGGCTTGGTGGTCATGATGTCGGGCGATGCTGAAACCGGGAGGACAAACAAGTGAAGTCGATACTCAGGAACACCATCACGTGGCTTGCGATTACGTCGCTGTCGGCGCTGCTCGGGGCATGCGCCACTGTACCCAGCGCCACGGTAGCCGCGACGTCTACGTCGTCGGTCGAGCGTTACATCATCGGCCCGGGAGACGCGCTTGAAATCTACGTGCGCGACAACCCGACGCTGACGACCACCGTCCCGGTGCGACCCGATGGGCGCATCTCGATTCCGCTGGTGCAATCGATAATGGCGGCCGGCAAAACGCCGGATCAACTGGCGGACGATCTGCAGCAGGAATTGAGCCGCTACATCCGCTCGCCGCTGGTGACGGTCATCGTCAAGAGCTTCGTCGGCGCCTACAGCCAGCAGGTGCGGGTGGTCGGGCAAGCGGTGACGCCCAAGTCGGTCCCCTACCGCAGCGGCATGACCGTGCTGGACCTGATGATCGATGTCGGCGGCCTCACCAAGTTCGCCGCCGGCAACAGCGCCAAGATCGTGCGGCACCTGCCCGGTGGCAAGGAAGAAACCATTCCGGTGCGGCTCGGCGCGCTGATGAACGGTGAAGTCAAATACAACGTTGCCATGCGGCCCGGCGACATTCTGATCATCCCCCAATCGTTGTTCTGATGCTGCAGGGAAGGGGGCGCGGCGACACTCGAACGGGTATCGGACAGGCGATGCAGAACTCATCCTTCGATTTGCATGAACTGGTCCAGCAGATAGCGCTGGAGATGCGCGCGGCTTGGCGCTATCGCTGGCATGCGCTGGTGGTCGCGTGGAGCGTGATGATCGTGGGCGCGATGCTGGTCTTCAGCTTGCCCAACCAGTACGCCTCCACGGCGCAGGTCTACGCGGATACCAATTCCTTGAACAATCCGCTGCTGCGCGGCATCGCCGTGCAACCCGACCTCCGGGGGCGGCTGGATGTGATTACCCGCACCCTGCTCTCGCGTCCCAACCTCGAAACGGTGGCCGACAAGACCGGCCTGTCGCTGCGGGCCACCACCCCGGCCGACAAAGACGCACTGCTGGTGAAACTGGGCGCTGCCGTCCAGATCAAGGGTGCCGGAGCAACGAATCTTTACAACATCAGCTATTCCGATACCGATCCGGCCATGGCGCAGAAGGTCGTGCAGGCGTTCGTGGAAATCCTCATGAACAATACGCTTGGCGAGAACACGGCGGCCACCGCCTCGGCGCAAAACTTCCTGCAGCAGCAGGTCGACGATTACAACAAGCGCCTGAACGACGCGGAGCAGAAGCTGGCGGATTTCAAGAAGGCCAATCTGGGCAACCTTCCGGGTCAGGGCGGCGCGGACTACGCCACGCGGCTGCAGACGGCGGAGGCCAGGTTGCAGGATCTGGAGAGCCAGTACGCCGCCGCTGCAGCCGGGCGACCGGTGGTGGGGCGCGCGCAATCGGGCACGGGCGAAATCGACAAGCAGATCGCCGCGTACAAGCAGAAGCTCGAAGACCTGTTGCTGAAATACACCGACGAATATCCGGACGTGGTGTCCACGCGGCGCATGATCAAGCAGCTCGAAGATCGGCGGGCTACGATGCGGCGGCATCCGGGCAGCGCGGCGGTCGCCGAAGCGCCGACCGCTGCCGGCAAAGCCTCGCGAGCTGACAACTTCAGCGCACGCAGCCTGGCCGCACAGGTGGCTGCGCAAAAGCGCGAGATCGCCGATCTCAAGAGCAACGCCGACAAGATCACGGATGCGCAGGTGACGTTGCAGCAGCTCACGCGCAATTACGACGTGACCCGCAAGCAATACGACGAATTGGTGTCGCGCTTGAACACCGCGCAACTTTCGCAGGACGCGACGCAAAGCGGCAACAACCTCAAATTCCGGGTCATCAGCCCGCCGATCGTGCCGCTGCTTCCCGACGGGCCCAAGCGCGGCCTGATGTTGCTGGCGGTGTTCGTGCTGGCGCTGGGCATCGGCGGCGCATTCGGATTTTTCCTGCACAAGATCAAGCCCGTTTTCCTCAGCCTCAAGAGTCTGCGCGAGTTTGGTGATTACCCCGTGATCGGTACCTTCAGCTTGATAGCGTCCTCCGGGCGTCTGGAACAGCGGCACCGGGAAGTCGTCGGGTTCTGCGCCGGGTTGGCTTTGCTTGCGGTGGTGCTGGTGCTCGGCCTCGCCTTCAAGGCGCCTCTCGCAAACATGATGCAACACGTGTTCGTACTGGGGGCCACATGAGCATTGTCGAGAAAGCAGCCGAAAAGCTCCGGACACAGCAACCGGTCGAACAGCAGGAATTGCCGCAGGCCGAGCAAGCCGCCGAAACGCCCACCGCGCCGACCGTCGAACGTCTGCACGAGCAGCGCCACGCCGTTCGCCGCGACGTGGCTGACGGGGAGGTGGTGCACATCGGCCTGGAGATCTTGGCGCGGGCGGGCGTGCTGCCATCCGAAGACGAGGCTTCGGGTCGCCTGTCCAATGAGGTGCGGCGCGCCAAGCTGCCGTTGCTGAACAATGCAACGGGCAAGAGCGCCAAGGTGCCCGAGTTCGCCGACCGCATCGTGGTGACCAGCGCGGTGCCCGGCGAGGGCAAGACTTTCACGGCGATCAATCTGGCCTTGAGCCTTGCGCGTGAGCCGGATTTCGAAATCGTGCTGCTGGACGCCGACATCCCGAAATCCGACGTGACCCGCACGTTCGGGCTCCAGGGATACCCGGGGCTGATGGACATCTTGGCGGACGAATCGCGCAGGCCCGCGGATGTGATCCTGCGCACGGATGTTCCGAATCTTTTCCTGGTGCCGGCTGGCCAACGCAATCCACTGGCGGCTGAAATGTTCGGCGGGCGCCGCATGGGCCAGGTGCTGGAGGACCTCGGCGCCAGCAGCAAGCAGCGTCTGCTCGTGTTCGATTCATCCCCGCTGCTCGCGACGCCCGAGGCCCGGGTGCTCGCTTCGCAGATGGGTCAAGTCGTGGTGGTGGTGGGTGCCGGACACACCCGCCGGTATGAGCTGAAATCAGCGCTGGAAGGTCTGGGTGGCTCGCAGTACGTCGGGTTGATCCTCAACAAGAGCCGCCTGCCTGCGATCGAAAATCCCTACTACGGGTACTACGGACAATACGGAAACACTCAGCCGACCAATCGCGACCGGCTTCTGGGCCGGTGACGGAGGGGCGCATGCGCAGACCATCGGCCGGGGTGACCTTGTCAACGCTTGTCCTGACCGGCTGGATGACCGCCGCCGGCGCGCAGGACACCGGCATCGGGCCTTCCTCCATCAACCCGGCACAGGGCAACACGGTCGACGCCATGCAGGACCAACCGCTGGCGGTCATTCCCCAACCGACGCCGGAATCGCCCGGCCTGGTGACCGGCATCACGTTGGGCGAGCTCTATACGGACAATCTGCGGTTGGCGGGTCCCGGCAAGAACAAGCAGTCGAGCTGGATTACCGAGGTCCAGCCATTCGTGAAAGCCGCGACCGGGGGCCCGCGCTTCAGTGGCACGGTCGATTATTCGATCACCGGTTACTTGTACACGGGCGGCGCACACACGCATCAGGTCGCACAGGACCTGAAGGCCCGGGGCCTACTCACGGTGATTCCCGACCACTTCTTCGTGGCGGGCGATGCGACCTATGGCCGCGCCGTGATCAACAACGCAATGCCTTCGGGTGCAGGCACGTTTTTCCTGGATCGCAACCGCGCCAACGTCGCAACGGCCAGCCTGAGTCCCTACTGGATCCAGCAGTTGGGCGATGTCGGAACCGCGACCGTGCGTTATACGCATGGGCGGGTCATGTACAACACCCGCGGCATTCCCAATGAGGGCCGAAGCGCGCCGGCCGGACCGATCAACCTGGACAATCCCGATCAGAGCCTGCCCGTGCTGGCCGGGATTTCGAATGTCAACAGTGACGCGGTCCAGGCCAGCCTCGTCAGTCCCGAAGGCCGCCGGTTCGGCTGGAATCTCGGTTATTCGGAGCAACGTCTCGACTACGGCTTCGGACCTGCTTCGCGGTTTGCGATCGCCAAGGGCGGCGTCTACTGGCAGTTGAACGCCAACACCCGCTTGCTGGCCGATGCCGGCAAGGAAAACAAATACCTCCCCGACGGCACCATCGAAATCCTTGCTGCGCCTTTCTGGGATGCGGGGTTCCAGTGGTCGTCCACGCGCGATAGTGTGAAGGTGCTGGTAGGGCACCGATTCTTCGGGCGCAGCGGAGAATTCTCCTGGAGCCACACTGCGGCGCTGTTGACCACCACCGTCAGCTACACCGAGCAACCGACAGACTTGAACCAGCAGTTGCTCGGGCAGAACCCGGGCAGCGTGGCGTTGCCGCCCATTTATGCCGGGCAAATCCCCTCACTCGCCGAGCGGCGGGTCTATCTCATGAAACGGGCCATGGCGTCCGCCACATACGAGATGCCGCACGGCAATCTCAGGTTGACGCTCTACGATGAATCGCGCCGCTACATCACGCTGGACAACGCGCGCGAAAAGGTCGCGAATGCCGACCTCTCGTGGCTTTTCGAGATCGGCCCCTACACCACGTTAACGCCGGCCTGGGGCTGGCAGCGCTACCGGTTTCGGAACGGGCAGGTCAATTACACCCAGTTCGGCCAATTGGCGCTGGTGCATCAGGTCAACGCGAACAATTTCGGCAGCCTGCGTTTCCGCAACGACTCGCGGGACGTGTATGACGGCGTGCCCGGCGCGCACGGTTATCGGGTCAACGTGCTTTTCCTAGAGTGGACCCATCTGTTCTGAGGACGGTATGTACGAGGCGTTCTACAAATTCCAGGGAAAGCCGTTCCGGTTGACGCCGGACCCGTCCATGTTGTTCCCGAGCAAGGGCCACAAGCGCGCCATGTCGTACCTGATGTACGGGTTCGAGCAAGGCGAAGGGTTCGTGATGGTCACCGGCGCCGTCGGCACCGGCAAGACCCTGCTGATCCAGAAGTTGTTCGAGGACCTGGCGCGTCGCAACGTCACTGTCGCCAGCATCGCCTCGGCCAACCTCGACAGCGAGGATGTCCTGCCGGCCGTCGCGTCCGAGCTGAACCTGCCGTTCGAGGGCCGCAGCAAGGAAGCCTTGCTGCACGACCTCAAGCAGCACCTGGTGGCGCGCAGCGCCCGCCATGCGCGAACCTTGCTGGTGGTCGACGAAGCGCAGACGCTCACCCCGGCAGCGCTCGAGATGTTGCGCATCCTCACCAATCTCGAACAGCGCGGACGCGCGCTGCTCCAGGTTTTCCTGGTCGGCCAAAGCGATCTGCGGGAAATCATCATCGCGAACAGGATGGAACAGTTGCGCCAGCGCATCATCGCGACGTTCAGGCTGGAACCCATGGAACCCGAGGAAAGCCGGGAATACATCCTGCACCGGTTGCACGCGGTCGGCTGGACGAATGATCCGCAGTTCGACCCCACGATCTTTGCGGGCGTCCACCACGCCAGCCGCGGCATTCCGCGCAAGATCAACCTGATCATGGACAGGCTGCTGCTGTTCGGCTACCTGGAAGACCGCCACGAACTGGATCATGCCGCGCTCACGACGGTCCTCGGCGAATTGCGCGAGGAAATGCCGGACGTGCCGCAGACGCTGGAGCCGACGATGCCATTGCGCGCCGTTGCACCGGCCGCGACCACCTCGGCGGTAGAACACGAAAACGAGTTGCTGGAGCTGGAGCTTAAGCGCAACAACATCCTGATGCAGTTGCTGCATGAAGAGGATCGGCTGAAAAAGATCCTGCAGGGCGGGACTGGCGCGCGCGAAGACGCTGCGGGCAAGGCCGGGCTGCGGCCGCTGGGACTGGGCAGCGGGAGCAAATGAGCGTGTCTGCGCAACCCGGGCCGATCACCAATGCCATGACCGTCGACGTCGAAGATTATTTCCAGGTCGCGGCGTTCGATGGCTGCATAGCCCGCGAAGACTGGTCGCGATGGCCCGCGCGGGTCGAGGCCAACACCCGGCGCGTTCTCGAACTGTTCGACGGAAGCGGCGTGCACGCGACTTTCTTCACACTCGGCTGGGTAGCCGAACGCTGGCCAACGCTGGTGCGCGACATCGCGGCCTCGGGCCACGAGATTGCAAGTCATGGCTTCGGACACGAGCGCTTGACCGCACTGGATCGCAGCGCCTTTCGCGACGGCGTGGTGCGCACCAAGCACCTGCTGGAAGACATCAGCGGCACGCAAGTGTCCGGCTATCGCGCACCCAGCTGGTCGATCGGGCCCACCACCTTGTGGGCGCACGAGGAGCTCCGCGAGGCGGGCTACCGATACAGCTCCAGCATCGTTCCGATCCGGCACGACTTGTACGGGATGCCGGCGGCGCCCCGCTTCGCCTTCGTCGCGGGGCCTTCCGGACTGCTGGAAGTGCCGGCCACGACGGTGCGATTCTGGGGTCGCAACTGGCCTTGCGGCGGTGGCGGCTTTTTCCGCCTGCTGCCCTACCCGCTTTTCAGCCGCGGCCTCAAGCGCGTCAATCGCAAGGAGCGGCGGCCGACGGTCTTCTATTTCCACCCGTGGGAAATCGACCCGGGTCAGCCGCGGGTACCGGGCGTCTCCCTCAAAAACCGCACGCGCCACTACTTGAATCTCAAGCACATGGCGCCGCGCGTGGGACGACTGCTGCGCGATTTTCGATTCGACCGGATGGACCGGGTGTTTCCACTGGACGCCGGTGCGGAGTATCCAGTCGTGGCACTTGCGGCAGCCGGAACCGGCGCGCAATGAGGGGGATGTTTCATGCTGGACCACGTCAACGAAAAGCGCCCGGCCGGCGCCTGTGCCATCAAGCGTTACACCCCTGACGATGCCGATCGATGGGACGCGTTTGTCGGCGCGGCGGACGGCGCGACATTTTTCCATCGCGCGGCGTGGCGCGACATCATCGAACATGAGCTCGGGCACCGTGCGCATTATCTGTATGCGGAGCGCGACGGGGCGATCAGCGGCATCCTTCCGCTGGTCGAAATTCGCAGCCGGCTGTTCGGGCACGCACTGATTTCCACGCCGTTCTGCGTGTACGGCGGCGTGGTTGCAACGGACGCGGACAGCGAGGCGAACCTGACCCGATCTGCCGCGGCGCTTGCCGACGAGCTCCGGGTCGACTATCTGGAACTGCGCAATCGTGAGCCACGCGCGACGGATTGGCCGGTCAAGGATTTGTATGTCGGGTTCCGGAAAGCGATCTCGGAGGACCACGACGCGAACCTCAAGGCCATCCCGCGCAAGCAGCGGGCCATGGTCCGCAAGGGCATCGCGGCGGGACTCGAGGCGCGTTGCGGCAACGACATCGATGCGTTTTACCGGGTCTATGCCGAAAGCGTGCGCAACCTCGGCACGCCGGTGCTGCCGCGCCGCTGGTATGCGCGGCTGCAGCAAACCTTCGGCGAGGATTGCGAAGTGACGGTGGTCACCCACGGCGGCAAACCGATGGCCGCGGTCATGAGTTTCTATTTCCGCGACGAAGTGCATCCCTACTACGGCGGCAGCGTGTGGCAGGGCCGCGACGTCGCCGCCAACGATTTCATGTACTGGTCGGTGATGCAGCGCGCCGCCGATCGTGGCGCGCGCCTGTTCGATTTTGGCCGAAGCAAACAGGACACCGGTTCCTATCATTTTAAGAAACATTGGGGCTTCGAGCCCGAACCGTTGCCGTACGCCTACCACCTGGTGCGCGCCACGGAGATTCCGAACGTCAGTCCGACCAACCGCAAGTACAGCCTGTTCATCAAGGGATGGCAGCGGCTGCCCTTGCCCGTTGCCAACGCGCTGGGCCCTTGGCTCGCGCGCGATCTCGGTTAGACTCATGCAATCGGCGCTGTTCCTCTGCCACCGTCTTCCCTGGCCTCCCGACAAGGGCGACAAGATTCGTTCGTACCATGTCCTGCAGCGGTTGGCGCAACACTACAAGGTGTATCTCGGCGCATTCGTGGATGACCCGGCGGACTATCGGCATCTTGCTGCCGTGGAAGCCGTCTGTGCGGGAATGTGCATTCGGCCACTGCCGCGGTGGCGGGCGCGATGGCGCGCTTTCGCTTCGCTGCTGCGCGGCGAGCCCTTGACGGTAGGTTGCTACCGCGATGGAACCATGCGCCGATGGGTCGATGGGGTTCTCGCCGAACAGCGGCCGGAGGTGGTGTTGTGCTTTTCATCCGGCGTGGCGCCGTTGGTGATGCGGGAGACCGGCACACGTCGCGTGATGGATTTCGTGGATGCCGATTCCGACAAGTGGCACCAATATGCCGAAGCACATCGCGGGTTGGCACGCATGATTTATCGACGCGAGGCCCGCACGCTGGCGCGCTTCGAGCGCGCGGTGGCCGCGCGTTTCGACGCGAGCTTGTTTGTTTCCGAAGCCGAGGCGGCCTTCTTTCGCGAGGCCAACCCGGAGGTGGCCGAAAGAGTTCATGGCGTACCCAACGGCGTCGACGCGACATACTGGAATCCCGCGCAGGTGCATGTCAGCCCATATCGACACGATGAACGGGCGGTGGTCTTTGCGGGCGCCATGGATTACCGCGCCAACGTGGACGCCGTGACATGGTTTGCGCATGCAGTGTGGCCGCGGGTGCGGGCCGGCTGCCCGCAGGCGCGCTTCTACATTGTGGGTTCGAAGCCGACGCGCGAAGTCCAGGCGCTGGGCGAACGCGCGGGTGTCACGGTGACCGGTCGCGTCGAGGATGTGCGGCCGTACGTCGCGCATGCCCATGCGGTTGCCGCGCCACTGCGCATCGCGCGCGGCATCCAGAACAAGGTACTGGAAGCGCTCGCGATGGAAAAGGTGGTCGTGGCGACGCCCGAAGCGTGGGAAGGCATCGAGGATTTCGCAGGCCGCGAGGGCTGCATCAGCGGCTCACCCGAAACCATGGCCGACACCGCGTTGCAATGGCTTGCCACGCCGCAGCCCGCGCGGGTACCGGCCGCGCGCGCAATGGTGCAGACGCGCTTCGGCTGGACGCGCAATCTCGACGCCTATGAACGCGTGCTGCGCGGCTCGCAGCGCACCGCGTTCACCGCATCGATACCCGCCTCGGCCCGCGCGGGGGTGTGTCCATGAATACCTTGCTCGGCACCGGCGATGGATTATCCACGCGCGTCTCCGGCTGGAAACTCGCCGCGGGCGCCTTCGCGCTCGCAGTGGCCGTGCTGCTCGCCTGCTACTGGCGAACGGCGGAATCGCTGGTCGGCATATGGGCCCACGACGGCACGTATCAATACGCATTCCTGATTTTTCCGCTGAGCGCGTGGGCGGCATTCGATCTGCGCGGCCGGGTGCAGGCGAATGCGCCGGTGCCGAGCGCGTGGGGGTTGCTTGCCGTCGCGTTGCTGGTGGCGATCTGGTATGCCGGACGTATGCTGGCCATCAACCTGCCCCAGCATTTTGCGCTGGTCGCGATGTTTCCCGCGCTGGTGCTGGCTTGCTGGGGCTGGCGCACGCTGTGGGTGTTGAAGTTCCCGCTTGCCTATCTCGTGGCTTTCGCCGTGCCGTGGGGCGACGCGCTGGTCGGCCCGTTGCAGGACATCACCGCGCGCTTCGCCGTGCACGCGCTGAACCTGACCGGCGTGCCGGTACTGATGAACGGACGCGAACTCATCACGCCTTCCGCGACCTGGATGGTGGAGCAAGCCTGCAGCGGCGTGAAGTTTTTCATCGCCTGTACCGCGCTGGGTTGCATGTTCGCATGGTTGATGTATTCGCGCTGGTGGAAACGCGTGGGCTTCGTGATCCTGGCCACCGTCGCGCCGGTAATCGCCAACGGCCTTCGGGTGTATTTCACGATCCTGATCGGCGAAACGTGGGGTGTCGAGTACGCCAGCGGTACGGATCACATGATCTTCGGCTGGCAATTCTTCGGCACCGTGCTGGTGCTGCTGCTGCTGGTGGGCTGGTTCTTTCGTGATCGCCTGGTTCCCGGCGACAAACCGGTGTCCAGTCTTGCCACGGTTGCCGGACCCCGCATGCTGCTGTGGCCCGCCGCGCTGGCACTGCTGGTGGCCGGGCCGCTTGCCGCCGCGAACATCGCGAGCGCGCCGGCTCCTGAAGCGGTGCGGCTCTCCCCGCCTTCGCTTGCCGGGTGGAGCAATCCCGAGGCTTTGCAAAGTGACTGGCGGCCAACGTTCCAGGGTGCAGCGGGGCAGTTCCGTTTCGGCTACCGGTCGCCTGCCGATGGTGCGACGGTCGAGGTGTTCCACGCCGTCTATACCGGCAAGCCGCGTCGCGGACACAACCTCATCACCTACGGCAACAATGTGTACGACCCGGAACAGTCGCAGATCCTCGCCGGCGTCACGCGGCGGGTCGAACTGGCCGGCGGCGCTGCCGTCACGGCGCGTGAGCTGCGCTTGACCGGAACGACTATCCCGCCGCGCCTGGTGTGGTACTGGTATTGCGTGGATATGCGTTGTACCGCGTCGCCCGTATGGATCAAATTGGGCCAGGCTTGGGACACGCTGCGCGGGCGCTCACCGCGCTCGTCGGTATGGGCCCTGTCAATGCCGATCGATCGTGGCGACGTCGCGAAAGCGCGCCAGCATCTCGAAGCGTTCGCGCGCGGCTTGTCGCTGTCCGGCATGGAAGGAATGGCGCCGTGAGCGAGAAGCCGCTGATCATGCACGTGCTTTACCGGCTGGACACCGGCGGGATGGAGCAGGTCGCGATTTCCGTGATCAACCACAGCGGCAAGCGCTACCGCCACGCAATTGTCGCGCTCGCCGGGATCGGTGCGATGCGCAACAGGATTGCGGACCCGGCGGTGCCATGTCTTTCGCTCGATAAGAAAGCAGGGAAGGATTGGGGCTGCTATTTCCGGCTGTGGAAAGTGCTGCGCCGGCTGAAGCCGGACATCGTGCAGACGTACAACATCGGCACCCTCGATGTCGCGCCCGTCGCCTGGCTTGCGGGCGTGCGCCGGGTCGTGCACGCCGAGCACGGTCGCGATGTGGCCGATCCGGACGGCATGAATCGCAGGTATCGGGCAATGCGGCGCTGGCTGCAGCCTTTCATCGCACGGTATGTTGCGGTCTCGGCCGATCTGGAAAATTGGTTGCGCGGGCGTGTCGGCATCGCATCCCGGAAGGTTGCCTGCATTCCCAACGGCATCGATATCGAGCGCTACGCGGGGGCGGCCGGATCGCGTGAGCTTCGCCCGTTGCTGGGCGCGTTCGCTCCGCCTGGCACGTTCGTGGTGGTCAACGTAGGCCGGCTGGATCCCGTGAAGGATCAGGAGGGACTGATTGCCGCGTTCAAGTTGTTGTGTGATTCGTCGCCGGCCACGGCTGCCCGATTGCGGCTTGTCATCGTCGGCGAGGGGGCTTGTCGAAACGACCTTGAAACGCACATCGCGCGTCTTGGCCTGCACGATCAGGTACGCCTGCTGGGCGACCGCAAGGATGTGCCGGAAATTCTGGCCGAGTCCGATGTGTTTGCGTTGTCGTCCGTTGCGGAAGGCATTCCGCTTACACTGCTCGAAGCGATGGCGGCCGGGTTGCCCATTGTCGCCACACGCGTTGGAGGGGTGGGCGAGGTGGTGCTCGATGACGTGACTGGCACGCTCGTCGAGCCGGGCAACCCCGCTGTACTGGCGCAGGCGTTGCGCGGCTATATGGAAGACGCGTTGCGTCGCGGCCAGCATGGTGACGCGGGGCGCCAGCGTGTGGAGCAACACTTCAGCTTGGCCGCGATGCTGGCGGGTTACACGTCGCTGTACGACGAAGTGCTGGCGAGGCGCGATTACGCGTCGTCAAGGGCGTCCATCGGATTCGCCGAAAGAAGGGAACGCTGACATGTGTGGTGTAACGGGCATCGTCAAAGCCCATCTCGACGAGACGCCGAATGAAAAGATGCTGCTGGCGATGCGTGATGCCATGCATCACCGCGGACCGGACGAGGCGGGACTGTACCTCGCCAGGGGCATCGGGCTCGGTCATCGCCGGTTGTCCATCATCGATCTCAGCCATGGTCAGCAACCCATGGTGGACGAGGCCGCGGGGCTCGCGCTCGTCTACAACGGTGAGTTGTACAACTTCGAGCAGATCAGGGTCGAACTCGAGTCTGCAGGCGTTGCGTTCGCCAGCCACAGCGATACCGAAGTACTGTTGAGGGCCTGGCAGCAATGGGGTGAGGCGTGCCTTGATCGCCTGCGCGGGATGTTTGCGTTCGCGATGTGGGACATGCGTGCCTCGCGCATCTTCCTCGTTCGGGATCACCTCGGCGTCAAGCCGCTGTATTACGCCTTCACGCGTGCCGGCGACCTGGTGTTCGCTTCCGAGCTCAAGGGCCTGCTGGCGCACCCGGATGTCGAACGCACTCTGGATCCGCAAGCGCTTGAGGACTATCTCGCGCTGGGTTACGTGCCCGATCCCAAGTGCGTCTATCGCGGTATTTTCAAGCTACCGCCGGGTCATTGGCTGAGCTGGCGTGCCGGTGAACCGGCGCCGGCGCCGCGGCGATATTGGGACGTGCCGTTTGCCACCGCCAGGATCGATGAGGGCGCCGCGGTTCTGCAGCTTCGTACACTGCTGAATGAATCGGTCGCCAGCCAGATGGTGGCGGACGTGCCGCTGGGTGCATTCCTGTCCGGCGGCGTCGATTCCAGCGCGGTGGTCGCGAGCATGTGCCGTGCGGGACGCGGCGCGGTCAATACCTGCGCGATCGGTTTCGATCACGCGGCATTCGACGAAACCGCTTACGCGCGCCAAGTCGCGCAGCATCTTGGCACGACCCATTTCGAGGAACGCGTCGACGCCGATGATCACGACCTGCTCGATACGCTGGCCGGAATCTACGACGAACCCTTTGCCGACAGCTCTGCCTTGCCGACGTACCGCGTGTGCGAATTGGCGCGGCGGCACGTCACGGTAGCCCTCTCGGGCGACGGGGGCGACGAGAATTTCGCCGGCTATCGACGCTACCGGTTGCATGCATGGGAAAGCGGCTTGCGCGCCGGTCTTCCGATGGCTGTTCGGGCACCGGTATTCGGCATGTTGGGCAGTCTTTATCCCAAGGCGGACTGGGCGCCGCGGCCGTTGCGCGCGAAGACCACGTTCCAGGCCCTCGCCCGTGACGACGTCGCGGCTTATTACCACAGCGTCAGCACGACACCCGCAACGTTGCGCGCGGAACTTTACAGTCCGGCATTCAAACGCGAACTGCAGGGTTACTCCGCGCTGTCCGTTTTTCGCGATCACGCCGCCGCGGCTCCGACGGAGCACCCCTTGCTGCTGGCGCAGTATCTCGATTTCAAAACATGGTTGCCGGGCGACATCCTGACCAAGGTGGATCGCGCCAGCATGGCGCACAGCCTGGAGGTGCGGGTGCCGGTGCTCGACCACAAGTTGGTGGAATGGGCATCAAGTCTGCCGCCCGACCTCAAGCTGCGCCACGGCGAAGGCAAGTACGTCTTCAAGAAGGCGCTGGAGCCGGATCTTCCGCCCGAGGTGCTGTACCGGACCAAGATGGGATTCCGCGTGCCGCTGGCAGCATGGTTCCGCGGCCCGTTGCGCGGGCGGTTGCAGGAGGCATTGCGCAACGGTGCATTGGCCGAATCGGGCTGGTTCGCAGCAGACGTGCTTGATCGTCTGGTGCGCCAGCACGTCTCCGGACGATCGGACCACAGCGCCACCTTGTGGAAGCTGATGATGCTGGATGCATTCCTGCGGCGCACGCAGCAGCCAGCGGCCGCTGCGGAACTGCGCCGCATCGAGCCCGAGGCGCTCGCTGTCGGCGGAGCGCGGTCATGAAACCCTGCATTCTGATATTCGGCTTGCCGCGATCAGGCACCACCTGGATCGGCAAGCTGTTCGACAGCCACCCGGATACGCTTTACCGGCACGAACCGGACAGCGTTCGAAAGTTGAAGATGCCGTTGTTTCCCGAGAAGGAAGACGCAGCCCGTTATCGCGAAGAACTGGAGCATTTCGTCGACGCGTTGCCGCAAATGCGTTCTCCCGAGGTGGTCGGTAAGCAACCGCTGTTTCCCAAAAGCTACCAGTCAGCCGCGGGACTGGCTGCGTACCGCGCCAGCGTGCTGGTTGCAAAGGCTGGGAGCCGTGCCCGCCGACACTTCCCTGCTCCATTTCGACCGACGGGAAACGGCTGCGAACGCACGCGGCTCATTTGGAAATCCATCGAATCGCAAGGACGATTGGGAGTATGTGTCGAGGCATTGCCCCAAACGCGTGCCATTCACTTGATGCGGCATCCATGTGGCTACGTGGCGTCGGTGCTCCGCGGCCAGGCATCCAAGCAATTCAGCGATGCAATACCTGCGGCTGAAAGACTCTGGGTGTTGAAGTTGCTGTTGGCCACGTCCAGTGGGAAGAAACATGGAATCACTCTGGACGACCTCGCCCGGCTCACACCCGAGGAGCGGCTGGCGTGGCGTTGGGTATTGGTGCAGGAGAAAACCCTCGCCGACACCCGTGAGTGCGAACGCGTACTCACGGTGAAGTACGAGGATGTTTGCGCCGACCCCGCCGGCGTGACCCAACGCATGTTCGCGTTTGCCGGTCTGGAGTTCCATCCACAGACCGGGCGTTTCGTACAGGCGAGCACAGGCGCGACGCACAAGGCCTACTACAGTGTTTTCAAGAATCCACGGGCAGCGGCGGACCACTGGCGTTCGGAATTGTCGCAGCCCGTAATTGACCGCATCATGGCGGTCGTTCGCGCAAGCACGTTGCGCCGTCACTACGAAGACGCGAAGGCGTCTGACGCGGCAGCGGCAATATTGGCATGACTGTCGCGATCGACATCCGTGTTGCCGGTGAAAATTCCGCGTTGGCAGCGGGCGTTGCGCCCGTTTCTCCGGCAGCGCGCAAAATGCCACTCCGGAAAGATGCGTTTGGACAACGTCCGATTCGCTTGCTGGTCTTCACCAGTCTGTACCCCAATGCGGTCATGCCGCGGCATGGCGTTTTCGTCGAGGAACGCCTGCGCCACCTGGTGGATTCCGGTCGCGTATCAGCCACGGTCGTGGCGCCCGTACCGTGGTTTCCATTCGGGCATTCGCGTTTCGGTGGCTATGCTGCGTTCGCAAAGGTACCCGCGCATGAGCAACGCTGCGGTATCGACATCCTGCATCCGCGTTACCCCGTCATTCCGAAAATCGGAATGAACATTGCGCCTTCACTGATGTACCACGCGCTGTTGCCGGTATTGCGAAAGGTGGGGGCCAGCGAAGATTTCGACCTGATCGACGCGCATTATTTCTATCCCGATGGCGTGGCTGCGGCGAAGCTGGGTGAAGCGCTTGGCAAGCCTGTTGTGATCACGGCCCGCGGTAGCGATTTGAACGTCATACCGCAACATCGCTTGCCGCGGCGGCGGGTCAAGGCGACTGCTGCACGCGTCGACGCCGTGGTCACCGTCTCGGAGGCACTGAAACGAAAGGCCGAAGCGTTGGGTATCGAGAGCGGCAGGATCAGCGTGCTGCGCAACGGTGTTGATCTCGAACGTTTTCGGCCGCTCGATCGCTCGACGATGCGGACGCGCCTGGGCTTGGCAGGTCCTGTGTGGCTGGCCGCCGGAAACCTCGTCGAACCGAAAGGCGTGCACCTCACCCTCGGCGCGCTCGCAAAAGTTCCCGGTGCGGTCCTGCTGGTTGCAGGCGATGGGTCCGAAGCGTCGCGCCTTCGGCAGCTTGCGTCCGAATTGGGAGTCGAAGCGCGAGTGCGCTTCATGGGCAATGTCCCGCATGCTCAATTGCCCGAGTACTACAACTCGGCGGATGCGTTGTTTCTGGCCTCCAGCCGCGAAGGCATGCCGAACGTGGTGCTGGAATCGCTTGCCTGTGGCACGCCGGTGGTGGCGGCGCCGTTTGCCGGCGCCGAGGAGTTGATCAGCGCGCCAGAGGCTGGGGAAATCGCCAAATCACGTACCGCAGAGGGAATGTTGGCTGCTTGGCATGAATTGTGGAACAGGAAACCGGATCGGGCCGCCACGCGACGCTTTGCGGAAAACCTCGGTTGGGGCCCGGTGGTGGAAGCGCAATGCGCGCTGTATGCGAAGGTACTTGCCGCCCACTCGTCAATCCAGCGCACCGGGGAAGCAACATGAGTGATACGTTGGCCGCCGTTGCGCGGGGAAACCAAATGCGGCCTGACCGGGTTGCCGCGAAATCCCTGCGCATCCTGCATGTGCTGGATCATTCCCTGCCGTTGCACAGCGGCTACACCTTCCGCACGCTTTCGATTCTTGCCCATCAGCGCCAGCTAGGATGGGAAACTTTCCAGCTGACCAGCCCCAAGCAGGGAAGCGGCAGCGAGCGCGAACAGCAGATCGGCGAGTGGCTTTTTTATCGCACGCCGCCGGCAGACGGGCTGGCAGCGAAACTGCCGCTGATCCAGCATCGCGCACTGACGGATGTGGTGCAGACGCGACTCGCCGAGGTCGTGGACGCGGTGCGGCCCGACATCCTGCATGCCCACTCGCCGGTGCTGAACGCGTTGCCCGCGCTGGAAGTTGGCAGGGCGCGCGGCATACCCGTGGTGTACGAGGTGCGTGCGTTCTGGGAAGACGCGGCGGCCGATCTGGGCACGGCGCGTGAATGGGGCCCGCGTTACCGGTTGACGCGCGCCATGGAAACGCGCGCGTTGCGGCGGGCGGACGCGGTGACCACGATCTGCGAAGGCCTGCGTGGCGACATGCTGAAGCGAGGCATTCCCGCCGACAAGATCACCGTCATTCCCAATGCCGTGGACGTGACGAAATTCCATTTCAAGGCGCCCGCCGATACCGAACTCGTCGAAAAATACCGGCTCGCGCCACGCGCGACGCTGGGATTCGCAGGCTCGTTCTACGCCTATGAAGGCCTGGACATCCTGCTGCAGGCGATGCCGCAGGTACTGCGCGCCGCACCGCAAGCGCGTCTGCTCTTGCTGGGCGGTGGACCGCGGGAAGATGGACTGAAAGCGCTGGCCGCGCGCCTGGGCCTCGAAGGCAGCGTGCATTTTGTCGGTCGCGTGCCGCATGACGAGGTGAGTCGCTACTACAGCGCCATGGACGTGATGGTCTACCCGCGCATTTCGCGCCGGCTGACAGAACTGGTCACGCCGCTGAAGCCGCTCGAAGCGATGGCCATGGGCAAGTTGGTGGCGGCTTCCGACGTGGGCGGACACAGGGAATTGATCCGCGATGGGTACAACGGACACTTGTTCGCGGCCGGTTCGCCGGCTGCCCTCGCCGAGCGGCTGATCGATCTGCTGCAGCATCCGGCGGCTTGGGACGCGGTGATCGGCAATGGCCGGCAGTTCGTGGAACGCGAACGCACCTGGCGCGGAAGCGTCGATCGTTATCGCGCGGTCTACGATGGCGTACTCGCGCGTTCGCGGCGCGCAGGGGGGGCAAGTCGTGGCCTTTGAAACACCTGCGGTGGTCCTTGGGGCGGGCATCAATGGATTGGGCGTCGCGCGCAGTCTTGCGCGTGTGGGTATTCCCGCATGGCTGGTTGATGCCGACGCGCGGCGGTTCGAGATGCATACGCGGGCAGCCCGTCCGCTGGCCATCGCCAGCATGCACGGACCCGCGCTGATCGATGAACTGGTGCGCCTGGGTACGACCCAGTTTGCCGGCCTTCGCCCGGCGCTGCTGTTGACACAGGAGGAAAGCGTCAAGCTGGTTTCGCGCGGGCGCGAAAGATTGTCGCCGCTCTACCGGTTCAACTTGCCGGCCAAGGAACTGTTGGAAGCGCTGCTGCACAAGCACGGTTTCCAGCGTCTCGCGGAACAATTCGGCTGTCCCATTCCCGCGCTTGTCCGCATTGGCACGGCGGCGGAATTGCCTGCGCTGGAACGCTTGCGTTATCCGGTGGTGGTCAAACCGGGCGAGCGGCATGACGGCTATGGACGGCAGTTCAAGAAGGCCTATCGCGTGGAGACGGCAGCGGATGCGATGGAACTGGTCGGACGCATCCTGCCTGTCATGCCCGACGTGGTGGTGCAGGAATGGACGGAGGGACCGGATTCCAGCATCTACTTTTGCCTGCAATACATCAGTGCGCAAGGTGAAGTCACCGCATCGTTCACCGGCCACAAAGTGCGTTCATGGCCGCCCCAGGTCGGCGGCACCGCCAGTTGCGCACCCGCACCCGAAGCGCATGCCGAACTGTCCGCGCTGACCACGAAGTTTTTCCGCGATGCGGGCGTGACCGGCATGGCGGCGATGGAATACAAGCGCGATGCGCGCACCGGCGCGTTCCGCATGGTCGAGCCCACCGTGGGCCGCACCGATTACCAGGCCGAAGTTGCGACGTTGAACGGCATCAACCTGCCGCATGCGGCTTATTGCGGGGCGCTGGGGTTGACGTTTCCTGCGCCGCGCCCTGCATCCAAATCCATTGCATGGCGGGTGCGTTCCGAGGACATCCAATCGGCGCGTGCGCAACGCCAGCGGGCGAACAGCGGGTTTGGAGCGATGGACAAAGTTGCCGATGCCATCTGGCGTTGGTCCGACCCCATGCCCGGCCTGGTCGATATTTCCCGCCGTGCAAAGCAGACCTTGCGCGCCCGCGCAGCAAGAGTGTTGCCATCAACCGAACCCTTGGGAAGCAAACCATGAGTGTGTTGGCCAAACTGCTGCCCAAGCGTCGGGCGACTGCCAATCTCGATCCGGAACTGGCGCTGCGTGCGGCGGCCGAATGGCTGTCGCGGGCGCAGGATGCGACCGACTCCGGTGGCGTCAGTGCCCATTACGACGCCGCAAAGCGCAAGTGGGTCGGAGCTTACCCGGAGACCACCGGTTACATCATCCCCACGTTCTTTCGCTACGCGGAATTCTGTGGCGAGACGGTCTATCGTGAACGCGCCATCCGCATGGCCGAGTGGGAATCCGGCATCCAGTTGTCCGACGGCGGCGTGCGTGCCGGCACCATGGATGCGGTGCAGATCGTGCCCACCATCTTCAATACCGGGCAGGTCCTCTTCGGTTGGACGGACGCATGGCAACGAACCCGGAATGAGCGGTTTCGCAATTCGCTAATTCGGGCGGCCGATTGGCTGGTGGCGGCGCAGGATGAGGACGGGGCATGGCGGCGCTTCGCTTCGCCGTTCGCGGCGCATGCGCTGAACACCTACAACACGCGCGTAGCATTCGGTCTCGCCCAGGCGGGCAAGGCTTTGGGTGAACAGAAGTACATCGACGCCGCCGTGCGCAATGTCGAGTGGGCGCTTACGCAGATGCACCCGAATGGCTGGCTCGAGAACAACGACCTCGAGGACAACAGCCGGCCATTGACGCACACCATTGCCTACGCCACCCGTGGCATTCTGGAAGTGGGCCTGATCGCGTCCAACAGCGCATTAGTCGGTGCGGCTGTGCGTATCGCGCGCGCGGTCGCGCAAACGCAGCGCGATGACGGCGCGTTGTCCGGTCGTCTCGATGCCGAGTGGAAACCCGCGGCTCGCTGGACTTGCGTCACCGGGAATGCCCAGATGGCCATCGTATGGCAGCGCATTGCCCAGGAAGTGGGCGATCGCTCACTGCTGCCGGCTGCGAACAAAGCCAACCGGTTCAACATGTCGGTGCAGGACCTTTCCACGCCCGATCATGGCATTCGAGGCGGCATACCGGGTTCGCACCCGCGCGGCGGCGGCTACATGACGCACCGCTACCCCAACTGGGCCGCCAAGTTCTTCATGGACGCGCTGATGTTGCAGTTGCAGGCGGCCTGAAGATATGCGCGACATCGCACTCGCCCTGTTCATCTTCGGGACGATTCCCTTCATCCTGTCGCGTCCATACATCGGGCTGCTGGTGTGGTCGTGGCTCGGCTACATGAACCCGCACCGGTTGTGCTACGGATTCGCTTACAGTTTCCCCTGGGTGATGATGGTCGCGGTACTCACGCTGGTGAGTCTCGCCGTCAGTAAGGAACGGAAGAAAATTCGGGTGTCGGCGATCAGCGTATTGCTGTTCGTCTTTCTGGCATGGACGGGCATCACGACCTTGTTTGCAGCCGAGCCGACCGCTGTAGAAAAATTACAGGAGTTCGCAAAAATCATGGTCATGGTGTTCGTGACCTTGATGATGGTGAACACCCGTCAGCGCATGCACTGGCTCGTATGGATGATCGTGGTTTCTTTGGGTTTTTATGGCATCAAAGGTGGGGTATTCACCATTCTTGGGGGCGGCGCGTCGCACGTACTCGGCCCGTCAGGAAGTTTCATTGCTGACAACAACGCAACGGCATTGGCCCTTTGCATGACATTGCCTTTCATGCGTTATCTGCAACTTCATTCGAACAAGAAGTACGTGCGGCTGGGATTGGGTCTTGGAATGGTCCTCACCGGGATTGCAGTGCTCGGGACCTATTCGCGCGGAGGATTGATTGGCCTCATGATCGTGGCCGGCGCGTTATTTCTGAAGAGCCGCCGTCGCTTTGCGGTGATATTGGCATTCGCCGTTGTGGGACTAGTTGCTTATCATTTCATGCCACCGGAATGGACTGCGCGCATGCAAACGCTGCAGGACGCGACTCAGCAAAGTACCGCCGAGACACGTATCCAGTCGTGGAAGTTTGCGGCGAATGTCGCCATTCATCGACCGCTGGTCGGCGGTGGTTTCGATGATTACGAAAGCGCTTCGCTTTGGCAGGCGTACGCGCCGGAGGGTGCCAAACAGCGCGCGATACACAGCATTTATTTCCGCGTGCTGAGCGAACACGGATTTCCCGGTCTGATCCTCTTTCTCGGGCTTCTTGCAGCAAGCTGGCGAAGTTGCAGCCGCATTCGCAAACAGACACGCGAGGTCCCGGACCAAAAATGGGCGTTTGACCTCGCGTCCATGTTGCAGGTGGCTCTTTTGGCCTATGCGGCAACAGGTGCATTCTTGCCCATGACGTATTTCGATCTCACTTACCAGCTCATGGCGTTGTGTGGGCTGCTTGAAATCTACTTGAGACAGATCGCGAAAGAGCGGTCCGGCGAACCCGCACCGGGTGCGGAAACGGAGGTGAACATTCATTCGACGACCCAAGCAATTTCGAGGTGAATCAGTGAAGCGGGTTTTGATGGTTGCGTTCCATTTTCCGCCAGCCGCCATGGGGAGCGGTCACCTCCGGACCTTGGGTTTCGCCCGGTATCTGCCATCTCTTGGGTGGGAGCCCATCGTATTGTCAGCTAATCCGGCCGCTTATCCGCGCACCGATGTAGCAAATGAAAGCTTGATTCCCGAGGATTGCCGGGTACGGAGAGCCTTGGCGCTGGATGCTGGACGCCACCTCGCGATCCGTGGCAAGTATCCCGGGTTTCTTGCCAAGCCTGACCGCTGGAATTCCTGGCGCTTCGCGGGTGTGCTGCAAGGCCTGCGCCTGATACGGCGCCACAAGGTAAGCGCAATCTGGTCCACGTATCCCATCATGACCGCGCATTCCATCGCCCATACCCTTGCGCGCATCACCGGCTTGCCATGGGTGGCGGACTTTCGCGACCCCGTTAGCAGTTCCGTTTCCAAAACAAATGCATTTGCCCTTGCCTCGCAGAAGCGCCATGAGCGACGCGTAGTTGAGCGCGCGGCACGTATCGTTTTTACAACTGCGGGTGCCATGTGCAGCTACGCGGACCATTACCCCGCAGCGTTTCGGGACGGCCGCATGTCAGTGATCGTCAATGGTTATGACGAGGCGGCGTTCTCTGATGTACCGATCATGCCTCCCGCGCACACGACACGGCCTCTGCGGCTGGTACACAGCGGGATTTTGTATCCGGACGGCCGAAACCCGTTGCCATTCTTGACCGCGCTCGCGAACCTGCGAGCAAAGGGCGCGCTTGCCGGCGGCGTTGAGATCGTACTGCGCGCAAGCGGGTCAGAAGCCGCATATGCCCACGAACTTCAGCGACTGGATCTGAAGGATGTGGTCACGCTTGCGCCGCCCATTCCCAATCGGGAGGCGCTGCTTGAACAGGCCGCAGCCGATGCATTGTTGTTATTTCAGGGTCGGCAGTTCGATCGTCAGATTCCAGCGAAGGTGTATGAATATCTTCGGATCGGCCGCCCGATCTTCGCACTTGTTGGTGAAGATGGCGATACTGCCGCGCTGCTGCGAGCAACGGGTGGAGCGGAGATCGTGCCACTGGATGATTCCGCTGCTATCGAAACCGAGTTACGGAAATTTATCAAAGCAGTACGCGAGGGCAGCGCCTCCATTGCGAATGCTGCTGTTGCGCAAACTTATTCGCGTCACCAAGGTGCGGTTTCACTGGCGACGTTGCTCGACGAAATTACAACGCAGCGATAGAAGTCGTCGGCAGACATGTAACGGTGCTTGAGTCTGAAGCATCCGACTCTCGTTTTCGTCATCACATTGCGCGGGAGCGAAGCATCTCGTTCAATCGTCCCTCGTGCAGCCACTGCCACGTTTTCCAGTGAAACAACAGCTTCCATACAAGATAATTTCCGGCTTCCAGCGTCCCTGTCCGCTCGCTGGCAAGGGGATTGAGCCATTTATCGCCGTCCTCAAACAAGTGCTCACCGAGATAGCTCGACGGTTTGGCTGGAGCCCAGCGATTCCCGGAGAAAAACCTGGGATGGCGCGAGCGGAACCGGTTCAGTTCAGCCCGCAGACGCTCGCGATAGTACGCGGGACTGAAGCGATTGCCCGGCAGCAGTTCTCCACCGCTGACAAAAGGTACTGACAGCGCTCGCTTGTCCAGACTATCAAGCAGGCTGCGGTAGAACCGTCCGCGCTGTTTCTCCTGGAACGGAATGGTAGCCGCGTGCGCCATGAAGCCCTTCGACAGACCGGGAACAAAAGCGTTGGCCCGATGCGGGTACACCTTCAACGGATTCATTGCGGGTCGGTTGCGGCTGCGGTTTTCGATTACGAAGCGAGCTAATCCATGCATGTCGTGAGGCAGGCGGGACAGTTCGCTATCGAGATCTTTTGAAAATCCTTCTCGCATTGCTATCACGACTTCGGGCTTGAACAACATCTCCGCAGCACGCCAGATGGCGCTGTCCGTTCCGCGAATCTCCTGCCGCAAGTAGGCATCGAAGCCGCCTTCGGGCTGGTGCAACGGCATGAACACGAACCCCGGCACAAGGCCGTCCCACACTGCCTTAGCATTGATCTGCGAAGCAACCTTGGCGATGAACAAATCGAGGGTGGGAAAACCCGCGTCGCTTGCAGTCAGATAATCGAGGTATGCAGAAGAGGAAAAAAAATCCCGGCGCGGCCTTGCGATTCGCAACGGCACCCCGGCACGTTCGGCGATGGCATTTGCCAGCCGACCGTCGGCGTCATCGTGTTCTTCTTCATGCGCGACAGCCAAGGCATCGACCGGAACGCTTGCTCGTTTGAGCAGGAACAACAGCAGCCGCGAGTCGAATCCACCGCTCAGCAGCACGGTGCCAGTGTCGCCCAAAGATGCGTACGCGCGAACATCACGGTCCAGCGACGCCAAAAAATCGTAATGGCGCCACGCGTCGGAGGCCTCCGGCCAATGCCAATAGCGCTCGATGTCCAAGCACTGCCGTTTGCAGTCGTACATAAGAATGCTGGCCGGCGGGACGCGCCGCAGCCCATCCATCAAGCTGCGCTCACCAATGGGATGCCCAATAGAGATGAATGCGCCCCATGCGGCAAGATCCGGCTCGCCCGCTACGGCTTTGGTATCAGAGACAAAGGTGAGCGCGCCCGGCTCATCGCGCATGTACAGCGGCTGCATGCCCAAGCAGTCAGTCGCGATGATCAATATTCCCCGTTCCGCATCCCAGAACACGCCAGCGAATGCGCCGTCATATTGCGGGAATAGCCGGATTGCCGCATCAGCATCGACAAAATCTTCGATAGCCGGCCCGTTGATCGGTATGCCCGTGAAGAAGCAGAAGCTTCCATGCGCTGGCAGCGCCTCGCCAAGGCACCCAATTGCTCCTCCGGGAAAATCGCGCTGGCTCGTGGGCAGCCCGTCAAGATTTTGACGCGCAAGCAATTGGGCTACGCGAGCAGAAGCATCAACGCCGATATGAATCGCGACCTTGCGTGCGTGGGGCAGCGCGGGCATGGCACTCACCTATATGGAATGTCGTGCACGAAGCCCACTCGTCCGGGCACCGGCGCTGCGGTTGTCCGTGAGCTACGCGTTCTTCCTGAAGACGAACACCGTGTTGTAACCCAGGGCATGAGCCCGCGCCAGAAGACGTCTGTTGGCATTTTCAATCGCGGTCGCCACGGACCAAGGCAAAAGAAAGGCGCGAAAATCCGTTTGCGGCCAAACACCGAGAGAATATCGCCGCACGCAGGAGAAGCCCCGCCGGAGGAACAGCTTCATGATATCTGCGTTGGGTGTGCCATAACTGCCATCGCTGTTTCCTGCGGCACGCATGGCCATGTATGACAGCGACCAGAAACTTCGATGATTGTTCAGGATGATGTGACCGCCCGGTTTCGTGAGCGCTGCAATCTGGTCGGCCGCGTCCTCTCGCAAGGCCGGATCGGCATTGGGGAAAAAGCGGAACGCTGACACGGCATCAAACGAGTTTCTGCCGAATTGGTCGAGAGCCTGTCGTCCATCGATTTGATGAAACGCGACCCGTTCGCATTTCGCGCGCGCCTGCCTCAGCATGTCGGCGGAAATGTCGATGGCGTGCAACTCGCAGTTTGGAAGAGTTGCCTCGAGTTCGACCGCGATCCGACCCGTACCAGTCGCGAAGTCGAGCATTCGATGTGGTGCGAGGCGCGCGACAATGTCGCGGATCAGCGGCTGTTCCAGCGCCCACATCGCGGCCCGGCCCGGCCGCTCGTGGAAGCGGGCTTGATAAACGGTTCCGGCATGCAAATGGCTGCTCGAATATTCGGCAAACTGTTGCAAGGGCGTGCGCCGAAAAATTTCCTTCATGGACATATCGCCGCGCGGTCCGGGTGATCAGCTCTTTGCCGCGCTTCCAGCAGCGGTGTCACGAAGTCTGTGAAAATGGCGTCCTCCGGACGCATGGAGCCGTCCACCCACTTCAAATTGCCTGTCTCGTGATTGCCGTGTAGCGTCCAATGCCCCGGACAATCGCGAACAGCCCAACTTGCGTAAGACAAAGTGAGTTCGACGATGACGGGTTCAGTGCCTCGGCGCAGAATGTCCACGGCAACGGTTTGCGCATCCAGTTTGCGTGCAACGCCAAACGCGAAACGAACGAGGTCTTCGCCAACTTGCTGAGGGTTCCAGTCGATACGACCGCTGCCGCTTGCGCGGAAGTCGTCGGGCCGGTTCAGTCGGCGGAACACGAACGCGCGATCGCCGATGATCGTGATGCGAACATCATGGTCGTTGCCTGGCAGGAACTCCTGGGCAAAGAAGTAGCCATGTTGAAGCTCCGCTTGCTCGGAAGGCGCATAAGGATAGTGGCCCTTTGCGACAGTCGCGGCCGCACGAAAACGCCGCAGTAGCTGCCGCGGATGCGAGGTCGGCCGGTAACCCAAACCGGTGACGCCATGGGTAAATAGCTGGTCGACGTAAAACAGTGCTTCTTCCCGATTGCGCACAAGTCGAACGTTGGAAGCCTGGTACCCGGCCGACAGCTTCAACACGAACGGGTATTCGGCCTCCTCGCAATACCGCGCTGCCTGTTCGCGCTTCCAGAAGATGCATGTGGCTGGCGTGGGAATACCTGCGGCGGACAAAAAATAGTACTGACCGATTTTGTCTTCGAAATGCCAGGAACTCTTGAGATTGGGGAACACCGGAATACCTTGACCCTCTTCAATCGCATACAGCAATCGCTTGGCATACAGGCGGGGAAGGGCCGAGGGATCGCAACGCCACATGAAGGCATCACACGAGGCGATTTGCGCGATCACTTCCTTTGAAAAAACGTCGACGGCGACTGCGGTGATCCCGCTTTCTTTGGCAAGCTGGAACCAGCGGTCCGAAAATGACTGCCTCTCACCATTATGGTGAATCACCTCGTCCGGCTGGATCGCGATTTTGAAGGCCATGGTCGAATCATCCTTGGATCAGTTCTTTCGTCGCCCGATGGTAACGCATAGGTTTCGAGGCGGTCATTTCGTCCAGAAAGTCCTCGAAGATCGCGTCCGCAGCTCGCGTGCAACCGTCTACCCACTTCACCAAGCCAGACTTTGGGCTGCCCTGCAGCACCCAATGTCCCGGGCACTTGCGAACCACCCAGCTTGCGTAATTTGCGGTCAATTCCACGACGACCGGCTTGCGGTCGCGCTGGAGGATATCTAGGGCGACGGTCTGCGCGCCAAGTTTTTGGGCCGTATGGAAGGCGAGACGAATCACATCTTCGCCGATCGGTTCGGGGCTCCAATCCATGCACCCGGAGCTGCCTCGTGTGCGGAAATCACCGGGTTGAATGAACCGTCGGACCGCGAAGGCGCGATTACCCACGATGATGATTGAAATTTCGAACTCGTTGCCGGGCAGGAACTCCTGCGCGTAGAAGTAGCCGTAATGCAGTTCTGCATCGATACCCGGAAGGTAGGGATTCCTTCCTTTGAGTGTCTGGGTCGCGGCGCGCAAGCGCCGCAGCAACAAACGCAGCCGCGAAGCAGGCCGGTAACCCAGTGATGCGACACCGTGGCCGAACAATTCTTCAACATAGAACTCGGCTTCACGCCGGTCCCGCACCAGCCGGACGTTCGCGGACTGGTGGCCGCCGGCCAATTTCAACACGAAGGGATAGGTAGCGTGCGCACAGAATTGCTCTGCGGCTTCCCGGGTCCAGAAAATATCTGTTTTTGCACACGGAATGTTTGCGGCGTTGAAGAAATAGCGTTGCGCGAGCTTGTCCTCGAAATACCAGGAACTCTTCAGGGAGGGAAACACGGGCATGCCCGAACCCGCCTCGAGCGCGTACAGGAAACGTTTGGCATAAGCGCGAGTATGGGCCGAGGATGGACAGCGCCACATGAAAGCATCGCAGCCCGATATGCGTGTCATGGCGTCTTCGGAGAAGACATCGACGGGAACTACATCGATGTTCTTCGCTTGCGCCAATTCCGCCCAACGCGTGGAAAACGATTGCTGTTTTCCGTTGGGATGAACCACCTTGTCTGGCTGGATCGCAATCTTCAGACTCATCGCTGACTGCCCTGCCGTGCCGATCCATGGCGAGACGACGCTGCGCGTCCAGGGAGTCCCCAGTCATCGCGGCTGCCCCTCCGTCCGGCGCATCTCAGATATGCACCGGGCCGTGATTATCCGGCGGGGCCGAGTGATGATGGTGTGAAGGTGCGATCGGGGGGGAGCGCTACCAAAGAGGCATCAGGGCGACAACGACGCCAGCGAGCCAGACAAGAGCCATGACAGCCACGATTTTGCGGAAAGGCGCGGGGGTCAGGCGCCAGACAATGTCCCCAGCCAGCAGGCAGAAGACGGAATACACCAGTACGCCGAAAAATGCCCAGCCGAGATGCCCGTTCGACCAGAAAAAAGACGTCATGTCGTTGCGCCAGCCGTAACCAACGTTTCCCCTGCCCACACGCGCTGGCCCATCTGCACACAGACCGGGATGTGCTCGGATAATTCCAGCACCACCGTGCTGCCGAGCAAGATGCGGCCAAGGCGCTGGCCGCGTGCGACCACATCGCCATTGCGCGGCCACACTTCTATCCGTCGGGCGGCAATGCTGGTGATCAATCGAACCGCCAGCCGGCCGTATTCCTCCGTGTCCAGCACGATACGCGTTTGCACGGGGCACTGCTTCTCGCGCAGGAAGGCGAAATCGCGGCCCTCACCGTCCATGAATCCGTCGCCACTCGGCTCGATCGCAACCACTCGTCCTTCGGCCGGGCTACGTTGCACGTGCATGTCCCAGAAGCTCAAGGCGATCACGAGATAGCGGATACCGTCGCGCACCTCCGCGCTCGTGACTAGTCCATCCGCGGGCGCCACGAGGCCTGGATTCGACGGCGGAATCCGCTCGGGATCGCGATTGAAGAACTTGAGGAATGCCGGATGGAAACGTCCGCTTTGCAGCCACCCGCGTATTTCGAGTTCGGGCCAACGCTTGCGGGATGGCAGGAATACCCGCAGCCAAGGCGCCGGATACGGAAATCGGATCGCCCAAGCACCGACCAAGCCAGCCAAGAAGATCAGAACCAGTATTTGCGCTATGAGCATAGCTGCGTTCGTGCGACAAGATGCAAAGAAGAGCTTGCGCTTGCTTCGGTGATGCCACGCCAGGCAGAGGTGTACAGCGGAAAACTTTAGCTGCCACCGCAGCTTCGCATCTGGCACGACTGACGCTTGTCTGAAACAGGGCAAGCCCCAGCCACGCCTGACACGACTCCTGAGTTCACCATCCGCTGACGGCGCGGCCCAGCAGTTCCCATTCGGCGGAACCTACGTCCAGATGCGTCTTGTACCAGCGCCGAAATGATTCCATGCTCTCGGAAAAAGACAAGGGCGGCTGAAAGCCGAGTTCTTGATGGCTCCGAGAGGGATCGTGCTTGACGCCCCGCAGTTGCTGCGCAACCAGGTTGTAATCAATGGCTTCTTCAATACGGGCCTGAGGCACCTTGATCGGACCGTCGAACGCCTGCCGCAGGTAATTCTCTGTGCGTTTCCCCAGCGAACGAACTCCGGCCTTGGCGGTTCCCTCGATGGCTGCCCAAGCGGGGTGGCCGCGAAGCGCTTCCCGCACGTCGCTCGAAACGAGATGGCGCAGCATTCCGCGCATCCGGAAGGCGCTCGCTGATTGGCTGGAGGTGCCCGGCAAGCCCGCCGCAAATTCATCGGCACTCATGCTTGCGATTGCGCCGTCTCCACGCATGACCGGCTGAAGTTCCGCGCACAGATCGCGCCACGTAACGTTGGCCGGTTCGCACGCGAACATGCGGCGTCCATCGCTGATTTCCGACCGCAAGGCAGCCACGATACACGCACTGAGATTGTTTACGTCAACGATGTTGATCTGGCGGTTGCCGCCATCCAGAAGACGAAATCTGCCTGATTCCGCACTGTTGATGATGTCGAGCAGGTATTCGGAGTACGGGCCGGTAATATTGGGCGGACACAAAATCACGGTCGGCAGACCCTTGGAGGCCGCCCGCTGTACCCGCTCGTCCTGCAGCAGCTTCATCGCCCCGTAGCTTTCCGGTGCGGGCTCGGCGGGGGCGCTTTCACTCGTACTCGCCGGGTGGGGCGGATCGCCATATACGGCGACGCTGCTGAGATGTACAAATTTCTTCACACGTGCGTTGCGGCTTGCCGATACCAGGTTGTCGAGGCCGTCCAGCATGAGCTGCTTGCCGCCTCGTGAGCAGTTGACCACGTACTCGATGCCGCGCAATGCGGCATGCACGCCTTGGCGATCCAGCAGGTCGATGCGCGGCATCTCCAGCCGCCGGTGCGCCAGGCGGGTGGCGCTTCCGGTGCCGTGCGCGAACGGAATTGGAGTGAGGTCGGTCTTGTCGAGTAGGTATTCGGTCAAGGCACTCCCGACGAAACCAGTGGCTCCCAGAATGGCGACCCGCTCAGACATGGGCCACCGCCTGCAGCGCTTCCTTCGAATTTTCAGCCAAAGGTTTTCTCTCCGAATAAAGCCGCGCGACAAGATCCACCGAACAAGCGCCAGTGATGGCGTCGACGGCGGGACGCGTACCGGAACGACAAGCCGCGATGAAGTCTTCGAGCTGCCGCTGGTAAAGGCTGCGCGGGTCGACCCGGCTTCCCGCCAGCCCTACCTGGTACTCAAGGGCCGATTTGCCTTTGGGCTTGAACGTGATGGCATCCGCCGCATCGCTGTGCATGATCAACATTCCCTCCGTCGTTTCAACGACGGTCGTCTCGGCCAGGGAAACCACCTTGGAAAAAATCGCCGAGCCAGTGATCTCATCGCCATCGTGCGGGAATCGGAAGCGGGCGACGCAGTGACTTTCCGGGCCGCCCAGTGAGTTGTCGAAAAACTCCACTGAATCGGGGCTGCCCCATAGCCAGATCAGACGATCCAAAAAGTGCGTGCCCGTCGTCACCAGGACACCGCCCCCGGCCCGTTTGGGGTCAAGGTTGTAGCCAGACAACGGTGACCAGCCCCCCCGGCCTCCATCTTGATGCGCAAACCTGATGGTGCGTCCGAAGTGGTTTGATTCGACCACATGCTTCAGCGCCCTGCAAGCTCCACTGTGTCGGGTGTGGTATCCGACGGCAATGGTCACGCCATGCGATGCCGCAACATCGACGAGTGCCTTGGCGGAGCCAGCATCCATGGCCATGGGCTTCTCCACCAGGACATGAATGCCGCGCGCCGCCAGCGCGGAGGCCATCGGCGCATGCAGATGGTTGGGCGTGGCGACAACTGCTCCGTCCATTTCGATACCAAGATCATCGGGGGAAGCGCCGATGCTGGCCGTCACACCGAATTTCCGGCAAAGCGCGCTTGCGCGCTCAGTGTCGGGATCGATGACGGCCACAACCCGGACGAGAGGCGATGCGAGTGCCGCAGGCAAGTGTGCAACGCGCGAGATGGCGCCGGCGCCCACGATTGCAAGGCGAAATCTTTCAGTAGTCATCTGCTCTTGATCGGCGAAAGGAGAGTGATTCCGATGGCTAGGCCCGTGTCAAACGGAAATCCGCCGACATGATACTGGATGAGCCCGACGCGCCTCGGGGTGTACGCCGCTAACGGTCCGTACCCTCCATGAGCCGCTCGAGCTGATCTACATAAATGAGCAGTGGCGAAATGTACGGACTGATGCGGCCGCCGGATAGCGCGCATGCGAGCATCTTCATACGTGGGGCGGCATAGCGGGTGAGCGAAGATGGTCGCCGAAGCATGAATCTGCGCAAAGCATCGGAAGCGAAGGACGACAGTGCTCGCCGATCTTTCGCCGGCGCGGCGTACTCATGCCCGGCATAGGGAACATGGGCGTAGCGCGGATACGTTCGGGCAATGGTGTCATCGTGGAACGTCCGATCCGCGAGCACGTCGGCGGGCAGGCTCATGAGGAAGTCGAACAAATCGTGATCAAGAAACGGGCTGTACACCCGCGGCACCCTGCGCAGCACGGCATATGCATTGAGTGCAATCTTGCGCCGCGTTCGGTTCCAGAACACGAATGATGCAATGGGATTCGGAGCGCCGAGGTGCCTCTCGATCTCTTTCGATAGCCGCTCCATCGCTAGGCTAGAGTCCAACGCATCACGCAATGGGCCCCTGAGCAGCGACCTGAGCACCGAATGATCAAAGCCGAACTTGGCCAGCCCATTGCGAATGGCACCGGGATTGCGCGCGCGAAAAGCATCCCGCAGTTCGACGGTAAGATAGGAGCTCTGGGACAACGTGTCGCCGGCAATGCCATCATAGAGGCACTCAAAACGTCCACCCAGGTAGTCGGCCATCGCGAGAAACCAGCCATTCGCGACATAGCAGAAGTCCGTCTCCCGGTTCCAGCGGAGGTGTGACTCCATCAGGGGCAATCGCTGGCCGATCGTGACGTGTTCGAAGCCCAATTCGGCGCACAGTGCTGCTGCAATCTCCGGATCGCGACTTGAATCCGGCGGAAAGTCCCTAATGGATACACAAATGTCCGGCCGGTGCCCGGTGCGGTGCAGCTCAAGCAGGATATGCCGCGAATCCCTGCCGCCGCTGATGGGCAGCGCAAATCGGCCTACCGGCGCGCGCCTTGCCATAGCCTGGGCGAACAGTTCGGAGTATCGGTCGATCGCATCGTCCCGCGACAGCGTCGATGGCCGCACCGGCTGCGGATAATTGCCGCGGCATTCAAGTTTTCCGTCCTGCCATTCGAACCGCGCGTTGGGTGGCACAGCCTTGATTGCCGCGAAAGGCGTGTCGTCGCCGATGAAGAAACCCAACTTGAAAAAAACCGACAAGGCTTCAACATCGAGATCGGTCGAGGTGCCTTGCTCTATCAGCGTCACAAGCGATGGAGATACGCATACGCCATCATCAGGCATGCGGGACCAGAAGAGCGGGGAAAATCCATATCGGTCGTTGCTGATGGTGAGTCGCGTGCCATCCCACCTCCACCCTGCAAAGACACCACTGTCGGCCGAGCGGCCGTTGACCAATCGGTGTCCGACCTGCGCGAACGGAGAGCCTGCCGCTTCGGTTGTGCTGCCATGCTTGGCAACCGCAAACCAATTAATCTCGCCGACTGTGTTTCGAGTGGCCATAGGCTTTTGAACAGAGGGGACTGACTGAGCTAAAGGAAACCGGCGCTTACGATGTGATCAATCGTTGTTCGTGCGAACCGATCTATCGAGCGAGGTAGTCCCAGCTAAACGTAGCCAATTGACAGCAGCCCCACAACCCACCGACGGTCTTGCTGTCGCGAAAGTATGGCCCAAATCTCCAAAATCCCCCGAGCGTACTGTCCTTTGGCGAACGCATAATAGATGCTTCTCGCGCGGGCAACTGCTTCTTGCCTGCAGCGGCGGAGCCACGCGACACGGTAGCTGTTCTTGTCTTCCAGAATGGAAGTCAGCCTACTGAAATCCTGCATCGCGTTTGTTGCCTCAGATCCAGTCAGTAGTTTCGGAAAATGATCATCCCCGATGCGGGCCGGCACGATCCGGTAATGGATTTCAGGGGCACCATCCCCGAACGTCACATCTGTGACGAGCACCATTGTGTTCCTGACGCCCGCGTGGCGCTCCTGATAGCGATTCCCCTCAATGGGAAATACGAAGTTGCCCAAAGAATATGCAATCAGGCCGCCTTCATGTACTTCAATACCCTGAAGTACATGCGGATGATGCTGTATCACCATGTGGGCGCCTTGTTCCACGAGCCGGCGCGAGAGCCGCCGCCGCCACCGCCCTGGCACCTCGGAAAACTCCAAGTCGGCATGAATCACGACGATGACCACATCTGCCTGTGATGTCGCATTCCTTACACGAGAGCCCAGACGTTGCGACACCAGCGGCGCAATTCCGCGAAAATCGGCCCTCGCATAGTGCTCACGATCGTCGCACGCGCCGACGAAGGCGATTTTGCGACCGTTGACTTCGACGAACGTGGTTTTCTCCGCCTCAGCGGCGGTGTGTCCCGCACCAAATGTATGAATTTGCAAAGAAGCCAAGCGCCCCAGGGTGGCTTCCAAACCTTCTTTGCCACCGTCGATCGAATGATTGTTGGCTAGCCCCAAAACTGAAAAGTCCATCGCGTCAAGGAAAGGTTTTATAGCATCTCCTAATACCGCCATCGACTGCCTGCGGGTCTTTTCGCTACACCATGAATTGACAACATAGCATTCAAGGTTTCCGACCAACAGGTCGTATTCACCAATAGCACGTCGAATTGCATTCCAATTGTCTGAAATATCGCCCACGTGCGACTGCGAACGGCGAAGAAAACTGAAGCTTAGGTCGCCGACAAACCCAATTCGAAGCCTATGAGTAGACATTTCTATTCCTTCTAGCCAAGGCTGTGAATTCCAAGACTCGCCCACGGAAGAACAGCCACATAAAGGCTGGATAAATAACCGCGCCGAGAATGACAAGCAGAGCTATGCCAGCAAACGGACTCAAATACGGGGTGGCGATGGTTTCGCGAGCGACGATTACCACGCTATACATGACGGCACCACCCAGAGCTGGTGCGGCCATCGAGCCAAAATAATTTCGGTAGGTTAATCCGAGGGGGGGGAGCGAAAAGTGCAGGCGCGTCAGTATCAATATTGGGTAGGCTACAACCCAAGCAAGCGACACGCCAACTAAGCCGCCGAAATATGTGCCGATGGCAAACGCAGGTGTCATGATTGCCAGCGCTATAACCATGTTTAGGGTTCCAATTTGTGGTTTTCCTATTGCCATAAGTGGAGATCCCGTGCCATGCCCAATCATTCGAATCGGCATGACGAGCGCAAGAAGCTGCAGAGGCAGGATTGCCTTTTCCCAGCGCTTTCCTAGAACCACGTCGACTAGCTCTGGCGATATGCTGGATATGCCCCAAAAAATCGGAAACGACAAAAGACTCAGTATCCGCACCGCTTTAAGGAAATGAGATCTAACTGCCGCCATATCGTGTTGGACAGTGGAGTAGGCTGCAAAACCGACCTGGTCAAGCAGTTCCGCAACTTTTTGCATGGGCAACGATGCCAATTGCATTGCAATTGAATAGAAGCCGAGTAGCTCCTTCCCGAGAATCTTGCCAATAATGAAGACATCTGAGTTCGAATACACATACCAAAGTACCCTACTGATGGTGACGAATTTGCCGAAATTCAGCATTTCCGCCAGCCCTTCTCGCGAAAAGCGCGGTCGACACCAGTGCCTTGCAGCAATGCTCAGCGCGACAGGTCGTATCAGTGATCCGGCCATACTTCCCGCAACCAGCGCCCACACCCCCGCACCTGCCAACGCGAATCCCAACGTGGTAAACCCGTTTCCCAGCACGATGACCAAATTGGCAATGGACTTGCGCTTGAAACGCATAGTTCGACTCAGCATTGCATCCTGGACGACGCCCACAGACGCCAAGGGGAACTGGAGACCAAGTACACGAACGATGTCGGTTAGCCGCGGATCACCAAAAAAACGAGCAAGTAACGGCGCGATCAGGAATACTGTCAGATAGATGGCTAGATTAACCACTATTAGGAAGCCAAACGCCTGCTCGACTTGACGATCCGTCAGGTCGCGCTTCTGCACCATGGCCGAGTACAAGCCCAACTCCTGAAACAATGCCGCAAACCCAATCAATACTTGTGCGATAGCCATCAAGCCGTAGTCGGTCGGCTTGAGGATGCGAATTACAACGATTGTGATTGCCCATGCAATCAATTGGCCGGCAAATCGCGCTCCGGCCAGCCACTTCAGTGAGTGAAGGACCTCATTGCGAAGATTCATTCAGGCACGTCCACATGTAATTCGCGTCGCAGGGAATCGAGCGCCCGGGAAAATAAGATAAGGCTTGCAAGCGCCGTGCCGTAACGGGTCCAGCAGGCTGGTTGCTTCTCGATGCGTCAGCGCGGCAGCGAGCGAGGCAACACGGCAAAGTTAGGAAAGTTGTTGTAAGCGTGCTTGCCGCTCGGCTTTACACTTCGCGACTCGAAATGGTCCCACGCATCGTGGGCCCGGGATAAGCCGCTGTCCGCGGCGGCTGCGAGTCCGATTTGGAGATTGGCGGGAAAGCCCGTCGCGGAGTAGGGGTAACCTGACATTTCTCCCGCCTGGGTAGGCTTCTTTCGTAACCGGCCGAGTTCCGCAACCATCGCAGGCGAATTGCACGCGAGTCCAAGCAGCGTGGGCCAGTTCGCCGCGTAGACGGCCGAATAGGACGGCAGCCAATTCCCTGACGCGTCTTTTACCTCGATGCTGTACGCTGCGGCTTGCAACCAGCAGTAGCCGCGCTTCGGATTGTTTTGCCAATCGGTCATCAAGCCGACCTCGAAGACGGCCAACCAATTGCGAAATTCCTTCGCGCCTGCGAAACCCAACTCTGCCGCGTGGCCCGCCGACCAAGTGAGAAAGTTGTGCTGCCATGGTGCGAGACCGTTGCGCTTTCCGCCACGAACGTTGTACACGGCACCGCCATTCATCACGTGCAGCGAGTTGGCATCGCGGTTATTGGTATACTTGGCGTTCCACTCATTAAGCGAGTTCTCCACCGAAGCCTTGAACTCTGCCTTCAACGGATCACGATCGGGAAGCAGCCAAGCTGCATTGGCCATTTCGCGAAGCACCCAGGCTTTCCCCCGCACCTGCCCGTGAGAGGAATCGATCAATCCCTTCGAGAATCCGCGATAGGCTTCGTTTGACCAGATTTGGTTGTGTGAAGCGCCGAAGGTAAGTTCCGACACGTAGTAGTAATCACCAGTGACCATGTAGGGCACGTATGACTCGGCTGGCTGGTGCGCGTTGTCCCATCTGTTCGGATTGCCGGTACCGTACCAGCTCGGGGTACATTTCTTGACGACGGCATCGTTGGTGCAATTTTGCAGCAGATCTGCCTTGTATGCTTTTCCTTTTTCGTCATTCTTCGCGGCAATCGCGTTCGCGCCGGTCCAGTTGATGATGGTGGTGTTGGGATGCTTGCGGATGCTGACTGGCCATCCGGTAGCGGCATCTCGATAGTGGATGCTGTACGCGCCAAGTGCGTCGGTATTGGCCAGCATCCAGTTGTACGCCCGCACATCGGGGTCGATGATGTAGATACTTGTCCAGCGCGGAAGCGGACCGATGGCAGCCTGGGCACCGGTGTTGGCCATGGCTTTGGTTTGATCGCAATGATCCAGCGGCGCACAATTTTGGCGCAGCCCTGCGAGGAACTTCTCATCCGGCGTCAGCGGCATATAGCGCGACACCGCCATGCTGTTCTGGATGTACTGGGTGTCCTGCTGCAGATATACCTGCGGCTCATCGTTGTTCCACCACAGCACCTTGTGCCAGCGGGTGTAGGCGTACTGGGTGAGCGCCGGGCCGGTGTAGCTCGCGCTGCCCGAGGTCAGGGTCGCGGTGTATTGCGGTTGCGTCTGGGGTGCGAAAGCGTCGGAGTTTTCGACGATGATGTCGGTGCGAACGCGGCCGATGGTGCCGGGCGTGCCGTTGGAATAGGCGCGCACCGCGAAGTACACACGCAGGTTCGGGCTGGCGCCGTTGGACGCGGTGACTGGTCCGTTCACCACCCATTCGCTGGCGAGCGGACCGGAAAGCCACACGTTGCAAGCCTTGTCCCATTCTTTGCATGCGTGCGTGGCACTGGCGGCTTCCAACAATTTGCGCGCGCTGGCCGTGTACGACGTGCCGCCGATGTTCAGCGAGACCTTGGCGTCGTAACCAGTCGCGAGCAGTTGCGACAGCGCAATGGGTTCGGCTTTGGTCGGGGCCGTAGCCTGCGATGAGAGCGTGACTGGCAAGTTTGCTCGGCCCGGCAGCGACGACAACACCGCAGTCAACACAGCGTGTCGCAAGCTGCCGTCCGGGTTGGTGGCTTTCGGATCGACCTGCAAGGTTATCGGGCGCCCATCGACGGTCGCGGCCAATGTGGTGCCGCGCGGAACGTCGCCAGCCTTGAAGACTTGCCCGAACGTGACCGGGACATTCGATTGCGCACGCGATGATTCGTTGACCACATGGTCGGTGACCACCGCTCCCCTCGCTTGAGCGAGTCCGAGCCACAACATTGCGCTCGTACACGCCAAACCGGCAACGTGCAGCAACCGCCGGCTGTCCTTCGATGGATATCGGATATTGTCCATGCTGGTTTTCGAACCTCCCGTTGCCAATGACCCGGGATGTGAACCCGCGAAACCGAGTCGTCGAGCCCGGCGGACCTGCCGGCGTTCCCTGATGCTCACGCGCTCAATGATACGCGACCACAAAAAAACCGTGCCGGAGGATTCCTCCGGCACGGTTTACATGGGACTGACGGTTTACATGGGACTGACGGTTTACATGGGACTGAACGAGTTCAGCGAGATCTTGAAGACTCTGTCTCGATTATTTCCTGTTGCGCCGCTCTCGCGATATTTACGTCAGCGACGCAGGATGCTCCCGGTGGCATCTTGCGCGGGCGCACGCATGACAGAGACCGTGGGCGTCAGCCCCGGCGCCACCGGCGAAGTTGCGGCCGGGAATTGCGCCCGGGCAGGCGCATCCGCGGCGGCTCGAGGGCGCGCGCCTTCCTGCGCAGGGACGTACAACCGCTGCGGAAGATTACGGTCGCACCACGCCTCGAAACGGGTGCAGAGCACACGCACCAGAATGCGCACCGGCCTGGTCGGACCTTGCACCACCCTGCTCGCCGGAGTGCCGGCCGCTACCGTGCTGGCGTGAGCGCTACCAGAGGCTGCGCTGTTCACGAGGGTCTTTGGTGGCGGCATGGACTCGGTGGAGCGCACCGGCTCGGCCTTGCTCACGCTGGGTTGGGCCGTGCTGCTACAGGCCGTAGCTGCACATTTGCGTGCGGGAAGCTCTTTCGGCACGGGCGGTGGCGTAATGGTGACCAATGGTGGGTTCGACGTCGGCGGCGGAGTCGAGGTCGGCGGTGGATTCAAGGTCGACGGCATCGTGGGGGGCGGTTGCACGCCAGCTTGGGCCGACCGCGGGATCACCGCAAAATTCGGGTAGTTGTTGTAGGAAGTGGAGCCCTTGGGCTTGACGCTGCGCGAGTCGAAGATGCCCCATGCGGTCTGAGAGTTGGGCAAGCCGCTGTCGGCGGCTGCGGCAAGGCCGATCTGGAAATTGGCGGGATAACCAGTGCTCGAGTACGGATACCCAGTCATTTCGCCCGCTTGCCTTCCCGTGACCGCCGACATCGCCGGCGAATTGCACGCCAGACCAATAAGGCTGGGGAAGGTTGCAGCATATACCGCGGCATACGAAGGCAGCCAGTTCCCGGCCGCGTCTTTGACTTGGAGGTTGTACGCCGCAGCCTGCACCCAGCAGAAGCCGTGAGTGGGATTGCTCTGCCAATCGGTCATCAGGCTGATTTCGAACTTAGCCAGCCAGTTGCGAAATTCCGCCGCGCCTGAGAAGCCCAATTCCGCAGCATGACCTGCCGACCAAGTAAGGAAATTGTGCTGCCAAGGAGTCATGCCGTTGTTGCTACCGCCATTCATGCTGTAAATGGCACCGCCATTCATCATGTGCAGCGGGTTGGCACTCGGATTGTTGGTGTATTTGGCGTTCCAGTCGGCGAGGGAATTCTCCACGCTCGCCTTGAATTCGGCCTTCAGAGGATGAGTGTCGGGGAGGAGCCACGCCGCATTGGCCATCTCGCGCAGCACCCAAGCTTTGCCTCGCACCTGGCCGTGAGAGCCATCGATCAAGCCCTGTGAATAACCCCGGTAAGCCTCATTCGACCAGATCTCATTATTGGAAGCACCGAAGGCAAGTTCCGACATGTAGTAGTAGTCGCCGGTCACCATGTAGGGGACGTACGACTCGGCCGGTTGATGCGCGTTGTCCCACATATTGGGATTGCCGGTGCCATAGCTGGACGTGCTGCATTTCGAGACTACTGCGTTATTGGTGCAGGTGGGCAGTAGGTCGGCACTGTACGAGGTGCCCTTTGCACTGCTTTGCTTTGCCACGCTGTTTGCGTATGCCCAGTCTGCAATCGTCACATAAGGGTGCTTCTGGATGCTTACGGGATAGCCGGTCGCCGCATCGCGGTAGTGGATACTGTAGGCGCCGAGCGCATCAGTGTTGGCCAGCATCCAGTTGTAAGCCCGTATGTCGGGATTGAGGATGTAGACACTCGCCCAGCGGGGCAGCGGACCGATGGAGGGCTGCGCACCAGTCTGGCCCATGGCTTTGGTCTGATCGCAGTGATCCAGCGGCGCGCAGGATTGGCGCAAGCCCGCAAGGAAGCTTTCATCCGGCGTCAGCGGCATGTAGCGCGACACCGCCTTGCTGTCCTGGATGTATTGGGTGTCCTGCTGCAGGTAGACCTGCGGCTCGTCGTTGTTCCACCACAGCACCTTGTGCCAGCGCGTAGCGGTGTACTGGGTCAGCGCCGGGCTGGTGTAGCTGGCGCTGCCGGAGGTCAGCGTCGCGGTGTATTGCGGTTGCGTCTGGGGCGCGAAGGCGTCGGAATTTTCGACGATGATGTCGGTGCGAACACGACCGACGGTGCCGGGCGTGCCATTGGAATAGGCGCGCACCGCGAAATACACGCGCAGGTTCGGGCTGGTGCCGTTGGATGCGGTGACTGGTCCGTTCACCACCCATTCGCTGGCGAGCGGGCCGGAAAGCCACAGGTTGCACTGCGGATCCCAAGCGGCGCAAGCGCCCGCCAGGTTGGCGGCCTGCAACAACGAACGCGCGCTGGCCGTGTACAACGTGCCGCCGATGTTCAGCGAGATCTTGGCGTCATAGCCGGTAGCAAGCAATTGCGACAATCCGATGGTCGGCCCGGTCAGGGCCGCACCGGTGTACAAGGTCAAGGGCAGTTTGGCCCCGGCCGGCAACGACGGCACCATCGCCGTCAGCACGGCATGGCGCAGGCTGCCGTCGGGGTTGGTGGCCTTCGGATTCACCTGCAGCGTGATCGGCTGGCCATCGAGCGTGGCTGCAAGTGTGGCGCCGCGTGGAACGTCCCCACCCTTGAAGACCTGGCCGAAGGTAACGGCCACGTCGTGCTGGCCTTGCGTGGATCGGCTGAATACCGAGTCGGTCACGACGGTGCCGGCCACGGCTTGGGCAGTGCCCAGCAGTAGCGCGCCCGCGACGCACCCGTACAGTGCAGTCCGGAATTTTTGGCAACAACCGCCCACTGGCGCGGAAGCGCCAAAAATGTCTTTGATGATGCCCATGCAGATACCCGAGATGCGCGTGGGCTTCCTTGCCGGAGAAAAACGCCCGCGTTGGTGCGGGTCGCAATAGCGTTGCGTGCAATAGACGTGAGGCGCGGGGGAGGGTCAACGAGCAAATCGCAGGACTGTGGACTGGTGCACCTCGGAAGTTAAAAACTGTGAACTAGTGGGGGATCAGGTGCGTGCCGACGTCTGCTCGACAGCGACTGACGAGGTTCGATCTACGAGGGAATCATTGCCGGACCCGTGGTATCGATCATGGGTTTTGCGGGCGCCATCGTCCGCGCTGCCGACGCGGGCACGCCGGAACCGGGCGCTGTGGCCATGTTCGGAGTCGGTGTGGTGTTGCTTGGCCTGTTCACGGGGCTGCGCGCCGGCGGCTTGATTGAGGCGCCCGCCAATTCCAGACAATCCCGGCCAGTACGCGTTCTGTTCCGATTCGAGCTGCGGGAATACAGATGCGGCCGCCGCCCTGTTCTGTTTCGCGATGTCCATCGCAGGCAGTTGCAATGCCTTCTCCGCTCCTGCAGCAGGAATGACCATTTCGAAGCCTTGACGAAGTGTCGACAAAGCTTACAGTCGGTCGACCTTGCCGGCTCTCGTGAGCCGGTGAATATATTCGTAATCAATAACTTGTAATTTTGGCACGAGACGTGCTTTGTGTTGGCACCTGACCAGAAGCGCTGCAATAAAAAACAGGAGCACGTATGAACGCAACAAAATATCTGGGCTTCGCTGGATTGGCCGCCGCCGGCCTGTTCGCGACCCAGGCCTTCGCAACCACATGCCCGATCGCGCCAACCGGCATCCAAACCCAGGGCGGCCCGGTTTGCATCGCGCCGGTGGGTACGGATGGCACCGGCACCGGACTGCAAGATCTGCTGGATGGCATCACCAAGACTGGCACCACGAACAATATCGATGTGTACAACGGTCAGACCAGCCCCAGCGCGTATTGGTCGATCGGCGCCACGGGCAGCAGTGAGAACACCAAGATGTTCCAGATCACTGCCAACGCGGGCAACATCAACTTCGGCATCTTCGATCCCACCGATTCCAGCAATTACATTTCGCTGTTTGCGTCTGGTGCGGGGCAGGGCTGGTCCACGTCGTTGAAGAATCAGGGCAACGGCAACTACGTCATCACCCACTTTGATGCGAACGGTATCCTCGTCGGCTCGCAAGACTTCGCGCATTTTGGTGCCAACAACCTGTTCGGTTACTACATCCAGTTCGGCAACACGATCTACTACTCCGATCCGCTGCTGAACAATGGCAGTCCTCACATGGTGGCGATCGGCGGTGACGGCAGCACCACGTTGTGCATCACCAGCCAGAGTCAGTGTGGCTTGTTCCAGCCAGGCGAATTCATCCTGGCTTGGGAAGATGGTGTTTGGGGCCAGTCGGATCTGGACTACAACGATTTCGTGGTGATGGTCGAATCCGTGCATCCGGTTCCGGAGCCTGCCACGCTTGGCATGTTCGGCCTCGGCGTGTTGCTGATTGGCGCCGCGGTAGGCTTCAATCGCCGCCGTTTCGATATCGGCTGATCCACGCCGCGAGCTGTAAACGCTGCATCCATGGCCCGCCTCTTGGCGGGCCATTTTTTGTGCCCTCCAGGCGCGAAGCAGCCGGGGAATCGCTGCGCCGGACGAGCGGGCTGGTGGCGAGCGCGCGTCGACCCCGCTGGTACACTCCTTGCATCTGTTAACGGCGTCACAAAATGGAAGGTGCCGGATTGGAAATGCAGCCACTTGGGATCGACCTGATTGCCGCCGCGCGGCCCAATTTCATGAAGGTGGCGCCGCTGTACCACGCGCTGCATGACCAGCCGTGGTGCCGCCTGCGACTGGTGCACACCGGCCAGCACTACGACGCGAACATGTCCGATGCGTTTTTCCGCGACCTCGGACTGCCGCGCCCCGACCTGCACCTGGGTGTCGGCAGCGGCAGCCACGCGGAACAAACCGCCAACGTGATGATTGCCTACGAGGGCGCGTGCATCGCGGAACGGCCGGACCTCTGCATCGTGGTCGGCGACGTCAATTCCACGGTGGCCTGCGCGCTGGTCGCGTCCAAGCTGTGGATACCGGTGGCCCACCTCGAAGCGGGGCTGCGCAGCGGCGATCGCAGCATGCCCGAAGAAATCAACCGCTTGGTTACCGACACCCTGGCCGACATCCTGTGGACGCCGTCGCCGGACGGCGACGAACACTTGGCGGCCGAAGGCGTGGCGCTGGAGAAAATCACGCGCGTCGGCAACATCATGATCGACTCCTACGAGCTGATGAAGGACCGCATCCACGCCAGCGGCGAGCGGCAACGGTTGCATCTCGACGGGACCGATTACGGCGTGGTGACCCTGCACCGTCCCTCCAATGTGGACACGCGTGCGCCGCTGGCGGCGCTGGTCGCGCAGTTGACGCGCATTTCAGCCAAGGTGCCACTGGTGTTTCCGGTGCATCCGCGCACGCGCAAGAATCTCGAAACGTTCGGTCTGTGGGATGAGTTGGCGGACGCGCCGGGCATCCGGATCGTGGAGCCGCTGGGCTACGTGGATTTCATGAACCTCGTGTGCAGCGCACGGCTGGTCATCACTGATTCCGGCGGCGTGCAGGAGGAGACCACCTATCTCGGGATTCCATGCCTGACGCTGCGCCCGAACACCGAACGGCCCGTCACGATCACCGAGGGCAGCAATCGGCTGGTGACCGCGGCCAACCTCGCTTCGACGGTGGACGACATCCTGGCGGGCCATGGCGTGCATGGCCGCAAGCCCGCGTTGTGGGACGGCCACACCGCGCAGCGTGTGGTGGCCGACATCTGCAGGCGGCTGCTCGATGCTGCGCCGGCAGGGGCACAAGATGATCCGAAGTCGAATGCGGGGGAGCGGCAGGCTGCGAATGCCTGACAGGAGGGAGCGGGAACTGCTGATCCGTTCCGTTGGCGCCGGGCTGGTTGGCGCAGCGATCGAATCGAATTTGAAGATTACTTTGTTTGCCCGCACCAGCCCTGCCGGCCTCAGTCCGGCCGGCTGAAACCGGGCTTTCCCGTGCGGGCCACCCAACATGCACGTCATCATTCTTGCCAGCTACATCACCGCGGCCGTCGCATTTCTTGCGGCGACGGGCGTGCTGGCGGCGGGTTGGCGCGGTCAGCGAACGGGCGCGCTGCTGGTCGTCGCCACCACGGTATCGATGCTTTGGGGTGTGTTGCTGGCGTGGGCAGAATGGAAGCACGCGCTGCCGATCTATTGGCTGCTGACCGGCGAGGTCTTGCGCTACGGCGCCTGGCTCACGTTCCTTGGTGCGTTGCTCGGCGGCTTTTCGATGTCCGGGGCGTTGCGCGGCGCGCGCATCGGCACGCAGGCGTTGTGGATTGCGCTGGCGCTGTACTGTCTGTTGCCGGCGGTCGGGCCGCTGTCTTTCCTGCCGCTGCCGTTCAATGCAGCGATTGCAATGGTGGGGGTGCTGGTGCTGGCGCTAATCGGTGTAGTGTTCCTGGAGCAGATCTTCCGGAATGTCGACGCCGAGCAGCGTTGGGCCATCAAGTTCCTGGTGATCGCCCTGGGCGTGATGTTCGCCTATGACATCTTCCTGTACTCCTATGCCGTGCTGTACCGCGAGTTCAACGTGAGCGCGTGGGCAGCGCGCGGTTTCGTCGATGCGCTGCTGGCGCCCCTGCTGGTGGCCGCGGCGGCGCGCAGCAAGGGCTGGACGCCCGAGGTGGGCGTTTCGCGGCGCGCGGTGTTCTACTCGACCAGCCTGTTGGTGATTGCGCTGTACTTCATCGGCACGGCGGTGGGTGGCTACTACGTGCGGCTTTACGGCGGCGACTGGGGCCGGGTCGCGGAAATCACCCTGATCTTCTTCGCACTGCTGGCGGTGTTGCTGGTCGCGGGTTCGGGCCAGGTTCGTTCGCGCCTGCGGATTTTCCTGCACAAGAATTTCTTCAGCTTCCGGCATGACTATCGCGAGGAGTGGTTGCGCCTCACCGCCACGCTGTCGGCCAGTGACAGCGACACGGACTTGCCGCTTCGGGCGGTGCGTGCGATGCAGCAGATCATGGACAGCCCTGCCGGCGCGTTGTGGATGCGCGACGACGCCGGCACGCTGGTGCCGGAGGCGCAGTCCAACATGCCGGCGTCGGCGGGCTTGAAGATTGCAGCCAATCAGCCGGTATTCGAATTCATGTGCAAGCGGCGCTGGATCTATGATCTTGGCGAGCCGCCGCCGCTGGACGATGCGCAACTGCAGGCGCCACCCGAGTTGACCGCGTTGCCGCGCGCCTGGCTGCTGGTGCCGCTGGTGCTCGAAAATCGCCTGATCGGCGTGGTGGTGCTGGCCGAGGCGCGGGCGCGGCGCGCGCTCGACTGGGAAGACATCGACCTGCTCAGGACGGCGGGCAGCCAGGTCGCCGGTACGCTGGCGCAGGCCGCGAATGCGCGGCGGCTCGCGGAGGCGCGCCAGTTCGAGGGCTTTAACCGGCTGACGGCGTTCCTGATGCACGACCTCAAGAATGTCGCAGCCCAGCAGTCGCTGCTGCTGCAGAATGCGGTGCGACACCGAGGCAATCCCGCGTTCGTCGACGACATGCTGGCCACGGTGGAAAACTCGGTCCAGCGGATCACGCGTCTGCTGGAACAGTTGCGCGGCGAGGCGGCGCCGGTGGCACGCGCGCGGGTGAGACTGGCGGATGTCATCGAGCGTGCGTTGGGCGAATGCGGCGCGCAGGCGCCGCGACCGGACTGGACGCCGCCGCCCGAATCTTCGTGGGTTCGCGCGGACGCCGGACAGTTGGCGACCGTGCTGGGACACCTGATCCGCAATGCGCAGGACGCGGCGACATCGCAAGGACACGTTTCCGTGAGGCTGGGATCGGGCGGGGGGCAGGCCGTGATCGAAATCGAGGACGACGGCATGGGCATGGATGAAGATTTCATCCGCAACCGGCTGTTCAAACCATTTTTCACTACCAAGGCGAGCAAGGGGATGGGGATTGGTGCATATCAGGCGCGCGAGTATGTGCGTGCGTTGGGCGGCGGCTTGGCCGTGCAGAGCACGCCGGGACGCGGCAGCGTGTTCACGGTGAACTTGCCGTTGGCCGAACCCGCGGACGACCCGGCCCTGGCGCGTGCAATGGGGACCGCAACATGAATACGGGTGCGCGCACGTTGTTGATCGTCGAGGACGATATCGGACTTCAGGCGCAGTTGCGCTGGAGCTTCGACGAATACGCGGTGATCGTGGCCGGCGACCGCGAATCCGCGCTTGCCGCCGTTCGCAACAACCAGCCTGCGGTGGTGTTGCAGGATCTGGGTTTGCCGCCCGATCCGGCCGGCACCAGCGAGGGCTTCGCGACGATCGCGTCGATCCTGGAGGAAGCGCCTTACACCAAGATCATCGTCGTCACCGGCAACGGCGACCGCGACAACGCGGTCAAGGCGATCGGTGCCGGCGCCTATGATTTCTGCTCGAAGCCGCTGGATGTCGAGGTGTTGCGGCTGATCGTGGATCGCGCGTTCCGCGTGCATGAACTGGAAGCCGAGAACCGCAAGCTGAAAAGCGAATCGGGCGCGGCGATGGAAGGCATCATCGGCACCAGCGAGGCGATGATCCAGGCATTCCGGCTGGTGGAGAAGGTCGGGCCGACCAATGCCAGCGTCTTGCTGCTGGGCGAAACCGGCACCGGCAAGGAACTGGTCGCACGGGCCGTGCATCGCGTGAGCGCAAGGCGCGACGGACCGTTCGTCGCGATCAATTGCGCGGCCATCCCGGAGAATCTGCTGGAAGCGGAATTGTTCGGCTACGAAAAAGGCGCCTACACCGGCGCGCACAAGCAGACCAAGGGCAAGTTCGAGCTGGCGCACAACGGCACGCTGCTGCTGGACGAGATCGGCGACATGCCGGTGCCGTTGCAGGCCAAGTTGCTGCGGTTCCTGCAGGAACGCGTGGTCGAACGCATCGGCGGGCGCGAGCCGATTGCGGTGGACGTTCGCATCATCTGCGCAACCCACCGCGACCTGCGTTCGCTCATCCAGGAGACGCGTTTTCGCGAGGATCTGTTCTACCGCATCTCCGAGGTCACCATCCAGTTGCCGCCGTTGCGCGACCGGCACGGCGACGCGGTGCTGCTGGCGCGGCATTTCCTGGAGCAGGCAGCGAGCCGCCACGGTCGGGCGGTGCGCGGCTTCACCAGCAAGGCGTTGAAAGCGATCGAGGCGTACCCGTGGCGCGGCAACGTGCGCGAACTCGAGAATGCCATCAACAGTGCGGTGATCATGGCCGAGGGCAAGCAGATCGGACCCGAGGCGCTGCGGCTCGACGCGGGCGGCGCCGATGAAGCGCTGGATTTGCGCGAGGTGCGCGCGGAGGCCGAGAAGCGCGCCATCCGGCGCGCACTGACCCGCGAAGGCGGCAACCTTTCGCGGGTCGCCCATCTGCTGGGCGTCAGCCGGCCAACACTGTACGACCTGCTCGAAAAGTATGATCTCAAGAAACCCAGCGATGCCGACTGATGCGGCGCCCGCTCGACCGACAAGGGTGAGGACTCCCATGAAAATCTTGAATGGCTCGACTCTACGCCGTGGACTGGTGCTGGTTGCGGTGGGCGTGCTGCTTGCCGGTTGTGGCCTTGGCGGTGGCAAGGGCAGCGTCACCGCCGGTCTCAAGTATCAAGAAGGCGGCAAGTATCGTGCTGCCTACATCGAGGCCAAGAAAGTCCTGCAGCGCGACGACAAGAACGGGGATGCGTGGCTGTTGCTCGGCGAGTCTTCGCTGATGCTCGGCAATCCCAAGGATGCGCTGAACGAGCTGGACAAGGCCAAGGCTCACGGCGTGCCCAAGTCGCGTTGGGTGGTGCCGACCTCCGAGGCATTGCTCGCGACCCATGACTTCGACAAGGTGGTGGCAACCGCGGCCCCGGACGGCAGCCTCGATGCGAAGGTGCAGGCCCAACTCGCGGTGTTGCGCGGCAACGCCCAGCGCGGTCTGAAGCAGCCAGACCAAGCCAAGCAGTCCTATGAGGCTGCGTTGAAAAAGGAGCCGGGGAATGCGCTCGCGTTGGTGGGGCTGGGCCGGCTGGCGGCCGATGCGGGCGACACGGCGGCGGCCGGCCGCTACATCGATCAGGCGCTGGCCTCGGCACCCGAGAGTTCACAGGCCCTGGTGGCCAAGGCCGATCTGGCTGCGACCGCCGGAGACTTCGCGGCGGCGGAAACCACTTACCAGAAAGCACTGGATGTCAAACACCCCGACTGGTTGCCGCAGGACAGCTTCTATGCGCGCCTGCGGCTGGTCGAAGCGCAAACCCGGCAGAAGCATTACGAGCAGGCGCTAACCAACCTGGCGACGCTGGAGAAGATGGCGCCCGGGCAGCCGGGCCCGCACTACCTGCATGCCGTGGTGCTTTATCAGCAGGGGCACCTCGATGAAGCGACCGCGCAATTGCAGCAGGTCTTGAAGGCCGCGCCGGACAGCGCGCCTGCGCAGATGCTGATGGGTGCCGTCAATTACGCGCAAGGCAATTACGGGCAGGCGGAAATGTACCTCAGCAACGTCATGGGCCTGGACCGGAAGAACGAGGGTGCCCGCAAGCTGTTGGCGCTGACGTATTACCGGGAAGGCCGGTCCGCCCAGGCGCTCAATATGTTGCGGCCGGTGATTCCGGCACAGGCGACCGATGCCGAACTGCTGGCGCAGTTGCAGCGCGCCGCGGCGGAGGGCGCCGGCATGCCGCCGAAGCCCGGAACGGAAACCGTGACTCCGGGCGCCGCCGCGGTGGCGAATGCGGCCAGTGCCGGCACCCCATCGGGCAAGGCATTTGCGGCTGCCGAAAAGGCGCTTGCCGGCAACGATTCGGCCGAAGCCATTCGCCTGCTGAAGGCGATGCCCGCGGGCGACGCGGGCGTGGAGGCGCAGCGCGCCACGATGCTCACCATTGCCTACGTGCGCAACCGCCAACCGGAAGAATCGGTCAAGATCGCTGCCGATTATGCGGCCAAGCACCCCGAGCAAAGTGCGGCACATCTGTTGTACGGCACTGCGCTGGTCGCGGCGGGCAAGCGCAAGGAAGCCCGCGCGCAGTACGACAAGGCCATCCGAATCGATCCGAAGAACACCGCGGCGCTGATGAGTCTCGGCAGCCTGGATTCGGTGGAAGGTCATTACAAGGACGCGGAAAGCCGCTACGGCGCGGTGCTGAAGCAGGATTCCCACAATGCTGCGGCGATGGTGGCGCTCGGCAAGCTCGCCGTGATCCAGGGCAACAAGGCGGAAGCGATCAAGCAGTTCAGGCAGGCCATCGCCGCCCAGCCCAAATCGGCGGAGGCGTATGTCGAACTCGTGCTGGTGTACAGCCAGAACGGCCAGTTCGACGATGCGGCCGGGGTCGCGAAACAATTGGCGGATGCGCTGCCGGACAACCCCGCGGCACTGAATGCATTCGGTGCCGCCGAGCTCAACGCGGGGCGTCACGCCGAAGCACTGCAGCCGCTCGAGAAGGCTGTGAAGCTCGCGCCCGAATCGGCGCTGTTCCGGATCAATCTCGCGCGTGCACAGATCCTCAACAAGGATGCCAAGGCCGCCGCGGCCAACCTCGAAACCGTGATCAAGGCCGATCCCGCGCAAGCGCAAGCCGTCGCCCTGCTGGCCTTCATGAAGCTGCAGGACCACGACACGGCCGGCGCCATTGCGCTTGCGCGAACCCTGCAGGAGCAGCCCGCGGCGCGCGCCGCCGGATTCGGTCTGGAAGGCGACCTTTACATGGCCGCCAAGGACTACACCAAGGCTGCCGCCGCGTACCAGCAGGGCCTGAAGGTGACCTACAACCGTCCGCTGGTCATGAAGAACGTCGCGGCGCTGGAGCACAGCGACCCGAAGGCGTCGGAAAGCCTTTTGCGCGATTGGCTGGCCAAGCATCCCGATGATGCGGCGATGCGTTTGATACTGGCCCAGCACTACCTCGACCACGACCGCAACGGAGACGCCGCGGGCCAGTACGAGCACGTGTTGAAGGCGTTCCCGTCGAACGTGGGTGCGCTCAACAACCTTGCCTGGATTTACACCGAACAGAAAAACCCCAAGGCGCTCGCACTCGCCGAGCGTGCCCACAAACTCGCGCCGACTTCGGCCAGCGTCCAGGATACGTACGGTTGGGCATTGGTCGCGGCCGGACAAGCCAAAACCGCATTGCCGATCCTGACGGAGGCGGCCAAGGCCGCGCCGAAGGTGCCCGCCATTCAATATCACCTGGCCGTCGCCCAGGCGCGCAGCGGCGATCGCGCCGGCGCGCGCAGCACGCTGGAGGCGCTGCACAAGTCGGGGGTCGACTTCCCCGCCAAGGCGGCTGCCGACAAGCTGTATCAGGAACTCAGTGGCACTGCGGATCGTGGTGCCGGCAAGTAAACCATCGATATCGCGCGTGGCGTGACGGCACCGCGGCACACTGCAAGGATACTCAATGAAACAAGCGGAAGAACGCGGCCGGCGGGCAATCCTGGTCACCGGCGGCGCCGGTTACATCGGCAGCCACGTGGTGCTGCAACTCACCGAAGCCGGCGAGCGCGTGGTGGTGGTGGACGACCTTTCCGCCGGTTTCCGCGAATCCGTGATCGGCGCCGAACTGATCGTCGGCAATGTCGGCGACCGGGCGCTGATGGCAAGCGTTCTGCGCGAGCATGATGTCGACACGGTGATGCATTTCGCCGCGCGCACCATCGTGCCGGAATCGGTGGCCGATCCGCTGCGCTACTACGGCAACAACACCTGTGCGACGCGCAATCTGCTGGAATGCTGCCGTGACGCGGCAGTCAGCCAGATCGTCTTCTCTTCGACCGCCGCGGTCTACGGCATTCCCGAAGGCGGCAGGGCGGCCGAAGACACGCCGACCGCACCGATCAATCCGTACGGCTCGTCCAAGCTGATGAGCGAGTGGATGCTGCGCGATCTGGCGGCGGCGGGCGGCCCGCGCTACGTCGCGCTGCGCTACTTCAACGTCGCCGGTTGCGATCCGGACGGCCGCATCGGGCAGTCGACACGCCACGCGACGCTGCTGTTCAAGGTCGCCTGCGAAGCGGCGCTCGGCAAGCGCGAGCGCCTGTCGATATTCGGTACCGATTATGCGACGGTGGATGGCACCGGCGTGCGCGATTACATCCATGTCGCGGACCTGGCGCGCGCGCACCTCGATGCCTTGGCGTACCTGCGCGGCGGCGGCGATTCGACCGTCCTCAACTGCGGTTACGGGCACGGCTATTCGGTGCGCGAGGTCCTGGAAGCGGTCGGACGCGCGCACGGTTCGCCGGTGCCGTGCGTCGAGCAACCGCGGCGTGCGGGCGATCCGCCCTCGCTGATCGCGGTGTCGGATCGGATTCGCGAAACCCTCGGCTGGGCACCGCGGCACGACGATCTGGATTTCATCGCGCGGACGTCGCTGGCGTGGGAGCGCAAGCTCGCGTCCTCCGCGACGTGAGTGACTCGGTGCCCATGGCGGTTCGCGGCCCGTTCGAAAGAGCCCCATCCGCATGAGCTTCCCGATCTACGCGACTTCGCCACTCACCTGGGCGCTGGTGCTGCTGGTGCTGCTGGCGCTGGGTTGGCGCCGTTTGCCGGTAGCCGTGCGCTGGGTGGGCGTCGCGATCGAGATCTTGTTGATGATATTGATGACGCCGCTGGGCGCCGCGGGGCTGGTGCATCTGGCCGCTGCGCGGGTGCCGCCGTTGCAGTCTTGTCCGGCGCCCACGCCCACCACGATCGTGGTGCTGGGCGGCGGCTTCGATTATCCGCCACGCGCTTCGGACGATTACGGCTCGTTGAGCATCGCGGCACTGCAGCGGGTGTTCGCGGGCGTGGCGTTGTGGCAACAAATTCCCGATGCGCGGCTGGTGATCGCCGGTGGCGGCGGTGGCCGCATCCGTGAAGCCGTGCCGATGGCGAATCTGGCGATGCGGATGGGGATCCCGGAAGCGGCTCTCGAAATCGAGGACCGGTCGCGCAACACATGGCAAAACGCGCGGAACGTCGCCGCCTTGTCGCCGCCATTGCCCAGGCGGATCTGGCTGGTGAGTTCGCCTATGCATCTGCCGCGTGCGCTGGAGGCGTTCCGCGCGTGGGGATTCGAGCCGTGCGCATGGCCGAGTGGTGGGGTGAAGGACAGCCCGGTCCTGTGGTTGGATGCCTGGTTGCCGCAAGGTGGCGCGATCCGAGAGACGGCGATCGCCTTCCATGAACTGATCGGCAGCGTGGAATACCGGTTCCTGGCGTGGCGACAGGTGCGTCGCGCATCCGGTCACACGCCGTAGTAGCCGCGGTACCACTCCACGAAGCGCTTCACGCCCTCTTCCACCGATGTGTCCGGCCGGTAGCCGGTGTCGTTCATCAGTTCGGTGACTTCTGCGCTGGTGTCGGGCACGTCGCCCGGCTGCAGCGGCAGCAGGTTCTTCTCGGCTTTGCGGCCGAGGCAATCCTCGAGCACTTCGATGTAGTGCGAGAGCTGCACGGGATGGCTGTTGCCGATGTTGTACACGCGGTATGGCGCCGACGATGTCGCCGAATTGGGCTGCAGCGGATCGTAGGCCGGATCCGGTTCGGGTACGCGATCCAGTGTGCGGACCACACCCTCCACGATGTCGTCGACGTAAGTGAAATCGCGGGTGTGGTGGCCGTGGTTGAACACGTCGATGGGCTCGCCCGCCAGGATCTTGCGGGTGAACAGGAACAGCGCCATGTCCGGCCGGCCCCACGGCCCGTAGACCGTGAAAAAGCGCAGGCCGGTCGTGGGCAATCCATAGAGATGGCTGTAGGTGTGCGCCATCAATTCATTGGCTTTCTTGGTGGCCGCGTACAAGCTGACCGGGTGATCCACCGGATCCTGCACCGAGAACGGCAGCTTGCGGTTGGCGCCATACACCGAGCTGGACGACGCGTACACGAGGTGCTCGACCTTGCCGTGCCGGCAGGCTTCCAGGATGTTGATGAAGCCGACCAGGTTGGCTTCGACGTAGGCGTACGGGTTCTCGAGCGAATAGCGCACGCCGGCCTGCGCGGCCAGGTTCACCACGCGCTGTGGCCGGAAGTCGTGGAAGGCTTTTCCCAGCGCGGGACGATCCTCGATGCTGACCTTCGTGAACTTGAAATTCGGGTGCGGTGTCAGCCGATCCAGCCGCGCCTGCTTCAGGGCGACGTCGTAATAGTCATTGAGGTTGTCGACGCCCAGCACTTCATCGCCGCGCGCCAGCAGGCGCAGGCTCAAGGCAGACCCGATGAAGCCGGCGGAGCCGGTGACCAGTACGCGCATGATGTCTCCTTACAGTCGGTCGTCCACCGCGTCCCGCGGCAGCACGTTCTTCACGTCGAACAGGACGCAATCGGGTTTACCCAGTGCGCGCAGCGCGACCGCGCCCATGTCCGTGAACTGGTGATGCGCCACCGCCAGCACGATCGCGTCGTAGGAGCCCGGCTGGGGTTTCGGCACCACGTCGACGCCGTATTCGCGGTGCGCCTCGGCGGCGTCGACCCAGGGATCGTAGACGTCGATGTCGGCGTGGCAGGCCTTGAACTCGTCGATGATGTCCGTGACCCGCGTGTTGCGCAGGTCCGGGCAGTTCTCCTTGAAGGTGAGCCCCAGCACCAGCACCTTGGCGCTTGCCACGTTGATGCGCTTTTGCAGCATCAGCCGGATCACCCGTTCGGCCACGTGCTGGCCCATGCCGTCGTTGATGCGGCGGCCGGCCAGGATCACCTCCGGGTGGTAGCCGATTTCCTGGGCCTTGTGCGTCAGGTAATACGGGTCGACGCCGATGCAGTGGCCGCCCACGAGCCCCGGCCGGAACGGCAGGAAGTTCCACTTGGTGCCGGCCGCTTCCAGCACCTCCAGCGTGTCGATGTGCAGGCGATGGAAGATCAGCGCCAGTTCGTTGATCAGCGCGATGTTGAGGTCGCGCTGGGTGTTCTCGATGACCTTGGCGGCCTCGGCGACCTTGATGGAAGACGCCTTGTGGGTGCCCGCGCTGACAACGCGCCGATACAGGTCGTCCACGAAGTCGGCGACCTCGGGCGTCGAACCGGACGTGACCTTCTTGATGGTGTCGAGCCGGTGCTCCTTGTCGCCGGGATTGATCCGCTCGGGGCTGTAGCCGGCGTAGAAATCCTGGTTGAACTTCAGTCCCGACTCCTCCTCGATGATCGGCACGCATACCTCTTCGGTTGCGCCCGGATACACGGTGGACTCGAAGATCGCCACGCCGCCGCGGCCGATGGCGCGGCCCACCGTGGTGCTGGCGCTCTTGAGCGGCGTCAGGTCGGGGCGCTTGCCGCGGCCAACGGGCGTCGGCACCGACACGATGAAGACGTTGCAACCCTTGAGGTCCTCGATGTCGCTGCTGAAGCCGAGCTGGGTGGCTGAACCCAGTTCTTCGGGCGACACTTCCAGCGTGTGGTCGCGCTGCTGCTTCAACTCCTCGATGCGCGCCTTGTTGACATCGAAACCCAGGGTGGGCAGCTTGCGGCCGAAACCGACCGCCAATGGCAGTCCGACATAGCCCAAGCCGATCACGGCAAGACGTATGGCTTCGGGGCGGGGCAGCGACGCCTGATTCATGATCCATCCTTTTAAAGGCACCGGGAAACCGCGGACCATGCGCGATACGTGCCAACAGCGGCCGCGGAAGGCGCCTATGCTCGCATGCGCCGCACGAAATTCAAAACAAACAGGGCCAAGCCGATCAGCGCAATCCCGATCCATTCAGGCGCGGAAGGCCGTTCGTCCAGCAGGCCCCATGCGAACAACACGCCGGCCACGGGCACCGCAAGACTGGTCAGGCCGGCCACGTTGGCGGGCAACTTCTGCACCGCCAGCGCCCACAGCACCCAGCACACGCCGGATGACAGCAGACCGTTGTAGAGCAGCGCTGCGATGTAGGAACCCGTCCAGGCCACCGCGCGTTCGTGACCGAGCAACGCCAGCACCACCAGTCCGAGCGTCCCGATCAGCATCTGCCATGCCGTGAGGCGCAGCGGCGTCATGTCGGGGTGTTGCTGGAACAGCCGCTTGGACAGCACGGTCGCGATCGCCCACGCGAAGCCGGCCAGGATCGCCAGCATGATGCTGTGCGGTTCGCCCAGCGGCCGCCACGGCTCGACCACGCAGATGAAACCCGCCGCCGCGATCGCGATGCAGAACCAGCGGCGCGGGCCGGGCTTGTCGTTGAGCCACCACCACGCCAGTGGCACCACCCAGAACGGCATCGTGTACGCCAGCAGCGCGGTCTTGCCGGCGCCGCCCGAAACCAGCGCCCATTGCGCCAGCGCCTGGAACGCGGCGGTCTGGGTGAGGCCGATCACGATGGTCGGCAGCCAAGGCGTCGGCTTCAACGCGTCGCGCCGCGCGGCCAGCAGCGCGAACAACACCGCGGTGCCGATCACGTAGCGCATGGCGCTGAAGGTGAACGGTCCGCTGTCGCGCATCGCCACCTTCATCACCGACCAGTTGAGGCTCCAGACGACGGTGAGGATCAGCAGTCCGATCCATGCCGCGCGCGTGCTTGCGGGTCGATTCATGGGTTGTCGCGGGAATGAGGGGAAGGCCGTCGCGCGGGCGCATGCCGGCTGGCAAACCACGTATGCTACCGGTGCTTGCAATGGGCAACGCGATTCACATTCCACACCCACACTGAAGGGCGGAGGCTTGCATGAAGACCAGGATGCACCTTGCGACGTTGGCCGGCGGTGTCGGCCTGACGCTGATGATGGCCGGCGTGGCCCATGCGGGCGACGGCAGCCTGATGGAGGTCACCACCACCATCAAGCAGTCGATGTCGGGGATGCCTGCGATGCCCTCTCGCACGATGACCCACAAGGTGTGCTCGGCACCGGGGGCGTTCGATCCGCATGCGCTGAACAAGATGAATCCGCAGAACCAGTGCAAGATCGCCAACTTCAAGAAGCAGGGCGACACCGTTACCTTCGACCAGGTCTGCACCGCGCCGATGGCGATGACCATGCACGGCACCTTCCGCACGACCGGCGGCGCCAATTTCACGGGCAGCCTGCACGCGACGTTCGACGCAGGCGGCGGGCATCCGATAACCGTGGATACGGAGTACACCGGAAAGCAGGTCGGCACCTGCGACTACAAGCCGCCCAAGGCGGATTGATCGGCGCTGATCGATCTTTCGTCATTCCGGACGCCATGGATGGCGCGAGGATTCCGAGATTGACGAGCCGTGGGTGCCAAGCGTCGATGCTGCAGGTCCTTCGTGGCGCTTCATCCCGCAATCAGCCATGCAGCCGTCCAATGGAAGGCATGGCTGGCATTCGAATCGGCATCTCGGGATGGCGCTATCCGCCATGGCGGGGCGTGTTCTATCCGAAGGATCTGGTGCAGCGCGACGAGTTGCACTATGCGTCTTGTCATTTCCCCACGATCGAATTGAACGGTTCGTTCTATTCGCTGCAGCGGCCGGAAAGCTACGCACGCTGGCGCGACGCGACGCCACCGGGTTTCGTGTTCGCGATCAAGGGCCCGCGCTTCATCACCCACGTCAAGCGGCTGCGCGATTTCGAAGGGCCGCTGGCGAATTTCTTCGCGTCCGGCGTGTTCGATCTGCGCGAAAAATTCGGACCGATGTTGTGGCAGTTCCCGGCCAATTTCAAATACGACCACGACGTGTTCGCGCGCTTCTTCGACCGCCTTCCGCGCGACACCGAAGCCGCCCTGAAGCTGGCGCGTGGGCGTGACTTCCGCATGAAAGGCCGCTCACGGCTCGCGATCGATCGCAACCGGAAGCTGCGCCACGCCATCGAGGTACGGCACCCGAGCTTCCTGGTGCCGTCGTTCGTCGCGCTGTTGCGTAAACACGACATCGCGCTGGTGGTGGCGGACACCGCCGGCAAGTGGCCGTACGTGGAGGAGGTCACCGCGAGTTTCGTGTATCTGCGGCTGCATGGCGACAAGCAGTTGTACACCAGCGGCTACACCGATGCGGCGCTCGACCGCTGGGCCGCGCGCATTCGCGCCTGGAAGGGCGGCGCGCAGCCACGGGATGCGGCGCGTGTCGCGGGCGCGCCGGCTCCGCGAGCCCGCAAGTCACGCGACGTGTACTGCTACTTCGACAACGATGCCAAGGTGCACGCGCCGTTCGACGCGATGAGGCTGGCGGAGAAGCTGGCTTCGTGAACGGCGGGCACGCGCGCGATAACGGGACCGCATCACGGTCGTGGCTGCCGTAACGACTCGACGGGAAAGACCGCGGCGCCGCGAGCGCCCGGCCGGCGTCGTGGTATGAACGCGGCGGCGCCCCACGCATGCAGTTCGATCACTTCCCACGTCGCGGGAATCTTGCCGTCGCGCCGCATTTGCTCGTAGGCCTGCAGCATGCGCGCGAAGCATGACTTGCCGGTGAGTCCTTTCACGCGTTGCGCGTCCGCGTTGGTGACGCCCAGCCCTTTCAGTTCGTGCAACAGGTCGCGCGGTGCGTCGTAGCGGGTGACGATGCGGTCCACGTCCAGCACCGGCTCGCGCAGGCCGGCCGCGAACGCGGCGTCCCCCAAGTCCTGGATGTCGAGGAATGCGCTGACGTGGGGGTGCGCGGCATCGGCTTCGGCCCACGCGGCGCGCAGTTCCTTCAGCGTGTCCGGCCCGAGGCTGGACGCGGCGAGGAAGCCGCCCGGCTTCAGCACGCGCGCGAACTCCTCGAACAAAGGCTGCGGCGGTCCGCACCATTGCACGCAGAGGTTGGCGTGCAGCACGTCGACGCTCTGGTCCGGCAGCGGCAGCGCACGCGCATCGGCGCACACGCGCGCGAACGGATTGAGTAGCCCCGCGTGGCGGCGCGCGGCGCGCAACATCGGCAGCGCGATGTCCATCGCGATCACACGTGCCTTGCGCCAGCGCTTGCGCAACGCCGCGGTGCCGCGCCCCGTTCCGCTGCCGATGTCGACCACCAGTTCGGGGGTGTCTTCGTAATAGTCCAGCCGCTCCAGCAGGCGCGCCTGCACCTCGCGTTGCAGGGCGTCGTGGCGTTCATAGCCGTGCGCGGCGCGGCCGAAGGCGTGTCGCACCTGCAGTGGATCGAGTTCGAACATGTTCATGCGTGAATGGCTTCCAGCAGCGGCTGCAATGCCGCCACGACTTCGTCGGTGTGCCCGATGAAAGGCGCGTGGCCGCCGCCGGCGACGCACGTGAATGCCCCGGCGCACTGTGCCGCGCTCCACTGCATTGCCTGCCACGGAATCAGGCGGTCGCGGCGCCCGGCGATCCAGGCGCTCGGTGGCGCAAGTTCGGGAAGGCGCGCGCGCAGATCGGCGTGCTCCAGCACGTCCAGACCTTCCACCAGCGCCCGCACGTCGGGACGATGGTCGCTGAAGGTGTCGGCGCGCAGTTTGCGCAGGTCCGCTTGCGCGCAATCGCTGCCCAAGGCCTCCAGCGCCAGGAAGCGTTCCAGCGTACCTTCGTAGTCGGTCCCGAGATCGCGGCCGAAGTTCTGCAGGATTTCGGGCGACACCGCATACGGCCAACCTTCGCCGCGCACGAATCGCGGCGAGGCGCACAGCATCGCGAGCGCCTGCACTTGCTGCGGAAGATCCAGCCCAGCCTGCAGCGCATAAAGGCCGCCCAGCGACCAGCCGAGCCAGAGCGCAGGCGGCACGCGTGCGGCGATGGCCTTCGCGCAGGCGGCGGGCTGCAGGGAAACCTTGCAGTCGCGGGAGCGGCCGTGCCCCGGCAGATCGACGACGTGCAGCGTGCAGCGATCGCGCAGCGCCTCGACGAGCGGCGCGAACACGCCACCGTGCATCGCCCAGCCGTGCAGCAGCACGACATGCGCGTCGCCACGGCCTTCGGTATTTATGTACAAGTCAGACATGCGTAAACTCGGTGGACGTGTCGGCTTTATTGCAAAAAATCAACATGGATTCCGGGTTCCATCGCCGATGAAGCTGGCGATGTTTCAGGAATGACGACTACAGATGGGCGACATTGCCGCAAGCAGCCGATCGACATCCGCTTCCGAATGCGCTGCGGAGAGTGTGACCCGCAATCGCGCCTTGCCCTGAGGCACGGTAGGCGGACGGATCGCGATGACCAGGAAGCCGTTCTGCTCCAGCACTCGGGATGCTTGCACCGCGCGTTCGGCGTCGCCCAGCACGATCGGCTGGATCGCCGTGGAAGACTCCATCAACGGCAATCCGAGCTGCGCGGCGCCTTGGCGAAAACGCGCGATCAGCGCGTGCAGTTTTTCCCGTCGCCCATCTTCTTCGCGCGCGATCCGTACCGCTTCGCAGGCAGCGCTGGCCAGCGCGGGCGGCATCGCGGTGGTGTAGACGAAGGTGCGCGCGAATTGGGTGAGGCCTTCGATCAACGCCCGGCTGCCGGCCACGAAGGCGCCCATGCAGCCGAGCGCTTTGCCGAGTGTCGCCATCAGCACCGGAACATCTGCCTGCGACCACCCTGCGGCGTTGACACTGCCGGCGCCGTGCGCGCCGAGCACGCCGAGTCCGTGCGCGTCGTCCACCATCAGCGTGGCGCCTTCGTGCTTGCACAGCGCAGCCAGTTCGCGCAGCGGCGCCACGTCACCGTCCATGCTGAACACACCATCGGTGGCGAGCAACGCGGGCCTGTCCGGCACGCCGGCAAGTTGGCGTGACGCGGCTTCGGCGTCATTGTGCGGGTAGCGTTTCAATGTCACGCCCGCGAGCTGCGCGGCATCCAGCAAACTTGCATGGTTCAGCTTGTCCTGCACGCAAAGGCTGTCGCGATCGAGCAGCGCCTGCATCGCACCCAGGTTGGCCAGCCAGCCGGAAGAAAACAGCATGGCTGCTTCACGACCGGTCCATGCGCACAAGGCTTCTTCGAGTTGCGCGTGCTCGCGCCGGTGGCCGCAGACCAGATGCGCGGCGGTGCTGCCGACGCCGGATGTATTCGCGGCGTTCTGCAGGGCCTTGATGATGCGGGCGTCTTGGGCGAGCCCGAGGTAATCGTTGCTGCAGAAATTCAGCAGCTCGCGGCCGTCGATGGTGATGCGTACGCCGCGCGTCGCCTCCACTGTGCGCGCGCGGCGCAGCAAGCCCGCACGTTCGCGTTCGGCGACGCGCGCCGCCAACGATTGCAGCAGATCGGGGCGCACGGTTCAGGCCGCGTGCGCGCACGATTCCAGGATGTCGGCGTGCACCGTGCCCGGCTCATCCGTTCCGACGTCGACCTGCATCGCGTGCAGGTCGAGGCGACGGAACAACGCGTGATCGTGCTCGACGTCCGGATTGCCGGTGGTCAGCAGTTTTTCGCCCATGAAGATCGAACCCGCACCGGCGAAGAAACACAGTGCCTGCATCTCGTCGCTCATCTGCTGGCGGCCAGCCGACAGGCGCACGATGGATTTCGGCATCACGATCCGCGCGACGGCAATCGTGCGCACGAATTCGAACGGGTCGATCTTCTCGGCATCGGCGAGCGGCGTGCCCGGCACCGGCACCAATTGGTTGATCGGCACCGATTGCGGATGCTCGGGCAGGTTCGCCAGCGCCTGCAGCAATCCCGCGCGTTGCGCGCGTGTTTCGCCCATGCCGACGATCCCCCCGCAGCAGGTTTTCAGGCCCGCCGCGCGGATGTCCTGCAGCGTGTCGAGGCGATCTTCGAACTCGCGGGTATGAATGATCTCGCCGTAGTAGTCGGGCGAGGTGTCGATGTTGTGGTTGTAGTAATCGAGCCCGGCGTCTTTCAGTTGTTGCGCATGGCCCTCGCCCAGCAGGCCCAGCGTCGCGCAGGTTTCCATGCCCAGCGCCTTCACCTCGCGGATCATTTCGGCGACCTTCGGGATGTCGCGATCCTTGGGGCCGCGCCACGCCGCACCCATGCAGAAGCGCGAGGCTCCGGCGGCCTTGGCCGCGCGCGCGCGTTCCAGCACCGCGTCGACGTCCATCAGCTTCTGTGCTTCGACGCCGGTGTGGTAGCGCTGCGCCTGCGGGCAGTACGCGCAGTCTTCAGGGCAGCCACCGGTCTTGATCGACAGCAGCGTGGAAACCTGCACCGCGTTCGGGTCGTGGTCGGCCGCGTGCACCGCGTGGGCGCGCGCCAGCAAATCCATGAACGGAAGATCGAACAGGGCCTCGATCTCGTCCAGTTTCCAGTCGTGCCTGACCGGCGTGTCGGGATTCATGCCGTCCATCGGGAGCGCTCCGCGTTACAGTGATCGCAAAGTTTCAGGCCGCAGGGAGATGCCTGTCAACTTGAAAGCCACCCATCTGGTTGACGCCGTGCTGCCCTCGCACTGCCTGCTGTGCGGCGCGCGCGGACAAGGCGCGTTGAGTCTGTGCACGGCCTGTGAAGCGGAGGCGCCGCGCAATCTGAAGTGCTGCGCGCGTTGCGCCTTGCCGCTGGACGCCCCGGCGCCCTTGTGCGGACGCTGCATCAAGCGGGCGCCGCCGTGGGATCGGGCGTGGGTACCGTTCCGCTACGAATGGCCGCTGGCGCAACTGGAATCGCGTTTCAAGTTCGGCGGGGATCTTGCGGCTGGGCGTACGCTCTCACTGCTTTGGCTGGCGTCGCAGCCGCCGAAGGAAATGCCGAAAGCACTCGTGCCGGTGCCGCTGCATCGTACCCGGCTACGCCGGCGCGGCTACAACCAGGCGCTGGAATTGGCGAAGCCGCTGGTGAAACGCTTCGCCGTGCCGTTGCTGCACGATGCATTGCGAAGGACGCGCGCCACCGATGCGCAAACCGAACTCACCGCGGTGCAGCGCCGCCGCAACGTGCGCGGCGCGTTCGAGGCGAACTTCTCCGGCACGCCGCCCGAACACGTCGCGGTACTGGATGACGTCTTCACCACCGGCGCGACCCTCGCCGAATGCGCGCGCGTGCTGAAACAAGCCGGCGTGGCACGGGTGGACGTGTGGGCACTGGCGCGCGCGCCGGCGCGCTGACCATAGACTTGCTTTCCGCAGGTCGGGCTGACGCCGGCTTTATCGGCGGAAGCCGGCGATGCGTCCCGTTGGGCTTCTCCCGGACACGGCCGGGATCAGCCCAACCTAGGTCAGCGTAATGCCAGCGCCACCACCAGCCCCAGCCACACCGCGCCGCCCACCCAGTTGTTGTTGCGGAACGCTGCGAAGCAGGCATCGCGTTGGCGCCAGCGCATGTTCCAGAGTTGCCACGCGAACAGCAGCAGCGCCACGGCCAGTCCGATCAGGAACGGCCATTCGAGTTGCGCGCGTTGTCCGACCAGCAGCAGCGTGAACAGCAGCGTAGCCATCAATATCCCGAGGATCGGAAGATCCGCTTCGCCGAACAGGATGGCGGTGGATTTGGCGCCGGCGCGCAAGTCGTCGTCGCGATCCACCATCGCGTATTCGGTGTCGTAGATCGTCGAGAACAACACGTTGCCGAGGAACAGCAGCCAGCACACCGGAGGCAAGCCGTTGGTGATCGCCGCGAACGCCATCGGGATGCCCCAGCCGAACGCGGCGCCCAGCACCACTTGCGGCAGGTGCGTGTAGCGTTTGGAGAACGGATACAGCGCGGCCAGCGCGGCGCCGGCGAACGAGAGATAGATCGTCAGCCGATTGGTGAACGCAAGCACCAGCGCGAAACCGAGCAGCGACAGTCCGACGAACACCAGCACGGCTTCGCGCGGCTTCACCCGCCCCGCGGCGATCGGCCGCCCGGCCGTGCGCGCGACTTGCGGGTCGAGCTTGCGGTCGGCGAAATCGTTCATCGCGCACCCGGCCGCGCGCATCACGAACACGCCCACGGTGAATACGACGAGGTATTTCCATGGCGGAAACCCGTCGGCCGCCAGCCACAGCGCCCACCACGTCGGCCACAGCAGCAGCAACGCGCCGATCGGGCGATCCATCCGCACCAGCACCAGCAGGTCGCGGGTCTTGTCGCGCCAATCGGCGGGCAGCGCGCGCAACAGGAATTCGATCGTGCGCGTCGAGCGCACCGAAGCGTCCGCCGGACGCGAGGTGTCCGGTGCCGGTGTCGCCGGCAGATCGGCCGCGCGCAGGTCCAGCAACGGCAGTTCTTCCTGCGTCACTTGCGCCGACGACGGGCGCCGGGATTTGGACGATCTGCGTTTGCGGGGCATGCGTCGGCGGCTGCGTGGATCGAAGCCCGATTGTCGCGCAGCAGGCGATCGCGGCCAACCGCGGGGGACCTTCGGCACAGCCACGCGAACGCCAGCGCCGCTATCCTCGGGCGTTCCTTGGGTCAACGGAAAAAGGCGATGAGCTTTTTCAAGAAGATCACCCGCCACAAGACGGTCGAACAACTGCAATCGGAAGCGGGCCAGTCGCAGGATTTTCGCCGCACGATGGGGGTGTGGCAGCTCACCGCGATCGGCGTCGGCGCGATCGTCGGCGTCGGGGTGTTCGTGCTGGCGCCCCACGAAGCCGCCACGCATGCCGGTCCCGCGATCGTGCTCAGTTTTTTGATCGCCGGCATCGGCAGCGCGTGCGCCGCGCTCTCCTACGCCGAGTTCGCAGGCATGATTCCGGTCACCGGCAGCGCCTACACCTACGGCTATGCGGTGCTGGGCGAATTGCCCGCGTGGATCATCGGCTGGGATCTGTTGATCGAGTACGCGTTGATCGTGGCGGTGGTGGCCGCCGGCACGTCCAATTACTTGCAGTCGCTGATCCAGCAGATCACCGGCTGGCAATTGCCGGTGTTCCTGCAGGGCGCCTACGGCGAGGGCGACGGCATGCTGTTCAATTTGTGGGCCGCCGTGGTGGCGCTGCTGATCGCGGGGCTGCAGATTTTCCGCACCGAGATCGGCGCGCGCTTCAATACCGTGGTGGTGGCGCTGAAGGTGGCGGGCGTGGCGATCGTGATCGTCGTCGGCGCGTTCTACGTCGATACCAGCCGCTGGCATCCATTCATCCCCAAGGTTGTCGAACATGCGGACGGCACGCTGCAGTACGGCTGGGCCGGCGTGATGGCGGCGGCGAGCATCGTGTTCTTCGCGTGTTTCGGTTACGACACGCTGACCACCGCGGCCGAGGAATCGAAAAACCCGCAACGCGACCTGCCGTGGGCGGTGGTGTTGTCGTTGCTGGTGGCCATGGTGATGTATTTCGGCGTGTCGCTGGTGTTGACCGGCATGGTGAACTACACCGCCCTCAATGTGCCGGCGCCGGTCAGCGCGGCGTTCCAGGAACGCGGCTTGCACTGGATCAGCGGCGTGATCAACGTGGCTGCGGTAGCCGGCATCGCCAGCGTGGTGTTCGCGTTCATGCTGGGCGCGGCGCGCATCTGGTACGCGCTGTCGCGCGACGGACTGCTGCCGCGCTGGTTCGCGCACAGCCATCCGCGCTATGGCACGCCTTATCGCACCACCGCGATCCTGGGCGTGGTGACGGCGGTGACGGCCGGATTCATTCCGCTGACGGAACTCGCCAAGCTGGTCAACATCGGGACGCTCTCGGCATTCATCCTGATCTGCACCTCGGTGCTGATCCTGCGCATCCGCCGGCCCGACCTGGAGCGCCGTTTCCGCACGCCGGCGCTGTGGCTGCTGGCGCCGGTCGGCGTCGTCTTCTCGCTGTTCCTGATCATCGGCTGGCCGTGGATCACCAACGGCGAGTTCCACCTGATCGGCGGGCTGGATCGCGACACCTACATTCGCTTCATCGTGTGGATGCTGGTCGGCTTCGCAATCTACTTCGGTTACGGCATTCGCAAGAGCGCACTGAATCGCGACAGTTAGTTTCGCGGCGCGGGACTTGTGGCGGCTGGCGCGCGGCACCATCTGGAACGGTGTCGCGCGATGTGTGCCCTGCACATTGCGCCCACGCAAACCCCTGTCGCGAGGTATTTCCGATGATCGACCTCTACTACTGGCCCACGCCCAACGGACACAAGATCACGCTGTTCCTCGAAGAGGCCGGGTTGCCTTACACGATCAGGCCGGTGGACATCGGCAAGGGTGACCAGTTCAAGCCGGACTATCTTGCGATTTCGCCCAACAACAAGATGCCGGCGATCGTCGACCACCATCCGGTGGGCGGCGGTGCACCGCTCAGCGTGTTCGAATCCGGCGCGATCCTCGTTTACCTCGCGGGCAAGACCGGCAAGTTCATCCCGGCGGACGCGCGCGGCAGGGTCGAGTGCCTGGAGTGGCTGTTCTGGCAGGTCGGCGGGCTCGGGCCGATGACCGGCCAGCACGGACACTTCAGCGTGTATGCGCCCGAGAAAATTCCGTATGCGATCGACCGCTACCGCAAAGAATCGGAACGCTTGCTCGACGTGCTGAACCGCCGCCTCGTCGGACGCGAATTCATCACCGGCGAGGATTACACCATCGCCGACATGGCGTGCTATCCGTGGATCGATCCGTACGAGCAGGCGCCGCTGGATCTCGAACCTTTCGCCGAAGTGCGGCGCTGGCGCGACGCGATCGCGGTGCGTCCGGCCACCCAACGCGCCTATGCGCGCGGCCCGGAAGCCAATCCGAAAACCGGCGCACCGATGAGCGACGAGGAAAAGAAGATCCTGTTCGGACAGGGTGCGCGCACGGGCTGACGCGCCTGGCATCGTTGCGAACGGTACGATCGAGCGCGCTTGCGCGAGCCTGTGCCATTCGGCCTATGCACCGCGCGGCGCGCGGTGCTAGGTTCGACGGGTTGCCACCCTCGCGGAGCCCACGCATGTCCTTCCTGCGCCGTCGTTCGCCGCCGCATGTCCGTTTGTCCGCACTGCTCGCCTTCGGCCTGATCGGCCTCGCCTTCACCGGCAGCGCATTCGCGGACGCCGCCGATGCGCACATCCCGCCGCCGCAGGACACGCCGTATCCCGGCACGCTGCAGATCCACGTCGATGCCGGCGACACGCGCCAGGGCATCTTCCGCGTGCACGAAACCATCCCGGTGCAGGCGGGCGAACTGACGCTGCTGTATCCGAAATGGATTCCGGGCGATCATTCGCCATCGGGTCCGATCGAGATGCTGGCGGGCCTGAAGATCACCGCCAACGGCCGGCCGCTGAAGTGGAAGCGCGACAAGTACGACGTCTACGCCTTCAAGGTGGACGTGCCGCAGGGCGTGTCGGAAATCGGCGTGGGCTTCCAGTTCCTGTCCGGCCGCGGTTCGCATGCTTTCATCCAGATGACCGACAAGATGCTGTCGCTGGAATGGAACACGGTGTCGCTGTACCCGGCTGGGCATTACTCGCGGCAGATCAAGGTCGAGCCCAGCGTGACGTTCCCGGCGGGCTGGCAGTTCGGCACCGCGCTGGAACAAGCCTCGCGTTCCGGCGACACCGTCACCTTCAAGACCACCACGTTCAACACGCTGGTCGATTCGCCGATCTACGCGGGCAAGTATTTCAAGCGCGTCGACCTCAATCCGGGTGCCAAGGCGCCGGTGTACCTGGACGTGTTCGCCGATGCGCCGAAGGATCTCGAGGTGACGCCGGAGCAAGTGCAGGTGCACAAGAACCTCGTCACCCAGGCCGTCAAGCTGTTCGACTCCCACCACTACGACCACTACAACTTCCTGTTCTCGCTGTCCGACCAGTTGAGCGGCAATGGGCTGGAACACCATCAATCCAGCGAGAACGGGATGGACCCCGACTACTTCACGAACTGGGACGATGGCGCGCCCAATCGGGATCTTTTGGCGCACGAATACACGCATTCGTGGAACGGCAAATTCCGCCGCCCGGCCGATTTGTGGACGCCCAGTTTCAACGTGCCGATGGGCGACTCGCTGCTGTGGGTGTACGAAGGACAAACCCAGTACTGGGGTTATGTCCTGACCGCGCGCGCGGGGATGTGGACGCCGGAACAGTTCCGCGACGCACTGGCGATGGTGGCCGCAAACTATGACCGCAATCGCGCCGGTTTCCAGTGGCGCACGCTGGAAGACACGACCAATGATCCGACTGCCGCCCATCGCGCCGGGCTGCCGTATCGCAGTTGGCAGATGAGCGAGGAGTACTACTCCGGCGGCCAGATGATGTGGCTGGCGGTGGACGCGAAGATTCGCGCGCTCACCCACGACAAGAAGTCGCTCGACACGTTCGCGAAGGATTTCTTCGGCGTCGACAACGGCAGCTTCGTCACCAGGACCTACACCTTCGACGATGTCGTGAACACGTTGAACGGCGTCGTGAAATACGACTGGGCCGGTTTCCTTCGCCGCTACGTTGACGAGCTGGAGCCGCCGTTCACCAAGGGCCTGGAGTCGACCGGCTGGAAGCTGGTGTACACCGACAAGGAAAGTCCGTACGAAAAACAGTACGAGGGCCGGGACGAATCGCCGCGCCACATCTACAACTTCACGTATTCGATCGGCCTGACGCTGACCAAGGACGGCGGCATCAACGACGTGCGCTGGAACGGTCCGGCGTTCAAGGCCGGCATCGGCTCCGGCGGCGAAGTCGTTGCGGTGAACGGCCAGGATTACAAGGCAAGTGTGCTGAAGCGGGCGATCACCGCCGCCAGGGATTCGAAGCAGCCGATCGAATTGCTGATCAAGTATCAGGGCGACTACACGACCGTGCCGGTGGATTACCACGGCGGCTTGCAGTATCCGCATCTCGAACGGATCAAGGGCACGCCCGATTACCTGTCGCAGATCATTGCTCCACGCAAGTAAATCCTCGCACTCGCGGGCTCGCGCAAGCGGGCCCATCGTTGGAGACGCCGCATGAAGACCGCCACCCTCGTTGCCGTTCCCTTGTTCGCCATTGCCGTCGCCGCGTTTGGCGTCGCGCCGCTCGCCGCCGCCCAGCAGACGCCGATTCCCCTGACCGGCAGCAACCAGCCGCCGCCGCAGGATATCGACTATCCCGGCACGCTGAAAATCCACGTCGATGCCAGCGATATCGGCCGCCGCATCTTCAACGTGCACGAAACCATTCCGGTGAAGCCCGGCGCGTCCATCTATCTGTTGTATCCGGCGTGGATTCCTGGCAACCACTCGCCGTCCGGCCCGATCGACAAGGTCGCGGGGCTCGTAATCAAGGCCCATGGCCAGACCATTCCGTGGACGCGCGACAAGTACAACGTGTTCGCCTTCCACGTGGACGTGCCCGCGGGTGCGGACAGCCTGGACGTGCAGTTCCAGTTCCTGTCGGCGCAGGATCGCGACCAGGGTCCGATCATCATGACCCCGGAAATGCTGGACCTTTCCTGGAACAAGGTGTCGCTGTACCCGGCCGGCTACGACGCCAACCGCATCAAGACCGTTCCCAGCGTGACACTGCCAAGCGGCTGGAAGTTCGGCAGCGCGCTGGAAGTCGCCAGCACCGACGGCAACACCACGACCTTCAAGCCGATCGACTACATGAACCTGGTCGACTCGCCGATCTACGCCGGCAAGTATTTCAAGCGGCTCGATCTCACTAGCAAAAACTCGCCGCCGGTGCACGTGGACATCGTGGCCGACGAACCGAAGGATCTCGAAGCCTCCGACGAAGCGGTGCAGGCGCTGAAGAACATCGTGGTACAGATGGACCGCCTGTACGGCGCGTTCCACTTCGACCACTACGATTTCCTGTTCTCGCTGTCGGACAAGCTGAGCGGCAAGGGGCTGGAACACCATCGCTCCAGCGAGGACGGCGTCGGTCCGGATTTCTTCACCGAGTGGAATCTCACCACGCCGCATGACCTGCTCACCCACGAGTTCAACCATTCATGGAATGGCAAGTACCGGCGCCCGGCGGATCTTTCCACGCCCAACTTCAACGTGCCGATGGGCGACAGCCTGTTGTGGGTGTACGAAGGCCAGACCCAGTTCTGGGGCAACGTGGTGGCGGTGCGCGCGGGGCTAGAGAACAAAGACACCGGCCTGGCGCTGCTGGCGCAGGTGGCGGCGAGATATGACATGGACCGTCCGGGCTTCCGTTCCTGGCGCAACATCCAGGACACCACCAACGATCCGACCATCGCGCAGCGCGCACCGCTGCCGTGGCGCAATTACCAGGGCAGCGAGGATTACTACGCCGCCGGCCAACTGATCTGGCTGGCGGTGGACGGCAAGATGCGCAGCTTGAGCCACAACAGGCATTCGCTGGATGATTTCGCGCGCGCCTTCTTCGGCATCCATCCCGGCGCGTGGGACGTCAATACCTACACCTTCGAGGATGTGGTGGCCGGTCTCGACAAGATCGTGCCGTACGACTGGGCCAGCTTCCTGCGCGAGCGCCTCGACGGCCACGGCAATCTTGCCGAGGCGCTGAAGCTCGAAGGCTGGCAACTGGTCTACAAGAACGAGCAATCCAAGGCCGCCAAGGCCGTGATGGCGAGCTTCAAGAAGCGTTTTCCGAAATACGCGGCCGGCGCCGACTTCACGTACTCGGTGGGCTTCTCGGGTTCCGGCAAGGGCGAACTGCGCGACGTGCGCTGGAACAGCCCCGCCTACAAGGCGGGCCTCTCGCCGGGCATGACGATCGTGGCGGTGAATGGCACCGAGTTCAGTGCGGACGGGATGAAGCAGGCCATCAAGGATGCCAAGGGTAGTGACCAACCCATCAAGCTGTTGGTCAAGAACTTCAACGAGTACAAGACCCTCGACATCGACTACCACGACGGCCTGAAGTACCCGGACATCGAGCGCATCAAGGGCACGCCGGATTACTTGTCGCAGTTGTACGCGGCGAAGAAATAGCCCCGCGGTGTCATGGGGGCAGCGTCAATGCCTGCCGTTGCGTGGGCGGTGGCGGTTCGGTTCGATGCCGGGTGATGGCGTTGTGGCGTTCGTCGCGGCAGCCGGGATTTTGGGAAGCGGCGACGAGCGCGTTCGGATCAGCGCGCGCGCCATCCGGCGTGCCGCTTCGTCCAGTTCGGCGGGGTCCAGATACGAAAACCCGAGCCGCATGAACGGCTGTTCGCGGTGGTGGAAATCGAAGGCGCTGGCATCGCCGAACGACACGCCTTCGCGTTCGCCAGCGCGCGACCACGCGGCGACGTCGATGCCTTCGTCCGCGCGTGCCCACAGCGCCATCCCGCCTTCCGGCACCTGGAAGTCGAGCGCGGCGCCGAGATGCCGCACCAGCGCGGCGGCCAACGCATCGCGGCGCTGCGCGTACAGGCGCCGCATCCTTCGCACGTGCCGCAACAGTTCGCCGTCCTCGAAGAGTTCGGCGATCGCGCATTCCACCGCCGCGTCGCCTTGCGCGTCGCAGGCCGCCCGCAACGCGGTCAGTCGCTGCAGCACCGGTGGCGGCGCCAGCACGAACGCGGTGCCGAGGCCCGGCGCCAGCAGGTTCGCCATCGAGGCGACGTAAACCACGTTGCCGCGTGCGGCGCCGGCCGCGATCGGCAACACCGGTTTGCCCTCGTAGTGGAATTCGTGGTCGTAGTCGTCCTCGATGATGGCGAAGCGGTGTTCGAGCGAGAGTCGCGCCAGCCGTTCGCGCCGCGCCGCCGGCATCACCACCGTGGTCGGGAATTGGTGATGCGGCGTCAACAACACCGCGCGAATGGATTCGCGCGGCAGCAGCGCTTCCAGTGCCTCGACGTCCAGGCCGTCCCGGTCCACCGGCAGCGGCAGCAGGCGTGCGCCCGCCAACTGCAGGACGCGGCGCGCCGGCGGATAGCCGAACATCTCGACGACCACTGCGTCGCCGGGCGCGATCAGCGTGCGCGCGACCAGATCCAGTCCCTGCTCGATGCTGCGGGTGATCAGCACGTCGTCGGGTGCGGCAATCAGTCCACGCGAGCGCGTCAGCATCGCCGCCAGTTCGGTGCGCAACCGCACATGCCCACGCGGATCGGTGTAGGTCAGCACGCTGCGGCCCTGTTGGCCGACCGCGCGCCGGAATGCGCGCGCCAGCGCGCGCGCGGGCAACAGCCGGACATCCGGCGTGCTGCGCGAAAGCACCAGCATCCCGGGCGCGGGCATCCGGATCGACGGCGGTTGTGACGACGGCGGCAATGGATAGGTCGGCGCTTCATTGGCGGGTTCAAAGCGCGGCGCGGCAGCGCTCGCGGACGGCGGCGCCACGAACGTGCCGCCGCCGATGCGCGTCACCAGCACGCCTTCCGCGACCAGTTCGTCATAGCCGGCGATCACGGTGTTGCGGTGGATGCCGAGATGGTCGGCGAGTTCGCGCGATCCCGGCAGCGGATCGCCGGGTTTCAGCCGCCCGCGCCGGATGTCTTCCGCGATCGCACTCGCGAGCTGCAGGAACAGCGGCTGTTCACGCTGCGGGTCGAGAGCGATGGCGAGGCTCCAGCGTCGCATGCACGCATCTTAGTCCACCCGTCACCATGCACCGGACCATCCACCATCGCAAAAGTGGAACTACCACCGCATGGTGCGGCGTCGCACATTCCACCTCCGGACAGGGTCACGCGAGGAGAGCGTCATGCAGAAAAGGATCATTGCATTCATGGTCGCCGCGCTGTACGTCGGCGGCGCGGCCGCGGCGACGGCGCCACGTTACACGTTCACCAGACTCGCTTCGCTCGGCGGCACGTCGAGCCAGGGCAGCAGCATCAACGATTTCGGTTTGATCTCGGGATTCTCGAACACACGCAACAACGCCAACACGCACGCCACCATCTGGTGGTTCGGGGCGAAACGCGATCTCGGCACGCTGGGCGGCGGCAACAGCGCGGTGCTGTGGCCGGTGAAGAACAACTTGGGCGTGGTTTCCGGCATTGCGCAAACCGACCGGCAGAATCCGCTCGATGAATCCTGGAGCTGTGCCCCGTTCATCGGCAGCGACGGCAATACCTGTCTCGGCTTCGTATGGGCCTTCGGCAAGATGCAGGCGTTGCCGCCGCTGCCCGGTGGCTACAACAGCTTCGCGACCGGCACCAACAACCGATTGCAGACGGTCGGTTGGGCCGAAAACGGCGTGCATGATCCGAATTGCAATGCCGATCCCGACAAGGGGCTGGTCCAGGTCCTGCAGTTCCTGCCAGTGATCTGGGGCCCCGGCAGAAACCAGATCAAGGCGTTGCCATTGCTGCCCGGTGACGACAGTGGTGCGGCCACCGCCATCAACGACCGTGGCGATGTGGTTGGCATTTCGGGAACCTGTGATCAGGCGGTCGGCCGCCACACCGCGAAACATATGGTGCTGTGGAAGAACGGGCACGCCGTCGACATCGGAAGCCTCGGTGGCGAAGCCTGGGACACGCCAATGGCAATCAACGCACTGGGCGACGTGGTCGGGTTTGCCCAACCGGCGCCTCCGAGCCAGGCATTCAGTCACGCGTTCTTCCGCGGCCGCGCAGGCGGGTCGCCGCAAGACCTGGGTGTGCTGACGCCCGAAGATCCGGATAGCTACAGCCAGGCGCTGGGCATCAACGATCGCGGTCAGGTTGTCGGGGTGTCGTGCGGCGGTACGGAAGGCTGCCACGGTTTCCTGTGGCAGGACGGCGTGATGTACGACCTCAACGATCCGGACCTGATCGGGTCGGGCCAATCCGACGTCATCACCGACGCGCAGGACATCAACGACCTCGGTCAGATCACCGGACAGGCATGCACGCCGGACAGCAGCGTCTGCTACACGTTCCGCGCCGATCCGGTTCCTGATTACGGTTCCGGCAGCCACTGACCCGCCATTGCGCCGCCGCCGGCTTGTTTTGGCGGCGGCGCACCGCATCGCACAAGGAAACCCATGAACGTCGATTCAAGCGACGCCGTCGACGTCGCGATGCGGACGCGCGAACAGCACCTGCTGCGATTGAACGAGCAGTATGTGCATGCGTCACTCACCGGCGATGTCGACTGGTTCCGTGCGCACCTCGCCGACGATTTCGTGTGCATCGAGTCGGACGGATCCGTGCAATTCCGCGACGGGTTTCTGCGCGCCGCGGCGCTGGGCTCGGACTTGAGCAAGTACAAGCTGGACCATGTGGACGTGCGTTTCTACGGCGAGATCGCGCTGGTGCGGGCGTCCGCTTCCTGGGTCAGCAAGGCGCACGTTGCAGGCATCAGCCGCTACACCGATGTCTACGTGTACGACGGCGCGGCCTGGAAAGTGGTTTCCGCGCAGATCACGCGGCCTGCGCCGCCGGACTGAAACCGCCGACACTCGAATTCGAGCATGAAACAGGGCGGAAACCACCCTGATTACAATCCATCATGTCCATTTTGCATCGTTCCGAAACCACGCATGCACATCCGCATGGCTCCGCCGGCGTCCGTCGCCGGACTCGTTCGTCGTGCGTGCGCCTGCACGCTCTCGTGCATGCTGGTCTTTCAAGCCTGCGCAGCACCCGCCGCATTCGCCATTACCCCGGCAGATGACACTGCCGGGAACGCCGATGGCTGGAACGGCCCGCCGCGCGTTTCGGCCGTGCGCCAGTCCCGCGACGATGCCTGGTTCACGGGTCCGATGTTGGCGAACTCGGCGGAGACTTTGCCGAAGGGGCATTTCCTGATCGAGCCCTACGTTTACGACGTCGCCACCAGACATGCGGACGGCTGGGGTTCGCGCGCGTATGTGTTGTACGGACTCGCCGACCGCTTCACGGTCGGGCTGATCCCGATCGTGGGTTACAACAGGTTGAGCGGTGGAGGCGGCGGTTCGGGCATCGGCTGGGGCGACATTCAGATGCTGGCCCAATACCGGCTCACCGAGTTCCACGAAGGCAGCGCGATGCCAACGATCGCGATCCAGTTGCAGCAGGCGTTTCCCACGGGCAGGTACGACCGGCTCGGTGATCGACCCGGCAATGGTTTGGGCAGCGGCGCGTACGCCACCACGCTGGGGCTGCTCACCCAGGACTGGTTCTGGTTGCCGAACGGCCGAATCCTGCGGGTTCGCTTCAATCTGTCGCAGACGTTTTCGCGCCGCGCCGACGTGCAGGGCGTCAGTGTCTATGGCACCGGTGCAGGATTCCGCGGCCATGCCCAGCCTGGCGGCAGCTTCTACGCCGATGCGGCGCTGGAATACAGCCTGACGCGCAACTGGGTGTTGGCGCTCGACGTCACGTACACGCACAACCGCAACACGCGCGTGACGGGCCAGGACATTCCGGGATTCGACGGCGCATTCGGCTCCATCATGGCGACGCGCGATTCCGGCCCCAGCGTGGCGTTCGGATTTGCACCGGCCGTCGAATACAACTGGACGCCCAATCTCGGCGTGCTCGTGGGCGTGCGCATGATTCCCGGCAATCGCAGCACCACGTCATCGGTCACGCCCGCAGTTGCGATCAATTACGTTCATTGAGGGAAAACGAAGAGCCGCGTGTCTTCAGGGTATCGGCACAGTGACGGATGCTTGCGTGCGTGCGCGCAAGGCCGCGCGCATCCTGCGCTCGTCATCCGGTTCCAGCGCCTGCAACAACGTGACCTCGCCCGCGACTTGCATCGTGATCGGCAAGCCATCGCGATACACGATCCGCGACGTGGCAAGTGCCGGCACCTTCGCACCCGGCAGCACGCCGCCGACGAGATTCAGCGGGTCGGCACCGCTGACCGTGATGAATGCGCCGTCGTGTTCGCGCTTGCGCACGCGACGCAGCGCCTCGACGGCTTCCGGCAGCGCGAACTGCTCGCCCACCACGCCCTCGACGAACCGGCCGCCGCGGATTTCACCGCGCGCCTCCAACCGCTGATATACGCGGCGCAGTTCGCGCCACGGCGGCAGCCACGTTGCTTCGCGTCCCAGCAGTTTCCAGAACACCACGCCCCAGCGGCGCAGCAGGACGCGGGCGATGTGTTCCAACTGTTCTCCCTCCCCCGCTTGCGGGGGAGGGGAATAACCAGCGCGCCGGATCAAACTCCACCGCCCCGCATCCTCGATGCCGTTCAACATGTGCCGGGCAAGACGTCGCTGGCGCGGGTGCTTGCGTTTCGACGCAGGTTGCAGCAGCGCGCGCAGACCGGCGAAGCTGTCCGCGCCGACCATGCCGGCGCCCACCAGCTCGCCCAGCGCGTCTTCCAGTTCCACCTTCAGCAGACGCGTGCCGTCGGCGATTTCGCCGAAGAACGAGGCGCCGTGCTGCGCGAGGAATTCCACGACGGCCTGCGCGCGCGAGGACAGTGTCGGCGGTTCGGCGTTCGATTGCGTGCCGATGGCGTTCCATGTTGGCAACTGCTTGCGCGGCAGCAGCACGATCGGTGAAGCGCGCACTGGCGAAGCGTGTGCACCGCCCGCCGACGCGCGCAGCCGTGTCCAGGCAATTCGGCCGGATCCACACAAGGCGTCCAGCCAGGCAATGTCGTAGCCGGTCAAGCGCGCGGGCAACAGTTGCGATTCCCACGCGCCGGCCGGCGCTTCGAAACCCTCCAGTTGCGCCAGCACGGCGGCCAGCGAATCGGGGCCGCGCAAATGCGTTTCCGGTGAGACGTGCTGCCAATCGATCAGGAAGCGCATGAAGTCGCGCGGTGCGACCGGTTCGATTTCGCGGCGCAGGCGTTGCAGCGTGCGGCGATGGATGCGCGCCAGCAAATGCCGGTCGCACCATTCTTCGCCGTCCGCGCCGGGCGTGAAGCGGCCGCGCATCGCGCAGCCTTCGCGTTCCAGCGCGGCGAGCGCAATCGCGATGTCGCTGCCATCGACACCGAACGTCTGCGCCAGATCGCGTGCATGAACCGGGCCGATGCAGCCGAGGCGTGCGCGCAGGATTTCGACCAGCGCATCTTCGCGCGTCCAGGTCTTCGCGGTGAATTCCACGGGCGCTTCGATTGCAGGCTGCAAGACAGCATCGGGCTGGACTGCGCGCCACATCGGCAGCGATTCGGCAGTGATCCACAGCCTGGAAGCAAGCATCGTCGCACGACGCGCACATGCCAATTCCTCCAAGCGTTCGCTCCATCCGGTGTTGTGTGCCGCTTCATCCTTCGTAACGGCGCCGAGCGCCAACAGCGCCTCGTGCATCTCGTCGGTGTCGCGCGGCGTGGGCCACGCTTCCTCGCGCACGGCGGCAATCGCATCCGCATCCAGCTTGCCCAGGTCTTCCGCGCTTTGCGCATCGACGAACCCGCGTGACGACACCGCCTGGGTGCGGCGCTCTTCCAGTGGTGCGCCGTCGAGGAACGCATACGGCCTCGCACCCAGGATTTCGGCGGCGAGTTGCGAAGGTGCGGTCAAATCACGCGCCACGACGTGCACGTCGCCGCCTTCCAGTTTCTTCAGCAGCGCCGTGAGGCCTTCCAGGTCCATTGCGTCGTACAGGCAATCCTGCAGCGTCTGCGCGACCAGCGGGTGATCCGGGATCTTGCGCTCGCCCACGATGTTTTCGAGACAAGCGACCTGGTCGGGGAACACCGTGGCCAGCAGGTCTTCCGACTTCATGCGCTGGATCTGCGGCGGCACCTTGCTGCCGCCCGCGAAGCGCGGCAGCGCCAGCGCGGCGCCGGCGTTCCAGCGGAAGCGCAGCGCGAACATCGGCGCATCCAGCAGCGCCTGCGTCAGCACGTCGTGCACCGAATTGGAGTGCAGATAACGCGCGACTTCGTCCAGCGGAAAGCTGTGGCTGGTCGAAAGCGACAACACGATCGCGTCCTCGGTCGCCGCGGCCTGCAATTCGAAATTGAAGTTGCGGCAGAAGCGCTTGCGCAATGCGAGGCCCCACGCGCGGTTGAGCCGGCTTCCGTACGGCGAGTGGATGATCAACTGCATGCCGCCGGATTCGTCGAAGAAGCGCTCCATCGCCAGCGTCGCCTGCGTCGGCAGCAGGCCGAGCTCGGTTTTCGCGGCAGCGAGGTAATCGATCAGTTGCCGCGCGGCGGCGTCGCCGAGCCCGACTTCGTCGCGGAGCCAGTTCGCCGCCGCATCGCTCCCCGCCTCCAGTCGCGCGGCAACTTCTTCGCGCAACCGCGCCACCGCCACCGACAATTCATCGCTGCGCCCCGGCGCTTCGCCCAGCCAGAACGGAATCGACGGGGGTGCACCCTGCGCATCCTCGACGCGGACCTTGCCGCGCTCGACGCGCAGGATGCGGTACGACTGGTTGCCGAGCTGGAAGATGTCGCCCGCGATCGATTCGACCGCGAAGTCCTCGTGCACGCTGCCGATGCGCAACGATTGCGGCTCCAGCACCACGTCGTAATCGGCGATGTCGGGAATCGCGCCGCCCGAGGTGAGCGACGTCATCCGCGCCCCGCGGCGCGCGCGCAACTTGCCGTTGACCGCGTCGCGGTGCAGGTACGCGGCACGGGTGCCGCGCCGCGTGCAGTAGCCTTCGGCCAGCATCCGCAGGACGTCGGTGAAAGCTTCGCGGGTGAGCGTGCGGTACGGATACGCGCGACGGAAAGTCTCGAACAGTTCCACCTCGTCGCGTTCGCCGCAGGCGACTTCCGCCACGATCTGTTGCGCCAGCACGTCCAGCGGCGCGGGCGGGATGTGCAAGGTATCGAGTTCCCCGCGGCGCACGGCATCCAGCAACGCTGCGCACTCGACCAGATCGTCGCGCGAAGTCGGAAACAGCCGCGCCTTGGAAACCCCGTCCACCGCGTGGCCCGCGCGCCCGGCGCGTTGCAGGAAGGCGGCGATCGAGCGCGGCGAGGACAACTGGCAAACCAGTTCGACCTCGCCGATGTCGATGCCAAGCTCCAGCGAGGCGGTCGCGACCAGCGCGCGCAACTGTCCCGATTTCAGGCGCCGTTCGGCATCGAGGCGCTTTTCCTTCGACAGGCTGCCGTGATGCGCGGCGACCGCATCCTTGCCCAGCCGTTCGGCGAGATGCCGCGTCGCGCGTTCGACGGTGCGGCGGGTGTTGGCGAAGATCAGGGTGGTGCGATGCTGTTCGATCAATTCCGCGAGGCGGTCGTACACCAGTCCCCATGCATCGTTGCTCATCACCGGCTGCAGCGGCACGTTGGTCAGTTCGATGCCGAGGTCGCGCGCGCGCTGGTGACCGGCGTCGATGATGGTGCACTCGCCCCCACCCGCCCTCCGGGCACCTTCCCCCGTGAACGGGGGAAGGAAAGACGTGCGATGGGGTACTCCTTCCCCCGCTCGCGGGGGAAGGTCGGGAGGGAGGGCAACGTGCGACAAATCACCCACCAGAAACCGCGCGACTTCTTCGATGGGCTTTTGCGTCGCCGACAGCCCGATACGCGTGCAACGCCGCCCGCACAGCGCATCCAGCCGCTCCAGCGTCAGCGCGAGATGACTGCCGCGCTTGCTCGACACCAGCGCGTGGATTTCGTCCACGATCACCGTGCGCGTGGTCTGCAGCATCCGTCGACCCGACTCCGAGCCCAGCAGGATGTACAACGACTCCGGCGTGGTCACCACGATGTGCGGCGGGCGTTTGCGCATCGCGTTGCGTTCGGCTTGCGGGGTGTCGCCGGTACGCACGGCGGTGCGGATTTCGACATCGGGCGAACCCGTGCGCTCGAGCTCGGCGCGGATGCCTTCGATCGGTACCTCGAGGTTGATGCGCACGTCGTTGGACAATGCCTTCAGCGGCGACACGTAGACGACCGACGTTTCATCGGCGAGCGTGCCCGCCACGCCCTCCTGTACCAACTCGTCGATCGCGGCCAGGAACGCGGCCAGCGTCTTGCCCGAACCGGTCGGTGCGGCGATCAGGACGTTGCGGCCCGCGCGGATGGCCGGCCACGCTTCACGCTGCGCTTCGGTTGGCGCGGCGAAGGTATGCTCGAACCAGGTGCCGACGGCGGGGTGGAAGATTTGCAAGGGCATGGTGGTCAGACCGCTGAACGCGCCTCAAGTGCCCGCCGCTTCGCGCAACCGGTCGGCAAGGCCGCTCATCCGAAAGGTGCGGTTCGCGATGCCACGTTGCAAGGTTTCGGGCGTGGAATGCAGCGCGACGCCGTGCCGCGCGCGCGTGACCCCGGTGTACAGCAGTTCGCGGCTCAGTACGGCGGAATCCGGGCCGGTGACCAGTGCCACGCGTCCGAATTCGGAGCCCTGCGCCTTGTGCACCGTCAGCGCGAAGGCGCCTTCGTGCGGCGGCAACACGGCCGGTGCGAACGCGCGAGGCGCGCCGTCGCTGGTTTCAAACCACACCTTCAGGCTGCCGTCGGCCTCGGGCCAGACCACGCCAGTGTCGCCGTTGAAAAGGCCGAGCTCCGGACGGTTCGCCGTGACCAGCACCAGGCGTCCGCGCCACCACGTTTCGTCGGCGCGCTTGCCGAGCGCGCGCTGCAGCCGCTGCACGATCGCGCGATCGAGCGCGAGGCAGCCGGACGCGCCGTGGCGCAGCGCGGTCAGCACCCGGAATCCGCGCGCGGCGTCCAGCGCAGACCCGGGGTCCGACGCGTCGACGATCGGCCGATATGCTTCGGCGGCGCTGTCGATCAGCCGTGCCAGCTCCGTATCTTCGACCAGCGCCACCTCGTCCGCGTCGGCGAGGGTTCGCAGCGCGGTTCCGGCATCACCCCGGGTGATCGACGCTGCCAGCGCGCCCAGCGCGGAATCGGCGCCGAAGCGATGGCTGCGCGTCAGCGCGACATGGCAATTCCCGATCGCGCCCGCGTTGGCCGCTTCGACCAGCGCGCCCAGCACGCTGCCGGCCTCCACCGCGGAAAGCTGGTCGGGGTCTCCCAGCAGGATCAATCGCGCCGATTCCGGGATCGCCGCCACCAGCTTGGCCATCAGCGGCAAATCCACCATCGACACCTCGTCCACCACCACCACGTCGAGCGGCAGCGGAGTGGCGCGATCGAAACGCGGCTGCGGGCGCCACGGCGAAATGCCGAGCAGGCCGTGCACGGTTTTCGCGTCGCGCGGCAATTGCGCCGCGACAGGCTCCGGCAATCCGAGTTCCGCAAGTTGCGTGCGCAGCGATTCGCCCAGACGCGCCGCGGCCTTGCCGGTCGGCGCCGCCAATGCGATCCGCAGGCGTTCGCCTTGCGCATGCGCCGCCTGCGCAAGCGCGCCGAGCATGCGCGCCACGCTGTGGGTTTTGCCGGTGCCGGGTCCGCCGGTGACCAGCGCGAAGCGGTGGGTGCGCGCGATGTCGATCGCGCGTTGCTGGCGGGGGTCGATGCCGGGGGCACGCGGCTCGGTGCCAAGGATCCCGAACCCGGGAAGCGGTTGCGCGCGTGCGGCCAACGCGCGGGCGAGCTGCTGCTCGTAGTCGAAATAGCGGCGCAGGTACACGCGGCCTTGTCCGTCCAGCACCAGCGGCCGCAAGTCTCCCGCACTGCCATTCGCGTGGACGGCGGCCGATCGGGACAGCGCCTCGCACCAGGCTTCCGCATGCGGCAGCGCGGGCGGCTTGCCTTCGCCATCCAGTCCGGCCAGCCATGCGGATGCGCGCGCAAGCTCCAGCGCACTGTGGCCATCGGCGATCGCGCGCGCAGCCAGTGCCCCGGCGAGCGCCACCTCCACGGTCGATCCCAGAAACGCGCGCGCGATCCACTCACCCAGCGCAACGTCGGCGCGGCGCAAGCGCGCGGATTTCCGAAGCGTGGCGAGCATCGTGTTCATGCGCTGACCTCCGCGCGCGCATCGAACAGCGCATCCATCGCTTCGATCAATGCACGCGGCGGGCGATCTGCGTGCACGCCCCGGCCTTCACCCATGCCGCGCACGAACAGGTAGTACACCGCGCCGACGTGGCGGTCATAGTCGTAGCCGGGCAACCGCTGCCGCAGCCAGCGATGCAGTGCCAGCGAGTAGATGAGCCACTGCAGGTCGTAATCGTGCACAGCGATTTCCGTGCACAGCGCCGCATCGTCGTACGGCGCGCAGCGGTTGGTCTTCCAGTCCACGATGTGGAAGCGGCCGGCGTGCTGGAACGTGAGATCGATCTTGCCGGTGAGCAGGCCGTGCAGGCGCTCGGCGGCGACGCTGCCACGCTGCCGCTGGTAGCCATGCGCGTGCAGCAGCGCGTACAACGCTGGCGCGCGCGCCGGGGCGAGGGAAAGGTGGAACTCGATCTCGGCCTTGCGCCGTTCCGGTGCAATGTCGCACAGCCGCGTGCCGCAGGGCAGCGGCGTGTTCAGGGCATCGCGCACGCAGTCACCGGTCAGCTCGACCGCGCGCCGGGATGCCCCGTCACCGCCAGCCAGGCCCTGGTCGGCGAGTGCGCGTTCGATCAACGGCCGGGCACTGTCCGGGATGCCGCCAGCATCGCGCCATGCGGCGAAATCCGTTTGCTCGAATACGGCATGCACGGCGGTACCGAAGGCCGCGCCTGCGGGGCCGGCTTCGCGTGGTTCGCCGTCGTTCGACAGGTCGTCGCCCGCGCCGGGACGCGTGTCGGCCGCGGCCTGGTTTGCGCTGCCGCGCACCAGCCGCGAAAACGACCACACCTGCCAATCGCGTTGCAGGCCTGTGCGTGTGAAGGTACGCGCGTGCAGGTCGCCGGCGGCGTCGGCCATGCGCGCAGTGGCAGGCCGGACCGGCGCAGCCAGCGGCAGGTCGACTTTCCGCGCCGCGCCATCCGCACGTTCGCAGAGCGTCCGCAGCGCGGCTTCGCAACTGGCGGCATCGGTGCCCAGCGGAACTTCGCGGCCGGCCGAATGCAGCAGGTGGTAGGCGGCGCCGTGCTGCATCTGGTTGACCGGTCCCCACGGGAGCACGCACAGCGCACAGGCGCGGGTGACCGCCACGTAGAACTTGCGCACGTCCTCGGCGCGGATTTCGTTGCAGGCGCGCTGCATGACGTCGTGGCCGGCGCCCGTGCCGATCGCGACGTGCGCGGCGTCGGCATCGTCGTGATACCAGTGCAACGGCGGTCGCCTGTCCTGCTTGCCCGGATCGCGGCCCAGCACGGCATACGGCACCAATACCACTTCGTATTCCAGGCCCTTGGCGGCGTGCACGGTGGCAATCGTCACCGCGTCGGCATCGGTGTCGAGGCGCAGGCGCGCGGCGTCGGCATCGTCGCGGGCTTCGACGCGGGCGCGGGCAAACCGCGTTGCGAGATCCGCGACGCCGAAACCCGTCGCGTCGAGTTCCTGCAGCAACTCGGCCAGTTGCAGATAGTTGGCGACGCGGCGCTCGCCATCCGGCAGCGCCAGCAATCGCGGTGCGGCGTTCGCGACGAGTGCGTGCAGCCAAGCCATCGATCCGTGCTGTTGCGCTGCTGCGGTCCATGCCGCGACGCCTTCCAGCACGGCGGCCTGGCGCATGTCGTCATCGATGCCGGCGGCAATGGTTGCTGCATCGTCGCCCACCAGCAGGCTGGCACGCGCGGCGCGCACGCGCTGGGGGTCGTCGGGTGCGGCCAGCGCATCCAGCAGCAGCGCGAGGTCGGCGGCTTCGCCGCTGGCATACACGCTGGCGCGCAGGTTGCACGATGCCGGCACGCCGGCGCGGCCCAGCGCAGCCTGCATCGCATGGGCCTGCGCGTTGGAATCCACCAGCACTGCGATGTGGCCGGGCCGGAGGGTGTGCAGCGCGCCGTGCTTGTCGCGCAGACGGATGGCGTCATCGTGCAGCATGCGGGCAATCCACGCCACGCAGGCCTTCTGGATCGCGGGGATCGCGTGCGCCTTCGACGGAACGTTGCTCCGTTGCGAATGCCCGACCCGTTCGGGATCGAGCCACCACAGCTCCAGCGCCGGAAGCACTTGGCCGTCGCGCAGCAGCGCCCGCCGTGCCACCGCGTCGGCAGGGTGGATGTCGGGATGTTCGATGCCTGCCTCGATGAACGCGTGCGGCACCGAGAACAAGGCATTGACGGCCTTGCACACGCCCGTACCCGCGCGCCAGCTTTCCGCCAGTCGCAGCGCTTCGCCGCGGGCCTGTGCGCGTGCCTGCAGCCACGCGAACACGTCGCCGCCGCGAAAGCCGTAGATCGCCTGCTTGGGATCGCCCACCAGCACCAGCGTGGTCGAGCCGAACAAGGTTTCGACCACGCGCCACTGGCGCGGATCGGTGTCCTGGAATTCATCGACCAACGCGGCTTTCCAGCGCGCGCGGATGCGTTCGACGGCGCGCCGCCCGCGCTCGCCGTCGGCGAGTGCGTTGGCCAGCCGGTCGACCGCCTGATCGTGGCCCATCAGGTTGCGCGCCTCGAGGCGCTGCGGCAGTTCGCTTTCCAGCCACGCGCGTGCATCGCGCAGCAAGCGCGCCGCGGGCAGTCCGGCCGCGGATTCGCGCGCCTGCAGCAGCGCCCGCAGCGCGGTGCGCAGGCGTCGCACGGCATCACACCACGAGCCGCGCGGATGGCGCACGAACGATCCGAGCTTGGCGCAGGTTGCTTCGTCGAAGCGATCGGCTTCGGCGAGCGCGATGCCGTCGTCCACGCCGGCCGCGCGACCGGCTGCCCAGTCACGCAGCACGCGCAACGCAGCGCAGCGTGGCCGGCGTGCGGATGGATGTGAAAAGCACGCGCCGATCTCCTCGTCGCATTCGGCCAGCAGCGCGTCGCTCCAGCCCGCGATTTCGCGCCGCACCGCGTCGAGATGGCGTTCCGGTGTGCCGAGGTCGGGTTCGGGGAGCTCGACGTTGCGTCCACGCCAGCGCGGGTCGCACGCCTGTTTCGCCAAGGCTTCCGGCGATCCCCAGGTCGCGCTCAACAGGGCAGCCGTCGTGATGTCGGTGCTGCCGCGGCGCCAAAAATCGCGCACGATCTCGCCCTCGAGGCCACGGATGTCTTCGAGCAAATCCGGCTGCGCCAGGGCCTGTCCGGTTTCGAAGCCGAATTCGGCCAGCGCGCGGTGGCAGAAGCCGTGCAGGGTGCCGATGAACGCGGTATCGATGGCAAGCCGCGCTTCGCGGGCGCGCATGCGCAAGTCGCCGAGCGCGGCGCCGTTCGCCAGGGCACGTGCGACCACCTTGCGGGTTTCGAGGTGCTCGCCGTCTTCGTCGTCGCGCAGCGTGCCGGGCTGGTCCTCGCCCAGCAGCGTGTCGGCGATCACCAGCCGCTGCCGCAGCCGGGTCGAAAGCTCGGCGGCGGCAGCGCGGGTGAAGGTGGCCACCACGATTTCATCGACCTTGAGTTCGCGCTCCAGGATCAGGCGCAGGTACAGCGTCGCGATGGTGAAGGTCTTGCCGGTGCCGGCGCTGGCCTCGACCGCGCGGATGCCCTCGAGCGGCAGTTGCATCGCATCGCCGGGCACGGTCCTGGATGCGCTCACGAACGCTCCTTCGGTGGCAGCGCGTGCAGGCGCGGGAACAGCGCACAGGCGGTGTCGTACGCCCGCGTCGCAAGCGCGGCGTCTTCCCTCGTGATGGGTCTGCCGCGCCAGGCGAGGCGCACCGACGATTTGTTGAAATCGAGCGCGCTGCCGAACGCAGCGTCGCCGTCGGCGTTCGCGGCGATCTCCACCAGGGCGTCGATGAATTCTTCGCGTGCGTCGTCGTCGTCGAGCGGCGGCGGCTTCTTTCGCTTGGGACGGAATGCCTGCAACGACGCATCCGGAAACAGCGGCAGCGGTTGCCGCAGGCCATCGCGCCACGCCGCGACCAGCCGCGACCAGTGCGCACGCGCTTCGACGGCGCCGGCCACCCGCAGGTCGCGTTCCTCGATGTCGCCGCCGTCGATCCACAGGAACCGGCAGCTTGTGGCGGCGTCGCTGACCAAGGCGACGAACAAGGTGTCGAGCCACGCCCGCAGCACGCGCTTGCCGCTGAGGCCGCCGGGCGAATACCGGACCAGTCCCGCGGCATGGATGCCGGTCACGGTTCCCGACAGCCACGCGCCGTGGTCCAGTTCCGCGCGCGCGGTGATGTCGTCCAGGCGCGGCTCACCGCCGGTGAAGGCATCGATCGCGATACGCAACCGGTCCGCGCGTTCGCGTGCGATCTCCAGCGCCGCATCCGCGAGTCCGCCGGGCGGCAGGCGCCCTTGCGCGCGCAGCCATTGTTTCTCGCGCGCAGCATCGGAGTCGCCGTGTTCGAGCAGTGCGCTGGCGAGGTCGTAACGCAGTAGCGGGTGGTCGGGCTGCAGCGGTTCGAGATCGGCGTCCTCGTCGGCATCGCGCGGCAGGCGCAACTGCAGCGCGCCTTCCAGGAAGCCGCGCGCGGGATCATCGAAGAACCGCTTCAGTTCATCGAGCCGGATTTCGTCGCCGTCTTCGGCGGGCGGCGGCAGCGCGGCGCTCGCGAACGGCGGCAGTGCCTCGGTGCTGCGCCGCGGTGCCGCGGCAGCGGGCCGCCATGACGCCTGGAACGAACGCGGCGGTGCCCCCCTCCCGCCGAACAGCGCGGGATCGAACGGATGCAGGGGTTCGACCCGCGGCAGCGCCGCAGCCTGCAGCTTGCGGGCGTCGTCGTCGTCGGGGCGCAACAAGTAGCCTTGTTCCAGCACGTCCAGCAATTCCGACACCACCACCGAGGGCGGGCGCGCCTCGTTGGTGTGGGTGTCGCGTCCGATCCAGCTTACGTAAAACACGTCGCGCGCCGCGGCGAGAAGCTGCAGGAACAACAGGCGATCGTCTGCCCGCACGTCGCGATCGCCCTTTTCGGGCTGGCCGGCACGGCGATCCGCGAGCAATGGATCGAGACCGTTCGCCTCGCGTCGCGGAAACGCGGCTTCGTCCATGCCGAGCAGGCAGATCACCCGGAACGGCACCACGCGCAGCGGCACCATCCCGCAAAAGGTGATGCCGCCGGTGAACAGGTACTGGTGCGGATCGGCAGAGCCCAGGGTGTTGCGCAGGAACGCACGCACGTCCGCCCACGGCAGCGCGAGATCGGCGTCCGCCGCACCGCAGTCGCCCGCCAGCGTCGCCAGCGCACCCCGAACACGTTCCAGTGCGCGCAGCTCCGCGGTGTCGCGCGGATCGGGTTGGTAGAGGCCGCCGAGGGCGGCGTTGAGAAACGCCTGCCAGGCACTCGCCGTACGCGGACGCGGCGCTTCCTCGCGAAGGCGTCGCCAGGTCTCCAGCACCGCGAGCACCGCGTCGAGGTTCGCGAACGCCGCGCCTTCCACGCCTTGTACCGGCGCGGTGTCGCCGACCAGTTCCGCCGCATCGTCGTCACCGATCGCGAACCCCGCCAGTACGCGCTCGACGCCGAATGCCCAGCTGAACTCGCGGTAGTCGCCGCAGCCCACGCGCGCTCTCTCGTCCTCGCCCCAGCGCACGCCGGCGTCGCGCAATCGGCGTGACAAACGTGCGACCGCATCGCTGTCGAGATCGAAGCGGCGCATCACGCCCGGTACCGCCAGCACGTCCAGCAGTTCGTTGGCCTCCCAGCGCGAACCCGGGGCATCCAGCAGGTCGAGGAACAGTTGTGCGACCGGATGCAGCGCGGCCGCGCCGGCATCGCCGAGGTTGAACGGCAGCCACCGCGGATCGCTGCGCGCGACGCCGCCGAACACCGCCTCGATCGCCGGTGCGTACAGGCCGATGTCGGGCGCCATCACCGCCACGTCGCGCGGCTGCAGGCTCGCATCCTTTTCGAACATCGCCAGCAGTGCGTCGTGCAGCGTCTGCACTTCGCGCAATGGTGTGTGGCAGGCGTGGAACTGGATCGAATCATCGGGCAGCGCCGTGCGCCGGTCATCACCCGGTGCGGCGTGATCGAGAATGTCGTCGCGCACGCGGCCGAGCAGGCTGGTGCGATCGATGCCGTCGTCGAATGCCTCGATTTCGTGGTCGGGCTGCACGTGCCGGTAGCCGTACAGCAGTTCGATGAATCCGGCCAGCGCACCGCCCTGCGAGGTGATCAGCGGGTTGCCGTCCTGCCTGTCGCGCAGCCATTGCCATACTTCGCGGCGTCGCGTCGGCGTGTCGCCGAGGTAGCCCCTGGACGGCAGCGGCAAATGGAAATCCACGTCGCAATGCAGGCCCGCCACCGCCAGCATCCGCAACACATCGGGCGATACGTTGCTGCACGCGAAGCATGCGAAGGAACCGGGCAGGCCGGGCGGCGCCGGTTTTTCATCGAAACGGCCCGGCGGATATTCCGGATCGAAACGGCGCAGCCAGTCGTCGACCCGCGCGGCGCGCGACATGCCGCCCACGCGCGGCAGCACATGGCGCCACAACGCGGCTTGCCAGTTGCCGGGATCGGCGCCGCGTTCCCATGCCAACAGCTTTTCGCGGCGGTAGCCCTGCATGCGTTCGTAGGCGCGCGCCAGTTCCAGGCTCAACGCGAAGCGTCGCAGTGGATCGCCCGCGGGCGAGAGGTATTCGCGCAGCGGCGCCAGCGCGGCACCATCCAGGGCTTCGCCCAGCAACGCGTACAGATGCCAGCGCAGCACCTCGACGTCGAACGGCGAACGTTCCGGCAACTCGGGGCGCGCGGCACGCAGCAATTCCCACGCGAATTGCGCGGGCGCGATGAATTCGACGTTCGCGATCACGCCCATGCGTTCGGCCAAATACCCCTGCAGCCAACGCTTCAGTCCGGCCTGGGGCACCAGCACGCGCGCCGGTACCAGCGGGTTGTCGCGCGCGGCGCATAGTTGCTCGCCCAGCGCATCGGCCAGTTTCGCGGCGTCGTTGGAGGTGTGCAGTCGAAACATGCGCGGCCCGCGGCTAATCGCGTCAGTATGCCTGCCGCGCGCTCACGGGTTGAGACGAAATGGTTTGGTGGACGGCATCATTTTGTTGCGAATGATTCGCATTCGTGGGATTATGCGGCACCTTTTTGTCGACCTCGCCGCATGGCCACCGCGCACCGCTGGTTGAAATCGTTCCGCACCTTGCACCTGTACTTCGGGGTGTTCACCGCGCCGGCCTTGCTGTTTCTCGCATTCACAGGTGCACTGCAGAGCGTGAACCTGCACGAAGCCGCGCGCGGCGGCGACTACAAGCCGCCGGCGTGGATCGCCAGCATCGCGCACATGCACAAGAAGCAGAGTTTCGACGTGCCGGTGAAGCGCGGGCCGCCTAAGTCTTCCACCGCGAAGGCGGACGCCGCGTCGGAGGCAGGCGCACCGGCACGCGCGAACGACAAGCCACCGCCCGTGCCGGCCAGGCGCAACCCGTGGCCGATGAAGATCTTTTTCGTGCTGGTGTCGCTCAGCCTGATGCTGTCGACGATCACCGGCATCTACATGGGCTGGCGCTACACGCGCCACCGGCTTCGTTACAGCGCGACGCTGGCCGCGGGCGTGTTGGTGCCGGCGCTGTTGCTGCTGTTCTGATCTCGCATGTGAATGGCGGGCGTGGCGCGCGCGCGATAATGGCGCGATGCATGCGCCGCTCCAAGCCAACGCCGAACCTGCGGATGCGCGCGGCAGCCCGACGACGATCGCCGCGGCCGGACTGATCGCGCTGGCGGTGGCGATGGGCATCGGACGCTTCGCGTTCACGCCGGTGATGCCGATGATGGAAGCCGACGCGGGCCTGACCCTGCGTGCCGCCGGCTGGCTGGCAGCGGCCAATTACCTCGGCTATTTCATCGGCGCGTTGTGTGCGGCGCGCCTTTCGTTGGCGCACGCGGTGCGCGGCGGATTGCTGGCGATCGCGGTGGTGACGTTCGCGATGGGCGTGACCCACGTATTCGCCCTGCAGTTGTTGTTGCGCCTCGCCGCGGGGATCGCCAGTGCGTGGGTGCTGGTGCACGTGTCGGCATGGACGCTGGGTCGCCTGCTCGCCCTGCGGCGCGTCGATGTGAACGGCATCGTCTACGCGGGGGTGGGCGTCGGCGTCGCGGCGGCAGGACTGGTATGCATGGCCACCATGCAGGTGCGCTGGAGTTCGGATCGCACGTGGCAAGTGTTCGGCGTGTTGTCGCTGGTCGCGGTGCTGGCGCTGTGGCGCAGCTTTCGCGGTGGCGGCAGGACGAAAGCGCCGCGCAACGCGTCGCGGCGCATCCACTGGAACGCAGACAAGTGGCGGCTGATGGCCTGCTACGGCGCGCTCGGGTTCGGTTACATCATTCCCGCCACGTATCTGCCGGACATGGCGCACCGCTACATCACCGATCCCCTGGTGTTCGGGCTGGCGTGGCCGGTGTTCGGCGCGGCGTCGGCACTGTCGACGTGGATAGCGGCGCGCTGGCTGGCGCACGTCGACGACCGCAAGCTGTGGTCGGTCTGTTACCTGTTGATGATGGCCGGCGTCGCGCTGCCCGCGTTGTGGCCGACGCTCACCGCGATCCTGATCGCGGCCTTGCTGGTCGGCGGCACCTACATGGTGGTGACGATGCTGGGGCTGCGCGAAGCGCGTCGCGCAGCCGGCGCGGAAGCCACGTCGTTCATCGCGGTGATGACCGCGGCGTTCGCGATCGGCCAGATCGTCGGGCCGTTGCTGGTCAGCGCGGTTGCGCACCGGCCGCATGGGTTTGCGGCGGCGTTGCTGGGTGCCGCGGCCGTGTTGTTGCTGGCGGCGGTTTCGTTGTGGCGATCGTCGCGCGACGCGTAGGTTGGCGCTGAGCCGGGCCTCATCCGGCGAAGCCCAACACCAGGGCATCGTTGGGCTTCCGCCGACGGATCTGGCGTCAGCCCAACCTACCCAAATGATCCCGAAGCCCCCCGAATCCCGACCTACACCACCGGCACCTTGCGGATGTTGTTCTCGGGATCCAGCCAGAACGAATCGTTGACGAAGCGCTTGAACAGGTCGGGCGGCAGCACCGACTCGCGCTGGGGCGCCGACACCTTCGACTTCACGGTGTGCAGGCCGGGCAGGCCGAGGCGCGCGTCGAACTCGTCGGCCTTGTATTCGATGTGGTCGAAGTCGTGGTCGAACCACGGCTCGTCGATGAACTTGTAGACCGCCTGCATCGCCGTTTTCGGATCGCGCGTCAAACCCTCGTAGGTCAGCAGCAGCATCCGGCCGGACGAGTACTGTCCATACCACGCGTCCTTGGTGGCCTGGAACGAAAATCCGACCATCCCGTTCACGTCGATCAGCGCTTCGGCGCGCGAATACACCGTGCCGTTCGGATTGAAGTTGAAGATCTTGTTGACGGTCAGCGGCTGCTCGCGCACCAGCCGCTCCACGCTGTCGAGCACCCACGGCAGCTCGCGCACGCAGGCGATCACCTTGGAATTCGGGAACAGCGTCGCCAGCAGCGGCAGCTTGCTGCACCACACGCGGCCGGTGTCGAACACCACGTCGGTGCCGAGGAAACCGCCGTAGAAATTCTGGAACACGCCGCGCAGCACCGCCTGCCGCTGCTGGTCGGAAATCACCACCGAGAAATCGTTCTTGCCGCTCATCTCCGCGACCAGCACGCTGATCATGTCACCCACCGGGCTGGTCATGCCGGCATGGAAGCGCGGGTTCTGCCGCAGGATCGCGGACAACAACGTGCTGCCCGAACGCGGCAAGCCGGAAATGAAGTGCAGCTTTTCGGGCGGCTTGGCCGACTGCGGCTTGGCAGGCATGCGCGGCTCCCGGTGACGTGAGGGGGCCGAGTGTACCTGAATGCCGGCGTGGCCTTCGCGCCGGCCCGGCGTTCAATCCAGCAGGTCGGAAAATTCGGAATGCCGTCGCATGAAGGCCGCCGCATACGAGCACGCCGGCCGTACCCTCCAGCCTTCGCGCCGTGCGGCATCGAGCGCGGCGCGGGTCAATGCCGCCGCGATGCCGCGGCCGCCGATCGCCGGCGGCACCTCGGTATGGGTGATGACCATCACGCCATCGCGCAGCGTGTAATCGAGTTCGCCGCGGTAGCCTTCCACGGCCACGCTGAATCGGCGCGCGCGGGGGTCGTGAACGATGTCCATGTGTCTTTTGCTCCTTTCAATGATGCGCCCGTTCAATCCTGTTCGCTGCGGTCGCGCACATCGGCAAAACTCCAGTCGCGAACAAGTTCTCCGTTTTCCCAAACCGTTTCCATCGCGTCTTCCCAGCCCTGGCCGAGTGTCGCGGCGTCGCCCGCGATGGCGCCACCCGGCAATGCGACCGTCTTGAACGTGCCGTATTCCCGATGTCGCGCCAGCGTCAATCGTCCGCGTTTCGAAGCCTTGGCGTGATCGGTCGCCGGATCCTTGAACACGTCCATCCACGTACCGTCGATGCGCGCGGCCGAACATTTCAGCGCGAACTTCTGGGTGTCGCGGTCGAGCTTCTGCAGCAGCGCGCCGCCCATGCCGAACGCGATGTTGTCCGCGGCATAGCGCGCGTGCGTGATGCGCTCCAGGATCAGGCGGATCGAATCGGGGTTCACCCCGTCGCCCTGGATCACGCGCACGTGGTTCAGCACGCGGTAGCCCTTCGCATTGACCGTGCTGCCGAACGCGGCGTTCAACATCTTCAGGGTTTGGTGCACCACGTCGGCCGGGTCGCCGGAATCCGGACGCACCACCAGCGTCGCGCCGCTCCTGATCACTTCTTCGCGCAACGCACCGCCCCACATTGCTTCGATCGCGTGGAACAGGTCGTAGCTGTCCGACACGCACGCGACCACCGCACCGGGCTTGGCAAACTGGCGCAGCATGTTGCGATATGCGTCCAGTTCGCGTGCCTTGCCCCACGCCGTGATGGTGCTGTGCTCGGCCGCGGGAATCGAATAACCCGCCATGGGCTCACCGTAGTACTCGCGCGCCGCCAGCACGCCGAGGATGGTGTCGGTGCCCTTGAAGTTGACGAGGTGCGCCATCCCGCCCAGCGCCGCCGATTCCGTGCTGGACACCCCGCGCGATCCGAAGTCGTGCAGCTTGAACGGAATCTGCGCGGCCGGGTCGTCGCTGGTCTTGTCGAGGTATTCGCGGATCGTCTGCTTGACGTGCCAACTGACGGTGGCGACCGTGACCGGGTACCACACCCGCATCAGCAGTGTTTCGACGTAAGACGGCACCCAGAAACAATCCGGGCAGGTGCTCTCGATCGTCATCAGCGCCTGGTGCGTCGGCACCACCGCGCCTTCCGGTACCGCACGGATGCGCAGCGGCATTTTTCCATCGTGTGCGTCGACGATGTGCCGCCAGCCCGATTCGTTGAATGGCTCGCCGTGCGCGGCGAAGAACGCCTTGGCCTCGTCGATCATCGCCGCGGTCACCGGCCGCGACAGGTATTCCTTCAGGATCGACTGCAGCCCGAAGAACAGCGTGCGTTCGTACACGCCGCCGCGGCTTTCCAGGTAGAAAAACGTCGCGTCCACGCCCGGCGGGTACTGCAGCCAATGGCTGGCCTTGTAACTGTCGGTGTCGAGGATGAGGTTGCGGGCGAGGTGCATGCGCGAAGCCGCCGGTCCGGCCGATGGGCCTGATCCGTCATTCTAGCGATGGCCTTTTGGAGGCGAGGTTCTTCCGCGTTGCGGGCGTGCGCCACGCGCAGCCGGCTTCCGCGCGCGTCCTCCGGGGGCCTGCGTCTTGCCCAACACGACCGTGCCCGGTATGTGGCGTGTGCCCCAGTGGACGAACGCCTGCAACACGCCGCGCAAATCCTCGCCCTTGGGGGTCAGCGTGTAGGCGTACCGCACCGGGCGCTGCTGGTACGGGGTACTGCTGATGATGCCCGTGTCTTCGAGACGCCGGAGGCGATCCGCGAGGATGTTGGTGGGAATCCGCTCCGGCGAATCCGCAAGCTCCTTGTAGGTGCGCTTGCCGTAGAGCAGGTCGCGCACCACCAGCAGCGACCACTTGTCGCCCACGATGTCGAGCGAATTGGCGACCGCGCAGGGGGAGCGCGTGAAAGGCTTGGTGGTGGCCATGCAGGGTGGATCGTGTGACTTGCGAATTGCAAGTCAGTATGCTATGTTCACCATTCACTTGCAAAATGCAAGTCACTGGAGCATCGCCATGTCAACGACCGTTCTTCCACCGCCATCCGATTCCACCGCATCAGGCGGCATCCGCCTCGGCGTCTTCCTCGTCCTCGCCATCTGGTTCGTGGGAGTCGTGGTGCTCGGCGCGCAGGCCGCCTTTCTCGGCCGGCCGGGCGCACCACCCATCGGGATGGCGATCGGCTTCACGGCGCCGTTGCTGCTTTTCTTCACATGGTTGCAGCTCTCGTCCGCGTTCCGCAGCTTCATCCTCTCGCTGGACCTGCGCCTGGCTGCCGGCATCCAGGCGTGGCGATTCGCGGGTCTGGGGTTTCTGTTCCTGTATGCATACAAAGTGTTGCCGGGCCCGTTCGCGCTGCCCGCGGGCCTCGGCGACATGGCCGTCGGTTTCGCCGCACCCTGGATGGTCCTCGGCCTCTCGGGCCACCCGCGATTCGCAGTCAGCGCCACATTCGTGCGCTGGAACTGGCTGGGCATCCTCGATCTCGTCGTCGCGCTCGGCCTCGGTGCCTCGATGGCCATGGCGGCTCCGGGAGCGATCAGCACCGCGCCCATGGCGACGCTGCCGTTGCTGATCGTTCCGGTGTTCCTCGTGCCGCTGTTCCTGATGCTGCACGCGGCGGCGCTGATGCAGAGCCGCCGTATGCGGCGCAGCCGGGGCGGCTGACAGGCGTCAAGCCATCCGCATCGAAAGCTCCACGTCATCCGCAAACGGTATCGACAGGTAGCCATTCGCGGGTGCGCGCACGCGCTCCAGGTACTCGGGACAGTAGTCGGCGTTGTCGGCGACGAGGAAGGCCCCGGGTTTCAGGTAGTCCTCGACCAGGTCCAGGACTTCGGGACAGCGACTCGGCGCCATCCAGCAATACGAGGTCGATGCATTCGGGCAGATCGCGAGCCAGCGTCTGCAACGCATCGCCTTCGCGGATTTCGACCAGGTCGATCAGACCGCCGGCACTCAGGTTTCGCGGGCACGCGCCACTTTCGACGCCTCGAACTCGCTGGTGACCAGCCGGCCGCCACCGTTGTCGCGCAATGCCGCGGCAAGGTGCAGGGTGGAAATGCCGAACGAGGTGCCGAACCCGATGATGTTCCGCGCACCGCAGCCACGCGCCAGCATGTACAGCAACCAGTCACCCCTGGCCCACGATGGCGGCAAACGCCTAGCCGTCCAGTTCAGCCCAGCGTGCGTAGGCCGTTTGCAATTCGGCTTGCAGTGCGGCGAGTGATTGATTGGCTTGCACGATCGCGTTGCTGTCTTGCTGGAAAAACGCGGGATCGTTCATGGCCGCGGTGCGGGCGGCTATCTCGCTTTCCAGTTGTTCGATACGACCGGGCAGTTGCTCCAGGGTGCGTTGATCCTTGAAGCTGAGCTTGCGTTTTGCCGTCGCCGGTGGGGTCGCGATCTTCGCAACGGGCTTGCCGACGCTGGCACTGGGCGCAGCGGGTTGTTCGGCAGGGCGCTGGCGCAGCCAGTCGGTGTAGCCGCCCACGTATTCGCCGATGCGGCCGTGGCCTTCCAGCACCAGGGTGCTCGAAACGACGTTGTCGAGGAACGCACGGTCGTGTGACACCAGCAGCAAGGTGCCCTTGTAATCGAGCAGCAACTCTTCCAGCAGTTCCAGCGTTTCCACGTCGAGGTCGTTGGTCGGTTCGTCCATCACCAACAGGTTGGACGGTTGCGCGAACAGCTTGGCCAGCAGCAGACGGTTGCGCTCGCCGCCGGATAGACGGGTGATGGGCGCACGCGCGCGTTCCGGCGAAAACAGGAAATCCTGCAGGTAGCCGATGATGTGCTTGCGCTGGCCGTCCAGTTCGATGAACTCGCGACCGCCGGCGACGTTTTCGATGGCATTGAGTGAATCGTCCAGTTGCAGGCGATGCTGGTCGAAATACGCGATCTGGATGCCGGTGCCAAGTTCGACCGTACCGCGCTGCGGGACCAACTCGCCCAGCATGATCTTCAGCAGGGTGCTTTTGCCGGCGCCGTTCGGGCCGATGATGCCGATGCGATCGCCGCGCATCACGGTGGTGCTCAAGTTCTCGATCAACACCCGGCCGTCGAAGCCGTGGGTCACGTGCTCGAGGTCGATGACCTTCTTGCCTGACGCCTGAGCGAGTCCCAGCGTCATCTTCACGTTGCCGGCAAGCTCGCGCCGTTTCGAGCGCTCGTCGCGCAGCGCTTTCAACGCGCGCACCCGGCCTTCGTTGCGCGTGCGCCGCGCCTTGATGCCCTGGCGGATCCACGCTTCTTCCTGGGCCAGTTTCTTGTCGAACAATGCGTTGGCCAAGTCCTCCGCGTGCAGGCGTTCCTCGCGCCGGCGCAGATAGTTGTCGTAGTCGCCGGGCCAGTCGGTCAGAGCGCCGCGATCGATTTCGACGATACGCGTGGCCAGGGCGCGCAGAAAGGCGCGGTCGTGGGTGATGAAGACGATGCTGCCGGCGAGCTGCTTGAGGAAGCCTTCCAGCCAACGGATGGCGTCGATATCCAGATGATTGGTGGGTTCGTCCAGCAGCAGGATGTCCGGTTTGCGGACCAGCGCCTGCGCCAGCAACACGCGCCGCTTCATGCCGCCGGACAGCGCGGAAAAATCCGTCTCGCCGGGGAGTGACAGCTTGGTCAGCACTTCTTCGACGCGCCGATTCAGATCCCAGCCGTGCTGCGCTTCGATCTTCGCCTGGGTTTCGCCCAGCGCGTCGAGATCGCCGATGGCCAACACGTGCTGGTAGCGCGCCAGCAAGCGGCCGAGGTCACCCAATCCTTCCGCGACCACGTCGAACACGCTGCCGGCGGTGCCCTGCGGCACCTCTTGCGGAAGGCGCGCGATAACGACCCCGTTTTGCACGCGCACCTCGCCGTCGTCGGCATGCAGCTCGCCGCTGATCAGCTTGATGAGGGTGGATTTGCCTTCGCCATTGCGCCCGACGATGCATACCCGCTCGTTCGCTTCGATGGACAAATCGACATGTTCGAGCAGCAATGGGCCGCCGACGCTGAAGTCGACGCGTTGCAATTGGACCAAGGACATCCGCTCATTGTAGTGGCGGGTCCGCCGCAAGTTGGCCGTCAACAAACAGATCGGGGTGAGCGGGTTCGTGCGAATCCGACACGATATCGCCAGCTTGCGTTGGGCTTCGCTGCGCTCAGCCCAACCTGCGATGGCCGCACGTCGTCGAAAGGGCGAGCGCTTGGTCGTCGCGCTGCCGCCGCCACTTGCGAAAGTTCGCCATCTATCCTCACGTTTCCACAAAGCAGGATTCGACCATGCGCTTCCCGCTAGCCGCAGTTCTTCTTTTCGGTCTGGTCGTGCAGGGCGTCCACGCGCGGCCGCAATCGTCGTCGCAGAACCATCCGGCGAACGATTCTTGGGTCGCGCCACAAAAACCGTTCCGCATGCCGGCCTCGGAGCAAAAGAACATCGCGGAGAACCCATCGTGGACGGCTCCCCAGAAGCCGTTCCGCATTTACGGCAACACGTGGTACGTCGGACCGCGCGGCCTCGGTGTCTTCCTTGTCACCGCACCGACCGGCCATGTGCTGATCGACGGCGGCGTGCCAGGGGGCGCTGCGCTGATCGAAGCGAACATCCGGAATCTCGGCATCGACCTGCACGACATCAGATGGATCCTCAATTCGCACGCGCATTCCGACCATGCGGGCGGCATCGCGCAACTCGCGCATGACACGGGCGCGAAGGTGATCGCGGGTGCCGGCGACGCGGCGTTGCTGGAACGCGGCGGTCGCGATGACCCGCAATACGGCGACAGGTTTCCGTTCCAACCGGTGCATGTTGCGCGGACGGCGGCCGATGGCGAGCGTTTGCATCTCGGCGACTTGGTGCTGACCGCACACGCGACACCGGGGCATACACGAGGCAACACGACCTGGACGTGGATATCATGCGAAGGCACGCGCTGCCTGCACATGGTGGATGTCGGCAGCCTGTCGGCGCCCGGTTTCCGATTGGTCGGGAATCCGAAATCCCCGGATATCGTCAAGGATTTCGCCCGCAGTTTTTCCATGGTCGCGGCGTTGCCGTGCGACATCCCGCTCGCGCCCCATCCCGGCATGGTGGACTTCTGGGCACGCGTGGCCAAGCTCGAGCAGGGCCAGGCGAATGCACTCATCGATCCCGCGGGATGCCGTGCCTACGCGGAAAGTGCACGCAAGAGTTTCGAGGCTGAACTGGCGAAGCAGAAGGGGACGCCACTTCGGCAAAGCAGTGATCGTCGGTAACGCGGAAGCCAAGTGCGCGCCACGCGTGACGCGACGAATCTGAAAATAGGGCGTCGAAAACCATCGAAGGATGAGCAGGTTTTCTGATGCCGTGATCGGCGGGTGCGCCGCTGCGGCGATGACCGTCCTACTTCCGCTCGAATCCTGGCCCGCGCAGTACCCTGCCCGGCAGGGCTTGTGTGATCTCGCCGTCGGCGATCACCGGCACGCCATTCACCAGCACCCACGCCATGCCTTGCGCAAACTGCTTCGGTTGCTCGAATGTCGCGGGTGCGCGCAGTTTGGCCGGATCAAAGACGTCGATGTCGGCCCACATGCCCTGCTTAAGGACGCCGCGTTGCGTAAGGCCCATGCGCTGCGCGGGCAGTGCCGTCATCTTGCGGATCGCGTCCGGCAAGGCCAGTGCATGATCCTCGCGCACGTACTTGGTAATGATTCGCGCGAATGCGGCGTAGGCGCGCGGATGCGGATGGCCTTGGCCGAGCTTGCCGGTCGGCGCCTGCGCCGCGGCGTCGTCGCAGATCGACACCCACGGCTGCTTGAGCGCCAGCGTGACGTCCGGTTGCGACATGCCGAACACGGCGACGCCGGTGGCGGCGTGATCCTTGATCAACAGATCGAGCAGTGCGTCGATCGGCTTTTCGTGCCACGCCTTGGCGACCTCGTCGAGACGCTTGCCTTCAAATGACTTGAGCGCCGGATTGTGCACGGACGTGATTTCGACCGCGTGCGGACCGGGTACTTCCAGCCAGTCGTTGCTCCAGGCATCCGAAGGCGTCTGCATGTCCTTCTCGATGCGCGCGCGGGTTTGCGGGTTCTTCAGTCGTGCGAGCAATTTCGCATTGCCGCCGGCGTGCGCCCACGGCGGAATGAACGAGGCGAGGTCGTTGCCCCATGCCGTGTAGGCATAAGTGTCGGCGCTGATGTCCAGGCCTCCGGCACGCGCCGCGTCGATCTTCGCGATCACCTTCGGCATGCTGCCCCAGTTCTCGTGGCCCGCGACCTTGAGGTGGAAGATTTCAACCGGTATGTGCGCCGCGCGCGCGATGTCGAACACCTCGTCGAGCGCGGCCATTTCGCCGTTGCCTTCGCTGCGCATGTGGGTGGCATAGATCCCGCCGAAGCTCGCCGCCGTCTTCGCCAGCGCGATCAGTTCCGGCGTGGTGCTGAAAGTGGCCGGCGGGTATTGCAGCGCGGTCGAGACGCCGAACGCGCCGTCGCGCATCGCGTCGGCGACGATCGCCTGCATCTGCTCCAGTTCATTCGCGGTCGGTGTGCGGTCGCCGTAGCCGATCACCATTTCGCGTGCGGTGGCGGCGCCGACATAAGTGCCGAAGTTCACCGCGATGCCTTGTTTTTGCAGCACGTCGAAATACTGGCCGAGCGTTCGCCATGCCGGCTTCGCGTGCGTGCCTGCTTCCGCGAGGATCTTGTCGTTGAGCGGCGCGGCCGATTCACCTTCGCCGGTAATCAGCGTCGTGACGCCCTGGAAGATTTTCGACCGCGCGTGCCCGTCCACCAGCAGCGTGTGCCCCGATTGGTCCAGCATGTCGATGAAACCGGGCGTGACCACCATGCCATGCGCGTCGATCACCTGCTTTGCATCGACGTCGCCCAGTCGACCGATCGCGGCGATGCGGCCGTCCCTGATCGCGATGTCGGCGGCGTACCACGGCGAACCGGTGCCGTCGATCACGTGTCCGTTGTGGATCACAATGTCGTACGCGGGAACGGATGCCGCTTGCGCTCCGCATCCAATGAGACCGAACGCAACAACGAAAAGCAGGCGGGTTATTGCACCCATGAGAACTCCCCTCGATGGCTACCCTGATTGCGAAGCGCCTTCGCAGCGCTCACTTCAAGCCTTCGCCGCCTCCGGCTGCAGCGCGCGGATGCTGCGCATCTGCGGACTGGCGAGGCAGCACAGCGCAATCGCCGTGAGCGCGAGGCCCGCGATGCCGAATAGCTCGGCCAGCGAAATGATTTTCAGCAGCGCGCCCGCGGCAGCCGCGGAGAGCGGACCGAGCCCCATGAAGGTGAACATCAGGATGCTCATCGCGCGGCCCATCATGGCCTGCGAGACGCGCTGCTGGATCCAGGTGAAGATCGCGATCTGCACGATGCCGCCGAGCAGGCCGGTGCACAGCAGCAGCGCCGCGCCGAACCAGGTCGTGTGCACCAGCGTCAGCGCCGCCAGCGTCAGTCCCCCCAGGCTGTCGAAACACAGCACCATCACGCCGAGGTGCCCGCGCATCGCGCGTTGGGCGAGGCCGGTCAGGAAACTGCCCGCCAGCATGCCGGCGCCGTTGGCCGTCATCAGGATGCCGAGCGAGGCCGCGCCGAGGTCGAGGCGCGTGTCCGCCAGCACCGGCAGGCCGACCTGGATCGGCCCGCCCACGAACACCGATACGAAGCTCGCGTAGATCACGAACGCACGCAGCGGCACGTCGGCCCACACGTAGCGCACGCCCGCGGCGATGCTGGCGAACACGCCGCCGGTGGTTTTCGGAGGATGCGAGTCGCCATGGATGCGGACCAGCGCCAGCGACGCCAGCGAGAACATGAAAGTCGCCGCGTCGATGCCGAAAGCCGTGCCCAGCCCACTCGCGTCCGGCAGCGCCTGTGCGGAAGCCTGATGATGCGCACCCAGCGCGATCACGAACCCGGCGAGCACCGGACCGCCGATCATGCTGAGCTGGCGCATGCCCATGAATGCCGCGTTGGCGGGGCGCAACTGATCCAGCTTCACCAGTTGCGGCAGGATCGCGGAGCTTGCCGGATAGGCGAACGCCGTGGACAGGCCGATGCCGAGCGCCAGCAGATAGATCATCCACATCTGGATGGCGCCGGCCAGCACCAGCGCGGCAAGGATCACGATGCACGCCGCGTTGGCGGCGCGCGCGCCCAGCAGCACGCGCCGTGGCGACATCCGGTCCACCACCGCGCCACCGATCAACATGAAGGCGGCGCGCGGAAATGCCATCACCGCCAGCACCACCCCGAGCGCCGCGGGACTGCCGGTGAGTTTCAACACCAGCCATGGCAACGCCACCAGCGTGAACTGATCGCCGAACGCGGAAATGGAGCTGCCGCCGAACAGCAGGCTGAAGTCGCGATTGGCGAAAAGCGACCGGCGCGCCGGAGCCGCGGGAGGAGCGGTGTTCATGCGGATGCCCGGTGGAATCCAGCAGGGAGTCTACCGGCTCCGCCGCTCGTCGGACGAGCAAAATCAGAGGCTCGCTAGAAGCGCGCGCGCAGGTACAGCGCCGGGCCGTCGGAATTCAGGTCCAGCTTCGCGGCGCCTTCGTCGTAATCCTTGTGCAGGTGCAGCCTCGATGCGGAATATTCCAGTGCGAAGCCCAGGTGCTGCCACGGGAACCATTCGACGCCGAGCGCCGCATTCCAGATGTGGCCACTCAGGTTGCCGCCGTTCTTCTCCACCCCCGCGACGTTCGCGTACGTGCGCCACTGCTCGTTGAACGCGTAGCTGGCGCTGCGGTCGCGGTGGATGCGCTAATGTCGGCGGCCGGCAAGCCTGTCTCCAGCCAGAACCGGTCACGCGCCGAGGTCGATGCATTCGCGATGGCCTCGGCGACATGTTCTGCGCCTGGCTCACGACGCATGGCGCGGCGTCGCGGGCGCGGCGCGCGCTGAACATGCGCGCGCATCGATGCCCGTGCGTTGCAGCGAGTTGCGGTGACCGCCGGGCAATCCGCGCCGACAGCCGGTTTCGTCGAACGGAAATGTCAGTGCGTCGCGAAGCCGTAGCTCGCCAGGACGGGTTCCAGTGCGCGCACCCAGATCGCATAACCGGCGGGCGTCATGTGCAGACCGTCGTCGCGGAACAGCGCGAAGCGCGGTTTCCCATGCGCATCCAGCATGGCCGCCGCGACATCCACGAACGCCACGCGCGATTGCGTTTTCGCCCAAGCGGCGATCAGCCGGTTCGCTTCGTGCATGCGCGGCCACATCGCCCAGCGTGCGAGACTCGGCTTGATCGAGACGTAGGCGACGGCCACGTCGGGCAGGTCGCGGCGGACGCGCGCGACGAACGCCTCGAATTCCCCGAGCACCTGTTGGGGCGTGCAGCCTTCGGCGATGTCGTTGTCGCCGGCGTACATCACGATCAGGCGCGGGTAATAGGGAACCACGATGCGATCGGCGAAGTACGTGGTGTCCGCGATGGCGGAGCCGCCGAAGCCGCGGTTGACCACCGGCACGCCGGGAAAGTCCGCGGCCAGCGTGGTCCACATCCGGATCGAGGAGCTGCCCACGAACAGCACGCCATGCCGCGGCGGCGGGCGCGCACTATCATCGGCGAACAGCCGGTCGATGTCGTGCTGCCACGACTGCGGCGGCGGCGGGAGTGCGAACGCGGCATGAGCGATCACCAGCCACACGCAGCCGATCAGCCACGCGCAGCGACGGTCGGGTTTCGGCACGTCGATCCTCCGGCATTCCATGAAGGCAGCCATGTTGGACCCCGGGAGGCAGCGTGACAACCGTCGGCGATAAAACGGTAACGATGACCGCATCGTTCGGCGCGGCGCCCGTCCTGCAATCCTATGAGCTGTTTGCGACGCGGATCTGGCAGGCGCGCCTGCCCGCACTGCGGGGGGATCTCGACGGATGGGTGGCGGAAGTGTTGCGCCTGCGCGCGGCCAGTCCCCAACCCGCGGGCCGCACCAATCGCGGCGGCTGGAACAGCGACGACATGACGATCCTGGAACGGCCGGTGTTTGCGCCGCTCCGCGACGCGGTGCGTGCCGGCTGCGCCAATGCGTTGCGCGAAATGGGCGTGGCGGGAATCCCGTTCGACCTGCAGTCATGGGTGAACCTGCACGACCGCGGCGGCTTCAACTTCCTGCACGTGCACGAGGGCTGCCTGCTGTCGGGTTCGTTCTACCTGAAGGTACCCCCGGGTTCCGGCAGATTCGTGTTTCGCGATCCGCGGCCGGGCGTGGTGCACGGTTACGTCAAGGGCGCGGTGCCGAACGGCTACAGCGACATCCAGCTCGCGCCGGAAGCGGGCCTGATGGTGTTGTTCCCGTGCTGGATGGAGCACTACGTGGAGCCGCACGACAGCGACGAACCACGGATCGTGATCGCTTTCAACGCGCTGCCGAAATCGTAAGCAACAGGGGGTACGCAACATGTCCGCATTCATGGCTCGAAGTGGAGCCTGCGCACGGCGTTTTCCGGGGTATCAGAGGGATCGCGTGGCCGTTCGTCATCACCGCGTCGGTTGCACTTGCCGGTGGCTGCTGGTCGCATGGATCGGCTTGCCGTTCGTCGCGCTCGCCGCACCGCAGGGCACCACGAAGGTGCTGGCGGGCCATGCGCGTTTCGAATTCCTGACGCCGTCGCTGGTCAGGATGGAATATTCGCCGTCCGCCCATTTCACCGATGCGGCGACCGCCGTCGTCGTGAAGCGCGACTGGCCGCACGTCGATGTCCGCCAGGAAAAGGAGAACGGCTGGCTGGTCGTGAGCACCGGCGCGATGACGCTGCGCTACCGGTTGCAATCCGGCGCGTTTTCCGCGGCCAACCTGCGGGTGCAATGGCAGGCCGACGGCAGCCCGCACGCCTGGCATCCCGGCCAGGTCGACGACGGCAACCTCGGCGGACTCACGTATTCGCTGGACAATGTCAGCGCAAAAAACCTGCCCGCCGACGGCAAGGATCTGGCCAGCCCCGTCCACGACATCATTCCCGGCATCAATGTGCTGCTGCCGAAAGCCAAGCCGGGCCTGCTGAGCCGCAACGGCTTCGCGTTCATCGACGACAGCACGACGCCATTGTGGAATGCGAAGGCGCAATGGATCGAACCGCGCAAGTCCAAGGGCGGGCAGGACTGGTACCTGTTCACCTATGCCCGCGACGAGTTCGCAAAGGTTCTGAGCGCGTACGCCCAATTGTGCGGACCGATCCCGATGATCCCGCGTTACGTGCTGGGACCGATGATCACGGACCTCAATTTCGAATACTTCCCGGGCGATCCCGAAGTCCGGACGCCGGCGTTCCAACGCTACGGGCAACGACACCTCGAGGACGAGGTCACGCGCTTCCGGCAGAACGGGATTCCCCTCGACACGCTGGTACTGGATTTCGCGTGGCACAACTACGGCTGGCAGGGCGGTTATGACTGGAGTCCGCTGATCCCGCACCCGCACCGGTTCCTGGAATGGATGCACGCCCGCGGCATCAAGGTTTCCCTGAACGATCACCCCGGTTACGCGAACACCGAGGAAAACATCCTGTCCCACGACGACAGTCACGCGCCTGCCGTGTTGAAGGCATTGGGAGAACCCTTGCCGCCGAAGCCTTCGTTCGATCTGGATTTGTCCGGCGGCTGGATGTTCGCGACCGATCCGCACGACATCGGCCTCCGCGAGCACTGGTACGCGACCAACGGCAGTGGTGCCGATTGGAAAGCCATCCGCACCGACGCGTCGCCGGCGCAACAGGGGTACGGCAATTACGCAGGCATCGCGTGGTATCGCACGCAGGTCCGCCTGCCCAGCCATCTGCCGGCGCACCTTTATCTCTATCTCAGCCGGCAAGCCAAGGATTACCAGCTTTACGTCGATGGATGCGAAGTCGAACACAGCCACGTGCATTGGCCGCAGCGGCTGACCTTCGCCGACATCGCGCCTTACGTGAAGGCGGGACAGAAAATCGAGATCGCGCTGCGCATCGAACCGAACGAGTACGGCAGAGGCTTTCTGAACGGGCTGACGGCGATTCGCGACGTCGAGCCGCCGCCCCGGATTTATTTCGACCTGGCCAACAAGCAACAGGCGGAAGCCTCCATGCACTATTTGCATGGACCGCTGCTGCAACAGGGTGTGGCTTTCTGGTGGGTGGACGGCGGCAGTGGCGCCGCGGACATGCCGGGACTCGACCCGCAGCTTTGGACCAACCGCGTCTTTTACGACCATGCGCAAAAAGAAACCGGGCAACGCGGTTTTATCCTCTCGCGCTACGGCGGTTGGGGCAGCGAGCGCTACCCGGCTTACTTCACCGGCGATACCTATTCCGAATGGCCGGTGCTGGCTTACGAAGTGGCCTATTCGGTGCGCGGGGGCAACGTGCTGATTCCGTACATGAGCCACGACATCGGCGGCTTCCACGGCGGCAAGATCGACTTCGGCCTGTACGCGCGCTGGATCGAGTTCGGGGCGTTCAGTCCGCTGCTGCGCCTGCACAGCGCGCACGAGAACCCGCGCGAAGGCAACCTGCGCATGCCGTGGACCTACGGCGAGCGCGGCATGGCACTGGTCAAAAAGTACTTCACGTTGCACACGCAACTGATTCCCTACACCTACACGTATGCATGGATTGCGCACGAGAGGTCATTGCCGATCCTGCGTCCGCTGTATCTGCAGAATCCCGACGCCGCGGAAGCGTACTTGCATCCGCACGAATACTGGTTTGGCGACGAGATGCTGGTCGCGCCCGTGCTCGATGCCAGCGGGCAGCGCACGGTGTGGCTGCCGCCGGGCGAATGGATCGGTTTCTTCGACGGCAAGCATTACGACGGCGGCAAAGCGTTCACCGCCCACTACGCCGTGGACCAGACGCCGGTATTCGCGCGCGACGGTGCGATCATTCCCGAACAACCCGCGGATTTCGCGTGGTCGAACGCGAGGCCGCTGGATCATTTGATCGTGAACGTCTATGGATCAGGCAACGGCACGTTCGATCTGTACGAGGACGACGGCGTTTCGCTGGACTACGACAAACGCCATGCGTTGACGCCGATGCGCTATACGCCTGAAGGCAATGGAACGCATCGCATCGTGATCGGGCCGACACGCGGCGCATTCGACGGCGAGGTGCAGCGACGTTCGTACGCCGTGCAGATCCATGGCATCAACCGGCCGGTTGCGGTATCGGTGGATGGCCGGCACGTCGCGGACTGGAGCTGGGACGCTGCGAACGCGACGGCGACGATTCCGGTTCCCGCGCATTCGATCCGCGATCGACTCACCGTCGAGTGGCGTGCTACGCAAGCGGAATGAGCTCAGCCGGCGCGACCGGGCACCGCGTCGAAGGCGACGGTGAGGCGCGTCTGCCCGCCGGAAAACGGCACCGTGCCGTGCCAGAAGTACGACGGGAACAACACCAGCGTGCCCACGGCCGGTCGTACGTCGTGCTGCGATGACAGCACGGGCGTGGTGAGGATGCCGGGCTCGCCGAACGTCAACACACCTTCGCGATTCGTGGTGTCCTTCATCCGTTCGGGCAATTCGATGTAGCACGCCGAGGAAATCCACCCGCGCGGATGCACGTGGTTGTGGTGGAAACCGTGGGTGCGCAGCCGGACCGACCAGCTCCCATTGAAGTGGTACGCACCGGTGTTGCGGCTACGCAGCGGGTCGCCACCCTTGCCCATGCGCGCGATGTAATCGCGGATCGGCGCATCGAAAGCCGCGAACAAGGCGCGGATCGCAGGGTCATCGCTGCGCGTCAGATCGTTCGTGGTCTCGGTGCCGTGGCGAAGCGACTGGAACAGCAAGGGATGCCGGAATGCGTCGTGCAGCCGGCCGAGTGCGCGGGTCAGTTCATCGAGAAAATCCGCCAGCTTCGTCCACGGCGGCGGCGGCTCAAGCTGGTACGCGACGACCAGGTTCGGATAATCGCAAAGCCGGTCGTAACGTTCGTCCCCGAGCATCCGCCACGCGGTCGTCTGCAACGCAAGCAGGTATTGATCGTCGGGCGACCCGAGCCTCAGCGCTTCGCACGTGCGTAGCGCGTCACGCGCTTCGCCGACGCCAAGCATCGCCGCCACCTGAAGCGTGCGCGCCGCAGGATCGTTCGGCGCCGTGCGCAATGCGCACCCCGCACGTTCCAGCGCCAGGCGCGGATCGAACTCCAGCGCGGCGAGACCCGCGCGCACGTGCAGGGCTGGCGACGCTTGCGGACGCGCGATGCGCGCGGCGAGGCATGCATAGGCCGCGCGCACATCGCCAGCCCCCTGCAACACGGCCGCCTTGGCCGCCCACAACGCATCGTTGGTCGGGAACTTCCGCAGCGCTTCGTCGATCGCTTCAGTGGCCTCGCTGCCATCGCCGCTGCGCATCCACACCAGCCTGGCAAGGTCGCCCTGTGCATCGACGTGTTGCGGTTGCAGTCGCAGGCAATCACGCAGCGCGATTTCGGCACGGTCGTATTCGCCCAGCGCGATCAGACTGCGCGCGTGCGTGTAGCACAAGGTCGCGTTTCGGGGGCCGTGCTTCAGCGCACGCCCGGCGACGCTTTCGGCTTCATCATGATGGTTCGTAGCTTGGAGCGCGGTGGCCAGGGCTTGTTCCGCCGCGACGTTATTCGGCGAGCGAGCCACGAGCTTCCGGCACCACTCGATGGCATCAGCGCTGCGGCCGAGCGCGACCAGCGCGGCGACATGCTGGACGATCAATTCGGGTGGCACGTTGTCGCGGGCGCAGAACGGCGCGACGGCTGCGAGCGCCCGTGCCGGCTGTCGCCGGTCGTTGTAATAGCGCGCCAGCACCTGGGCCGCATGCGGATCAGGCTGCTTCGCGGTGGCGGCGCGTTGCAGGAAGGTTTCCGCTTCGGCGTGGCGTCCACTGCCCAGCAGCAGTTCGCCGAGGGTGGTGAGGGTGGGTGCCCAATCCGGATCGCGTTCGAGGGCGTGTCGCAGGATCCGTTCCGCACCCGCCGCATCGCCCAGCATGAGCGTGACACCACCGAGCAGCCGTTGCGCCTCGGCGTAGTCGGGATGCGTTTCAACGACGCCCCGAAGCTGATCGTGGGCCGCGCGAAAGTCGCCGGCCTGCAGGAAGCCATTGACGTGCTGCATCGCGTCATGGAGCGGATTCGAAATCATGGCTCTCGAACGCACCGTTCGTCCGGCGTCAAGTGTAGTCGCCGCCCTGCGCCAGTGCTCCGGGCGACGGTCCACGCTTCTCCCTCATCGCGGATTGCGTTGCAGCCGCGGCTTGCCGCTGGCGTCGCGGTCGACGGTGATGTCGAAATGCTTGCCGCGGAACGTGATGTTCGTGAGCGTGAGCGATTTCCAGCCGGATGGCAAGACGGGCGGGTATGCCTGCACCAGGCCGGCATCCTCGATGCGCAACCCGGTGAGTCCGTAGACCAGGCTCTGCACGAATCCCGCCGAGCCGGTGAGGAAATAACCGGTATTGTTGCCGGGCGTTTCCGTGCGCACGTTGAACGGCGGCTTCAGCATGTCGCCGCTGATGTTGTCCGCGAGCCAGCGCGCCACATCGGTCGAATCGCCGAGCGTGGCCGCGGCGATCGTGAGCGGGGCGAGCCCCATGCTCGTGAGTGCCTGCGCGGACTTGTTCTGCAGCGGCGCGACATCGTGGCGGTAGTCGTTGCGACGCACCGTTCGATCCATTTGCAGGTCCAGCGAGGGAAACGCCAGGAACGTGAGATCGCTGTCGCCCGGATCGTGCAGCCGCACGCCCGGATCGAGCGGGAGATGGCGTTGCTCGGCATCCGAGAAGGGAACGTACAGCTTCGCCGCGATCTCCGCCCAGCGCGGGTCGGCTTGGGCACCGACCAGTTTCGCGGCCTGGGTGGCGATCCGCAGCGCCTTGGCGGCCGAGACGTTGGTGAACGTGTCGTTGTCGATGTAGGCGTAGGGTTCCATCACCGAGACGAGGTCGCGGATTTCGTAGCGCCGTTTCGCCTTGTCCCAGGTCGCGCGGCTGGTCCAGAACTCGGCGAGATTGCGGATCACCGGCCAACCATCCTTGCGCAACCACGCGAGATCGTGCGTCGCGAGCCAGTATTGCCATTGCGCGATCGCAATGTCGGCGTTGACGTGGATCTCGCCGACGCTCAGTCGATGCGCGGCGTACAGGACCTGCTCCGTGCCGTCCTCGGGATCGGCTTCCCACGGATACTTGGCGCCTGCAAAGCCCGCCTTGCGCGCACGCTGTTGCGCGGCCGGCAAGGTGCGGTCCCGGAACATCACGATCGAACGCGCACGTTGCGGATGCTGCAGCAGCAACGCGGGAAATATCCAGGTGTCGTTGTCCCAGAACACGTGGTCGACGTACCCTGTGGTCAACCCGCACGCGCCCGTGCCCCACGTCACGTCCGGCGGCGCATTGGCGAGCAGGTAGTAAAGATCGGAATGGACGGCAAGCTGTGCGTGCGGATCACCGTCGATGCGGATGTCCGATTGCCACAGCTTCGCCCATGCCGTGCGATGGGCGTCGAGCAGCGACCCGAACCCGCGTTCGCGCGCCGCTTCGGCCAGCGCAAGGTCGGCCTCGGCGTCGCCACCCCAGCCGTCGCGAGACACCGCGACGTACTTGGTGAAGGCGTAAGTCTTGCCTTTCTCCACCTTGATGCGCATGTCCAATGACAAACGGTAGTCGCTGCGATCCAGTTTGGTTTCGACCGGCCGGACGCCTTGCGGCAATTGCACGACCACGGCCTCGCCCATTCGCTTGCCATTCGTCGCCTGTCCATCCAGCCGCAGCGTCAGGTTCGAGATGTCGCCTTGGGCGTCCAGTATGTGCGTATCGCCGTGATACCAGATGGCCGCGCGATCGGCTGTGGCCGGCGGCTCCGGCGTCAACGAAAGCCCGTGTGCGTGCAGCGCCTGCCGGAACCGGTCGCCCGTCAGCCCGGTATCGCCCGGCAGTTTCGCCAGCGGCAGGCGCGGCTGGGATGGCGCCCACAAAACCAGCGGAAACGACAGCTCGACCACGCCGTCGAATTGCGGCGTGATCGAGAACCGGACCGCGGCCAGATGCGGCGAGGCCTCGCTGACGAAGCTGACCACTTCGATGCGCGTCGCCTTGCCCTGATCGACGTAGCGATAACGCGTCGTCAGCGTGGCATCGTGCAGGTTCAGGACCTGCTGATAGTCCTGGAACGTCGACGGCTCCAGCGGCGCCAGATTCAACCACGCGCCGGACGAAGACATGCGATAGTCGATGCCGCTCCAGCCGGGAATCGCGGCGGGGCGGGCGATGTCGTCCTTGCCGTAATCCATGAACGCGATGAGGTACGAGAGATTGCTTTCCGTCCCGCGCGGCGAGGTGAAGGTCGAGACGAAGCCGTTGGCGAGTTGGCCCGGGAAATAGCTTTCGAAATTCTTTGCAGCCGCGGTGAGCAGAAAGCTGGAATTCGTCGCTGCGATCGTCGCCGGGGCGAAGCCGATCAGCGCCAGCAGAAGAAGACGCCGAAAATTGCGGGCCACGTGTTTCATGAAAACCTCCCTTCTCGTCATTCCGGGACCGCGCGGAGCGCGGAACCCGGAATCCAGCTTCAAGACATCATGAAAAAGCTAAAGCTGGATTCCGGATCGCCGCTGCGTGGCGTCCGGAATGACGAAAAAACTTGACGGGGATGAGCCGCATTCCACTGCGCCTTATTCTTCCTTGCGAGCCAGCGTGACCTCGCCATCAGCGCCGCGGCCAATCGTGATGTCGTAGTGCTTGCCGCGGAAGGTAACGTCCTTCAGGGTCACCGATTTCCAGTCCGGCGGCAGGATCGGCGCGTATTCCGCATCGAGGCCCTTGTCGTTGATGCGCAGGCCGCTCAAACCGTACAGGAAGTTCTGCACGAATCCCGCCGAGGTCGCCAGCAGGTAACCCGCGTTGTTGGTGGCGGTTTCGGTGCGGACGTTGAACGGCGGCTGCAGGAACCCTTCCAGGTTGCGGTGGATCCAGTAACCGACGGCCTTGGCGTCGCCGACCTCAGCCGCGCCGACGGTGATCATCACCATCATCATCTCGTTGGGGTTGTCGCCGTGGGTCTTGAGCGCCTGCAACTGGAAATCGAAATCGTTGCGCCGCACCTCGGGCGACATCGGCAGGTCGAGGTTGGGATACATCAGGAAGATCAGCGACGAGCCCCACCACGTCACCTTGTCGTGCGGCACCGACGGATCGAAGTCGTAATGGCGCTGCGCCTTCGTGTCGAACGGGATGTACATCTTGTCCGCGATTTCGGCCCACGCAGGATCCGGCTTCGCGCCGACCAGCGCGGCGGCCCTGGTCGCGATCCGCAGCGCCTTGGCCGCGGCGGCGTTGGTGAAAGTGTCGTTGAGCACGTCGTTGTAGGCCTCGTCGGTCGAGGTGACGTGCGCGATCTCGTAACGGTCCTTCGCCTTGTTGTAGGTCACGCGGCTTGTCCAGAACGTGGCAATGCCTTCGATCACCGGCCAGCCATATTGCTTCAGCCACGCGCGATCACCCGTCGCGAGGTAGTACTGCCACTGCGCGATCGCGATGTCGGCATTGACGTGGACTTCGCGATACACCTCGTAGGCGAAATGCGGGGTGACGTCGATGCCTTTCTGCGGGTCCGATTCCCATGGATACATCAGCCCCTTCACGCCATATTGCGCGGCACGTTCGCGCGCGCCCTGCATGGTGCGATGACGGAACATCACGATCGATTTGGCACGTTCCGGATGCAGCAACAACAACGCGGGGAACACCCACGAATCGGCATCCCAGAACACGTGGCCGGCATAGTTCGGGGTCAGCGCGCAGGCGCCCACCGACCAGGCATTCCCCACCGTGGTGTTGGACAGGATGTAGTAGAGGTCGGAATGCAGCGCGCGCTGCACCGTTTCGTCGTGGTCGACCACGATGTCGGCTTTCCACAGGTCGTGCCAGGCGGCAACGTGGCGCGCCAGCAGCTTGTCGAAGCCGGTCGCGCGCGCCTTCACGGCAAGCGCAAGATCGGCTTTGGCATCGCCGCCCCAGTCCTGCCGCGACGCCGCGATGTATTTGGTGAACGTGTAGGTTTTGCCCTTGCGCACCTCGGCGGCGACCTCGAGAGACAGCACGTCGGAAGTTTTCAGCAGCTTCACGCCATCGAGCTTCAGGCCGCGTGGCAATTCGACCGCCGCGGCTTCCGCCATCTTCAGGCCGTTCACCGCCTGGCCGTCCAGCCACAGCGTCATCTGCCTGGTGTCACCGCCGTCATTGACGATGCGCGTGGTGCCCGGATACCAGACGGCCGCACGATCCGGCGTCGGCACGGGCTTGTCGTTCAAGTTCTGTCCGCTCGCGATCACCGCGTCGATCATCTGGTCGCCCGTCATGCTGGCGATCGGAAAACGCGGCTGGTGGCCCGACCACAATCGGAAAGGGAACCGCAGTTGCACCTTGCCGTCGAACTGCGGGGTGATCGAAATGCGCGTGCCGGCGAGATGGTGATCGGCTTGGCTGACGAAGGTTTCCACCTCCACGTCGGTCGCCTTGCCTGCATACGTGAAACGGTAGCGCGTGACGAGCGTGCCGTCGTGCATGTCCAGCGTTTGCGAATAGTCGGCGAAGATCTGCGGATCGAGGCGCGTGGAATTCATCCAGCCGATGCCGGGGTTGTAGTCGATCTCGCTCCAGCCCGGAATCGCGGCGGGTCTCGAGATGTCGTCCTTCGTGTAATCCATGAACGCGACCATGTACGCCCGGTCGGGCTCGGTGCCGCGCACCGAGGTCATGGTCGAAAAGTAGCCGTTGGCGAGATACGACGGGAAGTACGCGCCGAAATTCTTCGACGTCGCAGTCAGCAGGAAGCTCGGATCGGTAGCGGCTTGGGCGAGCGCCTGCATGGAGGGCGCGAGCGCAAGCAAGCAGGGAAGCAGGAAGGCGCGGAATTTCATTGCAATGCTCCGGGGGTGAGCAGGATCATTGGAGAGTCACAAAGACCCAGAGTCGCCATTCCCGCTCTCGCGGGATGACGCGCGAATGCAAGGAGGCGCTTCGCGGCACCATGCCGGACCAGTTGGCTCCGCACAATTCAATCGGTGGTCCGGGTCGGTATGCGACCCGGACCACAATCCCGGCATGGCGCGGTGCTTCAGAACCGGTACTTCGCCTGGAAATACACCTCGCGCCCCGTGAGCGGGCGCGCCATCAGCACGCCGCCGATACCGGCGCTGCTGCCGGTGATGCGCGCATTGCCTTCGGTCAGGCCTATCGCGTTGGTCAGGTTGGTGCCCTGCAGGCGGAACTGCCAGTTGGGACCGACATCGGCCACCAGCCCTGCGCCGAGTGTGTGGAACGTGCCCAACGGCTGCAAGCCGGTCTGGTCCTCGTAGCGTTGGCCGGCATGCTCCCAGGTCAGGAAGCCTGTGATGTCACCCCAACTGGTCGGCAACGTGTAGCTGGGCATGAACAGGTAGCGGACCTTGGGCTGGCGCTGTATCGGTGCGCCATTGAAGCTGACGCAAAAGGTGTTGCCGTTGACGTCGGTGATCGGCGCGCAGGCATTGTGATGCGTGTAATGCCCGTCCATGTAATTGGCCACCAGCTTGAGGTGCAGGTTCTCGGTCGGTGACCAGGTTCCATTGAAGTCGAGCCCGTGGGTATTGGCGCCGTAATTGGAGATCGTGCCGATCGGCACGCCGCTCGTGGTCGTCTCCTGGTACTGCAAGCCCGTGAACAGACGGTGGTAGATGCTGACGTCCACGAACAAGACCGGGGAGCCATACTTGAAACCGGCTTCCAGGTTCTTGATCTTCTGCATCGGCGCGAAATTGCCGGCGGCGCCGCGAATGCCGTTGTCGAAATCGTTGAAGTGACCGCCGGTGTTGGCGCGCACATAGGCGCTCATGTGATCGTTGAACTCGTAGTTCGCGCCCGCGGTGAACGACGGGTGGGTTTTGTCGTAGTGCTCCATGTCCCAGGTACCGTTGCACACCGGTGTCGCGTTGTCGTACAGCGTGTTCGGATTGCCGTCGAGGTCAACGGGTGAACGATTGCAGGTCCGCTGGTAGACGTTGGTGTTCTCGACGCGCCCGCCGGCCTGCAACAACCAGGGACCGATCGTCCAAGAATCGGACAGATAAAACGCTTTGTTGGTGGCGGTGCCGGCTTCGACGATGTTGTAGTTGCCGCCGAAATCGACGAAACCTTGCGGATTGGCGACCACAAAGGTCTGACCACCTTCGGTATAGGTCAGTCCGATCGGTTGGGTGTTGGGCTGATTGAGCATCAGCTCCTGATTACCCAGCGACCAGTTGTCGTGGTCGGTGTAACGTGCGATGTAAAAACCCGCCGTCACTGTGTTGCCGTCAAAAATTTCCTTGCTGATCCGCAGGTCGTTGTTGAGGCTCTTCAAGCGTTTCTGGATGAACCACCAGCCCTGATGGATCACGCTTTGGTCCAGCGGCACGACCGTACCATCAGGCAAGGTCGCGGTCACGGCCCGGTCGGCCGGATAACCCAGGTTGTCGCTGTCGACCGCCGAGCCGTCGGGGTTGCAGTAACCGGTCGGTTGCGGAACGTTGCAGCCGTACAGGTAATAGCCGAGCGGTTTCGGGTTGGGGCCGGAGAACAGCGCATTGGTCGGCAGATCGCCTCCGAAATACAGGAAGTGATCCGAGATCGTCCAGCTGCCCAGGGTGGTATCGAAGCTGCCGCCGAGGTAGTTCAGGTTGCCGCCGCGGCCGTTGGCGAGGTCTGCATTCTCGAGATAACCCAGCGGGTTCGGTAGCTGGACGTGCTGGATCGCGCGGCTGTAATAGGTGCCGGTCGAGGGATCGAATCCCGGATAGGCGGAGAAGTTGTCGCCCGAGCCTTGGATCATCGGAATCGGCGTGATGAACTGGTTCTTGTCGTTCAATTTGCGCGCCCACAGCATGAACGAGCCATTGTCCCAGTCGTGAGACAGCGTGGCGGTCAACTGGCCGCCCTTGTCGGCCTTGAACTGTGGAGAACGCACACCGTCGGACGTGCGATAGAAGCCGCCGATGCTGGCATACCAGCCGTCGGCGAGTTTGAATCCGTAGAAACCGTCGACACGCCACAGACCCTCGTCGCCATAGGTGATCCCGATGTCGCCGGACGGTGTCGCGGTCCCCTGGCGCAGGATGAAGTTGGCGGTGGCGCCCATCTGGCCGGGGCCGAATACCGCGCCCGGGCCGCCCTGCACGATTTCCACGCGTTCGATGGTGTCATCGATCCTGAACAACGAACTCGAGTCCATGAACGACAACGAGGGCATGCCGTAGATCGGCGAACCGTTGATCATGTTGGTGAAAAACGGCGCGTCGCCGCCACCCGGGAAACCCGCGATCTCAATGTTGGCACCGGTCTGGCCGCCGGTGGATTCCGGCCAGATCCCAGGGGAAATTTTCAGGAGATCGGCCACGCTGACCGGATTGGATTGACGGATTTCCTCGCGATTCGCCGACACGATGTTGTAGCTGGCGTCCAGTTTCTTGACCCCGGTCGGGCTGGCCGTCACCACCACGGCCTGCAGGGTCGTGGTCTTGCGCTGCTTGCTCCTCTGCGCGGGCGTGGACGTCGTGGTTTGCGCGGCGGCGGTGCCCGCAGCCTGGCCCGTTGCATCGGCCGCGCCGGCATTGGCCGCCAACGCGATCGGCGACAGCGCCGCAAGGATGGCGCTGGTCAGCGCCAGTCGGATCAACTTGTCGTTCTTCATGATTCATCTCCAGCGATGGGAATGGTTTGCGGGCATCTGGTGCGCCCTTTCTTCTTCTGGTGGAACGACAAGCCGCGCGGCGGCGGCTTGGGCGAAATCATCCGGATGCAGGTTCAACGGACTCGGGGCCGGGACATGGGGCAGATCGTGCCGTTCCGGTACCCCGGGCGGCACACAGGACCGCACACGCGCGCGCCGCTCGCGCGAACGAAAGCGGTTGCTTGCCACCCATGGTTTGCCGGCTCCAACGAACGACAGCGGTATCTGCATTCATACCGATCATTCCCCGAGGACGCGGCCGGAGTCTGCGCCCATAAAGACAGCGCTGTCAATTGTGCGGTGCATCACAGCGGGAGGTCCGCGCGCGGGCAGCATCGTGCCGGATGACGCCAGAAAAACATGTCGATTCCCAATGCCAATGCGGATCTCGCGTGTTGCATCGCGACCGTCGAAATCGCGCGGCACGGGAGTGGTTGCCAAAATCCGAACCTGTGCCACACTGTGGCCCGGCAGGCATCGTGACAGCGCTGTCACGATGGAAACAGAACACACGGCCTTCGTGAAAAGGATTGCCAGTGGGATCTGCAACCCTCGATGACGTCGCCAGACGCGCAGGCGTTTCCGCGAAAACGGTTTCGCGCGTCGCCAATGGCGAGCGATCGGTGCGGCCGGAAACCCGCGAACGGGTGCTGCGCGCCATCGAAGCACTCGATTACCGGCCCAACCTGCTGGCGCGCGGCCTCAGTGGCGCACACGCCTACACGGTTGGCCTGGTCTTCGACAATCCCAACGCGTACTACATCATCGCGATGCAGCAGGGTGCGCTGGCCGCGTGCGACGACATGCACTTCGGCCTGCAGATCCGGCCTTGCGATTCCACGGTGCCGACGCTGGCCGAGGACTTGCGCGATTTCGTGCACCGTTCGCGCCTGTCGGGGCTGGTGCTGACGACGCCGGTATCGGAACGCACGAAGGCGTTGCGCAAACTGGCCGGTTACCACATCCCTTTCGTGCGCATCATTTCCGCCGCGCGCGATCCGCGCGACGATTTTCCATGCGTGTACGTCGACGATCGCGATGCCGCCCACGCCATCACCACACACCTGTTGCAGTTGGGTCATGTGCGGATCGGGTTCCTGCAGGGCGGAAAACACCATCACGCCAGCGCCGAGCGCCTCAAGGGCTACAAGGACGCGCTGCAGCACTACGGCGTCCCGATTCGCGACGAGCTGATGATCGAAGGCGATTACGTGTTCGACGACGGCTTTCGCGGCGCGCGTCGCCTGTTCGATCTTGCCGAACCGCCCACCGCCATCTTCGGATGCAACGACGAAATCGCCGCGGGCGCGCTGGCCGCCGCGCAAGCATCCGGACTGAGCGTGCCGTACGACGTATCGATCGCCGGATTCGAGGACAGCCCGTTCTCGCGCCATTCGTGGCCGCCGCTCACCACGGCGCGGCAGCGCGCCGACGTCATCGTGGAGCGCGCCACGCGGATGTTGATCGCGCGCATCAGGGGCGAGCCCATCGACAACGAAGGATTCAACCCGGAGCTGGTGGTCCGCGGCTCGACCGCGCCGCCGCGGCCGAAATCGCGTCAACGCAAACGCCGTTAGCCTGCAGCACCATGCGATGCATCGCCGGATGCATCGCGGCACGGACGCATCGGCCAGCCGGCCGGCACCGATGCACGCACGATCGAGAGGAACCTGCCATGAAAGTTCGTTCGCTTTTCGTCGTCTTCGCCTTCACCACGCTGTTCGCCACCGCCGTCAGCGCGGCCACGCCCGATCCCGCCAGGACGCGCAGCTACATCGCCCACGCATGGAGCACCCTCACGCGTTCGGCGAACGAATGCCGGGCGCTGATCGATCCGAAGGTGCCGTCGCACTCGGTCGTGTACCTGCCCGCGGGCGTGACGACCCCGGCGTCGCTCGAAAAGAGTGCGAAGCGCTGCGGCGTGCGCATCGCAAACCTGCCGTCGCCCATCAGGGAACTCGGGGATTTCGACCCCACGACCTTGCCCACGCAGGGCCTGCTTTATGTCCCGCATCCGTACGTCGTGCCAGGCGGCATGTTCAACGAAATGTACGGCTGGGACAGTTATTTCATCGTGCTGGGGCTGGTGGCGGATCACCATCAGAAGCTCGCGCTCGACATGGTCGACAACGCGCTCTACGAAGTCGAGCACTACGGCGCTGTCTTGAACGCCAACCGCACCTATTACCTCACCCGTTCGCAGCCGCCGCTGCTGAGCGCGATGATGGTCTCGGTACTTGACGATCCGGCCAGTTTTCCCGATGCGAAGGCCAAGCGCGAATGGTTGGTACGCGCCTATCCGCTGGCGGTGCGCAATTACGAAATCTGGATGCGCAAGCAGCATCTCGCCGGCGATACCGGATTGTCGCGGTATTTCGATTTCGGTGACGGTCCGGTTATCGAAGCGCAGAACAGCGACTACTACGTGGGCGTGATCCGCTGGCTGCTGGCGCATCCGTCGCACGATCCCGGGTATCTCCTCAAGGCGCCGCAGCATCCCGACGAGGCGCAAACCCGAGCCTTGAAGACGACCAGTTGCGATGTCACCAGATCGAAAGTTTGCGCGGGCGATTGGCTGGACGGTCATCGCCTCACCGCCGACTACTACCGCGGTGACCGCGCGATGCGCGAATCCGGCTTCGATACCGATTTTCATTTCGGACCGTGGGGCGGTTCCACACACTACTACGCGGGCGTCGGCCTTAACAGCCTGTTGTATCGCTACGAGCGCGACCTCGAGACTTTCGCGAAGCAACTCGGCAAGACCGCCGATGCCGAACGCTGGGCGCGCGCCGCCGAATCACGCCGTGCCGCGATCGACAAATATTTGTGGCACCCGGATCAGGGCCGCTACATGGATTACGACTTCGTCGCGGGCAAGGCTTCGTCCGATCCGTACCTGACGATGTTCTATCCGCTGTGGGCGGGCGCGGCATCGAAACAGCAAGCCGCGGCGCTGACGAAACAACTGAAGCTGTTCGAACACAAGGGCGGACTCGCGATGAGCACGCGCGACACCGGCGCGCAGTGGGATGCGCCGTTCGGCTGGGCGCCCACCAACTGGCTCGCGGCGAAGGGTCTGCAGGATTACGGCTTCCGTGCCGACGCGCGGCGCATCTCTTGCGCGTTCACCGGTACCGTCGATCGCAGTCTCGCGAAGGACGGCACCATCCGCGAGAAATACAACATGGTGCTGGGCAACGCCGACGTGAAGATCACCGCGGGCTACAAGGCCAACGTGATCGGCTTCGGCTGGACCAACGGCGTGTACCTGAAGATGCGCGCCCTCATCGCCGCCGACGGCGGATGCGAAGCGGCGCCGGCCAAGGAGGCCGTCGGCGCGGTGCATTGAAGGACGCCGTCATTCCTGCGAAGGCAGGAATGCGAAACATGCGCGCCATGGATGGCGCGAGTCATTCCGGAACGACGAGAAAATCAGAGCTTCACCAGGCGCGACCACCCACGAACATCGACGTTTTTTGCAACGCCACCTGCGAGGGGAACTTGATGAACGCCATTGCGATAACCGACGCCGGTCATGCCCGCCGGCACGCCGCCTTCGTCGCCACGCTCGCCGCCTTGGCCGGCTTGATGTTCGGCCTCGACGTGGGGGTGATCTCCGGCGCGCAGCAATTCATCCAGCGCGAGTTCGCCATCAACGACGCCATGCTCGAATACATCGTGAGCAGCATGATGTGGGGCGCCGCCGTCGGCGCGGCGCTCGCGGCATGGCTGTCGAAGCACTTCGGGCGCAAACGTTCGCTGGTGTTCAGCGCCAGCCTGTTCGTGATCGGCTCGCTGATCTGCGCGTCCGCCTGGTCGCCGGCGGCATTGATCGGTGCGCGCTGCGTGCTGGGGCTGGCGATCGGCATCGCGGCGTTCACCGCGCCGCTGTACCTCGCCGAGATCGCGCCGCGCGATCGGCGCGGCGCGATGATCTCGACCTACCAGTTGATGATCACCATCGGCATCTTCGTGGCGTTCCTGTCCGACACCGGCTTCAGCTATGTCGAAGGCTGGCGCTGGATGCTGGGCATCATTGCGTTGCCCGGTGCGTTGTTCCTGCTGGGTGTGCTCGGATTGCCGGAAAGCCCGCGCTGGCTGGTGCTGCGGCAACGCGACGCGGACGCCGGCGCGGTGCTGCAGAAACTTCGCGGCGATCCCGCGGCCGTGCAACTGGAGGTGGCGGAAATCCGCGAACAATTGCGCACGCCGCAGCAGGGCTGGCGACTCTTTCTGGAAAATCGCAACTTCCGGCGTTCGGTGGGGCTCGGCATCGCGCTGCAGGTGGTGCAGCAGCTCACCGGCATCAACGTGGTGATGTACTACGCGCCGCGCATCTTCGCGGACATGGGCTACGCCACCAGCATGCAGATGTGGTTCACTGCGATCGTGGGCCTGACCAACGTGCTGGCCACCTTCATCGCGATCGGGCTGGTCGATCGCATCGGGCGCAAGCCGATCCTCTATGCGGGGTTCGTGGTGATGGCGATCGGTCTCGCCGTCGTGGGCTGGCTGATGCATCTCGGCATGGGCACGCAGGGCGAACGTTTGCTCGCGGTGGCGATGCTGCTGGTGTTCGTGGTCGGCTTCGCGTTTTCGGCAGGCCCGCTGGTGTGGACGCTGTGTTCGGAAATCCAGCCGCTCAAGGGTCGCGATTTCGGCATCGGCGTGTCGACGGTCACCAACTGGGTGTTCACCGCGATCGTCGGCGCCACCTTCCTCACCTTGCTCAACCGCTTCGGCCACGCGCAGACCTTCTGGCTGTACGCGGCGTTCAATGCGGCGTTCCTGTTGTTCACCTGGGCGCTGGTGCCCGAAACCAAGGGCGTCAGCCTCGAACAGATCGAAAGCAAGCTGATGGACGGCGAACGCTTGCGGAACATCGGCGCATGAGAGATTGCGGCCGGATTGTCGTCCGCGCGGCGGGTGAGGGCGGGGACGCCACGCAGTAGACTGGGCAGATGCCCGCTGCCACCAACCTCCACCTCGGCCACGCCGGCGAGGCATACCCCGACGCGTTCTACGTGCGCCTCGGGGAGCACCGGTTCGCCTCGACCTTGCATGCGCAGGGCGCCTGGCAACCTGGCGAACAACACCTGGCGCCGGCATCCGGCCTGGTATTGGCGGAAGTCGAACGCCGTCTGCCGAGCGACAAGCTGGTATCGCGCGCGTCCTTCGACGTGCTGGGCGTCATCCATTCCGGTGAATTCACCATCGACGTCGAAGTGGTGCGGCCAGGCCGGTCGATCGAGCTGATCGAAGCCAGCATGCGGCATGGCGAGCGGACCAGCATCCGCGCGCGCATCTGGCGCCTTTTGGCTTCGGACACCACGCAAGTCCAGGGCATCGAGTGGGCGATGATGCCGCCGCCCGAAGCGATGCGGCCGCTGGCGTTTTCGTCGGTCTGGGATGGCGGTTTCATCGGTTCGCTTGAGGCGCGCCAGGACGTGGACGTCCGGCCGGGTCGCGGGCGCAGCTGGATCCGCACGCGCTGCCCGCTGGTGGCGGAAGAACGCGATCCGCCTGTCGCGGGTTTCCTGAAACTGGTCGACACCGCCAACGGATTGGTCGTCCGCGCACATCCCGGCAGCGTGTTCTTCGCCAACGTGGACCTCACCGTGCACTTCGTTCGCCAGCCCGTGGCCGGATGGGTCGGCTTCGATACCCGCGTGAACTTCGGCCCGACCGGACTCGGCGAAACACTGTCCGTCCTCAGCGACAGTCGCGGGCCCGTCGGCACCGCCGCGCAAAGCCTGACGGTGCGCGTCGGGCAGGCATAGTCCGGCGGTGCGCGATCGCCCGGCGCTCCGGGGGCGGCGCGACAAACGTTGCGTGGTGTCGGTCCAAACCCGCGATCCGAAGTTCACCGGCCGTGCAGCGTCGTCGATGCCAGAATGTCCGGCAGATCGACTCGCGGCATTCGACGAGCAAGCGTGGACGACTCGCCATGGCTCCTTGGCCGCGGGTGGTGACCCTCGCCGGAACCTGCAGGAGCGGCGCCCATGGACAAACAGCAGGAGAATCTGCGAAGCGAGGCCCAGGCCGCCGAAGAACCCGCAGCGCGTTCGCTCGAATTCCGGTGGCTCAGCGCGATCGCGCTGATTCTGGCAGCCGGCGCCTACACGGCGCTGCGCCTGCATGCATTGCCACATGCACCGGAGCGGGTGCTCGTCTTCCTGGAAAGGTTTTCGCTGGGCGTCGGCGCGGTGACGCTGCTGCTGATCGTCTATCGGCTGATCGACCAGCGGTTGTGCAGGATTCCCGACGCCGCACTGCGTTACAACGTGCGTCGCATCGGCAAGCTGGTGCTTTTCGGATTGGTGCTGGTGATCGCGCTGACGGTGCTGTTCGCCAACTGGTATGCCGCACTCACGTCGCTGGGGGTGATCTCGATCGTCCTCGGCTTTTCCCTGCAAACGACGCTCGCGAGCTTCATTGGCTGGATCTACATCCTGACCAAGCGTCCTTACTGGGTGGGCGATCGCATCACCATCGACGATACCAGCGGCGATGTCATCGACGTCACCTATCTCGACACCACGCTGTGGGAAATCGGCGGCCCGATGATCAACAGCAAGCATCATCCGAGTGGACGCGTGATCAAGTTCCCCAATTCGCGGGTGCTGACCACCGCGGTGATCAATTCCTCGTGGGCGTTGTTTCCCTATGTGTGGAACGAGATCACGTTCCAGGTCGCCTACGACAGCGACTTGTCGTTTGTCAGCGACGTCATGCAGCGCGCGGCCGAGGAAGAAGTGGGCGAATCGATGCGCGCGGAAATCGGGAAGTACCGCGCACTCTTGGCGCGCACCCCGGTCGACGAAGTGGAAGTGCGCGAACGTCCGTCCGTGCACTTTCGCGTCAACACAAACACCTGGCTGGACGCGACGGTCAGGTATCTCGTCGATCCCAAGCAGGCCGGCAGGGTGAAGAGTCGCCTGATCGTGAAGATGCTGGAACGGCTGAATGCCGAACCGACGCGTGTGAAGTTTCCGAAGGGCGATGCGCGCTAGCGTTCTGCAGGGCGACCGGCTGCGCCCATGCCGGCCAGTACGCCCGCGACGATGCGCTCGCAGCGTTTGCCGTCGAACGCAAAGGCGTCGGCCATGGCCACGTCGATCTCGCTGGCAAGGCTCTCGCGCATCAGCGCGCGCGCCCGATGGAAGCGGGTGCGCACGGTAGCCTCGGGAATTCCCAGCGCCTCGGCGACTTCCCTGACGCTCATCTCCTCGACGGCACGCAGCATGAATACGATGCGGAAGGCTTCGGGCAGGCGATCGACGCGCGCTTCGATCAATGCGCGCAGTTGCGCACGCATGGCCATGCTGTCGGGCGAACCGTCCTCGGCATCTCCGAGTGAGGTGCCAGTTTCATGTTCAATCATGTTCATGGCGGTGTCCAGCGGTATGACCGAGGCGCGAGTGCGAAGGCGTCCCAAGGCCTCGTTGATCACGATCCGCACGAGCCAGGTGGAAAGCTTGGCATCCTCGCGAAAGCGGCTTAGCGCGCGCCACGCGCGCAAGTACGCCTCTTGCAGTGCCTCCTCGGCTTCCGCATCCGATTTCACGATGCTGCGCGCCGTACGGAACAGCAGCTGGTTGTGGCGCCGCATGATGGCGGCAAATGCCGCTTCCTCGCCGCTTGCGGCACGCCGCACGAGCTCGCCATCCGACGTGCCGTCCGGGATCGGCATGGTTGTCCAGCCTTTGGCATGTTGCATACACACCTCCGCGAATCCATGGCCGAGCGATCGTTTGGTTGCAGGTCCCGTCATGCGCCGTCTGGTTCGGTTCGGCACCTTGGCGGCCACCGCTCACGAAGCCGCGTGACATGCTCCACCGGGTGATTGCGTGGACAGGCCCAGGACGGGGCTCGGCAGGTGATGATGCGCCAGCGGCACGTGCAGCGGGCCGTCGCTGTCCATGCCGCCCTTTTCGAGCCAGTCGCGGGTTTGGACCGCAGCGCGCTGGATCATCGAATCGGTATGTGAAAAATCGAATACGGAAGCGGAGATCGGACACAGCGGCGGCACGATGGTGATGCGCGCCTGTCCGGCGTACCGGCCCACGTCCCGGTCGAGCTGCCGCATGTTCTGCAGGTTCAACGCGTGCAGCGCCAGTGCCGGCATGCTCCGCGGCGGTTCCTGCATGGCGCAACTGGTGCCGGTGGGGAGCACCAGAATGTGTTCGGCCCCGCACGCGACCGCCGCGGCGATGGGGGTGTTGTTGCTGACCGCGCCATCGACCAGGTAACGGCCACCTGCTTCCACCCAGGGGAACACCACCGGTATCGCGGTACTTGCCATCAGCGCATTCTCGACGTCACCCGAGGAGAGCAGCACTTCTTCGCCGCTCAGCACGTCCGTGGCCACGATATGCAACGGAACGCGCGCTTGTTCGATGCGTGCGATCCCGAGCGCCTGGCGCGCGATCGCACGCAATCCGGAAGGTTCGATCAGGTGATCGCGCCCGAGCAGGAGTGCCGTCAGACCCGCCAGCAAGGTGAGCGGAAAGATGTCCCTGCGACGGAGGCTTCGCCAGAGGTTCGCCAGCCGATCGACACCTGATGGGGTGGGATCGCAAGCGAAAAACGCGCCATTCAGTGCCCCCACCGAAGCGCCGATCACGACATCCGGCGAGAAACCCGCCCGGCTGAGTGCGTGCAGCATGCCGACCTGGACCGCGCCGAGGCTGCCTCCGCCACTGAGTACCAACGCCGTTCTGATCCTTGCCATCGCTTCGAATCGATCGCCTACGGCCGCGCGCGGAGCTTTGTCTCCGCTGCCCATTGGATGTGCGGGGCGGTCCACCCGTTCCCGCGACACAGGGGCTCCACCTGATCGCGATCTGCGAGCGTGAAGAGCGGGACGCGACATGTGCACCACGGCGCAGCGGTTTACCTGCAATGGCGTTCTACCGCCGCTGTCTTTCTTACATCCACCTTTTCCGGATATTTCCGGTTGTACCGCGAAAACATTTGTTCCGGCAGCAGTCCGCCGACTCAATAAACCAACTCACATTGGTGAGTTGGATGGGCTGGCCCGGAACAGATTCAACGAAATCAGGCGCCGAAGGCTCGCCGGTCCCGTCGCACCGGTCGCGGGGCGCATTCACCGGGAAAACCAAGATTGGCGTGCGCACCCTGGAGGGAGGCGAGTCTTTCAGTCCGGCAACGCCCTCGCCAAAGCCGCGAAAAACGCATCGTCATTGATCTCGAAACGTTTGGTATAGCCGGGTTTCGAACGCGCACTGAGCACCACGGCTACCAGCCTCCGGCGAGGGTTGATGTGGATGAACTGCCCGTAGATCCCTTCGGCCTGGAAGCTTCCTTTCAACTCTGGGTCGTCGAGAACCGGGATCCACCACATGTATCCGTAGGGAATGATCGTCCCGTCGATCTCGAAAGGCACACCGGCCTCCGCGACCCAACCTTCCGGTAGGAGATTGAGGCCTCCGACCCGACCGCCACCCAGAACGAACTGGCCGAAGCGTGCGTAGTCGCGCATGGTCGCGAACATGCCGCTGCCCGAGATCGCCATGCCGCCAACGGATTCGGTCCACAAACGCGCTTCCGCCTCCATTCCCAGCCTGGACCACAGGCGAGACTGCAGATAGTCAGCCATGTTCATGCCGGTGGCGCCTTCCATGACCGCACTGACCACGTAGGATTCGCCGGTGTTGTACTTCCATGACTTCCCGGGCGGTGTCTCGGCAGGGAGGCCTTCCATGAAATCCAGGATGCCGCGCTTTCGCCACTCGATCTGGATATCCAGCAGTTGCCTGCGTTCCGAGGTCGGGTCCTCGTAGGTTTCCCGCCATCGGATTCCGGAAGCCATCCGCAGAAGTTGCCGAATGCTGACGTTCTTGTAGATGCCGCCGACATCCGCGTAGCGGGTCACCGGGGCATCAAGGTCGATGAGGCCTTCGCCCACGGCGATCCCCACCAGAGTCGAAGAAACCGACTTGGCCAGCGAACAGGAGTTCCACATCGTCCGGGCATCGATGCCGAGGGAGTAAACCTCCACAACGCGCCTGCCGTCCTTCAGAACCATCAAGCCGGCCACGCGGTTGACCGACAGATAATCGTACAGGTCGAAAGAACGGCCGTAATCCTCCACCCGAAGGCCCTCCAGTGAAGATCCCGCGTTCTCGAAGGCGGTTGCGTGCGATCCGGGCATGACGGTCCTCGACGGGAACCACCCGCAGTCGCCGGTCATGGCTTCCATCACCTCATCCGGCAGGAGGGTGCCGTCGAAAAAGCGACGGATCTGCACTTGCGCCTCTGGTTTCATGCTCATGGCAAATCTTCCGAGTCGGTCTCACCACGGCTGCCCGCGGTGCCACCGCACTCTCACTCTACGGACGGGATGCATCGCACGAAGTGGTCGTCAGCAACCTCCACCATGCAGGCCCTTTCGACGGCGTGCTCTGGTGGTTCGGCAGCCGGCACATCAAATCTGTGGCCCGACGGCGGGTCCGCGTGCCGATTCGTCAGCGTCGCCAAGGCGTAGCGTGACGGCGCGACGCGGCGTATGCGTGGAGTCGCCTCCAGCAAAGCGCGGGTATAGGGATGGCGAGGGTCGTCGAAAACGGCATCGCGACTGCCAATTTCCACCAGACATCCCCGTTGCATGACCATCACGCGGTCGGCGAGCTCCTCGACCACGTCGAGGTCATGAGAGATGAACAGGTAGGTCAGACCATACGCAGAGTGCAGTTGCTTCAGCAGGTCGAGTATCTGCCGCTGGATGGACACGTCCAGCGCGGAAACGGGCTCGTCGGCCACGACCAGGTCGCCGCCTCCGACGATCGCGCGCGCGATGCCGACCCGCTGGCGCTGGCCGCCGGACAGCTGATGCGGATAGCAATCGTGCATGTCGTCGCCAAGCCCGACCTCGGCAAGCATATCCTTGGCGCGCCGCAATCTCTCGGCGGCAGCGGCGATTCCGCCAGCGCGCAACGGTTCGGCAACCGCCTGCTTGATCGTCATCCGCGGATCCAGGGAGCCGCCGGCATCCTGGAATATCATCTGTACTTGCGGCCGGGTCCTCGCGGCCCCCTTTCCTCCGCCGCTTTGTTCGATGCAGCTTGCAAAGACAATTTCTCCCCGGCTTGGCTTGTAGAGATCCACCAGGGCCTTCCCGACGGTGCTCTTGCCCGACCCCGACTCGCCCACCACCGCGAGGACTTCTCCGCTGCGGATGTCGAACGAGACATCCCTCACCGCCCGGACATATTCTTTCCGGGACAGGATCGACCTGCGGTTCTTGCGGAACGCAACGTCGATGTTCCTGACCCGCACGAGTGGGCTCCTCCTGGTCGAGCCTCCGCCGGCGAGGGCGCGTTCCGGGAACGCGTCAAGCAGAGTCCGGGTGTAGTCGACGCGCGGCTGCAGCAGAACCTGGCGCGCGTCGCCCTGATCCATTACCCGGCCGCCCTTCAGCACCACCGAGCGCTCGGCGTACTGCGCAACCATCCCCAGGTCGTGGCTGACCAGCAGGATGGCGGTGCCGACTTCGCGCGTCAGCTCGACGGCTTGTTCCATGATCTCCCGGCGGACTATCGCATCCAGTGCGGTCGTGGGCTCGTCCGCAATCAGTACGGCAGGGTGGGTCAACAGAACCGACGCAAGCATGAATCTCTGGCGCATGCCCCCCGAGAACTTGCCGGGGTATTCATCGAAGCAGCGCTGCGGATTCTCTATCCTGACGCGCTCGAGCATCGCCAGGCAGCGAAGCCTCGCTTCGTGTGCGTCGACGTCTTCGTGCAGGCGCAGCGCCTCCATCATCTGGCGTCCCACTTTCAGGGACGGGTTCAACGATGCCATCGGATCCTGGAACACCGCCGCAATGCTGCCGCCCCGGATCTTTCTCAATTCCCTTGGGGGTGTGGCGGTCAGGCTGTCGCCACGGAGGGCGATGTCGCCGCCAGTGCATGCGAGGCCATCCGGCAACAACCGGAGAATGGCCCGTCCGATCGTGGTCTTCCCGCTTCCCGATTCGCCGACCAGTGCGACGATTTCCCCCGGAAGCATGTCGAACGACACGTCGTCAACGATCCTGCGGCCGGCCAGGGTGCTGACCTGGAGGCGATCTACCTGGAGGATGGGCGAACCTGTAGCCATGCTCACGCGCGCTTCGTCCTGGGGTCGAGGAGGTCACGACAGCCGTCGCCCAGCAGATTCACGCCCAGCAGCGAAAGGGATATGGCGAGGCCGGGCACGACGGCCAGCCATGGTGCGTCTGCGAAGTAGTTCCTGCTGTCCGACAGCATTCCCCCCCAGCTTGCTGCGGGCGGCGGCAAGCCGAGCCCGAGGAATGAAAGCGCCGATTCGGCCAGCAGTGCCCATCCGAATATGGCCGTGGAGATCACGGTAACCAGGCCCACCACGTTCGGCGCGACATGCCGCGCCAGCGTGTAGGCCGCGGAGTTCCCCATGATCGAGGATGCCGTGATGTAATCCGCCTGGCGGATAGTCAGGACTCCGGTTCGCACGACGCGGACGACATAAGGTATGTACGCCACGCTCAGTGCGATGACCGGCGCCAGCGACGCACCGGAAAGGAGTGTCGTCATGGCGATCGCCAGGACCAACGCCGGGAATGCAAGCAGCGCATCCATCACCGCGACCACGGCCTTGTCCAGCCAGCCGCCCAGGAACCCGGCGGAGACGCCCACGATCGTTCCGGCCCCGGTCGCCAGGAGGGTCGTCAACCCAGCGATCGCCACGGTGATCGCGGCGCCGGACAGGGTACGGCTGAAGACATCCCGCCCCCATTCGTCGCAGCCGAACCAGTGAGACCAGGATGGAGGCGCAAGACGATCGGCGGCGTCGATCTGGGTGGGATCGTATGGCGTTCCGATAGCGCCAATCAGGGCCGCGGCGAAAACGATGACGATGATCGATCCGCCGACTACGAGATTCGTCCTCTTCACGGCTCGCTCCAGGTCGACCTACGAGTAACGGACAGCCGGGCAGATGATCGGCGCCGTGAGTTCGAATGCCAGGTTCATGAACACGTAACTCATCACGATCACCACCATGCATCCTTGGATAACCGGATAGTCGCGAGCGAACACGGCTTCGACCATGAGGCGACCCAGGCCGGGCAACGAAAACACCGTCTCGATCACGACGGCTCCGCCCAGGAGTCCGCCCAGCGCCAACCCCATCATCGTCCACGTCGGCCCCATCACGTTCGGAAACGCGTGACGCCGGGCGACAAGCAACTCCGGAAGCCCCTTCGCGCGCGCATGCATGATGTACTCCAATCCCTTCACCTCGATCGTGCTGGATCGGACGAGCCGGACAAACACCCCGGTTTCCACCAGGGCCAGAGTCATGACCGGCATGATCAGATAGCGAATGCCCTGTCCGAAATCGTCGAACGGGGAGACGTAACCGACCACAGGAAGCAAATCGAGCTTTACCCCGAACACGAGCATCACGATCAACCCGAGCCAGAAGCTTGGAATGGAGAGGAATGCCGTGGCGGCGGCCACGACCGCCGCGTCGGTATGCGTGTTGTGGCGCCATGCCGAGAACATCCCGGCCGGGACGGCAAGCAGGGCCGCAATGACGACTGCGGGGATGACGAGTAGCGCAGTGACCGAGAAGCTCGAAAACAGCAGATCGCCGACTGGGCTGTCGAGAGCAATCGAATGGCCGAAGTCTCCGCCGGAGATCGCCCGAAGCCAAAGCAGGAACTGCACGATCAGAGGCTCGTCGAGGCCAAGTCTGGCGCGAATGCGCTGCAGCGCCCCGGCATCGTCGACATCGCCCAAGATGATCTGGGCCGGATCCCCGGGTATCAATCGGATCATGAAGAAGATCATGAACAGCGATATCAGGATCGTCGGCAGCGCCAGCAACATCCGGCTTGCTGCGTACTTCATCATCGCGCGCCCTCCCGAACCCGGTGCACGCCCCAGTAGCGTGCCCTGCCGAACATCCAGGACTCGAACCCATCGACGTCTTCGCGCACGGCATTGATGTCCGCCGGGCTGAACAGCCCGATGTAAGGGACATCCTTCAGCATCAGCAGATGCAGCTGGTTGAACAGTTCATGCCGCCTTTCCTGGTCGCCGATGCGCAGGCTTTGCTCCAGCAACGCCAGCGCCTTCGGGTTGTCCCAGACCTTGCTGGGGCTCCTCGCGCGGTTGCCGAGGATGAATGCGTAGCTGGCGGCGGCATCGGCGCGCGCCGAGAACCCGAACGAAAGGAGCTGGAATTTTCCTGCCCTCCATCGATCCATCTGCGCCGCCCACTCCAGCACTTCGATCCGTATGTTGAGCCCGACCTGCTTGCACATCGCCTGCACCAGGAGAGCCTGGTTGAACATGGCGGGGTAACGACGGTTTGTGGACAGCACGATCGGCGAGCCGTCGTAACCGGCTTCCCGGAGCAGCGCCCTCGAACGCTCGAGGTCGGGCTTGCCGCCCAGGATCGAGGCCGGCGGGTGGAATACGCTCGCGGTCGCCACGATGGATGGATTGCCGACCGCGGTGCCCTCGTTGACGATATTCGCCAACGCATCGCGATCGATCGCCAGCGCGATCGCTTCACGGATGCGCTTGTCTGCCAGGAGAGGGTCCCGGTTCTGTACGAGGATGCCGTAGCTTCCCAGCATGGGGGCGCTGACCAGCCTCACCTTCTTGATGTGCCCGATCTGTCTCATCTCCGCTGCCGGCACTTCGGGCATGATGTCGACCTGGCCCTTGTCGAGCGCCGCGAGCCGGGAGGCCGCATCGCGTATGACCAGGAAGGTCAGGCGCTTCTCCAGGGCCCGTTTGGCGCCGGTGTTGCCGTTTCGCGGCTCCATGCGTGGCACGTACCCCGGGAACGCCTCCAGATGAATGGAATCCCCACGCTTCCACTCCACGAGGCGATACGGCCCGGTTGCGACAGGGGTCCGCCACTGGCCCTTGGCGTCGACAGAGGATGGATGGAGAATGGCGCCTGCGCCGCAGTTGATGGCCGCCATCTGGCTGAGAAAAAGCGGTTGCGGCCGATTCAAGCGAAACAGCACCTTCAGGCGGTCCAAGGCGCGCACTTCTTCGATGCGATTGCCGTTGGTTCCGTCGAAGTCGCTCAGGCAAGTCCATCCCGTCGCCGGATCCAGGTAGCGCCGCCACGACCAGACGACTTCCGCCGATGTCACCGGCGCGCCGTTGTGGAACTTGAGCCCGTCGCGCAGCGTGAAAAGGTATTCGAGCCCATCGTCCGACACCTTCATGGATTCGGCCAGCAGCAACCCCGGGGTGCCGTTTTCCCGGTAGGCCACCAGTCCTTCCACGATGTGCATCATGACCGTGTCGGTGTTCGCATCGCGGTTGACGCCCGGGTTCGTGCTCCTGATGTCGGAACTCAGCGTGACCAGAAAATTGCGGTTGCTCGAGCTGTCTACCGTGTCGCCACCGCCGCACGCCGCGAGCAACACCGGCAGGACGACTGCAAGCAACCTGATTGTCCGGCTCAGCCACCCCCAGGGGATCGTCGCGTGATGGCCCCGCCCGCTCATGACTTGCCCGCGCCCACCAGATCCCTGGAAATTTCGATTTCCTCGCAAAGCCAATCCTGGAAGACCCTCACCTGCACCCTGTCGCTGATGTTCGCCGGCTTGACGAGGTAGTAGGAGACGCCGCTTGGCACCGACCGCTCCGATGCCTTGACCAGTTGCCCTTCCTGGAGGGCGTCGATGGCGAGCAGATGGTCGCTGATCGCGATCCCGAAGCCCGACTCGGCAGTGCGCAGCGCCATGTCCAGCACGTCGAAGTCGAGCCCTTGGTCGGTATCGATTTCGCCGCCCTCCCATCCGCTTGCCCAGGTCTTCCAGTCCTGATGGCTCGGCTGCGGGTGCAAGAGCATCTTTCCCGCCAGGTCGTCGGCGGTCTCGATCATCCGACCGCAAAGGTAGGTTGGCGAACAGACAGGCACCAGACGCTCCTCATACAGCTCTACGGCATCTTCTTTTCTCCAGTTCCCCAGGCCGAACCGGATGCCGAGCTCGGCATCGTTGTCGCTCGACACCATGTCGTGCCAGCGGGTATGGATGAGCACTTTGACGAACGGATAGCGTTCGTTGAACTTGTGCAGGCGCGAATAGAGCCAGCGAATCGCGAAGGTCGGCAGCACGCGCACCTGGACCACGTCCTGGTCCCTGTAGAAGCTGGCAATGGTGGTGGCGATCTGGTCGAATGCGCTCCGGGTGCTTGCTGCCAGCACCGCGCCCGCCTCGGTGATCTCCAGTCCATTGACACCCCGGTGGAACAAGGTCAGGCCGAGCTGCTGCTCGAGGATCTTGACCTGCCGGCTCACGGCGCTCTCGCTGACGTTCAGCGCTGCCGCGGCCTTCCGGATGCTCATCTTCGACGCCACGACTTCGAAGCACTTCAGGGCATTCACCGAGGGCAACCGACGAGTCATCGAAATTCCCCGTCATAGCAAGAACTTGCGATCGATGCTAGCACGACGTCGAACGCGCGCTGATCCATATCGTCTTGCTCCTCAGGTACTGGTCCATGGCCTCGGTCCCCTTGTCTCTCGCCAGAGAGCCCGAGCGCTTGTAACCACCGAAAGGGGTCTTGATGTCGCCCTCGGTAAAACCGTTGACCGCGACCGTTCCGCATTCGAGCGAAGCGGCGAGGTGCATCGCTCGATCAATGTCGCGCGTGAACACCGTCGCGTGCAGGCCGTATTCGGTATCGTTCGCGATGTCGGCGGCCTGCTCGACATCTTCAATGAGCATCGTGCCCAGTACCGGGCCGAAAATTTCTTCACGCGCAATCTTCATGTGACGTTCCAGCCCGGTGAACACCGTCGGGCCAAGGTAGCTTCCCGGCCCGGTGCGTTGAGCAAGGTCCAGCGCCACGGCGGCCCCTTCCCGCCGACCCAGTTCGAGATAGGACCTGACGCGCGATCGCTGTTCATCGCTCACCAGCGGTCCCATTTCCGTTTGTGGATCCAGCGGGTCCCCGATCCGGATTTGCCGGGTGCGTTGCATCACGCGATGCAGGAACTCGTCATGGAGCTTCCTGTGAACAAGCTGGCGCATGTTCGCCGAGCAGTTCTGGCCCGCGTTCCAGAACGCGGCCTGCACTGCGCCCTCGACGAGATCGTCGTCGATCCTGGCGTCGTCCAGCACGATGAAGGCGCTCTTGCCCCCCATCTCCAACCCGACACTCTTCAGGTTGCTTTCGGACGCGTACCGCAGGAAGCACGAGCCGACGCTTGTCGAACCGGTGAAGGAAACGGCATCGATGTCCGGATGACGGCCGATGGCTGCACCCGCCGTTTCACCCAAGCCTGGCAATATGTTCAGTACGCCATCCGGGATGCCGGCCTCCTGCGACAGCTCGGCAAGTCGAAGCAGGCTGAGCGACGTCTGTTCGGCGGGCTTGACGATGACCGAGCACCCCGCCGCAAGGGCAGGCGCAAGTTTCCATGCCGCCATGAGCAGGGGAAAGTTCCAGGGCAGCACCAGCCCGACGACGCCGACCGGTTCCCTGACGATCATGGCCCACACATCCGGACCCGCAGGTGCGGTTTTCCCGAAGGTCTTGTCGATCAGCTCGGCGTACCACCGGAAGCAGACCGGAACTTCATCGCCGATCTCGCGCAGGCAGTCGCGAATTGGCTTGCCGCTGTCCATGCTCTCGATGACGGCAAGTTCTTCAGCGTGCTCCTGAACCAACTTTGCCAAGGCGAGGAGAGCCCCTTTCCTGGCTTCCGGAGGACGCTTGCACCAGATGCCTTCGCGAACGCTGCGCCTGGCCACAGACACCGCCAGGTCGACGTCGCTCCCGCCGCAGTGCGCCACCGTCGCGATCGGTTCGCCCGTGGCGGGATTGATGGACTCGATGACGCCGCCGTCCCGGGCGCCGACGAAGCGGCCTCCGATGAAGGCCCGGCTCTCCAGCTTCGCCCGTGCGGCGATGGCGTGGTAATCCTGATGCTCACTGACTGCCATGATGGTTCCCTCAAAGCGGTGCGTAGGGACTTCCGTACGTGCCTCGCGCGAACCGGCCCAGTTGAAAACGCGCTAGATCGATATCGCCGGATCGGCCCGACGCGATGCCCGCCACGACCTTGCCGACGGCAGGACCCAGGGCAAATCCATGCCCGGAGAAGCCGGTAGCCACGATCAGTCCCACGATCCCCGTCAGGCCGTCGATGACCGGGATCGCGTCGGGCAGGACATCGATGTTGCCTGCCCACGACTTCCGCACCTTGATACCATCCACCGCCTGGAACACCTCCTCGACGCGCGTCGTCACCTTGCGGACGCGGCGTCGGTTCGGGCGTATGAGGGGAGCCCGTGGCTCGACCATGCGCTCGTGCTTGCTCCACGCGATTCTTCCGTACACGTCGCCGACCAGTGCCCCGCCAAGGCTCAGGTCGAACGCCCTCTTGTTCGCAAAGAGCCCGGGCATGAAGAAGCCGGCGTACCGGAATACGTCCAGCGTGACATCGATGTCGGAAGTCGATTCGGCAGCGATGATGCAAGACATGTCCTTGCGCTGGCGGACGCCGACGCCGAACCCGCAGAAGCAGGGCGCTGAAAGTTCGCGCGTGGGTTCAGTAAGCGAAACGGTATTTCGCACCACCTTCTGTGGCAGCAGCAATCCGATCCCCGCCAACAGGCGGTGGGAGGCGGCGCCCGCGGCGCAAACCACGATCGGCGCCCGGATGCGGCCCCACTCCGTGGTGACACCGGCGACACGGCCGCCCTCGACGTCGATGACGTAGGCGCCGCAGCGCTCGAAGACGTCGACGCCGGCTTCCGTTGCCGCCTGTGCGAATGCAAGCGTCGCGGTCTCCGGTTCGGCCTGGCCGTCCTCTGCCGTGTACAAGGCGCCGTGGGGGGTCCGGGCCAGGGCGGGGAGCATCGCTTTCACCTCCCTCGGGGAAAGCATCCGCGTCGTAACTCCCGCGCCCCGCACTTCGTCCATCCACTTCTCGAAAGCGACAGCCTCGCGCTCATTCGTTGCCGCGAACAGGCATCCGGTCCGGCGCCAGCCCAGCGGACGGCCGAGCTCCGCTTCCAGCTTCGGCCACATCCTGAGCGACGCGATGGCGAGCTGGATTTCAGCGGGATCCCGGTACTGGGAGCGGACAAACCCCCAATTCCGTCCCGACTGTTGCGACGCGACGCGATCCTTTTCGAGGACGACCGTTCTCATGCCGATGCGGGCCAGGTAGTAGGCCGACGCCAGACCCATGATGCCGCCGCCGACGACGACGGCGTCGGCATGTTCCGGAAGTCGCTGATGGTCCATGTCGCGGACGCACGCACCATTCGCACCTATCCCCTGGATTCGATTACTTGGGCTCATCGATGATTGCGTCCATGTCCATCTCGATGCGGATTTGCGGATCGAAGAGCCTGGCTTCGACCGTGGTGCACGCCGGGCAAATGCCGGCGAACGCGCCGGCATAGGCACGCATCACATCTTCGTAGTCGTCGGCGTAGGCCAGGTACATGCGTACCCGCACGATCTGGCCGAGGTGTCCGCCGGCCTGCGCCAGCACGGACTCCACGTTCTTGATGAGCTGCGCGACCTGCTCCCTGGCGGAGGCGGCGAGCGTGCCGGTGGCGTAGTCGTATCCCGTCGTTCCGGAGATGAACAGCTGCCTGCCGACCAGCACGGCGCGGCTGTAGTTGTACTCCTGCTCGAACTTGCTGCCGGACGAGAACAGCTTTCTTGTCGATGGGGATTTCGTGTTGGAGTTCATCTGGGCTTGCTCTTGGGTTTTTCGTGCGCTGCTGGTGGGTCGGAGGCAAATCATCCGAGTCGCCCGGGCGAAAGCGCCTGCTCGGTCACGCCGCGTTCAAGCACTTCCAAGGGCAACCGGGAACCCGTCGCGATCGCGGCGACGGATTCCCCCATCGCCGGCGACGTCAGCACGCCGCAGCCGCCTTGCCCGGCAACCCAGATGAACTCAGGACGATCCGGTGCGCGGCCCAATACAGGGTTCCGGTCGCCGACGAAGTTGCGCAAGCCGGCCCAGCTGCTGATCAACCTGCTCACGTTCAGCGTCGTATCCCGTTCGATGTTGTCGACCCCCTGGGCGACGTCCAGATCGTCCGGGTACACGTCCCCCGGTGCGACCAGCACTTCCTCGGCCAGACTTCCCATGAAGGTCGAGCTTTCGGGTTTCAGGTACCAGCGATAGTCCACGTTGCACACGTGCGGCCAGTTCGCCACCGAAACGCCATACCGGGCGGGAAACGTGAAAGCGGTTCTGCGCATCGGTCGAATCCCAAGCGGAGAAACGCCCGCAAGCCCGGCGACCACATCGACCCAGGCACCGGCTGCATTGATCAGAAGCGAGCCGCTGAACTCTCCTTTAGTCGTCGTCACGGCCCAATGCCGCCCGGTCCACCTGATCGATTCCGCAGCGGCATCGGTCAGCACTTCGGCTCCGTTCGCCTTCGCGCCACGCAGGTAACTCTGCAGCAAGAGGCCGCCGTCGATATCCGAAGCGCCCGGTTCGAACACGCCGAGATCCACGCCATCGGCACGTAGCGCGGGGAACAAGTCGAGGGATTCCTTGCAGCCTACGATGTGAGCCTCGGCTCCGGATCCGGTGATGCGATCAGCCAACGCCTGCAGGCGCTGGCGCTGATTGCCTCGGCCAACCGTAAGGCTTCCGCGCGGCGACAACAGCGGGCGCTCGCAGAATCCTGGCGGCGGAGCATCCAGGAAGGAGCGACTGGCCGCGCCCATGGCACGCATGAGATCCGCGGTGATGCCAACCGTGTATTGCTCGGCGGATCTCCCTGAGCTCTGGGTGGCCGGCGCAGCTTCGCGCTCCAGCAGGAGAACCTTCGCCTTGCGCGACAGGAAGTAGACCGCGGAGGCCCCCGCGAACCCGCCTCCAACGATGATCGCGTCGTACTTCATTCCGGATCCGTGTGTGCATTGAAACGATGGGTGCTGGTCGTCCCGCGCTGGGTCGCGATCGGGTTGGAAACCTTGCAACTCGCTAAAACGATGTCGACACGGTCAGACTGATGGTGCGTGGTGCCCCCTGTTGCAGCAGACTGGCTCCGGTGGCCGCCCAATAGTCCTTGTCGGCGACGTTGGACACGTAAAGGCGGAACGCCAGGTCACGCTTGTTGACCTTGGTCTCGTAGCTCGCACCCATGTCGAAAGTCGTGTACGCGGGTACGAAACCGGTGTTTGTCGCGTTGATCGCGCGTTCACCCGTGTAGAAGGCGCCTGCCGATACGCTCAGGCCCTCGATCGTGGGGATGCGGTACTCGAGGAACACCGAACCGCTGCGCTTGGGAGTGTTCTCGATCCGCTTACCGACAACTGCCGAACTGCCCGATGCCTGAACGGCATCCAGCGACATCGCGCCGAGGTAAATCGACAGGTGCTCGGTCAACTCGCCCGAGAGGCTGACCTCGAAGCCCTTGTAGGACGCGATACCGTCCTGGACGAAGAGGTTCGCCGAGTTGAGGTACGCCGATGCCCGGTCGATGTCGAAATGGGCGGCCGTAAGCAACAGCCCGTTCTTGGGCTCGTACTTGATGCCGAATTCCGTTTGTTCGCTCGTGCGCGCCGGCATGGTCTGGCCGCCATTGGTGGCGATCTGCGGCACGATGCCGCCGGACTCAAGCGCCTCGATGTAATTCCAGTAGGCGCTCAGCTTTTCGGTCGGCTTGACCATCAACCCGTACGACCAGGTATCGGGCTTGACCGAATAGTCGCCGGTAAAGCTGACATCCTTGTAGTCGGTTTTGCGATACCCCACGATCACGTCCAGCCATTCCTTGTAGCTCGATCGTGTCGTAAGAAACACGGCCTTTTCGTCGATGCTCGAAAAATTCGCGCGGACGCGTGGCATGAATGGCTGTGTCGGCACCAGGACCGGGTTGTACAGGTTCTGCGGAAACAGGTATCGCTGGGCCAGCGGCGTGTCGTTGTCGCGGGTGTAGTACGAGAAACCCGCAAGGATGTTGTGTTCGATGGGCCCGGTGATGACGAGGCCCGACAGGTCGCCGCGATAGATCCGGGCCTTGTGGGCGATGTCGGGAAACAGGGCAAGGGACAACGTCCCGTCGCCCGTCTGCATGTCATAGCCGTAGAACGCCGAGTACTGGCGCGTGGTCTTCAGGTAGGACTCGCCCGCACTGGCGGCCGCGCTCCATTGCGGCGAAATGTCGTAGTTGAGCCGGGCAAGCAGGTTGTACTCGTATCCTTCCGACAGGAACCCCGGCGAGCCGACGTTGGTGCGGTTGGAGATGGCGGGCGGTACCTGCGTCACGCCGTTGACGGGACTCGGCGCCACCATGTCGGTCGCCTCCGTCACGGTCTTCTTGATGTACTCGCCGTCGAACTGCAGGGACAAGCGGTCGCTCAGATTCCAGTCGAATGCCTCGGAAATGAAATAGCGATCGCCTTTGCTTCGATCGACGCCGTTCTCCAGGGAATAAGCCCCCGCGTTGAACCGCGAACCGCCCTTCGAGAATTTCCGACTAACGTCCAGATGCGCACCGTAGCCGCCGTGCCCGTTCACCGACAGTTCGACCGCGGTCAGCGGCTTGCCCAGATAGCGGGAAGTCACCATGTTGACGATGCCCGACGGCGACGCGAAGCCGTAGAACAAGCCCCCCGCGCCCTTGAGGATCTCGATTCGATCCTTGTCCTCCATCGGCATGTCGATGAGGTTGATCACGGGCAGCACGCCATTGAGGCGATAGTTGGTCAGGTTGTCGACGGGAATGCCGCGGATCGAGATGTTGCTGTAGATGTTGGCGTTGATCTGCGACTGCGTCACGCCGGGCGTGTTGCGAACTGCGTCGATGATGCTTTTGGCGTCCTGGGCCTGCAAAAGGTCCTTGGTCACGACCGAAACAGTCAACGGCGTGTCCAGCACGCGTGCGTCCCGGAAGGTACCGACTTGGACATAATCGGAGCTGAAACTGTCGCTGCGGTCGGCAATGACGGTAATCGTCTCGAGTGTTTTCGTCTGACTCCGCTTCTTGGCTGCCGTGCCGTCTTCGCTTACGGAATCCGTGCTCTGGGCGCCGGCGACGAATGGGGCCCACAAGGGAAGACAAAGAGCAACGGCCAAGCCGAGCTTCTTTCGCTGAACGTTCATCAGAGCCCCTCCAGGAATTACGGTTCATGCACAGTGCAAAAAATTTCTGATCCTGTCGACAAGATTTTTTCGGGAGGGCCATGAGGTTTTTGACACCCCGGAACGAAACGCCCTTTCGTGCATTTCCTTTGCAGCCGCGTACCCCACCGAAGCCCATCAGGAATCTGGTATGGGCTGGCGAGCGATGCCGGTCGCACCGACGTTTCGGCTTGGCGCATCTCGTGCATAGGCAGTCCGCGGAATCGGGGTTCCATTTTCCCGAACATCACTTGCGATTTTTAAGGTCGACACTGCAAACCGTTGCTGCTGTGATGCAGTAGCCCGGCATCGGCGACGTCTCCATCAACGAATATTCCTCGACCGGGCAAGGAATACGTGCTTCGGAGATACCTCAATGCATCGGACTTCGAGAATTTTTGTGAGTTTGGCGGCGGTTGCCTTGGCTTCGATGTTGCTTGCGGGGGCGCTGACGCCGATGCAGGCATTCGCGGGGGAGCAGCACAAGCCACGGCCCGTGTGGCGTGGCTGGAGTGCGAGGACCCATGACGACAAGCAGGCCGAGTACATCCGCTTCCTCGACAAGATCCACCATGAAGAGCTCAAGGCGTGGAAAGCGGCTGGACTGCTGACCGACTACAAGGTGCTGATCCATGAACCGCGCGGGCCGGATGACCCTGACGTGACGATCATGTACCAGTACGCGAGCGCCGCTGCGATGGATCGTCCGTCGAAACTGTGGGCGGAGGTCAGCAAGAAAGCCCTGGAGAAGTTCAAGAACGATCCGGAGGCGCAGAAGATGATGGCCGAATCGGATTCGCTCAGGCGGTTCATCGGCTGGTTCCCCATGAGCAGGGAAGTGGTGTGGGAGGAGGACTGAAGGCGAATTGCCCATGGCCGTTTGATTGTTCGATTCGCCCATGCCGAATACAGCGCTGATGGGTCTGTTGGCAGCCCTGACCCTTGGTCCCTGTGCCGCCGAGGAGCTAGGGGTTGCCGATGCTTTCACGCGTGAATCCTGGCGCCACGAAGGCGGCGCAGCGCCCGAGCTCGCGTACACGACGGATTACTGGTCTGCCATCTCGGGCGGCACGGGTGGTCATGATCGCGTCATCGCCAACTTGGATCTGGTACTGCCCGCGGACCTGGACCGTCTCTTCGGCCTGGCGAGGACGCGTGCGCTGGTTCATGTCATCCACAACAATGGCGCATCATTCAGCGGGGACGTCACGGGCGACCTGCAGGCCATTTCGAACATCGAGACTGGCACGCGCATGACGCGGCCGCTGCAGGCCTGGGTGGAGCACCATGGCCGCCGGAACGACTGGTCGGTCCGGGTCGGGCTCTACGACGTGAACAGCGAGTTCGATTCGCTGGATGCGTCGGGAGTCTTCCTTTCAGGTGCCCACGGAATGGGGACCGACATTGCGCAGAGCGGTCGCAACGGCCCTTCAACATTCCCCATCACGTCGCTGAGCATCAGGTTTGCGCGGACACTTTCGCCATCGACGGTCCTGCGGATCGCCGTCCTGGACGGCGTTCCCGACGACGCAGAGAACCCGCAGCGCTCGACGATAAACATCAATGCCCAGGAAGGTGCTTTTTCCATCGCCGAACTCGATTTCACCGGAAAATCGATCCGGCTCCTCGGGGGAGCGTGGGGTTATTCGTCGCCCCTCCCGGATATCAGGCAGGAGCTCGGGCCGCATTACGGAGAGCACAGGAGCATGGGTGTGTACTTCCGGGGCGAAACGCTTCCGGGTGATGACACGGGCAGCGGGGCGAAGGCATTCTTTCGCGTCGGGGTTGCGTCGGACAGGACGAATGCGTTCGATCGTTTCGGAAGCGTCGGACTGAGTTGGACCGGATTGTACGCAAGCAGGCACGATGATGAGGCCGGCGTGGCGATCCTCTGGGCGGGAAGTGGAAGGCCGCAAAGAGATCTCATGCGACACCAGGGCGTGAATGCTTCCGCCAGCGAGTTCGCCGCCGAACTGACGTACAAGTTTGCCGTGGCCGATTGGCTTGCCGTCCAACCAAGCGTACAGTTCATTTTCAATCCGGGACTCGACAGGAATGCGCAAAATATCCTCGCAGCAGGGCTGCGGATCGTTGTTGCGTATGCTCCGTAAGGCCCTTCGGGAGGCAGCGCTATGCGGCGACTCTCAGCTCATGTCCATCGCTGGACGGGTATAACGATCGGAGTTGCATGTGCGTACCTTGCACTGACAGGGGCGTGGGTCCTCATCAAGCCCCAACTCAACGCGACGGTCAGCCCGTACCTGCAGACAACCAGCACATGCCAGCGGCCGGCCTCGGTCGATCTGATTGCCGCGAGTGCACAGAGGATCCACAGCGCGTCACCGATCGAGTCGGTGTGGGTGATGGGGAATCCGTCTTCCTCGGTGATCGTGAGGTTCACTGACCAGGTGCAAGGCTACTTCGATCCTTGTACCGGCCAATTGATCGCCATGCATTCCCGATGGTCCAGCTTCTTCGGGGCAGCCGAGTACATCCATCGGCTCAGATTCTTGGGCGAACGCACCGGGAGCTTATTGGGTGGAGCGATCGCGCTTGCAACCTGCCTCCTTCTCGTTGCCCTGGGTCTGTTCACGTGGTGGCCCCGCAGGCTGGCGGCCTGGCCCGCGTCGTTGAAGATCAATTCCGCCTTGAGCGGTCGCGCCCGACTCAGGAACCGCCATACAGTGACCGGCGTGTTCGTGGCGCCGATCCTCCTCGCCATCACGGTCGCGGGTTCCTTCATGGCATTCGATCCCGACAAGCGGGTGCTGAACGCCATTCTCGGATCCGCAAGCATCGAATGGCCCGCTGCGCAATCCGCCGGTTCGCGCGGTCCCCCGGCAATCGACAGAGCGTTGGCGAACGCGGCAGGGGTTTTTCATTCCCGCCCGCTGCTCACGACCGTTCAATACCAGCCGAAGGATGGCGTCGTCGAGATCACGGCCATCGAATCGGAAACCCGCAACCCGCGGGGCCTCAGCTTCGTATTTACCGATGCGCGGTCGGGCAAAGTCCTCGAATACATTCCTTATGCCAGAACGCCCGCAAGCGAACGTGCCTATGCATGGCTCGTTTCGCTGCACCTGGGCCTCGTGGGCGGGTTGGCCGGCCAGGTGTCGACCTTTCTCGCACTTCTCGGATTGCTGTATCTCTTCTATTCCGGAGTTCGCAGTTTCATCATCCGCAGACGCCCGCCAGCCGCGCCGCTCTCCTCCCGCGAATTCGTCCGCATGCTGGTACATGATGTGTCCGACGTTTCGCAGGGCGTCAAACGCTTTACGTTGGTTCCCGCCGACAATGCGCAACTGTCTGAATCCACCCCGGGAGCGCACGTCAGCGTGATGCTGGCCAACGGGCTGGTGCGTCAATACTCGCTGTGCAACGGCCCGGAGGACATCGACCGCGTCGTACTGGCCGTGAGGCTGGACGAGGGAGGGAGAGGTGGCTCCAGGGCCATGCACGACCTCGAGCCCGGGCAGTGCGTGTTCGTCGACCAGCCACGGAACAACTTCAAGCTGGTGCACACGCGGCAAAAATCGCTCTTGCTTGCCGCCGGCATCGGCATAACGCCGATCATCAGCATGGTGAAATACCTCAAGGCGGGAAGCATGCCGTTCGAGCTCCATTACTTCGGCAGAAGTATCGGTAGTCTTCCCTTTGTCGATGATTTGCGTCAAACGTGTGGCACGCGAGAATTCTCGCTTCACGTCGGCTTGTCTCGCGAAGAGGTCGGCGAGAAGATCCAGGCATTGATGAAATCAATCAGTCGCGACGCCCATGCGTATGTTTGTGGCCCATCCGGGTTCATCGCGAAGGCCGAGGCATGTGCCGCATCCGCCGGGCTGCCCAAGCCGCATTTTCATCGTGAATTCTTCAGCAATGATCTCCTGGCGATCGCAACACGTGGCAGTCCATTCAGCGTGACACTGGCGCGCAGCGGTGGAGTTCTGCTCGTGGGACCGGACGAAAGCTTGCTGTCAGCACTGAAACGCCATGGCATCAAGGTGGACAGTTCGTGCGAACAGGGATTGTGCGGAACCTGCGCGGTTGGCGTCCTGTCAGGGGATATCGACCATCGCGATCTGGTGCTGTCCGATGCCGAGAAGTCCCGCGGAAACAGGATCATCGCGTGCGTTTCCAGGTGCCGGGGAAAACTGACCCTCGATCTGTAGCACACCAGCGGAGGCGCTGGTCAAACAAGTAAAAGGTGGCACGATTGAAGGGCAAAAGGTGTCACAAGAGGTGGTGCCTGAATGACAAGAAATGGCCCCTTGGTAGGCCCATAACCTGACATCGACGCGACTCGGCGCTCGGCGAAGATTGAACGAGATAGGAAGTCGGGCCCCGGTGATGCCCTAACCCCTTCCTAAACTGCTGTGAGCTTCATAGCCAGCGGGTTTAGGTGCGATCTTGAAGCCAGCCCCTTAGCATTGGTCGGTCGCAATCGCGATTGAACGTGATCAGGTCAGCCCGCGCGACGCTGCTCCTGACGCTCCCACGGCGGCGGGTCGCCAAGCTTCTCGGTCAGGAAATCCGTGAAGGCGCGAACGCGCGGAGGCACCAGTCGACGCTGCGGCATCACCGCCCAGATGCTACTTTCTGGCAGGGTGTAGTTCGGCAGCACCGTTTCGAGGCGACCGTCCGCCAGTGGTTCGTACACGTGCCACAGCGAGTGCAAGGCGATGCCTTGATCGGCCAGCACTGCATCGCGGATCAATTCTCCGAGCGTGGTTTCAAGGCGCCCCTTCACGCGGATCACGTGCTCGCGACCGCGACGATCAATGAGTCGCCATATGTCCTGCACACCGTTGCGACCGGTCAACAGCAAGCACTCATGCCGCGCCAGATCGGCAGGCGTGCGCGGACGGCCGTGTCGATCAAGGTAAGCAGGCGTGGCGCACAGCAGGCGCCGATTACTGGCCAGCGGTCGCGCTACCAGGCTGGAATCATCCAGCCGGCCGATGCGAATCGCTAGATCAAAACCAGCGCCGACCACGTCCACCACCTCGTCAGAAAGATGAGCGAACAGGCGAAGCTTTGGATGGCGTGCCAGGAATTCAGGCAACAGAGGCGAGACGTATTCGCGACCGAAGCCGGCCGACATGGTGACACGCAAGGTGCCCGAAACAGTGGTTGAGCCTTCACGCAATCCGGAGGTGAGTGCATCCAGATCCTCCACCAGCAAACGCCCGCGCTCAGCCAGCAAGCGACCTTCCGGCGTAGGGTGCCACAAGCGCGACCCACCTGGATTACCACCTGGATAGCCAGTCCGGAAGCACGCTGGAATGGCGACTTCCCCTTGCCCACCAATCTGCCACACCAACTTTGGAACCAGACGGTGCGCCAGGTCGCGCGGGTCAGCATCGGCGGTTCACGCGTGCGTATCCTGCTGTCGAACGCCTACGGCACGCGCCCTCTCAAGATCGGTGCGGCCGACATCGCCCTGTCGGGGAAAGATGCCTCGATCGTGCCCGGCAGCAACCGCATGCTGACCTTTGGCGGCAAGACCGCGGTGGTCATTCCGCCTGGCGCGCCGATGCTCAGCGACCCCGTCGACCTGGACGTTGCCGCCTTGTCGCACCTTGCCGTCAGCCTGTATCTGCCCGATCCCACGGCGCCAGCCACCTTCCACTGGGATGCACGCCAGACCGCTTATGTCGGGACAGGCAATCAGGTCGCGGCGACATCACTGAAGGTCGACTCCACCCTGACCACGCGCGTATTTCTTGCCGCCATCCAGGTCGAAGCCGCGCCCGGCACGCGCACGGTGGTGGCGATCGGCGATTCGATTACCGATGGCGACGGGGCCACAATCGATGCCGACGCGCGCTGGCCGGATTTTCTTGCGCAACGCTTGGCGCCACGCAATGTGGCTGTGCTCAACGCCGGCATTTCCGGCGCGCGCGTGCTGCGCGACAAAATGGGTGTGAACGCGCTCGCACGCTTTCGACGTGACGTGCTGGCACAACCTGGCATACGGGCGGTAATCGTGCTGATGGGCATCAACGACATCGCCTGGAAAGATACGCCGCTTGCCTTGTCCGACGAATCGACTACCACCCAGGAGCTGATCGCCGGCTACCAGCAACTGATCGCCCGCGCTCACGCCCGCGGAGTGCGCATCATCGGCGCCACCTTGACGCCCTTCAAAGGCGCACTCGAAGATACCCCGATGCGTGGCTACTACAGCGCTGACAAGGAGCGCGTCCGGCAGCGGGTCAACGACTGGATTCGCCACAGTGGTGCATTCGACGCGGTCATCGACTTCGACGCCATCCTGCGTGACCCGACACACCCGACCAGGCTGCGGCCTGCTTACGATTCCGGAGACCACCTGCACCCGGGTGACGCCGGCAATCGTGCCATGGCCGAAGCGATCGACCTGTCTGTCTTGCTTGGTGAGTGAGCAAGATCCCTACTCGCCGATCAGCTCGTCCGTTGCTTGCCGGCTCTAAGCGAGATCTGTCGAGAGTGTGTCGTCAGCAGCTCCAATTTTCTTGGGATCTGTGCAAGCAATACTTTGCGGAACGACGTCGACGAACGGAGTCTGCAAAGGCTCAACGAGCGGACGTGGCAAACAGGTAAGGTTCGCAACGTCGTCAAGTCCAAGTTGAATCTTTGTGCCGCCGTACGCCTGTGCATCAAAAGTGACAATTTATGCTGGTTTGTCCAAGCGTGATCAAACCAGCAAAAAGTGGCGCTGCTGCGGAGCAATTAGTGTCACAAACGACGCCAGAGAGACAGCAATCAGCCGCTGCAACGATCCATAACATGTCTGCCTCAACGGCAGCGTGATCTCGATGCCGGGCAGGCGCACATCCCCGCCGCTGTGAGCCCCATGGGCGCATAAGCGGATGGAGTCAAACGGCTGCAGTCGACCCAAAGCAGTCACTCGTTTCTGGTCATGACGAGAGGATTTCGTGCGCGATTCCCCGGTTGATGCCGCGTTTAGCCAGCAATCCACTGGATCGGGCCAGTTACCCAGCAGATCCGCCGAGGCGACCGTCTTGCGCGCATACATTTATCTGACTATAGTCAGATAATGACTGACGACGTTAGGACAATCCGCGCGTTTAATCGAACGGTGACTCGACGACTGGGGGTTCTCAACGAGAAATACCTTGGCCGTGAGCACCCGCTGATCGAGTCCCGCCTGTTGTTCGAGATTGGCGCAGACGGTGCTCTGATCCGGGATCTACGTGCGCGACTCGGGCTTGACTCCGGATTTCTCAGCAGAACGTTGCGGGCGCTCGAAGGGAAGCGACTCCTGAACACCATAAAACTTCAAGGTGATGGCCGCACCCGGTTCGCCAAGCTAACTCGACAGGGCGCTGCGGAATTGCGACGGATTGATGCTCTGTCCAACAAGCTTGCAGAATCGTTAGTCGCACCTCTCACGGGCGAACAAACCCGTCGACTGATCTCAGCCATGGCAGAGGTTGATCGCCTGTTGCGCGCATCGGGTGTGGAAATTGCGCAGGCATTGCCAGATAGCCCTGAAGCCCGGCGGTGCCTCGATCGATACTTTGACGAACTTGCATCGCGTTTCGAAGGGGGTTTTGATCGGGATACGGGGAGGGCTTCCGACGTCGAAGGCTTTGTTCCTCCGGACGGCACCTTTCTCGTCGCGCAACTTTTTGGAACGCCAGTAGGTTGTGGCGCGCTCCGCGCGTTGGGCAATGGTGTTGGAGAAATCAAGCGAATGTGGCTTGCGCCGGAGATGCGAGGACTCGGTGTGGGGCGCAGACTTCTGGAGGCGCTCGAACGCGCGGCCTGCGAACGCAAGATGCGTGCTATCCGCCTTGATACGCACGAATCCCTTACCGGGGCAATACAGTTCTATCGCGTATCCGGTTACCGCGAGATTGCCCGCTACAACGATAACCCCTACGCCCACCACTGGTTTGGCAAGACATTGACTACACGCCGACGCACTTGCGGCCGGTGATGGCCAAGCGCAAGCACGCGGCAAAGATTTCCCTATACCTGCCCCCGGTCTCGTTGTCCGAATAGGAGCCATTCCATGTCGCGGCATGTTCTTTTGTTTTTGTTGCTTTGCCTGCCCCTGGGTGCCTTCGCGGCAACCATGCCAAGCGATGCGCGGCCCCTCGATACGCACACGGCAAAGCGGATCGACGCGGATGTAGAGCACATCCTGCAACGTACCGGCACGCCTGGCGCGACGATCCTGATCGCCAAGCACGGCCAAATCATCTACCGCCACGCCTACGGACTGGGTAATCGCGAGAACCGGCGGCCAGCCAAGGTGAATACCGAATATGAGATCGGCTCGATCACCAAGCAGTTCACCGCCGCGGCAATCCTGCAATTGCAGGAAGCCGGCAAGCTGCATCTTGATGACAGGCTTTCCACTTACCTCCCGACCGCTCCGCACGCCAGCGAAGTCACGCTGCGACAATTGCTCTCGCACACCAGTGGCATGCCGGAATATCTCGATGCAGTGGAAGCCGCCAAAGCGATCGAGAAGCCGGCCAGCTTCGACAAGCTGACGTCGTACATTGCCGGCAAGCCGCTCGATTTTCCACCCGGTAGCCGTTGGTCGTACTCGAACACCGGCTACATCCTGGCCGGTCGCGTTATTGAGGTCGTGTCGCATGAATCCTATTGGCACTACTTGCAGACGCATCTGCTCGATCCTGCGGACATGGCGCACACCTCCACCGTTGCGGAGGAACGAAGGCTGTCAAACATGGCGACCGGTTACGACCGCAATAACGGGCAGATCAAACCCGCGAGCACGATTGCCGCCTCGGTCGGCTGGGCGGCAGGGTTCCTTGTGTCAACTGCTGATGATCTCGAGAAATGGAACCGCGCGTTGAGAAACGGCAAAATCGTGACGCCAGCCAATTACGTATTGATGAGCACGCCGGTCAAAACCGCGCAAGGCGACGCGGGCTATGGGCTGGGTTTGTTTGTGGACAGCATCGATGGTCAGCCCCGTATCGGCCACACCGGTGGATCGCTGGGCTTCACAACCGCGGACGAATGCTTCCCACGGCAGGAGCTTCAGGTCATCGCCTTCACCAATTTGGCCGACAGTCCAGAGCCCGGCGAAACTGTCACCACGGCGATCTTCGAGGACCTCAACCCGGCCATTGCTGCTGCGGCGATGCACCCAAGCCCGGGCGAGGATCTAACGACGACCGCCAAAGCGAAAGCCTATTTCGCGCAGATGCAGGCCGGAGTTCAGGATTCACCGTATCTGGCGACCAGGCTCAACAACAAAATGAAAGCGGGTTTGGCGAAACGCCTCGCGAACGAATTCAAGGGTTACGGCAAACCTACTGCGTTCGTGTTCAAGGGCACACATGTGGATGCGGGCGTGACGTTCTATGACTATGTAGCCCGCTTTGGCCCAGGCAGCATGCTTAAATTTGGCATCGCGCTGGATGAGGCTGGAAAAATCAAAAGCATCTCCTTCGGATGAGTCCTAGAAGTGGTCTCGGCAATCGGTTGAAAGTGAATTGTTCCGTATAACTGTTAGCTGGGTGGCCGCTTACCTCTAGCACTTCGCCGGCGAATTGCTCGGATAAGCTTCCCAAAGCGACCATCGTCAAGGACCGCTCTTGGCCGGACTGCGTCCGTAACGCATGCCTGCGGCGTTCACGAGCAGGAAGGTTCCTCATCGACATGAACAGTCCTTGGTGACCGCCGGCTTTCAGGTGGGAAAGAGTCCTGATCTTCGAATCAGTTCAAGCGACCGAGGTCGTAGACATTGCTCTAGTGCAGAAACCGGACTGCTAGGATGCGGCGCGATGAATCCGTCATCCCCCATCAAAACGATCGGCCTGCTCGCCTACGACAACATGCAGGCGCTCGATCTGACCGGGCCGCTGGATGTGTTCGGTGCCGCCAATGCGCTCGCCTCGGGAATGTCGCCATACGACCTTCACGTCATCGGCGCGCACACAGGCACCGTGCATGCCGAGAACGGTCTGGTCGTGCTCCCAGCATGCAGCATCGAAGATGCACCGCCGCTCGATACGCTGCTGATTCCGGGTGGCATCGGCAGTCGCCTCGGCAATGCCGACCCACAATTGCTCGCTTGGCTGCGCCGGCAGGCCGAAACCGCGCGTCGTGTGGTCTCGGTGTGTACTGGCGCCTACCTGCTCGCAGCCGCCGGTCTGCTTGATGGCCGTCGCGTCGCCACGCACTGGCAGTACGCCGAAGACTTGGCGCGGCGGTTCCCGGCCATCCATGTCGAACCGGAGCGGCTGTTCCTGCGCGACGGTCGCTTCGCCACCTCGGGTGGCCTGACAGCCGGCATCGACCTGGCGTTGGCGCTGGTCGAGGAAGACCTCGGTGCAGCCACGTCGCTCGCGGTCGCGCGCTATCTCGTGATGTACGTGACACGGCCGGGCAACCAGATCCAGTTTTCCGCGCCGCTGGCAGCACAGACGCAGGCAACTGGTCGCATGGGCACCCTGGTGGGCTGGCTGCTGGCTCACCTGAAGGACGAAATCACCAGCGAACGCATGGCCGAGCAGGTGTCCATGAGCCCGCGTCATTTCCGTCGCGTATTCGCCGACACCTTCGGCACAAGTCCCGCACGATTCGTC